>Ga0075109_1002011_pt1 | contig 11744 bp, 10 predicted proteins | sample AntAceMetag02UKD_FD_69798 | JGI IMG/M metagenome (GOLD analysis project Ga0075109, IMG submission 69798) | Saline lake microbial communities from Ace Lake, Antarctica - Antarctic Ace Lake Metagenome 02UKD | ecosystem: Environmental > Aquatic > Non-marine Saline and Alkaline > Saline | place...
AGAACCGCTCAGCGTCCCTGACCAAAGTCGCGTATTCTTCAGCCTTCACATAGCCCACGCAGGGCGCGCAGCAACGTTTGATTTGGTACTGCAAACATGGTCGGGTGCGCGCTTCGAATTGGCTGTCAGAACAGTCACGCAGCAAGAAAAATCGTTGAAGCTGATTCAGCGTCCGGTTGACCGCGCCAGCACTGGCAAATGGCCCGTAGTAATTGCCTTTTTCCTTCTTCGCGCCCCGGTGCTTTTTGATCTGCGGGAACCCATGCTCATGGCTCACTAAGATATTTGGAAATGATTTATCATCCCGCAGCAGCACGTTATATTTCGGCTTCAGCTGTTTGATCAGATTTTGTTCAAGCAATAATGCCTCAGTCTCAGTCTTGGTGGTTAGAAACATCATGCTTGAGGTTTCATTGATCATTCGGCTGATCCGGGAGGAATGGCCCTGAGGGCGCGCATAGCTGGCCACACGAATTTTTAAGTTGCGCGCTTTGCCCACATAAAGCACCCGATTTTCACTATCTAGCATGCGATACACGCCCGGCGAACCATCAAGGCGCATCAGGTAATCGGCAATAAGATCATGCCCGGTGAGTGGCGGCGGTGTTTCAATCATAACTCTTTGTACATCTAGGCGATTCTTTTGAGGGGTGCACCGAAATAACACCAGTTGCAAGAATTAACACATCCACAATTTCTGTGGATAACTCTGAGGGTAAAATCCAAAATCCCACAGGTTTTTCTTGTTTCTCTGGTGTATCATTGATTTGCACAAAAATAAGGCGATATATTAAGTAATTGTTTTGTATAATAAAAAAATTATGCATAGCGCAACATTTTGTTATTATTGAATTTTTGTAAACCCTATTGGGAAATCTGTACCAACGTGTACAACTCTTGCCCCCAATCTTCAGTCAAGACCCAAAACATCAGGAGTTTGCCATCCCAGATGTTGCCCCCCATCTACGCAAAGCAGCTGCCCCGTAACAGCAGGTGCCGCGATGAAATAGCCCAAAGCCGCGGTGATGTCGGAGGGGTTTGATCCCCGTTCCAGCACTGTGGCCGCTCGTTGGCGCGTGAAGTGCTGCGTAGACTGACGCACCCCTTGCACAGTGGGACCGGGGCCTATGGCATTCACCCGGATATCAGGTGCCAAGGCCCGTGCTGCGGTTTGTGTCAAAGCCCATAGCCCCATTTTGGCTAGGGTGTAGCTCATGAAATCGGGCGTAAGCTTGCGCACGCGTTGATCAAGCATATTCACCACAAGCCCCTGTGCCACAGGTTCGCCCTTCGCATCGGCTTCCGCTTTGGGGGCTTGTTTGGCGAATTCTTGAGTAAGTACAAATGGTGCCCGCAGGTTGCTTTCCATATGCCGATCCCAACTTGAGCGGGTGGCTGTATCAACCGTGTCATGTTCAAAGATCGAAGCATTGTTGACCAGCAGAGTAAGCGGGCCACCAAGCGCCTTACCTGCGCGGGCAATCAAGGGTTGTGATCCAACATCACTCAGAAGATCCGCTTGCAAGGCCACAGAGTTCATACCCATGGCTTTGATCCCGGCCACAGTCTCATGTGCCCCCGCCTCGGAGGCCGCATAATGCACAGCAACGTCATAGCCCTTCTGAGCCAGATACAAAGCAATTTCGCGCCCCAATCGAATGGCGCCACCGGTAACCAATGCACGCATGTGATGTCTCCTTAGAGCAGTACCACTAGAAGATATGCCATATACAGCAGGGTCAAGGCCGCACCCCAAATCCGTGTGATGTTTTGTCCGAAAAACACGAATGGGATCAACAAAAATGAAGCAGCCAGCATGACCCAAAGATCAAAGCGTAAGAATTCATCGGCCACCGGGATCGGTCCAACCAACGCCGCAATCCCTATGATCGCTAAGAGATTGAACATATTTGAGCCAATGACATTGCCAAGCGCCACATCCGCCTGTCGCCTAATCGCGGCCACAGTGGTGGTTGCCAGCTCTGGCAAGGAGGTGCCCACCGCAATCAAGGTCAGCCCAATAGCAGTTTCAGGCACGCCAAATTCCCGTGCAATAATCTCGGCATTCACCACCAAAACCTTTGCCCCAAGAGGCAAACCCACCAGACCAAACAGCAAATAAAGAGTAATTTTCCAACCGGGCATTGAGGTATCAACTCCGTTCAAATCCTCAGTCGCCAATGCCACACGACTGACACGGCGTGCTGTCCATGCCTGATTGAGCAATATCGCAGCCAAAACCGCAAGCATAAGCCCGCCATGCCACCAGGAAAACGGCCCCATAAAGGCCAGGATGATGAACAAAACTGTCGCCAAAATCATAAATATAAATACTTTTTTGGTATCGAAGCCCGTCGTATAAAGCCCCGCCACCAAAGCAGGCAGCCCCAGAACCAGCAAAATATTCGCCGTATTGGATCCGACGATATTACCCATCGCCAAACCGGGCGCATCATCGGCCATGGCTGACAGAACGATCAACAGCTCTGGCGCTGACGTGCCAAAGGCGACCACAGTCAGGCTCACCACAAGCGCCGATATACCAAGACGCAGGGCTAAATTGACCGCAGCTCGCACAAGAAAATCACCCGCTAGCAACAATGTCACCAGCCCGAGCACCACAAAAAACCAAGCCATACTTTACCCTTTACGGTGACCTATATGGCCACAAGAGCACGGGCCCTTACCGATTTTATAGCGCCCACATTTCGGGCATTTTGCATTTTCCAATCGGGATTGACCGGGGAATTTCAATCGCCCAAACATCGCCAACACAGCAATGCCAATCAGAAAAAATGTGACAACCTTGACCAACATGCGCCTACATCCCAAAGCGTGCAAAAGCTGCGCGCTCTTCGATGCTATGGGTCAAGTCACCCAGCATATTCATGCCAAAGCGAGACAGTATCGATTTCTTTTGGCCATAGACCCGAAACCTAACTTTATCACCAAATTTGTTTTTCAGAGTGGGTACCAAGTGACCGATGCCATCAGCCAAACCGTCATCAATGCCCTTTTGACCTACCCAAATTTCTCCGGTGAACAGGTCACGATCTACAAGTTTAAGCCCGCGGCGTTCGGTGATGTGGTCTTTGAACGTTTGGTGAATGCCATCCAACAGCCCCTTAAGGCGCACCACATCCTCATCCTTTTGAGGTTGAAACGGATCCAGCATGGATTTCGACGTGCCTGCGGTATGCACCCGGCGTTCGATCCCATGCTTGTTGATCAGCTGATCAAGTCCAAAGCCTGCTGATACCACACCAATCGAGCCCACAACGGAGGACGCATCCAGATAGATCTCATCCGCGCTGACCGCCAACCAGTAGCCACCAGAGGCGGCCACGTCTTCGATGAAGGCATAGACGGGCGTGTTGCTTTCATCAGCCAATCGGCGGATGCGTGCGCCAATCAGCGACGACTGCACCGGGCTGCCGCCGGGGGAGTTGATAACCAACGCGACGGCAGAAGGCTTTTTCGCAAAAGCCTTTTCCAACAGTGGGGCCAGTCCGGCGTCATTAAGGCCGCGACCGGTTGCGATCATGCCATTCAAACGTACAACAGAAACGGTTTTGCGGTCGCGGCGAAAGGGATTTTTAAATTTCATACTCTGGACATAAGACACCCCCCACCCTGTAACAAGGCGGGGGGCAAATATTTTAGCTGCGAATGCGCCAACCCGTTTTGAAAATCCACCAGATAAAGGCCATGCAGCCCAAGGTAAACAGGCTGATCGCACCAAGGCTCACACCAATCGCAACATCTGCTTGTCCAAAAAACGCCCATCGAAATCCAGATATAAGATAAACCACTGGGTTAAACATGGTCACAGTTTGCCAAATTGGGGGCAACATCGAGATTGAATAAAAAGAACCGCCCAGAAACACCAAAGGCGTCACAACCAGCATTGGCACAAGGTTCAATTGCTCAAAATTTCCAGCCCAAATCCCGATGATAAAGCCCAGCAGAGAGAACGACAGGCATGTCAAAAGCAAAAAGCACATCATCGCAATGGGGTGTTGGATATCGAGGTCCACAAAAAGATAGGCAGTGCCCAGAATGACAAGGCCGATAAATAGACTTTTGGTCGCCGCCGCCCCCACATAGCCCACCACAATTTCCAAAAAATTCACAGGCGCTGACAACAGCTCATAGATCGTGCCAATAAACTTGGGAAAATAGATCCCAAAACTTGCGTTGGCGATGGATTGCGTCATGACCGACAACATGATTAGCCCGGGCACGATAAAGGCGCCGTATTCAACCCCGTCGACAGCCTCCATTCGGCTGCCAATCGCGGTGCCAAACACTACGAAATACAGGCTGGTTGAGAGAACAGGAGACAGAAAGGATTGCTTGAGCGTGCGGAAAAACCGCGCCATTTCGAATGTATAAATCGCACCTACAGCTTGAAAATTCATTTTGCATCCTCCTGCACCAGACCAACAAAAATATCTTCGAGGCTGGATTGTTGTGTTTGAACATCTCGCATTTGCAGCCCGGCGGCTTGCAGATCATTCAAAAGACCGGTGATCCCAGTGCGCTCAGAATTGACGTCATAGGTATAAGTCAAAGCCGAGCCATCTGCTGCCAGCTCCAAGAAATAAGGGGCCAGCCGCTCTGGAACGGTTTTAGCAGGCTCCATCAAATCGATGCGAATTTTCTTTTTGCCCATCCGTGCCATCAGTGCGGCTTTATCTTCAACCAGCAAGATTTCACCGCTATTGATCACCGCAATACGGTCTGCAATCGCTTCGGCTTCTTCGATATAGTGCGTGGTCAAAATGATGGTGACGCCTTGCTTTTTGAGCTTGGCCACTGTGTTCCACATGTCTTTGCGCAGCTCAACATCCACACCGGCGGTTGGCTCGTCCAAAAACAAAACCCGCGGCTCATGCGCCAAGGCTTTGGCAATCAAAACCCGACGTTTCATTCCGCCAGACAATGTCATGACTTTGGAGTTTTTTTTGTCAAACAAAGACAGCGTCTTAAGTACCTCGTCGAGATAAGCTTCATTTTTCTTCTTACCAAACAATCCACGCGAAAACCGGACGGAATTGATCACCGTTTCAAACGGCTCAAGAGCGATCTCTTGCGGCACGAGGCCGATCATAGCGCGGACCTTGCGATAGTCTGTGCCGATATCCATACCATCGACGGTGATTTTGCCAGATGTCAGGCTTGAAATTCCGCATATAGTTGAAATTAAAGTAGTTTTACCTGCTCCATTCGGGCCAAGAAGGGCGATAATTTCACCCTCTTGGATCTCGAGATTGGTGCCTTTTAGCGCTTCAAACCCACCGTCGTAGATTTTACGAACGTTCTGAACTGAGACAATTCCTGTCATAATTAATCCTCTAACGGGTTAAGTTTTCCATGTCACATCAGCTATTTATTATTCAATAACAACCCCGGTAATTTGATTAAATAAATTGTGATACAAAAGTATTTAACTAGACTAAAATTCATTACCTTCTAATACCCAGCCTGAGAACATGGCAATGCTGGGGCCCCATCCATCGACCAAATTAGCTGCGATTAACGCAACACGGCTGACAGCATCACTGCCGTTTATGAGACGCTGCTAAGAAAAATACTGAACAGCAATAAAGAAAATTCTCTTCATAGTCATAAATGCAATATTAGAAGATTATCTTGCTGAAGGCATCCGTTGCTCAATGATTTCAGACCACCAGCTGCAGCCTGCAGGTATGGCACTATCGTCGAAATTATACTTAGGATGATGCACCATCGCCGTGTCACCATTACCAACCAGGATATAGGCGCCGGGCCGTTCTTCAAGAAGATAGGCAAAATCTTCCCCCCCCATCACCAAAGCAGCTTCGGCGCACGAACCAGATACCGATCGCGCTACATCAGCCGCAAATTCAGTCTGTTCCGGGTGGTTAACCATGACTGGATAGCCGTGCTGATAGGTTACCTCGGCCGAGCCCCCAAACGTGGCGGCTGTCCCCTTGCAAATTGCCATTATGCGTTCTTCGGCCAATATACGCATTTTTATGGACATCGTGCGCACAGTCCCTTTTAAATGCACCCCCTGTGGAATCACGTTGTAAGCTTTTGATGATGTCTCAAACGAGGTGACTGAAACTACAATCTGATCAATCGGATCGGCATTGCGACTTGCAATAGTCTGCAACGCTAGAACCAAGTGACTTGCCATTACGGTTGTATCGATTGTTTCGCTTGGTTTAGCAGCATGACCCCCAAGCCCCTCGAGAGCAATGTCAAAAGTATCAGTCGCAGCAAAAAAAGCACCTGAACGAATTGCAAAACTGCCTACTGGCATGCCCGGCCAATTGTGCATGCCATATACTTCTTGGATGCCCCAACGCTCCATCATTCCATCATCACACATCTCTTTACCGCCACCACCTCCTTCTTCGGCTGGTTGAAAAATTACGACCGCTATGCCATCAAAATTACGTGTTTCAGACAAATACTTTGCCGCACCCAACAACATTGCGGTGTGACCATCATGCCCACACGCATGCATAGCACCATCAGTTTTAGAGGCATAATCCAACCCGGTTTGTTCATGAATAGGCAGCGCATCCATGTCAGCACGCAGGCCAATCACCTTTCCAGATCCGATCGTTATGCCCTTAATTACTCCGACAACGCCTGTTCGACCAATACCCTCGACGACTTCATCACAACCAAATTCGCGCAACTTTTCAGCAACTAATGCACTAGTGCGGTGCGTTTCAAATAAAATCTCAGGGTTTTGGTGAATATCTCGACGCCATCCTGTGATGTCATCGTGTAATTCGGCAAACCGATTTTTTACGGGCATTATATTCTCTCCTATATTAAAAAATCCTCAATCCTGAACTATCAGTTTATCCATTAAAATGTTCCAACCGAAAAAGGATCAACGTATATCAGATCAATAGTGGCATCCTACTCTCAACCATTTCTGCGTACCAACTACACCCTGCAGGTATGGCATCATCATCAAAATTATACTCGGGATGGTGAACCGTCGCACCGTCACCGTTGCCAACCATAATGTAGGCGCCAGGACATTCTTTTAACATATAGGAAAAGTCCTCGGCAGCCATAATTGGAGGCGTATCTGTATCAACAGAACCGGCCACAGCCAATGCAGCTTTAGCGGCATAACCCGTGTTCTGTTCTGCATTTACCGTCACCGGATAGCCACGTTCATAAATTATTTCCGCGACGCAATCGTGGGCTTGCGCCGTCATGCTCACCAATTTCTTCACCTTCACCTCAACCATATCCCGCACCTCTGAGTCCAGCGTGCGCACAGTCCCGCGCATCCGGACAACCTGTGGAATAACGTTGTGAGACTCCGTATCGGAATGCAATCCACAGACTGACACGACCACATTACCAAGCGGGTCAACAACTCGGGAAGCGACAGATTGCAGGGCTAAAATAATATGGGCTGCAGCAATATTTGGATCTATCGCCTCATGCGGGGCAGCCGCATGACCTCCACGACCTGTAATCTTTAAAGAAAACTCATCCGCCGCTGCCATTAAAGCTCCAGACCGGATAGCAAATTCGCCAACAGGAAGGCCAGGCATGTTATGCATCCCATAAATTTCTTGAATGCCCCAACGATGCATCAAACCGTCTCTACACATCTCAAGGCCACCTCCACCGCCCTCTTCAGCAGGTTGAAAAATCAGGACAGCTGTGCCATCAAAATTGCGGGTCTCAGCCAGATATTGGGCAGCCCCCAACAGCATCGCAGTGTGACCATCATGTCCACAGGCATGCATCTTGCCCGAGACTGTGCTAGCGTATTCCAAGCCTGTCGCCTCGTGAATTGGCAATGCGTCCATGTCAGCGCGTAGACCAATCACTCGGCCCCGCGCATTAGTCCGGCCCTTGATCACCGCCACAACACCAGTTTGCCCAACACCAGTTGTGATGTCCGTAATGCCAAATTCGCGCAACCGATCCTCAACAAATTCAGCCGTATTATAAACATCGAACCCCAACTCGGGATGCATGTGCAAATGCCGCCGCCATCCAGTGATTTCAGCATGAGTTTCTGCAAATCTATTTTTAATAGGCATTTGTTTACCTCAAAGTAAAATTGGACCCAAACCTGTTTCGGGGCAATAATCATAAATGGCCCCACCCACATATCCCAAAGAAAGGCAGAGTTGTATCTGGGCAGTTAAGCCAGCTTAGCCAACAATTCGCACATAAATTGATGGCCTGCTTCAAACTGAGCCACCTCTATAAACTCATTAGGCTGGTGGGCCTGCGCTATATCACCCGGCCCACAAACAACTGCGGAATATCCCGCATCTTGAAACTGCCCCGCCTCAGTACCATAGCTCACCACATGAGCGGCATTATCTCCAGTAACGGCCCTAACTAAGCCTTCGGCTTCCCCACTCTCTTCTGGCTTCAACGGCGGCACAGCAAAGCGCGGGGTGAGGACGATGTCCGCCTCTGGGTGTACAGCCTGCATAGCCGCCTTCACCTCATTCACCTTATCAAAATACATCTGGTTCAATCTAGCAGTATCATCACCAGGTACCGCTCGGTACCCCATATTGAAATGGCAATCCTTAGCGGTGATATTATCGGCAGTACCACCAGAAATAATGCCTACATGCCATGTCGTATATGCCGGATCAAACATCGAGGCCAAAGGACCCGGCGTTGCCGCCCCGTTCAATTCGTTTTGTTCCGTAGCCCACTGAATAAGACGTGCACCCTCATGCACTGCACTTACACCCCGATAGTGGATCGAAGAATGCACCTCGAAACCCACAACATGAGTGGCAAAGGCGTTGCCGCCCTTATGGCCCGTGACAGCTTTCATCATCGATGGCTCGCCCACGATGACCGCAGAACCTTTTGGCACCACACCCTGCATCGCTGCGATCATTGGCGGTGCGCCTGTACAACCAATTTCTTCATCAAAGCTCAGAGCCAACTGCAGCGGCCGGGTCACCTCTGCATAATGCGCCTCTACTAAGGCCCAAATAGCCAAAGCATCAAAGCCCTTCATATCACATGTACCACGACCGTAATATTTGCCCTCTTTTTCAACAACGTCCCACGGATTTGTTCCCCACGGCTGACCATCAACGGGCACAACATCTGTATGGCCCGACAACACAACCGCACCCTCGATATCCGGACCTACATGCGCAAACAACGCTGCCTTATGTGGTTGCTTAGAATCAGGCCAACGGTGCGAAGCGATGCCATGTAATATCAAATAGGACTCAACCCAATCAATCAAGGGCAGGTTGCTGTCACGGCTCACAGTCGGGAAACTGATCAATTTTGTCATCAATTCTAAAGGGGTTAAACGTTCTAAAGTTTCAATACTCATCTCAATACCCACTATCTGTAATCAACACTTTATGGCCCAGCGCCACTTCACGATAGACCGATGGTTCTGCAACATATGAAACGGGATGGATCGGCGAAGGTATCGGCTTAAAGTTCAGATCTCTCTCATCCTTTCGTTGACGAGGATCGGCAATCGGAACCGCCTTCATCAACGCCCGAGTATAAGGATGCTGAGGGTTTTCAAACACGGCTGAACGCGGGCCCATTTCGACAATACGACCAAGATACATCACACCAACATAGTGACTGACGCGTTCAACCACGGCCATGTCATGCGAGATAAAGAGAAACGACAGGTCTAATTCAGACTGTAATTCCATCATCAAGTTTAATACTTGGGCCTGCACCGACACGTCCAAAGCGGAAACAGCTTCATCCGCAATGATTAGCTTTGGGTTCAGAGCCAAAGCACGGGCAATTGCAACTCGCTGGCGCTGGCCCCCCGACAGCTCATGTGGATAGCGCCGCATGAAACTGCGAGGCAACTCCACACGATCAAACAACATCTCAACACGGTCCTGTATCGCCTTACCTTTAAGAGTGGCAAAGTTGTACATCGGTTCTGCAACTTGATCTGACAACTGCATCTGAGGGTTAAGCGATGCAAATGGATCCTGAAAAATCATTTGCATATCAAGACGGGAATTACGTAAACCATTAGAATCTAGCGCCATGATATCTTTGCCACCGACGCGAATGGCACCTTTCTGCGGTTCAACCAAACGCAGGATTGAACGCCCTGCCGTAGATTTTCCACAACCAGATTCACCAACCAAACTAAGCGTCTGGCCCTTGTTAATAGTAAACGACAAGTCCTCAACTGCATGTACATTGGCCACCGTACGGCGAAAGAACCCGCCTTTGACCGAGAAACGAGTTGTAAGGTTTTCTACCTCCAACAACACTTCATCAGTCCCTTTAATCGGCTCAATCGCGCCTTGATCACGGCCCATCAAAACCATCGGTTCTGGATATTTTTTACCAGTCATCTCGCCCAATTTGGGAACAGCAGCCAACAATAGCTTGGTATAAGGGTGTTTGGGGTTTTCGAAAATCTCCTCAACCGTTCCCTCCTCGACCTTCTCACCACGGAACATGACGACAACGCGGTCAGCCATCTGTGCTACTACAGCCATATCGTGAGTTATGAACATTACAGCAGTGCCAGTATCGCGTTTCAGGCGATCCATGAGTGCAAGAATTTCGGCCTGAATAGTCACATCCAATGCAGTTGTAGGCTCATCGGCTATTAATAAACGGGGTTCACAAGCTAATGCCATCGCGATCACAACACGCTGGCGCATACCACCGGACAATTCATGTGGATATTGCTTCATCCGGCGCTCGGGCTCCGGGATTCGAACCTCACGCATCAAATTCAACGCCTTCGCCGAAGCTTCAGCCTTGGATAGACCTTTGTGCAGGCGCAAACCTTCAGTCAATTGACGCTCTACTGTAAAAACAGGATTCAGGGCCGTCATGGGTTCTTGAAAAATCATGCCTATCTCATTGCCTCTAATAGAACGCATGAGCTTAGGTTCTGTCTGGGCCAAGTCGACTTCATCAGCATCTTTTCGGCTAAATAATAGACGGCCACCAGTTATTTCACCGCCGCCAAACTCAACCAAACGCATCAATGACAGCGAAGAAACCGATTTTCCAGAACCCGATTCTCCAACAACACAGACCGTTTCACCCGATTTAATATCAAAAGATACATCAGACACGCCAACCACAGGGCCATCTTTGGTTTGGAATTCCACCCGCAATCCCTGAATTTCAGCAATTACTGACCCTTTGATAGCTAAGTTGTCGTGATCAAGCATACTGCCTCCAAGCGCATCCACAAACTGGAGCTAAACAAATGCTAAGGGGAACTGTTGGCTTCTGTCAAATGAATGCACCGGCTAAGTTTTAATAGTTTAATTTAGACTCAAACTAACCCACCGTTAATAAACATAAGTGTCTTATCAAAGATTAATATTTATTCAGAAACAGGGTTGTTTTTTTTTTGGAACCTGTTTCGATGAAACATATTAGCTTGTTAGGGAAAGCTACAATAACGCCATTAACAGTTTTTCGTTATAATTTAACTGAAATATGTGCTTTCCCTTAAATCGACCCTAAACACCGCGGACCCATTCTGGTGAGCTGCGGAATAAATAGGCACCTACTTGTGCCCAACAAGGAGAGTATAATGACACTAAAAACAATTTTGCTTGGAGCGATAGCTACAACTGCTTTTGCATCCGAGCTATGACTGAATCTGGTGTTTGGGGTGTTTGAAGGTTGGCGGCGTATCTGGTTGAATTGTTGTTGCGAGACAGCAGCCCAACCAAAGGAGATACACCACCATGGAAATGACTAAC
>Ga0075109_1002019_pt1 | contig 11705 bp, 10 predicted proteins | sample AntAceMetag02UKD_FD_69798 | JGI IMG/M metagenome (GOLD analysis project Ga0075109, IMG submission 69798) | Saline lake microbial communities from Ace Lake, Antarctica - Antarctic Ace Lake Metagenome 02UKD | ecosystem: Environmental > Aquatic > Non-marine Saline and Alkaline > Saline | place...
CCAACACTACTCTCCGATTTGAAACTTCCCCCCCGGTTCCAATTGACGCCTCCACCTGAGTACTGTTAGTGAAGAGAGGGGCCTTGGAGACAAAATTTATAAAGCCCGCTGGATTACCGCGTCCATAGCCGGCCGTAGCTGGCCCCTTGACAACTTCAACTCGATCAAAAAATGCCGTGTCCATAGCCGCGTTTCCGCCAATACCAAACCCATCGTAGAAAATTTCTCCAGTACTAACACCACGGATGTTGTAGCCCGGATTATGTCCGGATTATGTCCGGATTGTGTCTGCGTCGCATTGGCAACAAATTTCAGCGCGTTATAAGAGCTATCTAGCTTAGCATCTTTCATGATCTCGCTTGTAATAATTGATGTAGCTTGAGGCGTATCAATATAAAGTTCACCAAGACGTCCAGAGGAAGCCTGCATCGCACCATAACCTGTATTGGCAGTCGTGCTAACGGTGAATGGAGTTAGGACAACGACATCCTCGTTTTCATTTTCACCTAAATCTCCAGATGTTGTTCCATCCTTAGACGCGGATTGTGCTATTAGGCTTATACTGCTGGCCAAAGAGAATGTGGCGAGGAGCAGCATCAACCCAGTTTGGGTATTTTTTAGTTTCATAGGGTACTTAGTTTGGGGGGGGGCGAGGTTTGTATTTGCTCAAGGTAACGTGCCACTGAGTAGGCGAACTCTACATGCTCGAGTAAGATTAAGTGTGAGCGTCACTTTTACCCGATGCGACCATACGGCAGCCTAAAATACCTTATGTCAATAACAAATGATTTTTTTAACTGAGCCTTTCCCCCTCCGGTTTTAATTTTATCCTATTGATTGTTAATTATTTATGATTTCCGAAAGGAAAACTAGCTGGATCTTTCGGTTTCGAGCGGTGTCTAGGAAAGTGAATCAGACGCGTCCCTAGCAAACAAGTTAGACCGCATTTTGCATGAAGGCGTTCTGGTCGGGTTGGTCGGGTGCTGAGACCCAAGAGAGGAATTGCGGCGGCGCATTGGTGACGAATGACGCAATATTTAGCGGCGACATTGGGTGGGGCCATTTCCCCCGATCACTCGGGAAACCACCTCGCGCGCAATTTCCTGAACTTCATGAGGATAAAGCACCGCAGGAGTGCAGGAAGATCTCACGACAAGGATGGTCCGTGTGTGCTCAGATGCACTCGTACACCCATTGCCGAGCGCACGATTACCACACCGATTTTGACCAGCTTGAGTCGCAATCTCACTCAAGGCGCGCGGCCCAACGCTCTCCCGCGAGCGCGAGTCAGCGTAGGCTCTGCATCGGCGTGGAGGTCAAAGCCGATTGCAGCAAGATGCAGCATTGATTGGCCCACCACCGATTAGGCACTCGCCTGATTAGCTAGGAGAATCATCTGCTCTTGGACCCGACTTGTCCAATCGATGGGGTCCACCTCACCACCCCTGCCCAAATCCCTCGCTCATTTGAGTCTACACACTCCCAAGGCCACCCGAGACATAAGCAATGTAGTGACTAAAACCACCCCGTGAAAAGCAAGCGTGCTTCATTTGCAACAATCCTCTTTTCGGGCTGCGGAACTCGGGTTAAGATTCGAAAACTTTTGCCGAATATCGCCGCAACGCCGGTAAAATTCCGTGGGCTTCGTCAAAGCGTGACACTGCTGGGAAATGATTTCACAAAACCTCTTCTCGCGAAATGATTTTCGAACGGAATCATTTCGCGACATCAAGCTCTTGCTCAATCTGCTCCAACAAACGTCCCTTGGTTTCCGGCACTTTCAACTTCACCCAGATCAGCTGCATCACCATCATAAATGTGAAGAACCCAAACACTGTACCGGGGTCTAATTTCTCCACCATAGTTGGAAAGAACAGTGTCAAGAGAGCCGCAAAAATCCAATGCGTGAAACTACCGAGTGATTGTCCCTGCGCTCGGTTTCGGTTCGGGAATATCTCCGAAATAAATACCCAAATTACAGCACCTTGACCTACCGCATGGGCCGCGATGAAAGCAAAGATACACGTGGGCACGATGGCGAAATTTTCCGTCTGAAATGCCCAAGTACACAGCCCGAGCGAAGCGATGTAACCAAACGACCCGATGTAAAGTAGCGTGCGTCGCCCCAATCGATCAATCAGCCACAAACCAACAAAGGTGAAAATCAAGTTGGTGATTCCGATTCCAACCGATTGCAGCAGCGCTGCTTTCTCCCCAAGCCCCGTCATCTCGAAAATGCGGGGGGCAAAATAAAGAACTGCATTGATGCCAGAGAGTTGGTTAAAGAATGCGATAAAGAACGCCAGCGAGATGGGCGTCCCGAGCCGTGAACCCCAAAAACCACCCCGATCCGATTGATCCTCTCCCGCCCGCGCAATTTCCATAACTTTCGCCCGTAGGTCTTCGCTCGAAAACTCCGGATACACGAGTTTTAACACCGCCAACCCACCTTCCTTGTCCCCTTTTTTCCCGATCAACCAACGCGGACTCTCGGGCAAACTGAAACACATCACCGTGAAAATCAGAGCCGGAATCGCTTCGACACCCAGCATCCAACGCCAGGCGCTATCGCCGACTCCGCCGAGGAAATGGTTCGATACGAAGGCAACAAGGATTCCAAACACGATATTGAATTGAAACATACCCGCTAATCGACCGCGCTTATCGGCCGGGGCAATTTCGGCGATGAATAGCGGTGCCGCTACCGTCGAAATCCCCACGCCAATTCCGCCAATGAATCGCGCAACCATGAAGGAGTACACATCAGTCGCGGCACCGGACCAAACCGCAGAAGTGAGGTAAAGCACCCCAATCCAAAGCAAAGTTGGTTTGCGGCCAAAATTATCGGTCGGCCAGGCCCCGATCAATGAGCCGAGAACCGTTCCCCATAACGCCATGCTCATCGCCAGACCATGAATGCCCGCCTCCAGACCCCACAGCGCTTGGATAGTCTGTTCGGCTCCAGAAATGACAACCGTATCAAATCCGAATAGAAAGCCCGTGAGGGCAGCAGTGATTGACCAGATATACAGCTTGGGATTGCGACTACTCATATCTACCTGATAGAATGTTAATTCATTTTGAAAATGGTTTCGATTCCTAATTATTCATCACCAATTGCAATCCAATAACCTCGTTGCCATGAAAACGCACCGTCCTACACCCCGCAAATGAATGCCCCAAAATGAATGCCCCATCCACCTCTACTTGTGATATGGTACGATTTGTCTGCGAAAGAGGGGCATATTGGAGATCGGCAATGGTGGTCCGGGTTACGAGAAAAATTGTGCTCAAAGAGCAGCTGCGTTCCTGAAAAGTGGCCGAGCTCCGCAATGGCCCGGGGACCGTTTTGGGTTAAGTCGTAGTGGTAGCTGGCGAAGGAGTGACGGAACTTGTTGCTCCCGTCTTTCTTCAAACCTGCAGCTTTTATAGTCGGTCCTGAAAAATGCTTAACCTATTGTGTAATAATATGTTGAAGTATCTATATGGTCTATTATTATCCCAGTAAGTCGTTTAGAAAACCGATAAAACTGGGAAAACTTATGAAGCCAAAGAGCGTGATTCATTCGCCACAAAGGGAACTGTTTCGAGTTGAGCTATCGTTTTTAGTGGATGCAGGGCACCCGCTGGTGAAGCTCGCCGGGCGGATCAACTGGACGGTATTCGAGGAGCAGTTGGCCGGGACCTACGATGACCATACGGGAGCGCCGGGGATTGATACCCGGTTGATGGTGGCGCTGCATTACTTGAAGTATCAGCACGATTTGAGCGATGAAGCGGTGGTGGCGGGATGGGTGGAGAACCCGTATTGGCAGCACTTCAGTGGCCGGCAGTATTTTGAGCACCAGATGCCGATAGATCCCTCGAGTATGACGCGGTGGCGCAAGCGTCTGGGCGAGGCCGGAGCCGAAGTGATGTTAAAGGCAACGATCGATACGGCGGTAAAGATGAAAGCGATGCATCGCTCCCAACTGACGCACGTGAATGTGGACACCACGGTGCAGACCAAAGCCGTGCGCCACCCGACCGATGCACGCCTCTATGACCGGGCGCGGCAACGGTTGGTTCAGCAGGCCCGCAAGGAGGGACTCACGATCAAGCAAAGTTACCAGCGCGTGGGTCGTAGGTTGCTGATGATGTCCGGGCGCTATGCGCATGCACGCCAGATGCGCCGCTCAAAAGCGTGCACCCGTAAATTACGCACGAACCTAGGCCGAGTGATCCGGGAGATCCAACGCCAAGGCGTGCCAGCGTCGCTCCAAGCCTTGCTCGATACGAGCCGACGCATCCACACGCAAAAGCGCACCGACAAGCACAAGGTTTACAGCGTGCATGAGCCTCAGATTGCGTGCATCGCCAAAGGCAAAGCAGGTCGCAAATATGAGTTTGGCCAAAAGGCGAGTGTCGCGAGCACGAGCAAGGGAGGCTGGTTGTTGGGAGCTTTAAGTTTGCCAGGTAATCCCTATGACGGGCACACGCTCAAGGCCCAAATGAATCAAGTAGCGCGCCTGTATCCTAAAACCGATGACATCAAAAAGATCCACGTGGACATGGGTTACCGCGGACACGATTACACCGGGAGCACCGAGGTGCTCGTCGATCGCCGAAAACGCGGCCAGATCCCTAAACGGGTGTGGCGATGGATGAAACGCCGCGCGGCCGTCGAACCGACCATTGGACACCTCAAACACGATCACCGGTTGGAGCGCAACCGATTGAAAGGAACCGAGGGCGACGCGCTCAATATCCTCTTGAGCGCCGCCGCCATGAACTTCGGGAAGCTGTTAGCCTTCCTTTGTGCCCTTTTTCTTTCACTTCGGCGGATCATCTCCAGCCAATCGGCTCGCTGGTGTCCCGCTTGAATGGCCCTTTTTCAGAACCGACTTTTATAGCTCCTGCGGTCAAAGATTGGTAGCAAACGAGGAATCCTTCGGGCCAGAAACCAGAGAGGACCTCGGTTTCAAACCCTTTTCGAAACGGACCAAATTTACTTTTCTACAACTCCGATTTCTCCGGCGCGATTTAACGCGTATTTCGGTAGCGTGAAGATTCAGGCGATCAAAACCACGGACAGAAATGGATCTGATTCGCCGGAAATCTAAACCTGAAGCAAATAGTGTAACAGTGCCGGAGCCGGTCGCGTCAGTTTGAGCCAATCTTAATTTCACCCGCAACAAACCGCTGCACCTGGTCACAGGGAATGAGTTTATGCCTGAGCCCGGGGATGGGTCTAAGAATGTTGCGGGCAATCAATCGGTAGATGGTTGGCTTGCTGACACCCAACGCATACGCAGATTCCTCAACTGAGTAGGTCAGCCGTCGAACCGGCATGTTTCGTGATTCCGAAAGATGAGCCATTGGCTAACGAATTTTCTGGTTTTGCAAAGTTTCGGTTGAGGAAATCACAATCCCCTGCACCCAAGTTTCATTCGACGCGGTCCGCAACGCGGCGCGTTCACCTTGGGCTCGGACTTGATCCAAACGGGTGGTATCCAATCCATCCCGGAGTAGACCAAGCCGTCTCCCTCGGAGGGTGATCAGAGTCGTTCCTGCATATATCGAGAGTGTTTCGGTTTCACCGATCGAATACTCCCACCGAATCAAAGTATGATACGGAAAGGACACGGTTCGATCCCGCAGCACAAACCGAACCACCGCCGCACTCCGACCTTCGCTGGAGAGCCGCCCCCATGAACTGGTATCTGTTTCACTTGGTTTCACTATCAACCGCTCCCAATTGTGCCGAGACTTGCGCCCGTGGTTGAAATTCCATCGCTCCACCCGCGAAGCATGTCGGTTCCGGAGGGCGATCCCTGCGAATAGAGTTCAGCCAGAAACGAGCGCCGGGCGCTCGTAGCTGTCTCCAGTGAGGGTTCCATCTCCATAGCCAAGAGCCGGTCACCAGATCGGGCTATAGCCGCTCGCGCAGCGACCCGATCCGTGGTGTATATTTTCTGGGTTTCTACGAATCGAGAATTGCTGACGTACGCTTGTTTCAGATTCGCCGAAGCAATGCCTGCGTCTGCCATGAAAAGCAGTCCACATTGCACGGTCTTACCTTGAGCAGCGTGCGAAGTCGTGGCGTAGCCATGGCTGAACTGCCGGAAGTTTAATGGTATGATCCGTCCATCGGTAAGGGTAATTTTGCCGGTAGGGGTGATCTCCGCTACTTCGACAATATCGCCATTCTTCAATCGAGACTGCCGTCGATTCGCCCGGATGAGCAAACGGTCTCCCACCGCCACGGCGATTTCACGAATGGTGCCGACATCAAACTGGTCGCTCATTCTGGGATCAAACCGACGCTCGCGTCCAGATTCCGAGCGAATTAACAGCGCGTCCGCTTCACGCCGAACCACCACCACTGATTCGCCGCCCTCAAAGGCGGAGGTCGCGCGGCGGAAGGTGAGCACATCACCCGGTTCGTAGCCGCTGAGTCTCCGCCGTTCCTCCCGAGTCCACTGCATGGAATTAAGCGTAGGTATCATGACTTCCGGTCCCATGATTTGATTGGTGGACTTGAGGTTCGTTCTGACTTCAGCGCCAAACGCATGGATTTCCGACCATACCGGCGAAATCGCTAAGCAGCTTTTCCCGCTGGTGATCGTATGAACATAATCCTCGGCAGCCGTTCGGAGGAGGTCAGGAGAATCCGGGATTTCAACGATTGCACCCAACTGAGCGAAGGCATCGAAACCTGCTTGTGCTTTTCCGGCCGCCAACAGCGCCACCGCCTCACGATAGGCTGGATCCTTTTGACGGTGAATTTTGGTGAGGCGAAACACCGGAGTGTTCGCATACTGTTGCAGGCAGCGAAGGGCATCACCGGCCTCAACCGACGAGTGTTGCTTGGTGTCGCCGACCAGCAGCAAGCGATTGTTGTTCGTTTCCGCCAGCCGACATAGGTCCCGCATCTGCCGCGAGGAAATCAGGCCTGCTTCGTCTACAATGATGACTCGCCCTCGCACGGAGGCCTGCAGGGTTGAATTCACCAGGAGCTGTTGCAGCGTATCCGCTGATGGCGTGAGTTCCGCCCGCAGAACTTCGGCTGCTCCGGTTGTCGGTGCACATCCGAACACGTCGGAGCCCCCGGCCTGGATATTCGCAACTATAGTCTTCAGACACGTGGTTTTCCCGGTTCCGGCATCGCCTTGGAGGATGACCACTCGAGAGCTGGATGCCAGTATTCCGGCGACAACCCTTGCCGCCCCATCGTTCGACGGGGCGACGGGTTGAGTTCCCAGCGACCGACAGGCATCCCGGTGCTTCTCCGCCCAATCGAGGAATTCTTGTTCACACCGCATTGCGTCCGGAGACCCCATCAGTGCACCGTGTTTCAGGAGGTCGCCTGAACCCACCCGATCAACAAGGCCTTCCTTCAGACCAGTCAAAGAAAGCCGACCCCGGCCATGCACCAGCGCCTCTCGCAGCAACACCCGTTCATCTACCACCGCTCTGCGCTCGAATACGTGAGCCTCCGCTGAGGCTAATGAATCTGACGGGAGGACCTCCTCCACAGGTGGATGACGCATCGTCGCGGTGGCAACCATTCGGCGAAGCGGTTTGAGGCAAGACCCCGCCTCCCGTAGCCAGCCTTCCCGCAGATCGCTGGCCGTAGCCTGCGTTTTGCTCGCTCGGCTCTTGGCCGTGATGGCCTGCAACTCCGCCTGAGACGAGACCCCAGCTTGTTGGGCTAGGCGCAGAATCTGTTCACGGCGTTTACTGAACCGGGTCCGTAAATCCGCAGGAAAGCCTACCAGGTTGAAACCAACCCCTCGGGCCGACTCCAAGCGATAGCCACCAGCCAACATCCGCCCGGCCAGTTTGTTGTAACAGACTTCCCGAAAGTATCCTGGATGCCGATAGAACCCAGATGGCTGAACTCCTTTCCATCTTCGTTCGGCGGCATCCCATGTCAGATTCATGATGCAAAGGTGGGTGTGGAGTTGGGGGTCTAGCGCCCGGCTGGCGTCGTGCGTCACCATTGCGGCAACCATATTGCCGGTCACTCGGTCGGAGTTTTCGCCCTTCTTGCGCACCCGAGTTGCCATAGTTGCTTCGATTTCGTGTAAGGTCTCGCGCACGGCTTCATTCCACCAATTGGCAATCCGCTGATCGCCGCCGACCAGGTAAGCAATAGAAACGTCCTTGGGCGCAGAAATTTGCCCAAAGTAGCATAAGCGACGGTTAGATTTTTGCCGCACACCAAGTCGCTCATCTGACCACGGATGTCGTCCTTCACATAGACGACGAAAGGTTTCCAAATCGCAGCCACCCACCAACCCCAGCAAATTCGTGCCTTCCCCAAACCATGACATTTCCACTTTCCCTTGCTCGGTCAAATAGTCCCCTACCCGCAGATGCTCGCGAAAATACTCCACGGCACCTTGCAATGCATGACAGGGTTTATCGAATCTCACCATGGTCCTATATTTACCATACTTGCATACTTTTAAAAGGATAATTTAGCTTTATCGGGGTGGACAGCATGGACCGGTCCAAACAACTCGACTCGAAATGGAGAGCTTTTGCGGCCTAAAGTGCGGGGCCGGTGGACGGCCGGTTTCGCTGACCAGCCCCGGTCATGGATCGGCAAACCAAGTCGATGCTGGTGAGAACCGGTGTTTTGTTCCCAACGTAATACTTCATCGCCTCCTCGGCGCGATCACGCACCGCAGCTGCATTGATCAAGCCCAGCTTGGCCAACGTCATGATATCCTCTTGGTCCTGTTCGGAGAGACGGGAGATTTTTGACAGTGCGAGATCAACGGGGGCAAGTACCCGCAATTTGACGATCCGCTGTTCATTGCCAATGCCCTGCCACTCCTTCGCATCCTGCTCGTAGTCCGGATGCATGAGGCCAAATGTCGGATTGTAATTATTGTCGAAATACAGAATCGACGGCTTGCCGTCAGCGCCGACGAACTGGGTCGCCAGGTCCTTCACCGGCAGAATAATCCGGCGCGAAAACGACGCGTCAATATCGTGGGTGTAACGGGAACGCGAGTAGTGGTGCATCGCCAGACCTCCGGCGAGAATCATGTCGATGGGCGGCCCCTCATAGTTGCCCGCCCTCACCGTGGCATCAATCTTGTCCACCACGGCGCGTAGCGCCTCCGTCAGGTTAGACTCCGCCTTCATATGCCAGTTGGGTCTGCAGCGATTGCACGAATCGAGCGCAATCGAAGTTCAATACCTGGACCAGCTCGCTAAAATCGGTCACCGCAACAGGACGCAGCCGCTCAGCCACGCGCAGGAGGAGGTCCCGGCTCCCATACCAAGGTGTGCTAGCGAGTAAGAACGCCACCAAGGCTAGGCGTTCCGGCTGGTCCTTGCTCGCCGAGACCCAGTCTTCCAATTCAACCCGCTGCCGTTGCTGAACGCAGAATCCTAGGAGTTCGCTTTCGGTGAGACGGTTCATTATTGAGGACAGTGGAGGCGGTATGGGCGATTTAGAGGAACTGAGAAAATCTAAGTAAAACCGGGGTTTGGTCAACTCCGTCTACTTTACACTGGAAATCGGAAAAATCCGGAAAGGGAAAGCGGGATCCGGGGCAGTTGTAGAATCTGCACCAAAATGAACAATTGCACGCGCCTCAGTCAGCGACCGTGTCGGGAATCGCAGCCAGGTCTCCAGCGAGTGAAAACACCTCCACCCCATCGGCCGACCACCATCAAATCGGCGGCACGGGCGGGTTAACAAACACCGCCAAGCCTCTACGAACATCGAGATCTTTTACAAACACGCTAGATCCTGCAATCCACTCAAAGAAACCAGTGCTGTTACCAATCGAAATCAGCATACCGAAAGGAGAAATCACGATCTACTGACTAAACGATTCAAGGCTCATTGAAGGTTCTCAAGAACCCATATTTTGAAGCCTAATCGAATCGAATACCGCAACCTACCACTTCATTGACACTTCTGATCTAGCATTCGCCTTAGCATAGAGAAGAACATTCCTCGGAGTCATAGAAATAGGGACACTCTACCCCTAACGACGTTAGGAACGGGACAATATCCACCACTACTCAGCCACCACTTGGCTACCACTTCTTCGCCAGACGCTCACCAGTTGGGGAGGATTATTATCTTGCTTACTTACATACTTTTTAGAGTATGAAGCCGTGCCGCACTTTGACCTGCATGACAAACTCCTAGAAGACGCTCAACGCTTCGACCCCTCTCAGCACACGCGCAGTATCCTCGCCCCACACCGCGATGCTATCCTGATCTTCCGGGCGAAGTTCATGAGCTATGAATTGATCGCGGCCACCTTAACACGGCATGGCATAAAAGTTTCCCCGGCGGCAGTGGGATGCTTTTGCCGACGACACTTCACCAAGGCGATGATTCAGCATGCTCGTAGAAACCAAATTAAACGTCCGGATTCGGCTAGCGCACGATCACCGACGAACGCTCCATTCGCGGTCACTCCTTCTGATTCTGCCAGGAAGCGGGGACCAAAGATTGCCCGAGACGATTTTTGAAAATGCGAAGAATCATACTATTTCCTCAGGACAAAGGAGGCATTGGCAAAAGTTTTGTAGCTACCCTCCTTTACGACCATCTCGTGGAGCATGACATCCCGCTCAAGGCCTTCGACCTCGATCATGCCAACTCCACCTTCAATCGTTACGTGCCGGAAGCTGAGTTCATCGATACCGATGTCGACGCTTCACGCCTTGGGGTGCTTGATAGGATTGTTCACGCGTTGGATGAAGCGGATGTTGTGTTGGTCGACAATCGCGCCAGCGGCGGCGAAAAGGTGCTAAACTATTTGGAGGCAGTTCGTCTGACCGATCTTCAGGAAGAGCTCGATTGCAGACTTGTCTTCGTTGTGATCGCAACCGACGACAAAGATGCTAACTCGCAAATTGCCGATTTAGTTGATGGCTATGGTGAGAAGGTTTCTTGGCTGATTGCCCGCAACCACCGCGACGGTCCTCAACTCACACTTTTCAATGAAAGCCGGTCTAGGAAACGGCTGATGGATCTTGGCGGCATCGAGGTCGAAGTCCCAATCTTAGCCGAGGTGACCCGTAACCGGCTCCAACTTGCCAATCTTACCGTCGGTCGAGGCCGGAACGAAGAGCAGTTACACCTGCTTGATCGCTCGCGTTGTGTGCGCTACCACGCGGCGATGGCCGCAGAGTTTGCCAAGGCACAAGCGATTTTGGTGGCATGAACATTAACGAACTTTTCGACCCACAATCGCTGCCTGAAGATCTTCAGTGGTTGGTCTCCGAATGGCGACTACAGCCCAATGATCCGGTTTTCGCTCTCATCGCCTGGCACTGGCATCGAGTCGAACAGGGCGAAGATAGACTTCGCGGCGCCACCATAGAGTTGAAGACAGCAGTTGATCGGCGAATCGAGCACATGGTGGCAGCGATGGAGACTGCGTCCGCCGTCCAATCACAGCTTGAGCAAATTCAAATTACTCTGGCCGGAAAGCCTCTTGCTTTGGGGAAGCAACTTGAACGGGACCTCCGTAAACCCGTCGCAGATACCGTTACTAGGATCAAAGCACTTGAAACCAACCTACAGACGATTTCTCAGACCGCCGATTCCTTGCTTAGACGTGCGCAGCGACGGCAGGCACTTGCTACATTTTTGATCGGAACCATCGTTGGTGGTTCGCTTGTGCTGTGGCTCATTTGAACGGCACCGCTCTCGGACTATCCGGTATTTCATTTACCGT
>Ga0075109_1002022_pt1 | contig 11696 bp, 8 predicted proteins | sample AntAceMetag02UKD_FD_69798 | JGI IMG/M metagenome (GOLD analysis project Ga0075109, IMG submission 69798) | Saline lake microbial communities from Ace Lake, Antarctica - Antarctic Ace Lake Metagenome 02UKD | ecosystem: Environmental > Aquatic > Non-marine Saline and Alkaline > Saline | place...
AGGTAGACGCCGAGCTGGCGGAGGGTATTGACGTGCTGCGAGGCACGCACTCGCACGCACATTCCAGCCTCCCCTTCGCCCCCGCCTTGTTTTGGGGAGGCCCTTTGCCCTATCCATTTTTGTATAAAAAAAGGCGTCGACGGAGTATTTCCAGAGAGTCGCGCGGGGTGGTGTGGGCGCGGGTGGTGAAGCCATTTCGCACCTGCATATGAAGATGACTCCGCCGAGCCTATCATCGGAGCCGGCCGGCACCTCCGCGCTCGACGCCCGCCGCCCGTCGAGCTCATCCAGAAGCTCAGTCGCCGTCTTGTACGCCATCTCTTCCGGGGTAGAAGCTCTCAGAGTATTTCCTTTCGGAGTTTTTTTACCAAAAATAAAGCGTCGATCGCGCGAGAACCTGTCGCACAGCCGCCGTGCCCTCCGGCGTCACTGCCCGCCGCAGGGCGAGAGGGTGGGCTCACTGCTTTAGGAGTGCGCCCACACGCAGCCGTCACGTCACGTTTACAGCGCGGCGGTGCCGGCGTGAGCGTGCTGGCGGGAAAGGGTTTCCGTAGGAATTTAAAGCGCGCTCTCCATGAAGAGAGAGGAGACCTAAGCTAAAGCTAGGCGACGATACCAGTACAGTCAGTCAGTCAGTACTTGCTGCTGCTGAGATCCTGCTGGCTTGGTTTTAAAGTCTCGATTTTTTTTTTGGAGTGAACAAGAAAACACCTCGACGACTTAGGGGAAGGCCAACTACCAAAGCTCAAGTATCTTTGGGGTCGGGGGGGAGGGCGGAGCGAAGCGCTTGAGGTGTGCTCGACAGCCCCGGGGCGGCGGCAGCGGCGGCGGCGATGACGGGAATAGTGGGGCGCCGCTGCGAAGGTGGCAGAGACTAAACCCTAAAACCCGACTCCTTGCCCCAAATTCTGAATCCTTTTAACCCCAAACCGTGAACCACGAATCCTCAGTCCTCGACCCTGAACTCTAAACCCTAACCTCCAACCCTCAACCTCAACCATATGCGCACATCCTACATCCCAAACACTATACACAAAATCCCAAATCCTGAACCCTGAACCCTGAACCCTGAACCCTAAACCCTAAACCCTAAACCCTAAACCCTAAACCCTAAACCCTAAACCCTAAACCCTGAACTCTAAACTCTAAAACCCTAAAACCCTAAAACCCTAAACCCCAAACCCTAAGCCCTAAACAATAAACAATAAATCCTAAATCCCAAACTCTGAAACCTAAACCCTGTAACCCTATAACCCTAAGACCCTAACGCTTATTGTACAAATTATAGAGCTAGACCCTAACCCCTAAACCCATAATAATCCCTTAACCCTAGATTCCTAATACTCTTGAACCCTAAACCCCAAACCTCAAACCTTACAGCAGCAGCATAAACCCTCAACTATATATCAACTCCGAAAATGCTACATACTAACCCTTAACCCCCTACCCCTCCCCCTTTAACCCCGAACCTTGCACCCCAAACCTCAAACCACCAACTCTAAACCCAACAAATCCTACTCTATAGCCAAAAACTCCAGAACCCTAAACCCCAAACCTTAAAATCCAAACTTCTAAACTCTCAACCCTAAACCCCATGTCGTACCTGTAGGCAAATTCATCCGGGGCACTCGAGGACCTCGCTGTCCCCAGGCATAGGCATCCAGAAAGCTACTCCTGGGGGGAGTGGCGTATATACGATTGAGTGGTGCCAAAACGTTACAGTGCAGTGCGCAGTGCAGTGCCAGTCGTAGATTTAGTGATATACATATTCCCCGCTCAATTCCACTAAATACATAGGAGCCCGACAGCCCGAGAAAGCACACACACTCGATACTCGGCGCACGAAGACGTAGACGAGGAGGAGTCGCGAGATACCTGCTAGCCTGGGTCAGAGCGAGAAGGGGAGGAGCCTTTTGGAGTTTTTATGCCATTTTTGGGGACCATTTTTTTTGGCGTTTCTAAAAGGCGTTTCTTTTCGGCGCCATTTTTCCGCCACGTCACAAGGGAAGTCAGGGACGTGGCGATTCTTGGACCTTTTCAAGTTATGTTCGAGAAAGTTCCACGCGTGCGGCTCCCCTGTAACGAACATATCCCGAGCCGCCGCGGCAGCAATACAGACGCGGTAGCAGAGGACGACGGGGGCGGAGCAGAGGCAGGATGTCGTTGTCAACGTCGTCTCTTCTCGCCGGTGGCGCGCCGTCGCAGGCGCAGCGGTGGGGCCCGAGGTGTGGGAGCTCCTACACCCCTGCCGCTCACCGTCGTCTCTCCAATCGCTCATACGCCGCCCCGAGCGTCCTGCTTCGGGGACGGCGCGGGCGCTCTACCGACCTCGCGTCCACCGAGGATGGAGCTCTCGATGCCGTCCACCGCCGCGCAGGTCGTGGGGGCGTGGTGATGCCGCGCGCCTCAGCCATTAAGCGCGGGCTGCAGGAGACATACGACGGCGTCGGGAGGACGGTTCTCATGACTGGCGCAAACTCGGGCATCGGGCTGGAGTCGTCCAAGCAGCTCGTCGCCGCGGGGTGCACGGTGGGGCCCCGACCCGACCCCCGCCCCACCCCGCCTCGCGCCCGAATTGCATGTGTCCGATCCACCATGCCGGAACGAGCTGCCGAACCTCTCGTTGTGGCCCCAAACAGCGCCGTGTGTGCGTTTACACCCCAAAGCAGCAAGCAGGCGCCACTGTTGTCTGTCAGACTCATTCGGTCGATATAAAGCATGGCGTCTTGCGGCATCCTACGGCGTGGTAATCATGGCGTGTCGCAGCGTAGAGAAAGCACAGCTAGCGGTGTCGGCGGTGATGCCCCACGCGACCCGAGGTGGACGCGCCGAGCCCGCCGTGCTGGACCTGGGGTCACTTGCGTCGGTGCGCACGTTCGCCGAGGAGTTCTTGGAAAGCGGCGCCCCGCTGGACGTGCTCGTGTGCAACGCGGTGAGTACGCGCGGTATTCTAGTCTGACGGTACCCCGCCGCCGAGCGCGCAGCGCGCGTGCATTGTGCATGAACCACGGCGAGTGTTACCACGAGCATGAAGTGTTCTCTAACCACCACCACCACCACAGGGTGGAAACAGCTGTGGTGTGTCGTGTTGCTCACGCGTCTCCCTCCTGACCTCCCTTCCCCCCTCCTCCCGTTTCACATACGCTCGCAGGGAGTCGCGCCCGACCGCGATGCCCGGAGTTCTGACAGTGTGCTCCGCACCGTGGATGGCTTCGAGCGCACCTTCGGGGTGAACCACCTCGGCCATTTTGCCCTCGTCAAACTGCTGACCCCGGCACTCGTCGCGTCAGCCTCCCCGCGCCGCAACAACAGCAGCAACAAAGGAGTTGGCGCTGCCCGCGTGGTGATTACGTCTTCCTCCATCCACAGCGCCGAAAACCCAGACGGGCGCGCGGGGGGTCCCGCCACCCTGGGTTCCTTGGCAGGGTCGCGTCTATCTCCCCTACCTTTTTACGCTCACTTTATCGACTACGCCTCCGTCCGCAACTTTGCAGCTAGGCAGCCCTATACCTGGGACTCTGCCAACCTTGACCCTAAGCCCTAAACCCTGTCTGTAAGTACTGTATTGCGCTGATCCTTATCCTTATGAATGTGACAACTCGGTTTCGTTACAGGGCCCTTGCTTTGCTGCTTTGCAACATGCCAACCGCTTTCGCGTACTGCACCGCTGCGCCGCTACGCCTCGGAGGGCATAATGTGCGACGGGAAGCACTTCGAGATGGCGGACGGGGGATCGTACGACGGAAATAAAGCGTACAAAGACTCCAAACTGTGTAATATTCTCTTTGCCCGAGAGCTGGCCGCGCGTCTCACCGCGGCGGGCGTGGGGATCACGTGCAACACCTTCTCCCCTGGTGGGGCGGGGTGCAAGCGAAGCACGTTGTATAACACCCCCCTTGCCGTGCGATCGAGAGCTCAAGGCGCATCCCGATGTGAACAATCTTTGCTGCGGGACTAAAAGAATTGTTGGCACCCGCTCCGCAAGGTAGACTGACCGTTTTCTCTGTGCCCTCCCAGCCTTTACCTCGAGCGAATGACTCACACGAAACGATCCTGCGGACCATCGCAGTATGTCGTACAACCTAACATCGCCCCTTCCTCCTCTTGTTCCACGCGTTTTGATTGCGTTAATTTCAAGCCTCATCCCGCACCGGCGCGTGCATCGCCGCTACCCCCAGGGTTCATTCCCACCTCGCGCCTGTTCCGCAACCAAGGCACGCTGGCACAGGTGTTCCTCAAGTACCTCTTCAACAACCCACCCCTGGCCACCGCTCTCCCCACGGCCGGGACCTTCATGTGCGAGATGGTGCTCGGGGAGGAGAAGGGCGTCACCACGGGGGCGTACTACTGCGGCCCGCCAGACTACCAGCCCGAGGACGAACCCACGGTTCTTGGGTTCCTGCGCGGGTTGACGTACCCGCAGTTCAAGGCGCGGCTGCCGTCGGAGGAAGCAAGGCGCGCCCAGCTCGGGCGCAGGCTGTGGGAGGTGAGCGAGTCGTTCGTTCAAGAGACTTTCGACGCCCTGGACTGGGCCGGGGTACCGGCTTCGGCATCGACGGCGGGGTATGCGGTCGAGCTCGTCGAGCGGTTGGCGATTGGAAGCGCGGGAACAGGGGCGGGGGCGGGGGGGGTGGTGGAGGAAAACTCGGCAGTTGACCATAAACGGTCCTCCTCGAGACCGCTGACGGGCGCTGGTGGGGTGGGTCCTCGGCACTAAGGATCCGGGAAGAGAGTGGTTGGCAGTAGCTCTCAGCATTTATACTATACGTACCACCATCAATTGACCTTCTTAGTGTTGAATAGAGGCTTGCTATAAGGGCGGTAAAAGCCCTCGCCCAAACAATGCCACGCAGCGACTGCTCCTGATATTTTTATACAACATTTGTCTTGCGTGTTTTAATTTCGTTCGTTCCATCGCACATCGTCATGCGCAGCGCGGGGAGCGGGTGTCTCTTCGTGGCAAGTGCCACACACGTACCTAACAGCAGTAGCAGGCAGCAGCAACGACACGCGTTTCGCTCCTTGAGGCGCGAGGCGAGGTCCTTGGCAAAGTTTCGGTTTGCCTGTACATACTGGTAGAGCTCTACTTGAATCTTGGGGTCGGCAGGCCACTTTTATTATGTCATTTTACAAACGTTTCCAAGTTTGATTTTACCACCCCCTTGAAGGAATCCTTCAATGTCACGAGGCGCACCCTTCGAATACAAAATGGGGACGGGGGTGATGATGCTTCAACGCTACACTGACACAAGGAGGGGTGATCCTCGCGTATATCCGGTGCCTCACCGCGAGCCGGCGCGCCACCTCTTCCACAGCCACAACACCTTGCAGGCGGCGGGGCCGAAGGAGGAGCCCTGCGGCTCCCTTCCCCCCTAAACCCTCAAATAACACCCGGGAGGCGCCCCCTCGCTTACCTCGCTGTAACGCTAAACCCTATTCCCACAGTGTACAGTGTCACATTCGGCTGTTCCACACTGACGGTCGCCGTGTATTTCTGAGAGCACTACCTGCCCTATCCCCGCAAGCTTGTTATACGACCAAGCTGTGCGTGAGGAGACAGTACCATGAAGGGAAGACAGGGAAGAGAGCGGGCTTAACAACGTATATGAGAACGAACTCACACTCGTACCAGAATTCACGCAGCACGGTGCGCTCACTCAGGTGTCACAATGATTTAAAGTTATGATCATTTGAATCATCTAAGTCGCATGCTCGATATCTAGGACTACGTGATGATCGGGCGACATTGGTGGCAGACCCGGCTTCGCCCCTTTAAACCATCCACCGATCTTTAAGCCGCCAAAATTGAACAGTCCTCCCCGAGGCGAGTCTGGGGCCTGTTGAGACGTCGGGGGCTCCCCCCCGTGTACCTCCTCCAGCACATTCGGTACAATCGGCATGAGCACACTCGGCACCGGCACCACCTTGTTGTTCCTTGCGCCACGATCCTTCAAGCGTCGATTCAGTAGGTTTCCCTTTGTCGCCGCCGCTGCCCCCAGCCTCTCCTCCAGTTTCTCCATGTTTCGAACGTACTCGGTCATGGCTTCCTTGTCACTCCCTCGTATGGCCTCAAGTTTCACCGATGTGCGCACCGGCGATGCGCCACTTTCTTCGTAACTCTTTATCAGCTCCACCACCTTCTGCATCAGACCGGGACTAGTGCGAACCCCCTGCAGGATGTGGCGCTCAGTGTCGTCCCGGACGTGATCGCTGTCGCTGCTGCTGAGCTTCTTAGTCATGGCTTCCTTGCGCAGCATCTCAGACCCAACATCCTCCGTAGTGGTGGCGGCCAGTCCTGCCTGCTGCACGAGCATCACTGCTAGCATACGACTACGCATGGCGCGCTTCAAGCGTTCAAAAATTCCCATCTGCTTCCTGTGCTCCGCCGCCACCGCCGCTTCTGCTGCACGCGTCTCATCGCGCCTCTCCCGCGCCACCCGCCGTGCAGCGAGCCGATCCTTCATGCCCACGCTCTGCCGCTCAGAGGCTTTGACGATTTGCTCCGACAATGCCTCCTGACGCTGTTGCACATCCTTGCGCGCCTCTTCTATGTCGCTAGGCTGGCATAGTCGTGGAGTCTTGGCCGCATACGAGTCTTCTGCGAGTTGCATTGCGGTGAGCTCCTTCGCAGCGGTGTAGAGCGCCTCCTCGAACGCCAACCCGGCCGCCGTGCCTGGCTCATTGCTGTCACCACCAGCGCTGACCACCTCCAGCGCTGCCTCGAGGCGCGCCGCTGCCGCCGACTCCGATACCTTGGCGCGAGCCTGACGCTCTGCCCGTTCCGCAAGCCGCTTCCTTAGTGCGTCGTCGGCATTAATCTCACGCGCATGAAGCCCCTGCGAGATGCGCTGATGCGACTCGAGCAGCTTCTCCATGGCTCTTTCCCCAAGCAGCTGCTTAGCAGGTTCCATCGCGGCGACGGCTGCGGTAGTCACCGCAGCGGCGATGGCGGAAAGGTCCGCAGCAACATCGCGCGCCTCCTCGTCCACCTCGTCGCCCTCGCCCTCCTCTTCATCGTCATGCTCCATGAGGGTGGTGAGCATTCCTGGGCTGTCCTCGCCACCACCGGTTGCACCACTGGTGGCGGTGGCTTTGGCGCTCAGGCGCTCACTCCGAATTGCCCTCCTCGCCTCTAGGCATTCTCGGCGACTCTTGTCGGCGGCGTCGAGGGCGGCGTGCGTATCCTGCGCGCACTTTTGGTGCGCAGCAATGATCGCAGTCGCGTCAAAGTTCAACTCCGATCCTGGTATCAGCGCGGCAGCGCGGATCGCAGAGACCCCTTGCAAAAACATCTCGTCTACATCGGCGTGCGCGGCACGTAGCGCACCCTCGACGATAACGTCCGCTTCTACGGCTGCAGCGCAGGCTGGGGGCGGAGGCGCCTGCTCGGCATACGCTTCGGAGGCAACATTCGCAAATCTTTCCGCCTCCGCAGCTACCTCCGACATCTGTAGTGCCTTTGCTCTCGCTGCCTCTGCCTCCTTTCCGGCAACCTCAGGGTCCTTGTACTCTACGCCCACGCCATGCCTTGCCGCGAGCCTGGCATCCAAGGCCACCTTGCAGCCCCGCACTAGAGAGGAGAGCGACGTGGCGAGCTCCACCTGTGGCTCCACGAGCGCATGGCGCAGCTCATCCGCCTCCATCGGGGTGGCTTCGCCCGAAGATGTCGACCCAGCGGCAGCAGAGGCACTGTCACCACCTGCAGCGATGGCCCGCGAGTCGTCATGCCCCGTGAGCGTGAGAGTGGAAGCCTCACCTTCGTCTGGGGCTGGAAGCGTCGAATTCTTCACCTCCATCGCCGCCAACATCACCATTGCGGATATTTGCTCCAGCTCCTGGGCGATCTGCAGCGAAGTTCCTTCCTCGACAGCCTGCAATGACGCCGCCATCTCTCCTTTTGCATCAGCCTCGATCCCCGCCCTCTCCGGACTCTTGGAAGTGGGACTCTTCAGTCCTTTTCCCCCAGCCGCCGCTTTTGTCTTCGCGACGCTGAGACCCGAGTTTCCGCCCGAGCGGCCGCTCTGTTGCTCTGGGGTGCGACCCCGTCCATTCGCATTGCGGCCGGCATCCTTGGACGTTGATCTGACGCCCGTGGCTCGCCTCGCGTATCCCTCCCGATTTTTGGATTCCACCGTGTCAATCTTCTTGTGGAGCTGATACATGTCTGCTCCGAATTTCGTCCGAAACTCCTCGATGTATCGCAGATACTCCTCCATGGATCGTTCCCTGTCCTGTATGGAACTGGAACCATCGCCTTCCATCTTGAGCTTGTCTCGCTTTGCAGTGACCCTTGCTTCTATGGCAGTGTTTCCGGCGACGAGCGCTTCGTCCACCAGGGCGTGGGCGGCGTGCAGCGCCATCTCCATCTCCAAAGGAAAGGGCCGGTCGGCTGCTTTGGTAAGGTTACGACGCGCCGCGAGCGAAGCCTGGGCGCCCTTCGCAGCCGAAGACACCGCCGCGGAAAGCTGACCTTGCGAATGCCGCAGCTTCTGCAGAACGTCAGGGTCGAAGGTGACCGCGACACCGTCGGTAAGGGGCGAAGCCCCTTCAGCCTCTTTCATCACCTCAGCGAGCTCTGCCGCGGCCTCCTCCACCATCTTCTTCTCCTTCTCTGGCGTAAAGTCATCGTTTAAGTCGACCGTCGGCTCGTTTGCGGGCTTCTTGTAGTGATCCATGAGCCGCGACTTAACCTCAGTCAGCTTCTCTCGCTCTGACTTCCTTGCCGCAACTGCCTCTGCCTCTGCCCGCCTTTGGCGACTGTGAAGCATGCGCGCTTCGAGCTTCTGACGATGGTTCTTCGCCACGTCGTCGATTTTGGTGTTGATGGCTTCGAGGTGCTCCTCGTACGCCCGTTTCGCGGCTTCGACGTCGGCGCCCGGTGCGGCGGCGTTGATGGCGGCGAGGGAGGCGTCGACCGAGGCCTGCGCCGCGACCTTTGCGTTCCGAATCATCGCCTCCACCGCCGCATTACCGCCGTCGATTTGGTGCGTGTCGAGGTGTTGAGTGCTCTCCTTCGCGATGGATTCAGCTGCTGTTGCTTCTGCCATGAGCGCGCTAGCCTCAGCTCGCGCCACCTCAGCCTTGGACAGCGCGTTCGCGAACTGGTCAGCCTCGGGAGACCAGAGGGAAACGCCACCGCGTTCTCGAATCGCTGTGTACGTCTCTCCGAGGGCGACGGATGCGTCTTGCTTCTTATCTTCGAGGCGGCGGTCCATGGCAGCGAGGTGAGCCTCTGCTAACATCACCGCGATGGGATCTCTCCCTCTCCCTGCTGCTGCGGCCTCGCGCCTCATCCGCGCTGCAAAGAGACGCTCCTCGAGATTTTTGCGCTTGGCGTCGGCACCGGCATCTGTCTTACTCTTCAGATCATCGAGCTGCTGCTGATACTCTCGCATCTGCGCGTCGATGTCCAACACTTCTCGGAACTCCGTCATGCCGGCGGCGTCGGCGACGGCATCGAACACCGCGGCAATGGACGCGTGAAGGTCGCGTTCGGAGAGAGTGGACAGCACCACTTCGTTTCCGCTCCCCTCTTCTCCATCACCGCCACCCTTCCTGCTGGCGGCGGTGGCCACCACCGCCGCCGCTGCCTCGCGCTGCTGTTTGGCTTTCGCCAGGCGCTCTTCCAGCGACTGGCGCTTCGTGCAGGCATCGGCGTTCATCTTGCCCTTGAGCTCGTCTAGCTGCCGCTGATACTCCTGCAGCTCGGCGTCGATATCCGAGACGCGCTCCTCCGGAGTCGCCTTGAGCTTCTTGAGGAGCTTTCGCTTCTGATCCTCCGCTGCCCTGGATGCGGCGGATGCAATTGCGGTGGCGTCTGCCGCTGGAAAGCGCTCGGCAATTTCTGCCGCCGCCGCAGCAGCTCGCTCGACAGCCCCAGCGGCAGCGGCGCACACAGCTATCTCGCCAAGGATTCCACCCAGTGACTCCTTCGCGATATCCTTGCGATTTCCCAACCGACCCTTCAGCGCCGCCGCGCGCTGCGCCGCCGCGTCGCGCAGCCGCCCTTTAAGCTCTTCGTTGCGCGCGTCGAACTCGGACAGAACCTGGCTCATGTCCAGAAGCGGGTCGGTGGCCTCTGCCGTGGCAGCCACGTGATCGTACTGATCGAGGCTGTCAACCATCGCCGCCGCCACCGCCTTAGCCGCGTTGCTGGATACTGTCGCTGCGTCGTTATGTACATTACCAGAGGCGTGCGGCAGGAATTGCAGCTCGTTGGCAGCTAAGATCGCGCCGGCAGCCGCGCCAAAGTGGTACGGTGTCCGAGTACGTGGCAGCTTCTTTACAGGTGGCTCCTCCGCAGGTGGATGCTCCTCCGCAGGTGGATGCTCCTCCGCAGGTGGATGCTCCTCCGCAGGTGGATGTAGATGCTTGGTAGAGAGACGAAACTTCCCCGCCGCCCGCAACACGGCGGTGGTAACTTCGAGCTGTGCCGTGGCGGCAGCGGTGTAGGCGCTCGCAGCGGCAGCGGAGGCAAGCGCTCCCTCCTTAGCCGCTTTCGGTCGTAGCCTCCGCTCCAACAGCGCCCGGCTGTTCTTGGACGCCCCGTTGAGCTCCTGCGCTAGCCGCCGCTGCGACTCCCGAAGCATCCTCTGGATCTCGTCGTACGCTGGGCCGTGGGCTGGACCCTCGCCGCCGCCGGATGCGCCGCCTACTGCAAACACGGCAGTCGCCACGTCGGCGGCGGCGGCGGTGAGCTCCCGCTCTAGCTCGGCGACGGCTGCGTCAAAACCGCCAGGGTCGGCGCACTCCGCCTCTCCACGCGCCTTGAGCCTAGCGGGAGGGTCATCGAGAGTGGGTCATCGAGAGTCACCGAGTCAGAGGTTTGTGTGACAAAACTTTTCGGAAAACCTTTTGATGACTTCCTCTTAGGGGTTAAGTAGGGTTTAGGATCTAGCTAGGGTTCAGGACTTGAAGCCTAGGGTTCAGGGTCTGGGGATTGAGGCTTGAGATTAATGGTTCAGGGTCTAGGATCTAGGGTTCCAAGGTTCGAAGTTTAGGGTGTAGGGTGATAGGTTTAGGGTCAAAGGTTAAGGATTGGGGGTTAAGGTTTAGGGCTTAGGGTTCAGGGCTTAGGATCTAGGGTTTAGGATTTAGGGTTTAGGGTCTAGGGGTTTGGGGTAAGGGTATAGGATTTAGGGTTCGGGGTTTAGAGTTTAGGGTTAAGGGTGCAGGATTCAGGGTTCAGGGTTTAGGGTTTCAGGTTCAGGGCTCAGGGTTAAGGGTTTAGGATTTAGGGTTTAGGGTTCAGAACTTAGGGATTAGGGTCTAGGGTTTAGGGTTAAGGGTTTAGGGTTTAGGGTTCGGGATTTAGGATCTAAGGTTAAGGGTTTGGGGTTTAGGGTTAAGAGTTTGGAGTTTAGGGTATGGAGTTCAGGGTTCAGGGTGTAGGGTTTAAGGTTTAGGTTTGAGGGTTTAGAGTTTGGGGTTTAGGGTTAGGGTTTAGGGTTTAGGGTTTAGGGTTTAGGGTTTAGGGTTTAGGGTTTCGGGTCTAGGGTTTAGGGTCTAGGGTTTAGGGTCTAGGGTTTAGGGGTTAGGGTTAGGGTTTAGGGTTTAAGGTTTAGGGTTTATGGTTTAGGGTTAAGGGTTAAGGGTTTAGGGCTTAGGGTTTAGGGTTTAGGGTTTAGGGTTTAGGGTTTAGGGTTTAGGGTTTAGGGTTTAGGGTTTAGGGTTAAGGATTAAGGGTTTAGGGTTTA
>Ga0075109_1002025_pt1 | contig 11686 bp, 2 predicted proteins | sample AntAceMetag02UKD_FD_69798 | JGI IMG/M metagenome (GOLD analysis project Ga0075109, IMG submission 69798) | Saline lake microbial communities from Ace Lake, Antarctica - Antarctic Ace Lake Metagenome 02UKD | ecosystem: Environmental > Aquatic > Non-marine Saline and Alkaline > Saline | place...
GTAGGGTGCAGGGTGTGTAGGATGTAGGGTGTAGGGTGTAGGGTGTAGGGTGTAGGGTGTGTAGGGCATAGGGCGTAGGGTGTAAGGTGTAAGGTGTAAGGTGTAGGATGTGGAGAGTACGGTGTAAGATTTAGGGTGTGAGGCGTAGGGGGTAGAATTAGTGTGTAGTGTGTAGTGTAAAGTGAATGTAGGATGTGGGGTGTAGGGCATAGGGCGTAGGGTGTAGAGGGTGTAGGGTGCAAGATGTAGGGTTCAGGGTGTGGTGTGTGGTGTGTAGGGCGTAGGGTGAAGGGATCAAGGGTGAAGAGTTTAAGGTTTAGGGTTAGGGTTGGGGGATCACCTGGGTGGCGCTGCCCGCCCGCGGGGGGGTGGGGGCGATGCACGGGAGCCGCTTGAGCACCCAAAAGTAGGGGGCGGGTGTCACGTTAAGCGCGGGATATTGGTTTCAACCGTTCGTTCGCACGTACATATGTCACAATGTATGATAGGGAGTTCAGGGTTTAAGGTTTAGGGTTTAGGAATTAGGGATTAGGGGTTTAGGGTTTGAGGTTTTGTAGGGTTTAGGGTTTAGGGTTGGCACGTATAGATGTAATAGGGGGTTGGCGCAAGTGGCAGGAGCACAGCAAAACGGATGTCGGAGTTCGGGGGGGAAATGACAGCAGCACTCTGAACAGCTTGTGTCTGACTGGTCAATCTCGTTTTCCAGCCAATCACAAGCTCGTATTTCGACAGCAGCACTCTGAACAGCTTGTGTGTGACTGGTTAATTCATAACCCAGGCTGCTCTCTCTCAACAACTCATTCAGGTGGGTTATGCATGCGCCCGGTGCGGTGCGCCCCTCCTCCTCCCACTGGCCGGGGCTTCCCTGCCGGTGATGGAGTTTCCATGAGAGGCACGTGTTAAACACGTGCCGTTCCATGAAAGGCACGTGTTAAACACGTGACGTTTCATGAAAGGCACGTGTTAAACACGTTACGTTCCATGAAAGGCACGTGTTACACACGTGACGATGGGTCGATGGCGTGGGATGTGAGAGAGTTGGAGGGTTCAGAGTGTACGCCGCTAGGAACGGACACTCCCCTTGCACTCCCAGGGGGAGTCATCGAGAGAAGAAGAAAACATAATGATAAATGTCGGGTTTTTGTGCGTGCTCCATAGGGAGAGAGGAGAGGTGAGCGGCTCGGTTCTCAATAAACCCTGAACCCTAAGCCCTAATATCTAAACACTACACTCTAAACCCTAAACCGTAAATCCCATACCGTACACCCTACACCCTACACCCCACACCCAACACCCTAAATCCCACACTAAAACCTAAACCTCAAACCTTGAACCTTGAGTTCAAATTCACAAACCCTTCACTTCGACAATACACCTCGACACAACCCTTAACCCTAAACCCTAAACCCTAAACCCTAAACCCTAAACCCTAAACCCTATGCCCAGTGAACGCCCGGTGAACGTCCGGTGAACGCCCGGTGAACGCCTGGTAAACGCTCGGTGAACGCCGCCCCCCTGCCTCGTCCACGTTGGCGCGCGCCATCACCTTGACGTCCGCCGGCGTCGGCCCCAGCAGCGCCGCCGCCGCCCCTGCTGCCGGTATCATGCGCCGCCACGGCCATACCATGAGCTGGTCGCGAAAGAACAGCAGCAGCTGCACCTCGAGGTTGGTGCCGGGCGCCGCGCACGCCTGCGCCGCCGCCGCCATCGCCGCCACAAAGTCACCCTTGACGCTGAACGGGGTGAAGAAAGTGTGCAGGTTGCGGGTGAGGCGGAACGGCACGGGCTCCACGAACTCAGTCATGCCCTTGCTGTCGAAGGCAGGGTGGAAGTCGAGCATGAAGATCCGTCCGGTGTTCTTCGCAAATATGATCTTCGCCGGCGTGCGCCCGCCAATACGCAGCAGTGCCGACACGAAGCAGCTCAGCGCCAGCTGCTGGCACAGCTGACGCTTGAAGGTCCAGAGATGGCTCCCAGTGGGCAGGGTCTTGTACATGAACTGGCTGAAGATGTTCTCTGTGACGTGGTGTGCGGTGATGTCCGAAAACGCCTTAAGCCGCAGGTCCAGCACCGCCTCCGCGCCTGTCACCTTGCCAGTCACCGCGTCGTTAAGCGCGGTTTTGAAGAGCGAGATGGGGAGGTCTGCCTCGCGCCCGTATCGCGCGCAGTTCACCTCGTACACCTCGCCGTACGTGCCGTGCGCGGCGTCGTCCTCCATCAGCCGCACCTGCGGCCACACAGGCACCACGGCGGGGGTGTAGTAGCACAGGCCGCGGCGTCGCGTCTCGATGTGGTGTCCCAGCGACGCGTTGAGCGCCCGCAGCAGCTGCAGCATGCGCTCCTCGCCGCGCGCCGCCGGCGTCAGGCTCGTTTGGACCAGGAACCTGCGCTCGCTGCCGTCGGCACCGAGAAAGGTGAGGCAGCGGTAAGAGCTGCCGTGCCGGCGCACCACGTGCACATCTGCCCCGATGCGCTCCAGCTTCACCAGGCGGTCCACCGACGTGAGCTCGGCGTCGCCGCTATACTGCCCCGGCACCTCCACCTCCACAAAGCGCATGCCGCACAGCGCCGGAGACTCGTCCTCCAAGCGCAGCGTGGTGGGCAGTCGGTCTTCCACGTCGGACTGCAGCGCTCGTTTCCACCGCTTGAGCCGGTCGATGAGCTCGTGTAGCGCCTTGGGGAACGTGGGCTGCTCCGGATCAAGGTCGCGTTCGTAGTCTGCCTTGTACTCGGCGACGAAGTCCGCGTGCTTGGTGGAGGTGTCCGCGCTGAAACACGCACGGCACACGCCGGTGAGCTCCTTCTTGAACGACGCCGGCACCTCCGCCGTGGTCGCCGTAGGGTATTTGTAACACCGGTGGAGGAGAGTGTAAACGACCACGAGCAGGCGCTCCTCGGGCGACGAGGCGAAGCGCGCGCCCAGCTCCGACAGTAACACCTCCAACTCGGTCACTAAGTGACTGTGTTTGTGCCGCAGCCGCTCCATCACCTCCTTGGCGCCGTCGAACGCGACAGTGGCTTCCCCTGCAGCTTGCGCCGCCACCTGCGCCGCCGCCTTGTCTGCCTTTGCGTGCGCCACAGCCTTGGCGATGGCTTCCGCCCCCGCCCCCGCTCCCGTTCCCGCCGCCGTGGCCGTGTCCCCGCCGCCGCCCTCACCGCCCGCCGCTCGCTGCGCCGCCACCGCGCTCTCCTGCGCCTTGAGCGCCAGCTGGCGCGCAGTCTGAGTCACGCGGGTCGCCGCTTCGCGCCGCTCGAGCAGAAACGTGCGGAGGGGGCAGTACATCCCTTGCGGGTGCGCCACAGCCAGGCGCAGCAGGAGCGCCTTGGCGTGTGGCGCCTCGCGGTTTAGCAGGCTGAGCAGCAACTGCGGCACGTAAGGGATCCACACCCAGCGCTGGATCGCATCGAGGTGCTTGGCGATGGCGCGCCCCACGGCGTTGGTGTGCTCGGAGAAGGCGAGCTGGTGAAGCACGTTAACGAGCTCGTGGCGGTAGCGTTGGGGCCCGTGCTTCACCGCCTGTAGGTAACACGTCGCCGAGTATTCCACCCAACGCGCGCCGTCCTCGTCGTGTCCCACACCCGCGCCAGCGCCGGCACCGGCGCCGGCAACCACGACGGCGCCCCCCTCCGCCGCCGCCACCGCGCTCTGCGCCGCCTGGCGCGCGCAGAACCCACCCCAGCTGATCCACGCCTTAGACAGCTGCTTGCACAGTGAAAGCGACGTGGCGTAGCTAGCGTGCGCGCCGTCGCCGTCGCCCATGCGCTCCTGAAACTGACCCTTGAGCCGGAAGAGCTCTGCCTTGTGGTGCGCGTGGAAAAAGTCCAGGCTAGTGCCCTCCATGGCGTTGAGCCCCGTCACAGTCTCCCCCTCCATCTCCAAGCACGACTTACTCTGCTCGCGCAGCTTGGAAAACGCCTCCTGCACCTCGATGTGGCCCTGCTGCTTGGTGAGAATGGCACTAGCCACCTCGCCCATGCGGTGCCGCCGCGCCGTGCCCGCCAGCTTGTTGATCCCCCAGGCCTTGTCGCGCAGTCCGAGCTGATCGAGCTGGTGGCCCTGGTGCACCAGCTGAGGGTGGATCTCCATCAGGGACTTGGCGGCGTTGGCGATGATGCCGTACATGTACCCGCGCCAGGTAAGGATCTCGTTCCACCACGGCACGGGGTCCCAGCGATTAGGCGTGCGCAGCCTCCACGTCTCCATTACGTCCTGAATGAGTGTCCGGCAGTGCCCCGGGTTCTGATGCTGCGGCCGCTGCGCACTGCTCAGCTCCACTAAGATCCGGGTGCTCTCCTGCAGCTCCACCAGCACGTGGAAGCTGTGCAGCACGGGAATGTGTGCCGCCGCCCCCGTCTCCGGAAGCTTCCACCAGCGGTCGAGTAGCAACTTCACCGCCTGCTTCCAGTACTGCTCCGCCTCGGCCACGCGCCCGGCGGTGAGGGCGGCGTATACTCGGATGATGAACACCTCGGGGGTCTCCTCCACCTCCGAGGTGGCGGCGGACGTCGGGAGCAGATCCTTGACGCCGCTCCACTCGCCCTGCCGCCACAGCGAGTGCAGCTGCAGCTCGGTGTGGTCCACCGCGCGGGAGAAATCCGAGATGAGCTCCCACTGATTAAGCTGCTTGGCGCTGTGCAGCCACTTAGTCTCCCACAGGCACAGTTCGGTCTTGGTCACACCCGTGACCTGGCCGGCAGAGGCGCGCTGCATGCCGCGGAAAAACACGTCCTGCGCCTCCTGCCAGTGCCCGTGCTGCGCCAGCGCTAGCCCCGCGCGCGTGATGTCGCTGGTGCACCGCTGCCGCCACAGCCCCACCAGCACGTCCTCCTCCCCGAGCAGCCGGTACAGCTCTGCCAGAGCGTCGAAGCACCGCGCCTCTTGCGGGTATCGCACCACGTGATTCTCCAACAGCGCGATGGCAATGTGCCACGCGTTGTACGTCTTGCCCAGGAACTTGATGAGCTCGCTAGGGATCTTAGGCTGCGGCTGGCTCAGGCTGATGCCCTCCAGCAGCGCCTGCACCACGTTAGGGCGCACGGCGGCTTGGCGCTGGTGGTACTCCTTGGAGAGCAGCGCGATCATGGGCTTGGCCAGCTGCATCTGCTCCTCGCGCTGCAGCGTGGCCCACACGATGGGGAACACAAGCACCCAAAGGTAGTACGCCACGTGCGCGTTGCGCGTCGCCACCTCACGCAGAGGTGCCACCAGGTCCGCCACCCGCAGCCGCGCCACTTTGCCGAGGAACGCCGAGTGCCGCGCCAGGAGCGCCGCCGTCTTTGGTAGCAGCTCGGGGGTGTCGGCTGCGCCGGCGTGCGCCGGCCGCGGTGGAGTCGTCAGGGCGGGCGCCTTGGGATCGTCGGACTGCGGCAACAGGCTAGGGATCTGCGCCGAGTTGGGCGCCAGGGTGATATGGTCCTCCTCAGCGAGGATAGAGAGGATGAGGTCCAAGCCCTGCTTGAGCCAAAACGTGTCCGCCATGGCGTCCCAGTCCTGGCCAGCAAGGATGTACTGGAGCCTGTGGAACAACGTCTTGCCCACCGCGGCGTGGTACAGTTGGAAGAACTGCTCGTGCAGCTTCGGGTGCCGCGTGCGCAGGCCGAGAAGGTGGTTGCGCTCCACCTTGACGAAAACCTCCTGCCGCAACGCCATCGCGTGGTTGCCGCCAGGCGCACACAGGGCGTGTAACGTGCCGAGTAGCTTCTCCTCCCACTCCGCCGTCTGGGTCACCTCGCGCCCCATGCGCGTGAGGTGCGCGAGCTTGGACAGGAACAGCACAGTTTCCTTGGCGGATAGGGAGCCAGGGCGGCTGAGGTCGGGCGTGGAGGTGGCGGGTACGGCGGTAGCGGCAGCCGGCGCAGCGGCGGTGGCAGCGGCGGAAGTAGCAGCAGCAACCGCGGCGGCGGCGGCAGCAGCAGCGGCGGCAGCAGCAGCAGCAGCGGCGGTGGCAGCAGCAGCGGCGAGGTTCGGGGGGGGTACTACGGTAGAATCGGCGACGTCGGTGGAATTGGCGGCGAGGTCATCAGCGACGGCGTCATCGGCCGGGGCGGGGTCAGCGCCACCGCTACCCCCGCCCGGACCGCCGCCCCCCCCAGGCCCCGTCTTACCTCCCTTTCCCCCCGGGCCCGTCTTGCCGCCCTTCGCAGGAGTGGGCGCAGCGTCAGCTTCATCGTCCTCCTCCATGGGTATGGCGCTCTCGTCCCCACCTCCGCACTCGCTGCCGCCAACCCCGTTGCTGGCGGCGCCTGCTCCCGCGGCGGCGGCGGCGGCGGCGGTGGTGACGGCAGCGGCAACCGCGGCAGCAGTGGCCGCCGCCGCGGCAACGGCGGCTTCGGGCGCCTCGGGCACTGCCGCCACAGGCTCGGGCTTGGGCTGCACCGGAATGGCCGCAGCCGCCCCAGTGGCGCCCGGCACCGCGCCTGCTACCGTATCCTCTGCCCACGCCTTGAGTGCGTCCAGCGTCGCCATCAGTACCGCGCCGTGCGTGGATTGGTCGTTGATGAGCTGCAGAAGCATGCGCAGGAAGAGCTGCTTGTGCTCGCCGCCCGCGGGGATGACGCGGCTGGCGATGAGCCGCACGCACGCCGCCATGCAGTGCGCCACCGATCCGTACTCGGGCACGGGCACCGCCGGGGCGTCATCGGGTGAGGCGCGCGGCGCGGGGGCCGGTGCCGGCGCCGCTCCCGCCGCCGACGCCGAGTTGAGCTCATGCGTGAGCCGTGATAGCAGTTTGATGAGGTGTGGCAAGTACCGATCCACCACGCGACGCTGGCGCTCGGCCAGGGCGGCCACGCACGTGAGGACGCACGCCAGGCTGGGGTTCGGGCTAGTCACGTTGGGCAGCGCGGGGTTGCCCGTGATAGCGGCCGCCACGTGTTTGGCGCACAACTCGTCCAATCGCTGCTGCAGGAGCTTAGCCTCAGGGGGCAGAACGCCGCGGGTGCCGGGGGGGGCGCCAGGGGGAGGGGCAGGGAACATCGTGCGTGCTAGTGCGCGTGCCAACGACTCGTGGGTGGCGCGCTTCTGCGAGTTGAAGCAGGGCTCGATCATCTGCGCGAGCTGCGGGGCGTTGGCGGAGATGAAGCGCGTGACGTTGCACTCGAGCGCGATGTTGAAGATGGCTAGACCGGTGCCCAGCGTGCTGGAGGCGTCGCCGCCGCTGGCGCCGGCAGAGGAGAGCAGTTTCTCGATGAAAGTGAACTTGATGTTGGCGTGAGGGCACGCGCTGAGCGCTTTGCGGAGCAGCGACACAGTCCGCGCGTGCAGTGCGATCATTTCCTTCTCCCTGGACTCCCCCGTGAGAAACGCCATGCGGACCAGGAAGTTGACGATGATCTCCTCCATTGCAGGCGATGGCTTGAACTCGTCCGCGTCGGGGGGGGCAGTGACAGCGGGAGCCCAGGTGTAGGGTGTAGGGGTGTAGGATTTGAAGTATCGGATTCAGGGCTTAGGGTTTAGGGTTTGGGTTCAGGGTCTAGGATAAAGGGTTTTGCGTTGGGCAATTAGGAATCAAAAGGTTTGAAGATGTGGGGTTGCGGGTATCAGGGTTTAGGTGTAGGGATGAGTCCCGACCGCGGCGTCAGAGCGCGATCCCGTCGCCTTGTCCTTGTCGTCGCCGTCCATAGCGCCGGCAATGTCGTCCGCCGAGGTCATCCCCGCGTCGCCCACGCCCTTCTCCGCGGACCCGGGCATCACCACCTCGTCTATCTCCTTCTCCTTTCCCCTTGCCGTCGCCCCCTCCGCGTCGTCCTTGTCGCCTTCGTCGCCGCTCACAGGGACCGCTTCCCCATCGACACCCTTCGCGCGCTTCGCTGGGGCATCCCCTGCGCCGCCGACGGAGTCGCGGTTGCGCTTGCTGCCCTCCCTTATCACTGGCGCCGGCGCGGGCGGGTGCACTGCCCCGTTGGACGACGCAGCAAGGAGCGATGCTGCCGCTGCCGCCGCCGTGCGCTTCTTGCGCTGGGTCTCCCACTGCAAGATAAGTTCCACCAAACTGATGGACAGCACGCGGTTCTCCGGGGGGCTGGAGGAGGGCAGGCCGAGGCGAGACAGCGAGTTGACCATCTGCGGCACAAACTGCGCGCGCGAGGGGTAAAAGTGACTTTCGTGCTGCACGATGAGGTTCCAGACGTGGATGAGGTGCGGGAGCGAGTGACCCTCCTCGACTAGGATCTTCTTCGTATATCGGATCCAGATGGGATATTTGTGGTCGCCCTGTGGCAGGCGCTTGGGCAGCGCTGGGGTGAGCGCGCCTAGCGCCTGCCGAACCAGCTCCTTGGCCTCGGGCTGGCACGCACGCAGCAGCGCCACAAACACCTGGAGCACGATCTTCTCGGGCGCCTGGTACGCCTCGAGGAAGTGGCACACGTTGACGAAGGCCCACTGCTTGCTGCCCGAGTCCTCGGACTTGAGGTGGTTCCAGCCGAACTTGATGAGCTCCTTGCGGTGCCGGACCAGCTCGTCCGGGATGTTCTGGATGAGCAGGGTTCCCATGCGTAACAGCTGGATGCGCAGGGTCTCAGAGTGCGCGGGCGAGGACTCGTCGTCCGCCGTCTCCAGCAGGTCTACCACAATACACCGTACCGCCTCCTCTGTCACCACCAGCTTGGCCTCAGTCATCTTGACGGGATCCGTGGCCACCTCCCGAAGCGTGTGCTCCAGCATGGGCAACACCACGAGCTGCAGCGCCGATACCAGCTCAGGGGCGGAGAGCGAGCGCTGCTTGAAGCACGCCAGAAAGTGCATGAGCACGGCGTGGCGCTCAGCGGGGGAGTACTTTGCCGCCACCTCTCCAGTGTAGAAGGCCTCCACAAAGCCGAAGTTCACCCGGGTCCGGGTGCCAAACACTGAGAGGATGTCGAAGAGATACGACACCTGAGAGCGGTCGCGACTGGCCACGTTAATGAAGCACTTGGCCAGGCGCTTGGATTCTAAGAGCTCGGGCAGCGCCAACATCTCCTCGCCCTTGAGCCGCGCCACGCGTGCGTCCGACCGCCACCTGGCCCACAGCACGGCGACAAGCTCGGGCTGGGTGTGCAGCCACTCGGGCATGCTTTTGATGAGCACGGTGACCAGCTTCAGGCCGTTGTACGCCGTCAGGTCCGAGCCGCCGCCGATGCCACTCAGTCCCTCCATCGCCTCAGCGTCTGCGGCAGGGTTGGCGCCGGCGCCGGGGCGAGGCCACACGAACGCAGCAGCAATGATCTTGGCCGCCGACGCTGCTAGCTCCCGCCGGATGTTCTCTCCCTCAGTCTCCATGCGAATCATGTCCAACAGGCGGAAGAAATACGCGGGCTGCGCCAGGCGCGCCAGGAAGAAGTCCACTGTGTCCGCGGCGTATCGGCTGAGGAACTTGGCTAGCGGCTTACGGTACAGCGAGTTCAGCTCGCTATGGATCCCCGACTGAGGCAGCACCACCTCGAGCTGGATGGTGAGCTGAACCAGTGGCTCCAGGAACTTGCCAGCCGCCTGAGGGAGAAGATGGAAGAGGTTGATCATGGCTGCCGCAATCTTGAAGTCCTTGGGCGGCGGGCGCGCTTGGGCCTGCTGCCCGCCGCCCACTGCCGCCGCCTTGATCTCGGGCTCTAACCACCGTCGTAAATGTTCCAGAAGCTTTTCTCCCAGGGTTGGGTTAAACCAGTTAGACAGTAGCTCCAGGAGACGCTCGAGGCCCACCAGCAATGGCATGGTGAGGTTTTTATAGTGCGCCAAGTTGACCAGGATGGGGCGCAGGCTGGACTGGAGGAGCTCCTTGCTGAGGGACTGCAGCTGGATGACGCGCTTCAGGCCCTCCTTGGCGATCTGCACCACGTCAACAGCCCGCGACGTGAGCGACTTGAAGAACATGGTGATGATTCTCTGGCGCAGCTGCACCAGCTGCTCCTGGCTGGCTGGAGGGGTCTTCAGCTCGGGGCACGCCATGGCGCTACACATGAGACGGATACACACAGTGCGGAGTGCGTGCAGGTCGTCGGATGCGCCCGGGCCGCCCTTGAGCGTGCTCGGGTCGTCGCTCTCCGCCACCGCCAGTGCCTCCTGGAGCAAACCCACGAAGGTGCTGTGGATTTTTATCAGAGGCTGCGGCGAGGTGGACAGGCAGAAGTTGAGGATGTGCACCACCTGCGTCTGCACATGGACGTGGCGCGAATGCAGGGGGCGCGACAGCAGCCCGGACAGGTGCGTCGCCTTAACGTCCAGCACGCGCCCCGCATCCAACCCGCTGCGCCGGCTCAGCCCGTCGATCGCCTCCTCCACCACCGGGCGCACGGTGGGCGACGAGCTGGTGGAGAAGAGCTCCTCCGCGAGCACGCCCACGGCAGTCTCCACGCCAGGGGGGGCTTCTGGGCCCCGGATGGCCACGCCTCGCGGGGTGGCGGCGCCAAGTACGCGGTGGAACACGGCGGTCGCGGCGCGCACCTCGGCGACGGCGTGTGGGGGTAGGGAGCGCAAGGCGCGGAGCAGCGCCTGTAGGATGCGTGCGAGGTGCGCGCGAAGGGCGGAGACGGGCAGCACGCGGCTGAGCGCGTCGATGCCGGCGACGCCCCCCACCGTGGCCTGCCAGCTCTTCTTGAAGCAGCAGTGCATGAGGCGGGGCAGGAGTTCAGACACCAGGGCCTGGAGCGCAGGGGGGATGGGGGCGGTGCACGTGGCAGCAGCGGCGGCGGCCTGGTCCGCATCTACAGATGCAATGTCCTTTTCCTTCTCTCCCTCCGCCCCATTGGACTCCATGGCCTCGTCGCTCTTACCTTTGATAGCCACAGCGTCCTTATTTGTCGCATCGTTCTTGCCGTCGCCACGCTTGGCGGCGGCTGCGCTGGTGACAACGGCGACCGCGACGACTCCCTCGACCTTCAACTCCTCTTCCTTGACCTTCGCATCCTTATCCTTGCCATTGGCGGTCCTAGCGTGAGCGGCGGCGGCGGCGCTGCGCGACGAGGAATACTTGGCATCCTTTGCCATGCTCTTGGCCTCGGCGGCGGCGGCTTTCGTCTCCGCCTCCCTCTGCATCGCAGCCTCGGCAGCAGCCACGGCGTTGCGGGCCATGGCGGCGTCCTCCGTGCTCACGCCCACCACTGCCGGGTCGCACGCCAGCAGCATCACCCCATCGATGAACACCTGGATGAGTTAGGGATGAGAAATTAAGAATGAACGTTCAGGATTCAGGGTAAATGAGGTTCAGGTTTAGAGTAAAGGGTTCACGGGGTTTAGGGGTTAGGATTTGGGTGTAGGGGGTTCTCAGGATTCAGAGTGTCTTTGGGTTTAGGCTTTTTGGGGTAAAGGTTTCAAGAATCTTGTAGGGTTTAGGCTTTCGATTTTTGGGTGTAGAGTTTAGGGTTTAGGGTTCAGGGTTTATGGTTTAGGGCTTAGGGTTTAGGGTATAGGATTCAGGACTGTTTAGAGACAGGGTTTGGAATCTGAGATGCAGGATCTAAGGTCGAAGGTTTAGGGTTCAAACTTTGGGGTTTTAAGTTTGGGTTAAGGTCTTTGGGTAAAGAACTTAGGAATTAGGGATTTGGGTTTGAGAGCTCAGGGCCAACGTTTAGGGTTTAGGGTTTAGGGTTTAGGGTTCAGGGTTTAAGGTTTAGGATTTAGGGTTTAGGGTTTAGGGTTTAGGGTTTAAGGTTTAGGGTTTAGGGTTTAGGGTTTAGGGTTTAGGGTTTAGGGTTTAGGGTTTAGGGTTTAGGGTTT
>Ga0075109_1002026_pt1 | contig 11685 bp, 13 predicted proteins | sample AntAceMetag02UKD_FD_69798 | JGI IMG/M metagenome (GOLD analysis project Ga0075109, IMG submission 69798) | Saline lake microbial communities from Ace Lake, Antarctica - Antarctic Ace Lake Metagenome 02UKD | ecosystem: Environmental > Aquatic > Non-marine Saline and Alkaline > Saline | place...
CATGCAGGTGGGGTCAGACCTGTGTGTCAGTACAGTCATGAATGGGACTATTGATAGGGCGATAATACCATTGAGGGAATCACGATGTCGCCATCCACATGCCCAGCCCTAGTCCTCACATCCTACACCCGAAACCCTACGGTATTGCTAAACCCTTAACCTCAAATCCTGAACCCTCAAATTTTGGACTCTACACCCTGCGCCCTTCACCCTAAACCTGGGACTCTGCGTTCCGCACCCTGCGTCCCGCACCCCGCATCATGCACCCTGCGTCCCGCAACCCGCATCACGCATCCTGTATCCTGCGCCCTGCGTCCTAAACCTCAGACCCAGGAGCCCGGGGCGCACCCCCACCCAGCACCCCCCCGGTGACAAGCCCGTCCTCCATTAGCGCCAGGGCCACAGCATACTGCCGGCCGTTGATGAAACCTGTGGGGGTTAGGGGTTACGGCTTGGGGCTCAGGGTTTAGAGTTTGAAGCCTAGGGTTTGGTGTCTTGGGTTTTGGGTTTTGAGTTTGGGGTCTGAGAGGTAGGATTTAGGATTTAGGATCTAGGATTTGGGGTTTAGGGTTTAAGGTTCAAGGGTTTAGGATTTAGGGTTCAGGGATTAGGAATTAGGGATTAGGGTATAGGGTATAGAGTTACGGGTTTAAGATTTAAGATTTAGGGTTTAAGGTTTGGGGTTTAAGGTTTAGGGCTTAGGGGTAGGGTCTAGGGTTTAAGGTTTACGGTTTAGGATGTAGGGTTTAGGGTTTAGAGTTTAGGGTGTAGGGTGTAGGGTGTACGGTGTAGGGTTTAGGGTTTAGGGTTTAAGGTTTAGGGCTCAGGATTCAGGGATTAGAGTCAAGGGTTTAGAATATGGGGTTTAGGGTCAAGCGTGTAGGGTTTAGGGTTTTGAGATGTAGGGCTCGGTGGATAGGAGGTCTCGGTTTCACCTTTGGTGCCGTCCACCGGGTCCAGGATCCAGTATCGTCCGCGGCGCGCGCCGGAGGACCCGCCGCGGTCGATCAGCGCCGCCACCTGCGCCGCGTCCAACCAATCACACTCCGCCAGCACCGCCCCGTACAGTGCGCGCACGCAGACACCACAATGTGAGCCAAGGGTACGCATGGGTCCAACGTGTGCGAGGCGTCAGGCGTGTGTACTACTGGTCCTAGCACAGCATGCACCAAGTCCAACGTGTGCGAGGCGTCAGGCGTGTGCTGATCCAAAGAGGGCCTTGTCATCGCAAAGCATCAAGTCCAGTTTCGTCCAGAAGGTGTAGTGGGGTTTGCAGTTGAAGCATGCGATGGAGGCCACTGTGGTTCCCAGGGATCTGGTGTGTACCGGTACAAGTACGAGGTATCACACGCACGCACTGATCCTACACGTACTCGTACATAAAGTATTGGATAAGGTAAAAAGTAAGACAGACGTTCATACCCTCGCCTTTGGAAGTAACCTCAAAGCTGGCACCCCGTGCGACTAAACTGACCGACCGGCCGTGTGAACACCATTTGGTTAGTTGCGTCTACTGAACCTGCGGCGGCGACACGCGCGGAAGGGAGCAAATGCTACATCACTGTACACACTTGAAGGGTCACCCGGGTCGAAATGGTCAAGGATTGAAAGGGTCAAAGTTTGAAAGGGTCGACGTTCAACGGGTCGGGGGAGGTGGAAAGAGTCAGAGGGTTGCGCAGGTCAGCGGCGAGCGCGTGGAGCGCACTACGCTGCGGCCGGACGGTTCATTCCAGCGGTGTCCGCGCCGCGCGCCCAGGCCCCACCGTATTGACCAACTCCGTCACCTCGCTGTAGCGCCGCACTCAGTGGAAAGTGTCCTCCAGGTCAGCTCCCGGTTGCGGTTGATGTCTTCAGTTTCTTACATTGTACAACTGAGTTCATCTTTCCCATTGGCGTTCCGTGAATCCACGAGGTTCAGAACGCAAGGTTGAGAGGTGGTTGGAGACCGCACACCACAGGCAAGGCGCTCAGATGTCTCCGGGTAGGGCAGCCTCGAGTCTCGCGCGAGCGCCCCACCTTGCGCAGCAGCTCGGCGCCCTCCGCGGTGCCGTCGCGCAGGCAGTCCGCCGTCTCCTCCGCTACGAGCGCGATGGACGGATGCGCACGCTGCAACCAAAAGGAGACCACGGCCTGCGCGGCGAAGTCGGCGACGGTGACGGGCGAGTCGTCCTGCTTCTGGACGCGCTCGTTGGCGCGCAGCACCGCCCGCGCGTAGTGTACCGGTACACCACACCTCGGTGGTCGCCTCAGGTAGAGGGAGCGTGGTGGTAGTGGATGCCTTGGGAGCGTGTAGTCGGGTTTAAAAAGACAAAGGGTTTGGGGTTTAGGATTTAGGGCCTAGAGTCTAGGGTTTAGGGTTTAGGGTTCAGGGTTTAGCGTTTAGTATTTAAGGTTTAGGGTTTAGGGTTTAGGGTTTAGGGTTTAGGGTTTAGGGTTAAGGGTTTAGGGTTTAGGGTTTGGGGTTTGGGGTTTGGGGTTTAGGGTTTGTAGCCTTGAGCCCTAAACCCTAAACCTGGCACGAGCACGAGCGTGGCGACGTATCTTTAGCCCTTTCGAATGTGACTAGACACCAGGGACAGGGCGCTCCCCCACGACAAGAGGGAGAGAGTGACCCATCTCTGACTCTGACTCCTGTGCTTGTTTACACCTCTTAGTCGTAGCAGCCGAGCGGCACACCCCGAGGAGACGATGGACGAGCTGCGTGTTTAGGATGGCTGGAAGATTACATATCGTGAGGCGGGCAACGCATAAGGTGCGTGCAGACGAGGGGTGCCTACTACACCCCGCCGCTTCTACCCCTCCCCCCCTGTTTCCCGCCTGCGTCGCGCGGCACAGCTTGCCCGCTAGCTGCACGGCCTCGCACGCCGCGCGCATCTCGTCCGGGAACGAACCGAGGACATGGCCAGCTGAGGCGCGAGCAGGCACCCGTGACTGTTTTGCCCTCCACTGACCTTGCGCCGCGCGGCGGGTGCAGTGGAGGGGGCCGGAGTGGAGGCGGGCGCACCTCGGCAATACGGATACGGGTGACATCGAAGCGCCTCGGTGGCCGAAAGCTGCCGCGGAACGAAGCATGCTGGCAGCCCTTCTTCCTGCGATGGTATGGTGTCCCATTGATTTCAGGGGAAGAGTTAAAGAGGCTCAACGCACGTTTCGGAATTCGATGACTGGACCGACACTTTTTGCCGACTAAAAACTCAACTCGCAAGGGGTACAAATTTGCTTGTGCAAGAGGTGCTCCGGGCCAAACCTTGCATCGTGAGCACTTACAACCTATCGCCACCACCGTCCAGATCCGGTTCGGCAGGGGAAGGGGACGGAAGTTGGGAGGCTCCGAGCTGGCGGCGGGGGGCTCGAGACACCAGAAGTTTCAGGCGCGAAAGCTTCGCTTCTGATTGTTTGCTTTTAAGGAGATGACGGCGGCGGTGGGGGCCCCTCACAGCATTAGGGTGGAGGGCGCTGTGACCGGCCGCATCGTGGGGCGCCGGAGGTGCTCGAGGCGCCTCGCCTTTTACGACCTCGACGACCTCGCTAATTTAGAAGGCGTCTCGGCGTTGGTATCGGCGGTTTGAGCCTTCAACCATAACCCTAAACCCTATACATAAAACCCTAAACCCTAACCCTGAAACATAAAACCCTAAACCCTTGAGTGGAAAACCCTAAACCCTAACCCTACACCCTGACCCTACGCCTTACACGCCCAGCCCTGCACCCTGAACCCTACACCCTAATCCTCGAACCTTACATCTTAAACCTAGGTGGGCGCAGGTGTGGCGGTGCCCGTGGCTCACACGGAGGGGTGCGCTGCGCACGCGTGCGTCGCGGCGCTGGGCGGCGACGCTGACGTGTCTTCTGTTCGCACGACGACGACGCCACGTGCCGCCCGTTCGCTCTCGCACGTGGAGCTCGTAGCGAAGGCTGGGTCCAAGGGCTTCGCGGACGAGGCTGCGCTAGCGGCGGCACAGAAGGATGCCCTCAAGCTGGGCAGGGCCTTTTTGGTTTGCCACGGGTGCCTACTTATACCCGGGTCGCTCAGAGGGAACCTTTCCTGCTCGACTGTACGCCGCTTCTCTTCCCCGTCACAACTCATACCATAGTAATCCCCCACCTTGCACTGCCTTCACCCGCTATCCCACCCTCTACATTGCCCTTCGTGGACGCTTCGCACCCTATCCTATGCATACCCTGATCCTTCCCCCCACCTATTTTAGCACCCCCCGCCAGCGCCAGCAGCACAAACTTTTCACAAAAATAAATTACCCCCGTTGGTGTTTACCATTGAAGCCTGGCGAGGTGTTGGCCGCCGTCGTGTCACAGCCGGAGACTGACCGGCGAATGGTGCGAGGGGCTGTGTATGCGATGAGCCTCTTGCGCGAGGCAACGTGGTGCGGTGCGCGGGGACGTGGTCGCTAGGCAGGGGACGTCAGTCACGGCGACAGCAAACAACAATAAATTTGTAAACCACTCACACCGACGTGGCGTTGCCGCCGTGGCGGTACACACAACGTTCCGCGCTTACTTCACTGACATCCGACACTGCCCTCTGCTCATGCGTGCACGTAAATGCCTGCGCCCAACCTGCATTATGCGTGGGGTGCATTTGCGCTGACTACCCTCAAGTAAACCCTGGTATTTCACATGACGCAACGCGTGAACGACCTGAAGAGGTGTTGGCCGGGTGACCTCCACTCGAAATAGGCACCAGTGTGCTCTGCCAGCTCAGCTGTAAGGCCCTGCCACGTAGTCGTGCTAATGTTCTCCACCATTGTAACCTCGTGGTGCCTGGCGGAGATGGAGCTTCGACCCTGCAGCTCGGTGCGGAGGGGGACTGGTGCCTGGAGTGCTGGAGCGTCCAGGTGGTGGAGCGATGGGCCGAGGCCAACCCTGGGGTGCACTTCAGCCGACCCGCGGAGGGCCAACCCATGGGGGTCGGCGAGGGAGACAGTAGTGGTGGCGGCGCAGCTACGTTTAAGAGAAAGCCGAAGAAGAGTGCTCGTCGAGTTGGGAGCGATGACGACAGCGGACTGGCGGGGGCGGCAGCGGCGGCGGTGGAGGCTGGGGCAACAGCGGGGGCAGAGGGATGGGGAGGGGCGACGCACGCAGCTGTGGTGGCAGGGGGGGATGGGTCGGCCAGGGCGCCGGCGTTGGAAGATGGGCCGGCAAGGGCGGTGGCGGGGGAAGAAGTAAAGGATGGAGCAGAAGCAGGAACGGCGGTTGCGGCAGGGGCGGTGTTGGACCCCCCTCCACCTCAAGCTTGCAAGTTCTGGCTCAACCAGGGTGCATGCTTCAAAGGAGACCGCTGCAAGTACGCACACTCGGCCGACCGGGAGGGGCAGATCGAGTGGATCGCCGAGCGCAAACGGCAGCGGCGACTTCTATCTCTGGCCGAGGGCGACCCCCACGGTAGGGTCCTACAACCCTTCCGATCCTGAAGCTCTTGCTTCCAAATAAACCCAAGTTGAGACCGCTACCTCGGCTTTTAACCCCTGCAAACTTAATAAAAACGAGATGTTCCGGTCTCTGACCTAAACAGGCGTTCCGTTTTAGGGCGTAACAGCACCTCAAGTGTTCTACCAAGGGTCTAGAGATTCGGAACGGTCGGACCAATCACCGGGACATTGTGTGCCGGTACACATCATCACCAGAGCGAAGGGCACAGGAACTGAGAACAACACCTGAGTAACCCTACACATATCTACCCCGCGCAGAGCCGTTGCATCTCACGCCGTTCAACGCGCTAGCGCTTCGCCGCTACATCGAGGGGTCGACGGCGTGGCCACCAAGTCGCACCGTGCCGGCAAGTTCGCCGAGTGGCTGACGGCGACGTTTGGGACGGAGGTACTGTCACAGGGCACGGGGGTGCTGGACGTCGCCGGGGGTCGAGGCGACGTGTCGTTCGAGCTACACACCGTGCGGGGCGTGCCGTGCACGCTGGTGGAGCCTCGGTGGGGTGGGGTGATGTGCTGCGTTGCGAGGTTCCGGCGTGGTTCGTCCCGAGGAAATCAAATTATGCGTGATGACCTGTGCTGGAATCACGAAGCCTTTAGTGTCACAAACACCTGACCTGTTCTTCGTTGCGACCCTGCTGCTTGGACGCGGAAGTTGAACCGCCACCAACACAAGTGGCTGAAGAAGCGGCGGCAGCGGGAGGGCAAGGATGATGAGGGGAAAAAGCACCCCCCGGAAGCCGAGGCGCGAGTAGGCGGGGCGGCGGGGGTCGGGAGCGGCGGCAACCACGGCGGTGCCGGCAACGACGGTGGTGCGATGGGTGTTAGGGCTACAGCATCGACAGCTGAGGGGATGGGCGAGGCGAGGGCGGCGCCCGCGATGACTCCAACGACGCTTCTTCCTCCTCTTTCTTTGGCGCCAACTCCGTGCGTGCAACGCAGCGACCCGTCCTCATTGGAAGCTTCCGGCGAGGCTCCACTGCAAACTAAGCCACCCGAACGTCAACGTGAACGTGGACGTGAACGTGGACGTGAACGTGGACGTGAACGTGCTGCCCAGTGTCCAATCACGTCCTATCCGGTCACTCTGATGCACGCACAACCTGGTGACTCGAACGCATCGTCTGATCACCTCAAGGTGGCTACTGGAGACTCAAACGTACCTTTCTGGTCACCCAAGCGTACCCCCCCCCGTGACCCAAGCGTATCCTCCCCGGTGACCGAAGCGCCCCCCCGGGGACTGACGCCCATGCGCGTGCGCGGCGTGGGCGCGGCGCTACCCCCCGGCGTGCTGTGCGCGCAGGTGCAGACAGAGTTCACCCCGGACAACTGGCACCTCTTTCAGCACTGCTCCGTGGTGGTGGGCATGCACCCGGTGGGGCGCCGCGCGCCTGGGGTGTACCCAGCCTCGTCAGTCCGGGGTTCAGGGTTTGTTGTTTAGGGTTTAGGGATTAGGAATCAGGTAATAGGGCTCTAGATTTCAGGTTTGGGGTTTAGGTTCCATCCGGTCAGGCATCAACCCGTTGAACCTGGAAGATAAAAGCCTGGGTTTTGAAATTCGCTCGTGGTTGTAGGTCCACAGTCGCACACTCTGTACTTGTAACGCGTGTGGGCCATGTTCACAACTTCGTGACGCTGGAGTTGATTGTTTATGGTTAGTGCTCCGTGCCATCACGGCAACCTGACTTGTATCATTCCGGCTTGTGTCTCGTCCCCCTACGTGGAGGACCAAGCCACGGAGGCCATCGTGGACTTTGCCGCCAAGTACAACAAGCCATTTGCCGTGGTGCGGGGGACCGGTTAAGTGCGCTTGACCCGCGGCAGTTGATCCATCAAGTGACCCTAAACCCTAAGTCCTAAGTCCTAAGTCCTAAACCCTAAACCCTATTTCGACCCGCCGCTTTTGACCGACCAGGTATCATTTGACCCACCCTCATTCATTCACGTCAATTGAACGATGAAGCGACCTGGCCTATGCAGCTCAAAGTCTGCCTCGAACGTGTCGGTCTGTGCGGGACAGATCTGTCCCACGTCGAGCGCGCTTCCAAAGTGGGCTGCCAAAACGAATGTTCACAAGTGCGTGCGTTTCGCGAAATATTTGCCGCCCTCGCCGAAGCATGTCCCTTCAGGCCAATCCTGTACCGGTACACGCACTGCACAGCGCAAAGGTCAGAACATTAGCAATATGAGACTCACAAACTTGACGCAGACCTTTAAGCTGCATAGGGACCCCCTGAGTTAGACCCACGTAGTTGACCCATGAAGTGAACCGACCCACGAAGTTGACCCACGGCAGTTGACACGTTGACCCATGAAGTGAAACGACCCACCGACTTGACGACTCCGAACCTGTTTCCCCGACATGTCATTTTCTTTCTATAATGTGGCGGTGTCGGTGCAGTACATCCGGGTGCCGTGCTGCGTGTTTCCCGTTTTGTTCCCGCACCGCACCATGCCTCCTGACGAGGTGGAGGAGGAGGACGGGGCAGGGCACATCGAGGGCACACTGTCAGAAGAGGAGGGCGCTGGCGAGGTGGCGGTGACTGAGCGGAGGCAGCTTATCAGGTACCTGGCGCGCAAGACTGGCGGCGAGGTGGCGTTTCTCGACTTTGAAGGTGGGGCGCTTTACAGCTACCACGGGGCGATGTCTACACCGCTCGACTGATTCGGCCCTTTGAAACCCTGGCTTGGGTGCTGTCCCCTGCGATCATCATGTTGGTGGTACATTATCAACGCAAAAGATCTTTTTGGTGCGTACTCCAACGTTCTCCTTCTGAGGTGCGCCGCGGCTATACACTTTAGGGGCCAATCAGGTGGTGTACTCAAAGCCGCCGGTGAGATGAGCTGGACATCATGTTCGTGCCGTCAGCCGTTCACGGAAGTAGGCGTAGAGGTTGGTGTCTGTACCATCCTCAAACAACGGTGGAGAAGCAAAGGTGGCATGCCACAGTGCAGCACCTCACCTGATGACAACTGTAGATGAGTAGACTCGTAACAGGATTGAAGGATGTATTATACACTCGTATAAATAAACGAACTTTCTCAAATTTAGCAACATATAAACTACGTCTTCTTTCGCCCCTGCTCACCCGAAAGCGTGTTAGGCTTGGGGGTGCGACAGCAGCACTCGCGGTTCGTACCGCAGGGCATATAAAGCAACAGCTCGGAGCTTTTGCCATTTTTGTTTTCAGAAGCTTCAGGTATCATATGATGAAGAAATCCAGTATAGGTATATCATAGGTGTGACATGATACTAATAAAGCTACAAAAACCAACAGTGTCACATGCATTTTCACATTAGATATCTGTTGCTGATAAGAGTCCTGTAGCTGTATGTAGCTTATATATCATATAAATGTATCCACACCTGTAGTACTGTACATCATACTGTCTGACTGCGTATCAGATGCTGCCGAACTTAAAGTACCAGGAACTATAATTGAATAATGATGCACCCAAAGTGGTATCATAATTGCCAAAATATAAATTCAAATGAAGACAGCCGTCGAGAACCTACGCTGATACTACGGTGAGCGAATCATGCTCTTCGTTTGCACATCATCAGCGCAGCGCGCTGCACGTTCCCACCCCACAACGTGTCACGGGGAAGCCTGCGACGCAGCGCCGCCTACATCGTCCGAGCCATTCCTCGTACACTTCAAACAGCCCGGCAACTTATACTGCCAGGTACGGTTTCCTCGGGGGGCTTGATGTCGTCGCACTTGTCACATGTCCTGTGGGTTCACGGAATTCTTCAGCCATCGTTTGTGTCTAGCGTGTCGTCTCGCCGCCTCGGTACGAATCTGACCGCCCGCTGCGTCGAGCTCCCAGCCGAGGAACGCGAGGTGTTCGGGATCAAGATGCGTTCTCCTCCGGACGTCGAGCACGGCTTTTGCCGGGCCAAGCTCAGGGCTGACAGAGGTAGGCGATCCTGTCAGTCCGTTGGGTAGGATGGTTGGATACACCCTTCTTGCCACTGCATCATGGGCGTGTTGATCTCAACTCCTCGCCCTCGGGAACCACGGCAGATGACTGTCACCTTCGTGCCTGCGTCGGATGGGGAGGACATCGCCTCGACCTAAAGTCGGGGGTGCGGAAAGCCACAGTCGTGAAAGCAGCCCTCAGACCTGTCGGCCAGAAACTCCTTCCCAACGCACCCTGCCGCCTGCGCCCTCCTGACCTTCACGGCCGTCCACATACCACCCCCCTAACTCGTCCATGAGGTAGAGCAGTGAAACAGGTAGTTCCCCCTCCGCGCCGTCGCGTCTTTCCCGCGTCGCCTTCCCCTGAAATGATAACAAAGCTCCCGGCGCGGCGGTGCGACCCGACTGGCTGGGGAGGGAGGAGAGTATATCCGTGAGGCCGTGCTCCTTGTTGGTGTGGTTGCCGGTGACACGACGATGATATACGGCGGTACTCGTACAAGTTGCGCAAACGATTGAAAAGAACGTCCTCTAGCTAGGCACAATCACCACCTGCACCTGTCGGAGTGTTTTTTGGATTTCAGGAGCCCTCAAAAGTTGGTCTGCCTCCCCTGTCTGACACTGTTGGAATCACACGTGAGCTCGGTGCGACGCTGACTAGCTGACTGGACTGAGCTGATTCAACCGAAGAAATGGAAAAGCCTCCGGTTCGCTGACTGGGGTACGAGACCTCGGGGTTCAAGAGGTAGTGCTCTGACCTTTGGTATTGAATGCCAGTCCACCGCGCGCCGCGCGCACCCAGCCGGCACCCGAGTGTTGGGGCACACCCACCTTTTGTCACAAGGCAACCGCCTCAGGTACCTCCCCTCCCCCACCCCATTTCTTTCACCCCACACCCCGTCCTCTTGGGCGCGGGTTAAAAGCTGGTGGAGGAAAAAGCAAAAAGGCCGCTGATTGAATGGAATTTGGGGGAGATGGGGGTGTGACTGACCGGAGATGGAGTCGCGTATCTGGCGTGGAGCGACACCCGTACGCATGATTTCGGTACGTCGCTCTCTTTCCGCGACGCCGTGCGCTGATTGGACGACGCGTCCCACGGGACCGCCGCGGGTGTATGGCTCCCCGTTTTAGCTTTCCTTCACCTGCTGTTCCGGGCTTCTTTTGGTTGGTTCTCAACGCCAAAATACATCCGCCTCTGGACCGAGGGGGGGAGGGGGAAGCGTAAGCAAGGGTTGTCGCCGCGGGAGGTGTGTGGGGGGGGTCACGTGATCCTCTGCGTTGGTATCGCGGGTACCGCCTCGGTGCTGAGCTCGACCCAACGCTCGCACTCGCGCGGCTTCCCCAGCATTGGCGTTTGCCTCCCCCGCGTATTGAGCGAGTACCGTCGCTGAAATAGCCCTCTGCTGCTTCCTCTCCCCCCTTCTCCGTCCTTCCTCCAACCCCCCCCACCGCAGAGCCAGAGCTCGCTTCATCTCCGCAGGGTGCGCGGGTCGCGGCGTGCGTGAAGACCAGAAAACCCGTCGTGCGCACGGAAGACACCTCCTCTGTGTTCCTTCTTCCATCCGGGCCGACAGAGCACGCAGACGCCGGGGTACACGAGCGCCGACGCCCCCACGGCAGCAGAGACAGTGATGACCGCTTCTACAATGAGGAGACGCGCCGCCGTCCTGGCGCTTGTTGCCGCGTTCCTGGCGTGCGGGCCGCCCTGCGCCACGGCGAATGTCCTCGACCAGGGCACCATTGGGTACTCTTCCGGTGACCAAAGCATGGTGCTACTTTCGAGTACGGAGTACTTACTGAGTGACAAGTGGTCTATGTACCAGAAGACCGACGTTGAGGGCGGGATAGAGTTCCTCTCCATGCTTATTAAACGCGACGCGGGCAACACGTTCGCGTGGTCGGTGTATAAGTTCAACGTGCAGGACACGGGGTGGGCCAACGTGACGGATATCCCGCACGGGACTCAATTGGCACAGTTGACGACGTTGAGAGACAGTTACTTCACCAACACGCCGGGGGGTCTGCTCGTGCAGAATAGTGTCCAGGTGTTCCCCCCAAACATTGAAGGTGGTACCGTCCGGCTATTGGTGCCTTTCTACGAGGGTGTTGAAATCTTCGGCCTTCCTAACAGAGAACTGTTCATCGGTGGGGGGGAGCATACCCGGAATATCAAACGTAGTTTTTTTGAACCGAGCTGTTGAAAGCGCCCACACGTTGGTTTCAACACGTTGGTTTTAACACGTTGGTTTCAGCCGTTCACCCGGAAAGAAAAGCCTGTGCCAGCTGTGTGTCTCGTTGTCTGACTTCCACGAGCGCGT
>Ga0075109_1002030_pt1 | contig 11673 bp, 11 predicted proteins | sample AntAceMetag02UKD_FD_69798 | JGI IMG/M metagenome (GOLD analysis project Ga0075109, IMG submission 69798) | Saline lake microbial communities from Ace Lake, Antarctica - Antarctic Ace Lake Metagenome 02UKD | ecosystem: Environmental > Aquatic > Non-marine Saline and Alkaline > Saline | place...
GGAGAGGACGCCGATTTCGCTATCACCCGTCGGGCACCGTAGGGCGTCCATGGCCTGCTCGAGTTGGGAATCGAGGTCCCACGCACCCAGGTGGTCAATCTGCTCCTGCAGAGTTCCCATTTCAGCCATCAGCGCGTCAAAGTCTGCATCGGGATCTGCCATGGCGGCAGAAATCTCGTTAAACCGGTCGACCTTGGCCTTGGTATCAGCCACACCGAGCTCAACGTTTTCTAGCACCGACTTGGTTTCGTCGAGTTCTGGTTCCTGCATCAAAATGCCCACGCGGAAACCCGGAGACAGGGATGCATCACCATTGGAGACCTGGTCGATGCCGGCCATGATTTTCAACAGCGTGGACTTACCCGCACCGTTGGGGCCGACCACACCGATCTTGGCTCCCGGCAGGAAAGACAACGTGACATCGTCGAGTACGACTTTGTCTCCGTGGGCTTTGCGTGCCTTTTGCAACGTATAAATGTATTCGGCCATATGCCCGAGGGTAATGGCCGCGCCCGACGGCCCCCGTGGTGCCCTCGTTGTGACTACCAGGGAGATTCTGCGGCGGACAAGGCTTCGGCCACGGCATGGTCCTCCTGTCGCTGAACAGCAGCGCACTTCACCGCTTGGTGGGCCCGCAGTTGGGTCGACACGCGGGCTAGATTTATGCCCAGAGCCGCGGCTTCAATTTGGTAGTAGGTGACGCGCTTGGGTGGTGCCGAATCAGGTGCATCAGCGGTGTGCTTTTCCACTGATGTCAGCCGGCCGGTGACGAGTACGGACATTCCTTTTTCGACAGACTCCACGGCATGCTCAGCCAAAGACCGCCAGGCCAGGACGTCGATGAAGGTGGTGTCACCGTCAACCCAGCCACCTTTGGCGTCGTTGTATCGGCGAGGGGTGTGGGCGATACGAAACGTGCACCGCGCCGGCTTCTCGCCGCCGCCGCTGAAACGGGGATCAAAGACAACATTGCCGACGATGGTGATCTCGTTCACGTTCATGGTGACTCCTCAGTCTCGAATGGGGTGGCCCACACGATGCGCGCCGCCAGACCTACCAAGCCAGCCCCAGCCCCACAGTTGTGCATCCCCCCGCACGCCGCGGGCCTGTGCACAGCCATTAATTAGCGTTTTCACGTGCGCTCGGACCGGCAGAGGAGGAAGATCTCGCTGGTGGTCACCCAAACCAGCCCCGCTGCTGCTGACCTAGCGTCAGCAACGGTTCGACAGGTCCTATGGATCGGACCGGTGGCTGCCGGCCTCGCCCTGGTGCTTTCCCTGGTGGGCGGTGTGCCTTCCTCAACCCCGGACGTGCCCGTCTGGGTGCTGGCCATCGCTGCCATTGCACTGGCCGTGGGAATCCCGCACGGAGCTGTGGATCACCTGCTGTTGCGCTCCGTACTTTCCACGCGCAACTACATTCTCCTCGGCCTTGCCTACCTGGCACTTGCCGCCGCTGCCACCGCGGCGATCCTGCTCGCACCGGGCCCGGCTTTTGTTGTGGTGATCGCCATGACCGTGTGGCACTTCGGCAGCGGCGACGTCGAAGCATGGCGAACCTTGACCCACGATCAAGGCGCACCGCGTCTGTGGTTGCGCATCATTCTCGTGCTGGCCGCAGGTGGGGCTCCGGTGGTGCTGCCGCTCACCTCACCGGCCGCCATGGCCACCTTGCACTCGCTAAACCCGTCGCTAGCCACCTGGTGGTCAGCGCCCGCAACCACCGGGGTTCGCATCATCATTTTGGTGGCCGTGGTCGTCGCTACGTTGCTGCTGTTACACCTACAGCGTCCGTGGGCTGCTATTCAGCTGATGATATTGGCGGCGCTGGGCATTTTCGCGGCTCCGCTGCTGGCCTTTGCCGTCTATTTCGGCGCCTGGCATGCACTTCGCCACACCGCACGCCTGGCACAGGTACGCAACGGCACCATCACCTGGCGCGGGATTGCCCAGGTCACCGCCACGGGCCTACCCGCCCTGCTCGGCTCGCTCGTCGTCGTGGGCGCGGCGCTGGTATTCAGTGGCGGATTCAACGCCATTGCCGCCTGGTTGTGGGTGGGGCTGGCGCTTGTCTGGGGACTCACCGTGCCGCACATGGTGCTCGTGGAACGGTTCGACCGGCACATCAATCATCTCGGCGCAGTGCCACAATAGGGTCGCCCGATCGGTCGGGCGACCTGCGCCCGTAGCTCAACGGATAGAGCCACCGGTTTCTACCCGGTAGGTTGGGGGTTCGAGTCCCTCCGGGCGCGCTGTGGTTGTTGCGAGGAAGCGGCGCACACTTTCGGCTGGCGCCGCCAACTTGCAGGGTGTGCAACTCGGTGACACTGTGAAATTATCCATCCACCACGCGAGGAGTAATCCCATGGTCGTGCAACAGATGCACAAACTCGGTATCACTAGCGATGTCATGGCCATTTTGGGCTTTGCTTCTATCGCCGGCAGCATTGGCACGTGGCGCACGTCCAAGTCCTCTGGTGATTCTGCGCGCGCCGAACGATTCGGCATCTTCATCGGTCTCTGGGCACCGACCTTCTTCGCAATTTCGGGGCAACTTGCCACCGTCGAAGCCGAGCTCAGGCAGCAAGAAAACGAACTCACCAACTAATGGGGCGCTGCTGCCTCGGGGTAGCAGTTGGTGGACGCTAAGCCCTCCAAACCCAGCAGTGGAACGCCTAGGGTGTACCCATGTGCACAAGCCTGCGAATTACCGCCACCGATCACAGTCCGGTCATTGGTCGCACCATGGAATTTCCTACGCTGATGAACGCCGAGCTGACCGTGATTCCACGCGGCGTGCCACTAGCTAGTACCGCCCCAGATGATGCAGTAGGCCGCTCCTGGACCACCACCTACGGTGTTGTCGGTATCGATGCTTTCCCAAAAATTCTCCCCGGTGGAAACTACTCTTACACCGACGGCATGAACGAGAAGGGAGTGTACGGCGGGCTGCTCTACCACCCGGGATTTTGTGAATTCAGCCCGACCGAGGGCGTCGCCAATGACCACCTGGTCAACCCGCTGCACCTCATTGCCTACGTGTTAACCACATGCGCCACCGTGGCCGAAGCTCGGACCGCACTAGCCAATATCACCGTGTGGGCCTATCAGCCCAACATCCCGGTCGCCCTATATGCCCACTATCGATTTGATGATGCTGACGGTGACTCCATCGTGGTGGAGTGGGATCACGGCGTGATGCGGATTTTCGACAATCCCATTGGCGTCATGACCAACTCGCCCAATTTCGATTGGCACTTAACCAATCTGCGCAATTACATCAACCTGCGCGCGGAGGCGGTTTCGGCAGTGAAAATCGGTGATGTAGAACTTGCCCCGCTGGGCATTGGTGCCAGCATGCGCGGGCTGCCCGGAGATCCCACACCCCCGGCTCGCTTCGTGCGGGCCGTGGCACTGAGCGCTACGGTAAAACCAAGCCCGGATGCCTCAGGTGCGGAAAACATGATGCTGCACCTAATCAATAACTTTGATCTGCCAGATGGGCTCGCGCAAGCTTCCCTTGATCCGCCTCTGGAAGACCAAACGTTGTGGAGCACCATCTCTAATCTCGCCGAACGCAGTTTCAGTGTCCGCACGCAGGCAGATTTCACCTTTCGCAAAATCAAACTCAGCAATGTCGACTTCACCGGTACAAGTATCGCGGCTCACCCACTGCCGGGTGCCGCTGATTTTCCCGAGTGGGCGCTATAGCACCCGGCCTGGGTTTTCAGGTCATCCACGATGACCCGCAGACTCGGGCCCGAACCGGCGTCATCACCACACCGCACGGAGACATTCACACTCCTGCCTTCATCCCGGTAGGCACAAAAGCCAGTGTCAAAGCTGTCCTACCCGAAGCCATGGCAGATCTTGGCGCACAGGCAATTTTGGCTAATGCCTACCACCTCTACCTTCAACCAGGAGCCGACATCGTTGATGAGGCCGGCGGACTCGGCAGGTTCATGAACTGGCCCGGCCCCACCTACACCGACTCCGGTGGCTTTCAGGTGCTATCCCTCGGCGTCGGCTTCAAGAAAACATTGGCGATGGAGGTCACCGCTCAACACGACGATGTCATCGCCGATGGCAAGCAACGATTAGCCCATGTGGATGACGACGGCGTCACCTTTAAATCCCATCTCGATGGTGCGAAGCACCGCTTTACTCCCGAGGTGTCCATGCAGGTGCAGGCCCAGCTGGGCGCCGACATTATTTTCGCCTTCGACGAGCTCACCACCTTGATGAATACTCGTGACTATCAGGTGCAATCACTGGAACGTACACGCCGATGGGCTCAACGTTGCGTCGTTGAGCACGAACGGCTTCAACAGTCACGCTCAGACAAACCGGCCCAGGCACTGTTTGGAGTGATTCAAGGCGCTCAGCATGAAGATCTTCGCCGCAGGGCAGCCCGCGACCTGGCCGGCATGAACTTTTCTGGTTTCGGCATTGGCGGTGCACTGCAAAAGGACGCCCTAGGTGAAATATTGGGCTGGGTTGTTGATGAGTTGCCCGACAACAAGCCGCGGCATCTGCTGGGCATTGGCGAACCCGATGATCTCTTCGTAGCAATCGCGAGCGGGGCAGACACTTTCGACTGCGTCTCACCCTCGCGGGTGGCACGCAATAGTGCAGTGTTTCACCGAGATGGCCGCTTCAACCTGCTCACCGCTGCGAGCCGGCGCGCCTTTATGCCAATCGATGACGCCTGTGACTGCTACACCTGCGGCCACTACACGCGTGCCTATCTGCATCACGCATTCAAGGCGAAAGAAATGATTGCGGCAACTCTGGCCACGATCCACAATGAAAGATTTATTGTTCGGCTCGTCGACGACATCAGGCACAGCATCACCGAGGGTCAACTGAGTGACTTCCACCGCGAGTTCATCGGCCGCTACTACGCGGCCCGGGTGGCTTAGTTCGTCTCGATGGTTGAGGCGGTCACGAGACCATAGGTGGGCTCACGCTTCTTCACTGCAGCAATGACGCGATAGGTCACCGGCAGTAGCAGCACCTCAACGGCCACCTTGTAGATGTACCCCGCCACGACGTAGATCAAGAACTCGCCACCGGTGATAACTCCGTAGAAAGCGATGGTGCAAAACACCAGGGTGTCGGCGAATTCCCCAACCGCGGTTGAGCCCAGCAACCGCAGCCACAGTGCCCGGCCCTGAGTAGCCCGTTTCAGACGCACCAGCACATAGGCGTTGAGTAGTTGACCGATGAGGTATCCGGCGATGCTGGCCACCACGATGCGTGGAACGAAACCCAAAATTGATTCCAGCGCCTCCTGATTGCCCCAGTCGTCGGCCGGGGGCGAGATCTGAACGAACCAAAAGGTCACCGCAGCCAACACCGACATCGCGAAACCGAGAAAAATCGCGCGTCTGGCCGCCTTGAATCCGTACACCTCGCTGAGAATGTCGCCCACGATGTAGACCAGGGGAAAGAGAAATACCCCGCCGTCGGTAATGATCGGCCCAAAAGCAATGAGCTTCACCGCGGCGATGTTTGAGATCAAAAGTAGCGCCACGAACACACCCACGATGACGGGGTAGAGCGAGGTGTCGATGCGGGCGAAGCCTGTGTTGGGCGCGGTTTGGCTGGACATGAGGCCCCTATTGAATCAGCCCTTCCCCCAGGTGCTCCCGCTCACTCCCTCGTGCTAGATTACTTTAATATTCAACTAATAGAAAGCCTTCATGTTTACCCCGATCGCCGATCCGGCCATTCGCCAACTCTTCACCGATGCCCACACCAGCTATGCCTTCGACGCCACTCCGGTCAGCGACGACACCTTGAACCAGGTGTATCAGGTAATGAAGGACGCTCCCGATGGTCAACGTCTCAGAAACCCTCGCCTTCCCAAGAACCTGGCGTACACGATTTTGCGCTAGTCGATTCACTGCCTCGGACATCCTGCGCCTGCGACATAATCAACGGGTGTCTGAGGTAATCGACGGAATCACCATTGAGCACCACGATGTGCTCACCAACGGCGTGCGACTGCACTGCGCTGTTGCCGGGCCACCTGATGGCCTCCTTGTTGTTGCCCTCCACGGATTTCCCGAGTTTTGGCGTGGCATGCTCAACCCAATGCTTGCCCTGGCGAAGGCTGGCTATCGAGTGGTCGCGCCTGATCAGCGCGGCTATAACCTCAGCGAGAAGCCTGGTCACATTTCCGACTACCGCATTGAGGTGCTCGCCGCCGACATCGCTGGGCTCATCACGCACTTTGGTTGCACGAAAGCACATGTACTCGGCCACGACTGGGGAGCGGCCGTGGCGTGGTGGTTGGCTCTCACCAAACCTGAGGTCATGCGCAGTTTAGCGATTGTCAATGTGCCGCACCCGCGCGTGCTCGCGAAACAGATTCGCACCGACCGGCGGCAGATGCGCAAAAGTTGGTACATGTTTGCGCTCCAGGTTCCTTGGCTTCCCGAGCGACTTATTTTCTCCCGACTCGCCCGTCCGGCGTTCGCCCGGGTGATCGCCCGCACAGCCGGGCCCGACTCGATGACTCCGCAGTACCAGCAGGAACTGCGAAACGCCTGGACTAGTGCAGATTCCGGCCGAGGTATGGCGCACTGGTACCGGGCGGCAATGCAGCAGCGGCCACCATCTTTGACCGACAAGCACGTTCACGTACCCACGCTCATTCTGTGGGGTCGAAAAGACTTTGCACTCACCCAGGCGATGGCCGAAGCAAGTGCAGCACTGTGCGATGACGTTGAACTCGTCACATACGACGATGCCACGCACTGGCTCTTACACGATGAGCCTGTTGACTCCGCTCGCCGCATCGTTGAATTCTTCAACCGCACCGCGCAGTCTTAGCGGTACCAGTGTGCGCCGAAGCCTCAGGAGCCAACTGCCACGTGCATCAATGGCCTGCTCCACTCCGATAAGTGCCGTGGTCAACACCTGTCGCCACTGCGGTGGGTTACTCGCATCGTGCTCGCCCTTAAAGGGCGCACCGTAGAGCAGCGGTGCAGCAACTTGCGAGTATGCGTCAAGAGCATCGGAAAGGTCTTGCGGTAGCCCATTGACGGTGACTGCCAGTGCAGCCGGTGCCCAAGTGAACGGCAATGAATGCCCGGCCTCGGCATACACGGCGCGCACGTACTCTGTGGTGGCAAGAGCGACCGGCCTTGACGCACCGATCAACAGTGCGCGCCGCTGGCGTCGCCGGCGCAGCACCACCCACATCACCCATCCCAACGCCACAGTGACGGCCGCGAAGATTGATGCCCAAACCGGCAACAAGGATGGGGGCTCCTCCACTAATTCACCGCCGCCACCGCCCCCGTTTTGCCCACCGCCACCATCATCTGGTTCTGGCGCTGGGGTTGGTTCCGGCGGTCTGACGTCGTTGGGGCTCAACGGTTTCTGGACGGCCGGTCGTAGTGCGAGCCGATCTTGAACAGAGGGATGAAACGTTACCCAGCCAAGATCGGTTAATCGGGCTTGCGCCCATACGTTGGTGTCTCGACCAAAGATCGTGATCTCCGTGGAATCATCGCTCACCTCGGGTGGCGCCCAGGAAATGATCAACCGGGTGGGAACCCCCCAGGAGCGGGCAATTAAGGCCCACAGCGCCGCATACTGTTCCTGGAATCCCTCCCCCGTTGCCACGACATCAACAAGTCCGGCATAGGAACGATCCGGTGGTCCGGCACCAAGGGCAGCTGGCGGCAACGGTTGAAAACCACTACCGCGAAAGTACTCCGACAATGTGGTCAGTTGTTCCCAGGTTTGCGGTCCAGCATCTGCGAGTACCTCATCCCCAATCGCAACCAACTGCTCAGGCAAACCACCGGGCAGTTGAACGGACGGGTCGATATCGTTGATGGCCAGCGGAGTTGAACTTTCGATGGTCGGCTGGCTTGCGATGGCCATGTCATAGTTCACGACGAAACTTTGCCCGCCCGGTGCTGATGCACTGGTGACGATTCCGGTGAATTCATCGACACGCGTGGCCACCGTGCTGAGCACCTGGGTCACGCGTTGGGGCACGGGAACCCATTGACCGGGCAGGGCGACACCCACGGTGACGGTGGTGGATACCGGGAGACCCTGCGCGGCTGCATCTGGCGCCTCACCGTCTGCATCGAGATCGCCACCGCCCACGGTGATTCCGGCGGAGTTCGTCCAGGAGAATCCGTTGTAATCAGGGAAGCTTGCCCACACCGGTGGACTCGAGGGTGCATCGGGGTTGCTTGTGATTGTCATTAGCGGGCGCTCCTGCTCCACCGGCCCCAGCTGCCACCGCAGTACTGAAAGGAACGGGTCGGGCGGTTCGCCACTGATCGTGGCTTCTTCCACTTTCACCCCGGTGATGGATACCACGGTGGGCGCACCCATGCGATCGCTAATCGGGCCAGCAGTGAGCGCCACCACCAGCGGCAGCGCAACCAGAGCAGCAATGGTTGCCATGTTGATACGCAAGGGACTGCGCACATCATCGGTTTTGGCCCACGGGCCAGTGACGAGGAGAATCAACGCCAGGACAACTGCCATCACTCCGGCCAGGACAGTGCCCTCCGTCGTTCGTCCCAACCCTGCCAGGAGCGCACCCATGAGTAGCAGGCCCCCGGGTGCAGCGGCGAGGCCCGGCCAACGCCCCTGGGCTAGCAACCACGACATCGATGCGGCACCAAGCACGAAGAGCCCAACCACCGCGAAGGTGAGCCCGGGCAATCCCGCCACCGCAGCGAGAACGCCGATGGCCGCAGCACCCCCCCAGACCACCACCTGAGCCAATATTCGACTACCAAGTGCCTGCACCCCGATGAGCACAAAGACAGCAAGGGGAACGGAAAAAGCAACAACCAACTCATCAACAAGCAACGGCAGTGCCATCGACACGATGAGGGCGGGCAGAGCCGTCACAACAGCGAGGAGGCCGCTGGAGGGTGCGGGCACGTGCCGCTGTGGTTTCACTGGGCGTGCATCGAGAAGCGTCATGACTGCGTAGTGACGATGATGTCGTCGGGTTTACTCACTGCAGCCGCCGGAATATGTTGCCACCAGCCAGTTTCACCATGACCGGTAATCACGATGGTCGTGTCCCTGGACAGGCTTAGCAATCGCTGCTCCGACGTTGTGGTGACGGGCTGAACGATGGCCAAGAGATCGAGGCCAGCACCGACCACCCCGCGCGACATGCGGGCACGCTCACCAGCCGTGGTCACCAGGCCCACGTCGAGGCCAGATATGAGGGCCAGCGACATCAAGGAGGCGGTCAAATCGACGGCGCGCTCAAATTCATCATCGTCAACGTAGGCTCGGTCGTCATCCACGAGCACAAAGTCCAAGCGAGGGCGCGTGACATCAACGTATTGACGTGTCATGAGGGTGCCGGCTTTTGCTGACGATCGCCAATGTATGTGTCTCATTTCATCACCGATGACGTACTCGCGCAGGCTTGCAAACGTGGTCGTACCAAACTCTTGGGTTCCTCGAAGTTCGGTGAGCCCTACCGGAACGTGCGCCAGAGAAGCGGCATGAATCCGGGGAGTAACAACGACATCGAGGGAATCAACGGCGCCGACAGCCCGGGTGAACAGCGACCAGGGGTCCGTGCGAACAATGCGCCATGGGCCCAGGGTGACGATTCCTCGTCGTTCAGTAGGAATGGGTATCGTGGCCACCGGTATCGAAAGCCACGATGCCGGGTAGACACCTCCCGCACGGTCAGTAAGACACAGGCCGAATCGATGAACACGAGCGGCCATCAGGGTGACACTCACATTTGCCAGGTCATTTCGCGATACACGCTGCGGCGCAGACAGGGTCCAGCGCACGGAGTCACCACCGCGACCCAGTGCGGCCGCGACCAGCAAGAACAACGATGCGGCAATGGCAACGGCGAGGAGTTGTGGAATCGACCAGATGAGCCCGGTGATTACACATGTCAGCGCCGCGATCGAAACGCCGATACCGCGCGGGGTCGGTCGGGTCATAGCGTGACCGGCACCTGCTCAACAGCGGAACGAATGGCGTCGCTTCGCGCACTGATGGTCGCGTCGGCGTCGGTTAGCAAAATACGATGCGCCAGAACAGGAACCGCGAGTCGCTGCACGTCTGCCGGGCTTACATATGTTCGCCCCGCCAGGGTGGCTGAGGCTTGGGCAGCTCGAAGCAAACCCACACTGCCGCGCGGGCTCGCACCCAGGAGTACTCCACGCATGTCACGTGTCGCGCCCGTGAGACGCACGATGTAGTCCATGACCGCTTTCTCCACGTGCACTCGCTGACTGCGGCCGATGAGTTCACGGACGATTTCGGGTGATGCAACCGGGCTGAGTGAGTTAATGCGCACCCCGTGTTGCAGGTTAGCTAGCACCGCCACCTCCGCCGCCGGGTCTGGATAACCGACAGAGACCGCCATCAGAAATCGATCTAGTTGAGCTTCTGGCAGCGGGAAGGTGCCACCCATTTCAATGGGATTCGACGTGGCGATCACCACAAAGGGTTGGGGTACCTCGTGGGTGACCCCATCCACGGTGACCGTGCGCTCCTCCATGACCTCCAGCAAGGACGACTGAGTTCTCGGTGCAGCGCGGTTGATCTCATCGGCCAGAATAATGTGAGCGAAGACCGGGCCGGGATGAAATTCAAACCGTGAACTGCCCTGGTGAAATACCGACACTCCCGTGACGTCACTGGGCAGCAGGTCGGGGGTGAACTGAATGCGATGCCAGGACATGCCGAGCGAGACAGCGAGGCTGCGCGCCAGGGAGGTCTTGCCGACCCCTGGAACGTCTTCGAGCAGCAGGTGTCCCTCGGCCAGAAGACAGGTGAGGGAAAGTTCAATGACCTCCCGCTTGCCCTGAATGAAACGCTCAACGTTGGCCACGATGCCACCGGCAACCTCCGCACCGTCTCGAGCTTCGGTTTCACTAATGGGGGCGCGCGAGGCTTCGTACTGATCAGAAGACATCTGCCCACAGTAGAGGGCCAGGGCAACGGAATCAGGACCTTTGGCTCTGTCGGCTTCCACCCGGGTCGACACAGAATGGGAGCAAAACATGACACAGTGGGCGCCTGAGGGCAACGGGCCACCGGTCCGTGACCGAAACGCCAATCAAGGAGGCTGCGATGACCGTTTCTTCGCGTGACATCGTTGTGGGATACGACGGTTCTGACCAGGCAGAGGTGGCGTTACATTTCGCCGCACGCGAGGCCGCGTCCCTACACCTGCCCCTGCGCATCGTGCACTCCTTCAGCCCGCCCATGGGTGGATCCGGGCTGGGTTACGGCACACTCCTGCCCGCTGACGCACTCGATTCGATGCGCGAGGGTATTGCCCTGAACCTGGAGAAGGCGGGGGAAAGAATCCGGCAGGCACAGCCCAACCTTGACGTGTCCGTCGTCGTACTCGTGGGCAATCCTGCCGCCGGTGTGCTGTCCGAAGCAGAGGGTGCGGCAGCCGTTGTGGTGGGCAGCCGCGGGCTCGGCGGCTTTCGTGGGCTGCTGCTGGGCTCAACGGGAATACAGGTGGCCTCCCATGCGTCCTGTCCGGTTGTGGTGGTGCGCGGTGAACCTTCGGTCACTGCTCGTACGGTCGTGGTGGGCGTGGACGGTTCTGATTTATCGCAGGCAGCCCTAGGTTGGGCGTTTGACTACGCATCACGCCACAGCTACGGGGTGCGCGCGATTCACGCCT
>Ga0075109_1002042_pt1 | contig 11636 bp, 7 predicted proteins | sample AntAceMetag02UKD_FD_69798 | JGI IMG/M metagenome (GOLD analysis project Ga0075109, IMG submission 69798) | Saline lake microbial communities from Ace Lake, Antarctica - Antarctic Ace Lake Metagenome 02UKD | ecosystem: Environmental > Aquatic > Non-marine Saline and Alkaline > Saline | place...
GATTGTTTTTATTTTTTGAATCGGGCGGAAATCCCGCCCCTGAATCTGGAATTTGTGTCTTCTGCTACGGTGATTCTCTTACCCGAAAATTCAAGTCTTAATTTAACTAAGTAGAATTAAGGTCTCCTCATACCACGGTCCATTGTTGGGTTTAAACTCAGCGGTGGACTTAGTGCGCACGCCCGCCGCATCCGCCAAGAGGACCGGCTTACCCGTCTTCTGGTGCCATTCGGCCAGATGTTTGACCGGGTCGCGAAAATCCTGAAACGACAGCACGTCGATATAGGGTAACGCCGCATCCACCACTTCCATCGGGATAAGAGCGTTGGCCTCGTAACGGTCACCTAGAATCAGGTGATGCGGGTCATAACGCCGAATCGCATCGTGGGTCGTGCGATAATAAGCCTGCGCCAATTCGGAGAGTTCTCTGCGACCGGCCGCCGTCTTGAGCTGATCCGGATCGAAGATGGGACCGCGCCAGGCGTTATCTGGGCGATCATGCGCCCACGTCGGGCAATCGCTGTAGAAGTAGCCAATGAGGTTCTTCTCTTCGCTCAGCTCGCCGCAATGGGATCGCGCCACGTAATCACACCACTCCTGCCAATCTTTACTGCGAAAGTCATAATGCACGGTGTGCTTTTCCCACTGATGAGATTCCGTAAACGGCAGCAAGTGACAGTAAGGCATCTCCAACGCCCGGTATTCATCGACCGTGAACGCCCGCGAATGTTGCCATTTGGGCACCGTCACCTCCTGCACCCAACCGACGCTGTTAAATCCCCAGTCCTTAAGATTGGGCGTCACGGATTCCTGAATCCATTCAATCGTGCTGCCGTTATATTTCTCCCGCCATATATCGATGTTCTCGGGGTAGCGCAGGCTGGCCGGGTCGATGTGATTCAACCCCATGGTGAAGAACGGTTGGCCAGTCGGATCGATCAACCACCAGTGGTCTTTCCGTTGGCCCAGAGTGAAGAATCCCTCGGGCTGAAACTGCGTAGTCGATCCGGAAAGCGCCGGTTCCGCAGCGCCTAGTCGCCAAGCTCCTAAACCTAAACCAGCCGAGAGCGTGAGACCGCTTTTAAGGAAATCTCTCCGATCAACGGAGGAGCCAAGACTGCCAGAGAATGGGGGATTCATGAGTGACGGGGTAGTTGGGATTTCGGCTGGAAATCGAGATATGACAGGCAAGGTGAATGGGGTAATTAACCACAACTACCGTAGCATTTCCCCCTGTCGCCCGCAATGACACGATGTTGTCAGCAGTTCCGACACCACAGAAGTGCAGATCAGACCAATCCTTCGCGGATAGCCTTGGCCACCGCACCCGTATTCGTATTCACGTGCAGCTTGGCGTAGATACTGCGCAGGTGGTTAATTACGGTGTGGGGACTGATGCTGAGGACGCCCGCAATCTCCTTATTCACGAGCCCCTGCGCCATCTGTTCCAAAATCTGATACTCACGGGGACTGAGACCATAACCGTCAGTCGGCGGCACTTTCGTTCGAGCCAACTGAGTAAACAACCGTAGCACGCGCTCCGCTACATCGGGGTCCATGGGAGCACCGCCATTCGCGGCCTGCCGGATTGAGTCGAGGACTTGTTGAGTCGAAGCGGTCTTCAGCAGGTAGCCGTTTGCTCCAGCGCAAACGGCGTCGAAGATCTTATCGGTATCGTTGAAGACGGTGAGCAACACCACACGCGAATCTGGCACCAGTTGAGAAAACCGTTTTAAGGCACTGAGCCCATCCATTCCGGGTAATCCCACATCAAGCAGGATCACGTCGGGTCGGGAGCCAGAGGAAATCGCTGCCAATGCCGATTCAGCATCCGCAAACGCTTCTCGGCACTGCATCCCGGCCGCCGACGCGATGGCCCGTGCCAGCCCGCGTCGATAGATCTCGTTATCCTCCACGAGCCAAACTGAGATTGTTTCAGGGACTGCACTCATCGGGACCGGCTTCGTTTAGAAAGTTCATAGGGAGCAGAAAACAAGACGGTAGTTCCGGCTCCGGGAACACTGTCGATCTCAACTTCACCACCCAGCGACTCCGCCCGCTTGCGCAAATTAGCAACACCATGACCCGACGAATCTGCTGCTGCCGTAAACCCCCTACCCCAGTCCCGCACTTCAAACCAAAATTGTGCCGCATTTCCGCCGATCCGTATACCAATACGATCGCTATGGGAATGGCGCCCGGCGTTGTTGAGGGTCTCTCGAAATGCCAGCAGCACCTGGCGTCGAAACTCAAATCCCACCTCCGCTTCCGGCTCAGCCACGGCCTCAAATTCGTAAGGTATTGAAACAAGAATCGAGGGAATCAATCGACGCATCTGCTGCCGCAATCGGCCCAAGGATCGTTCCCGGGTATCCAGCAACCACACGATATCGCGCATGGCATCGGTCGCCTCACCACTGGATCGATGCAACAGGTCGAGATCCGCCTTTAAATCCTCCGGCAGCTCTTCCGCTTCCAATAAATTTTCACTCAACAGACGTATTCCACCCAACCGGCTACCAATGTCATCGTGCAGATCGCGGGCAATACGCGCCCGAATGGTTTCTTGCTGCTGCCTCATGGCACGCTTGCGACGTATCACCAAAAATCCCACCAACCCGAGCGAACCCACCACGATCATCGCGGCAAATCCCAGCACGATGCCGAAGGTGCGATCAACCCGATCGCCAATCCTGCGTTCTAGATCATTGATTTGCCGCTCACTGGCCTGCCGTTCTGCCAAACCCGCCAACCACGACTCAAAACCGATCAAACGATTCTGACTACTGAAGCCGTCGACCAAATATTCTGGTTTCCATACATCATCGAAAGCCGGCCTCGAAAACACATCACTGGCGGTGACCTCCGCCCCGAGCGCCACATTCTTGCCGTCGGCAAAGACCTGCACCTCCGCAAGGGCAAGATTGAAGAAGCCATTCGAGATGTGCCACATCTCTTCGACCTCGAGCCGGACGAATCGGGCCTCTGCCCTCCCGGCCGAAAACACCACCGGGTTATCACCCGGATTCGGAAACGCCTTCTCTAGATGATCTGACAAGACGTGCGGCGAACCAAATTCCGAACCGGTCGAAACCAGCAATCGGAAGCGGCGTGGAAAACCGTGACCGAATTGATCCGGGGCATCCATAGGTTGAGCCGGAATCAACACCACCTCGTCGATTCGCGCCGGTGCCGCCAGTTTCAACTGCACCCACTTTTTCGTCAGTGGTTGTTTATGCCCTTGGGAAAGAAAACCGTTGGTTGGGCTGGGCTGAGGCTCAATGGGCAGCCCAAGATCGGTCTGCCCATCCACTAGATGGTCTCGGTCCCAATCCGGTAAAGCGATAAAAGCATCCGCTTCGACTTTCGCCCGGAGGGCAACATTGCGGCCCTCCGCCAGCACCATGATTTCGCCAAACGCACTCAGAATCCTGCCATCATCGCGGGTCCAATGTTCCAATACGCGTAGTCGCAAAAAACGGGCTTCCAGCGTCTCCTGCAGCACGATTTGAGTCGGATAATCTGCCTGGGCCGAAGGCCGCTCGTCCCGGGAATCATAACAACGAATCACTTCGGCAAATTCCGTATCCCGGGAGAGCTCGACGACAAAATGTTCCGGAAACCCATAGCCGCCGACTCGTGCCCCTCGAAACATACCACGGGCAGGAAATACGACGACTTGATCGATCGGATAGGAGCGACCGAGATCGATCACGATGTCCATCGGCTCCGCGGACTGACTCTGGAACCGACTGTGAAATCCGGCGTTTTCTCCGCGATGACCGGACGAGAGAGGCGGCAGTTCATCCAGCCTCACTCTGAAGTTCTGTAACGAGACTTCGTCGCTCCTTTGGTCAGAACTCAGCAACCGGGTCAGTCGCTCTGCAAACGGAGAGTCATCTGGCGCCCCCCAAACAGTCGGCCCCCACGTCATCGCGGTTCCGAAAATGACAAAGGCCACCAGCCTGCGTCCGATAAAACGGTTTCGTCTAATCACTGCCAGTCAGTAAATACCCGAGTAGGTCACGGATCTCACTGGGCGACAACGGCAGAAGCAACCCGGGCGGCATGAGGGAAATAGGGAGTTCCTCCCGCTCCACCACATCGGTCTTGAGCACCGAGAATGTCTTCCCATCCGGACCGATGTAACCTTGCGACTTCCCCTCCTTGCCCAAAATAAACCCCATTCGGGTCTGCCCATCCCGAGTGGTGAGCATCTGGGGCCGGAAATATGGCGCTACTTCCGCATTGGGTTTCAAGATATGCGTCAGCAGCCAAGTCCGGCCCCCATCCGCTTGTTGACCGATAGTCGTGAGGTCCGGCCCCACCTCCAGTCCCTGCCCATTCATCACGTGGCAATTCGCACAGGTGGCCAAACGAGAGTGAAAGAATAGCCGACGTCCCACTAGGGGATCTGCAACTCCCGGCAACGCATCGAGCATCGCCTCCCAAGCTGCTACGTCATCCATCGATGGTTTGGATTCGATCCCCCGCTCTCGCAATCCCGCTGCCCCGAGGGTGCGGGCTGCTTCGACCGAAATCGCTTCGGCGGAATCCGTCATCAACTCCCGCAACTGATCCTCATAGTCAGCCGCAAATGCCGCCAGGCCCGCAATCGCATCCGCGCGAATAGTAGAGGCAAGATTCCGATCAGTCGCGATCTCAATCAAGGGGGTCGCCCTCGCCGCATCCGCGTGAGTAGACAACGAGCGAACTGCCTCCTGTTGAATTCGGAAATCCTCCGAGCCACTCAGCTCCTGGAGCACGTCAATCGTGAGACCGGCATGTTTCACCGAAACACCATGTAACGCCAAAGCCCTTAATGAACTCGGTTTCAACGAATCAAGGGCCAGGGCAAGTAGCGCATCACCCGCCGAGAACTCCTGCTTGCGGTGTCCATTAACCTCCGCCATCGCCGCGACCACTGCCATCAGATCCCGTCGAGTGAGATCATCTCGATTTAACTGCGCGGCAAGTTGCGGCCGAAATTGAGTCAACGCTTCATCGGCGATCCACTTGATACCAACATACCGCACTTCGGAATCTGAATCGACCAGTAAATCCGGAACGATCTTCGCTCCGCCAATGGGATCGAGTCGCTTCATCGCGACCGCATAATGCGATCGGGCCACCGGATTGGTTTGAGCCTGCCAGTCGTAGGCCCGAAGCACTGCCGGATGCCGTTTCAGCACTTCGATCGCCGCAGTGCGGGCATACGGATCGGCATCACCTAATTGCCGCAATGCTTGATGTGCCGCCAAGACCCGTGGCTCCTCGCGGTGACGCGGTTTCAAATCCACCGGATCCTTGAGCTTGATCCTCCAGATTCTCCCGTGCCCATGAACCGGATACGAAACATTAACCCAATCCGTAACATACAAAGAACGCCGGTCCGGCGCATACGAAAAGTGCACGGGACGGAAATTATCCGGCCCACTCACGAAGGGTTCGCGGCCAGCGCGGAAGGACGCCCCCGCTTCACTGAGGGGATGCAGGTCGATGCGGTTATCGGTCCACGACGCGGTCAGCAGACGATTTGGACCATATGAAATCACGCCACACGCCGCCTCGCCCAGTGGGCCAATCATAGGGAGAATACCGGGATTCTGACCATACCAGTCGATCAAGGGATGACGGCCCGATCTTCCATAACGATACTCGAAGCCAAAGTCCCCTCCCGGCACCACGTGGAGTAGCCGATTCGGCGGCGTGCTACTCGGATCATTATCGGTGGAAAACAGATTACCCTTCAAATCGTAGGTCATGCCAAAGGCATTCCAATGCCCGGTCGAAAGACGCCGTAATTCACTGCCGTCCGTGCGGCATTGGTAGGTAGACCCACCTTCCCCCCCACCGGTAATTTTGACCCCATCGGTCCCTACAAACGTATAGTCCGCTCCAAGGTTCTCCCCGAAGCCGAAAGCCAGCATTTCGGGGTTGGCGGGGTCGATGGCCAAACCACCTACCCCGTTGTGCGGGTAGTCACCCTCCGTGTCACAACGCACGAGAATCTCAGGGTCGCCCGCCGCCACGTTCGCGGTCGCCGCATCGGGAAATCGGCCGATGAACCAGCGGGTTGCTACATAGAGGTGCCCATCCGGCCCGAAGAGCAGGTCGGTGCTGAAGGTCAATCCTTCGTAGAAGACGGAACGTTTGTCCGCCATGCCATCGCCGTCGGTGTCCTCAAAAACCAGAATCCGATCCTTCTCCGGCCCCGTGTAATCCCGTCCTCGTTTGTGGGTGTGGTTTTCCTGCACAAACACCCGTCCATCGGGAGCCACCGCCACCCCCACCGGGGTCATGATCTCGGGAGCCGCAGCGAACAGGGTGATATGATCGATACTCGAATGATGAATCGTGAGCTCAGGCGCGTCATTGGCTGAAGCCGACACTATCGACAAAATGACGAGCGGGGTGAGTAACAAAAGTCGCGGGATAGGGTTAAAAAAGTGCATCGGTAAAACAACCACATCATGCCGAAAAGTCACCCATTCGGCAATGACATGATCTTGCTACTGCTTCTTTTGCATCCCAGTGCTTGCCCGCAAACCGCGACTCGTGCTCACCGCATCCCTTTCCGCCCCCTCCCGCGTCTCCGCGTGATCCAAACCCACTGCCCCTAAGTTTAGGGCTCTTTCGTTTGATACCGTGGGCCAAGAACCCGTCTGCCCCTCAAACCGCGAATAAAAATGAAACATCTCAGCTTCTTCCTCTTCTTCTTCGTTTTAGTCTCCGTCTGTGCGGCGAAGACCGGCGAGTTTCAACGTGGTAAGAATCTTTCCAAAGATGATTTCTCTGCCGCCCTCGATCACTGCGAAACGAATCTCCCCAAGGTCTGGTCGACCTTGAACGCGATTCGAGAAAACGGCGTAAATGTGCGGCTGACTTCAGCAAGAAAAATGGGGCCCGGGAAATCAGCTGGAACCGATCAGATGGTCATCAGCACTTTCTTCCTCACCAAGGATCTCCCTAAATTCCCCGAAGACCGACTCGTGATCGTTCTACTCCACGAATTCGGGCATAACCTATTCAACCGGCAAACAAGCCGCGGCCAAAGAAACCCGGTTAAAAACGAATTCTTCGCCTTCGCCTACTCGATCAAGATGGCCCAAAAACGAGCAACCAAAGGGGACTCCGGCCCGTTAGACCAAGTGATCAAAAACATCAAAATCCGCCACGAAAACGGAAAACCCCATGACCCCCACACCATCGCCATAAAACAACTGCTCAAAACGCCCCTCTGGACCAGCAGCCTCGCCCAACTCGAAAGTAAATCCCCCCCGCCCCTGTTTTCACCATGACTCAGCCGGCGACCGTTGCTCACAGAAGGTCGGGGCAGACCGCTGGGTCGTCCGCCGGGCGTCAGCCCTCCGCCCTCCGCGCTCCGCCGTGTCTCCCTGCCCTGCCTCACCGCCCTACCGCCTCCGCCCCTTTGCGCCTTTGCGTTAAAAAGCCCTGCCCCCGGCTCTGTTCTCTCCTGTTAAAACCCACCGTGCGTCAGCCCTTCGTTTAACTTCGTTCCCTTCTGTATAAACCACCCCGCCCCTCGGAGAACTCAGCCTTCAGCGCTTAAGTCCTTCTCTCCCGCCCCCCCACCTACCTACTTCTGATCCTTGCCGCGGATTCGATCCGACATCTCCGCGCGCCACACCTTGTAGCGCGATTCCATTATCGCAACGCGATCCGGATAGCGCTCCGCCATATCCATCGTCTCTCCTGGATCCTCACCCAAATTGTTGAGTTGCAGGCCACTCGGTATCGAAACTTTCCGCAGCTCATTCTTCACCAGTCCTGCTACATCCAATTCGTAGGCATGATAGGTCTTCGACTCCGCCCGAAAAACCAGCTTCCAATCGCCTTCCCGGGCAACCCAGTTTTGCTCGCGGCCAGAATCCCAAAACATCGTTTCCTTCTCGTGTAACTGATCAATTGATCCTGCGACCAGTGGGCCTAGTTTTTTTCCATCCAAAGGCTTCTTCGCGGCGATGCCCGTCACCTCGGCGAGACTCGCATACAAATCACGATGCGTCACCAATTCCTCGACCCGTGATCCCGCTCGGATTCGCTGCGGCCAAGAGATTACAAACGGCACTTTGATCCCGCCATCCATCAGGCAATACTTGAACGCATTGATGTTCCGATTGTTCGCATACGATTGATCCGATCCCCCGTTATCCGAAGTAAACACAATGATCGTATTTTCGGTCGCACCCTGAGCTTTCACGGCCGCCATAATTTCGCCGATCATCTCGTCCATCAACTCGAGGTGCGCGAGGTAGATCTTCCGCCCGTAAGGGTCGGTCACCGCGAGATGACACGTGTCATCATACCACTGCTTGTAATCGGGCTGTGCGATCGGATCCCATAGCGGATACTTCCAGACCTCCGCATCGCGATCGAAAGGCCGCTCCGGCACTCCATGCTTTTTAGCCAAGTGCTTCGGCAATCGATACAGCGGCGTGTGCACCGCGTTGAACTCAAGCTGCAGATAAAACGGCTGATCACTCTCCGTCTTAATGAAATTCACCGACTCGCGACCAAAGACCTCCGTGGTGGTCGTATTTTCGAAAGATTCCTTTTCGCCGTGATCCCGCGTGAGCGGACCGATCCCGATCATTCGCGCCTTGGCGATACTACCGGGCTGCTTGCGTTCATACGCATCTACATCCTTTTGACTAATCAATTGAAAATCCCACGAGTGATGCGTGAACCCGAGATAATGATCGAACCCATGCTTCATCGGATCCTCCTTCGGTCCACCGTTCAAATGCGTCTTACCCACCTTCATCGTGCGGTAACCCGCCTCCTTCATCATCTCCGCAATCGTGTGTTCGTCCGAAGGTAATCCACCATCACCGTAGTAATAAGCGCCCCAGCGCTGCGCGTAACGTCCCGTCACCAACGACAGTCGCGAGTTACTACAAATCGGAGACGCCGCATAGGCCTCCTCAAAAATCACGCCACTGCGCGCCAGCCGATCCAAATTCGGCGTCACCACCCCATCCGCTACGACGTCATGAAAACCCACATCCCCGTAGCCGATATCATCAGCCACGATCACAATCACATTCGGTTTCTCCACCGCCGTCATAAGCACCGCGGAAACCGCCCCCATCATCCAAATCAAGATCTTCATAATATTATAAATTTCACAGCTCATCCCACCCTGCCCTCCCGCTATCCAAGACGCGACAAAATCCGCCGCCCCTTCCCGTTCCACCGTGATTCACCCGGCGTCCCCGGCTCATCCCCGTGGATCGGGTCTTCCCGTCCGACAATGTCGCCCCAGGGGGTCAGGTCGTTAATAAGTTCAACGCAGCGTAGCGAAGTTAACTTATTCCGACCTGACCCCGTCCCCGAAAACCGTCAATCCTCAGCCTCACCGCCTACCGCCCTAACCTCAGTTCCCTCTGTGCTCTCCTGTAAAAATCAGTGCATCAGCTGTTCATTCCCCCCGTTCCTTTCTGTAAAAACCAACCGTGCGTCAGCCCTCCGCGCCCCCGCGTGAAACAGCTCTGCCTCCCGGCTAAAAACCAATTCAGTGCGTAGTCGGTAGACGGAGCCATTAGTGTCCATTCGTGGTTAAAAATCACCCTGCCTCTCCTCCACCGCGTCAGCCCTTCGTTTCCCTCTGTAAAAACCAACAGTGCGACAGACCCCAGCGCGTAGTCGTGCATCCCGCAGAGCGGAACTTTCCTGCCTCCCGCTCTGCGGGATGATGAAAAAATACGTGCCTCTCGGCTCAACCCAATCCAGCTTCCCCCCCATGCCCCGCATCCTCCTTCGTCTCGCCCTCCTCTCGTTCGCCATCTCCGCATGGTCACACGCCGCCGCTAGCCGCCCCAACATCGTCTGGATCATCGCCGACGACATGTCGGCCCACTTCGGCGCGTATGGTGAGAGCACCATCGAAACCCCGCACCTCGATGCCATGGTGGAACGCGGCGTCAAATTCACCCGCGCCTTCGTCACTGCGCCCGTCTGCTCGACCAATCGATCGGCCTTCATCACCGGCATGTATCAAACCAGCATCGGGGCGCATCACCACCGCAGCGGCCGCGGCCCGGAAAAAATTCACCTACCCGCGGGCATGAAACTCGTGCCCAAACTATTCCAAGACGCCGGCTACTACACGTCCATCTCGGGTTGGCCCGTCGTGCCCGGTCGCAAAGGTAAAACCGACTACAACTTCGAATGGGATCAATCGATCTACGACGCCGTCGATTGGTCTGGCCGTGCCGATGGCCAACCCTTCTTCGCTCAGATCCAAACCCAAGGAGGCAAGCTCCGCGGCTCCTCCAGCGATCAATACGCCAAGATCGCCCAACGCGCCGACGAGACGCTCGGTAGCCACACGTCCGTCGACGACGTCACCCTACCTCCCTACTACTCCAACGACAACGCCGTGCTTCGCCAAGACTGGGCCGCCTACCTCGATTCCGTTCGTCTCACCGACCACATGATCGGTCAGGTGCTCGCCCGCCTCGAAGCCGAGGGCGAACTGGATAATACGCTCGTCATCTTCATGACCGACCACGGCATCAGCCACGCCCGCGGCAAACAATTCCTCTACGAAGAAGGCATTCACGTTCCCCTCGTCATCCAGGGCCCCGGCATCGCTGCAGGCTCTGTCCGTGAAGATCTCGTCGAACACATCGATATCGCGGCCCTCTCGCTCGCCGCCGCCAGTATCACTATTCCCGATACCATGCAGGCCCAAGATATCCTCGCCGCCAACTACTCGGCCCGGGATGCCGTCTTCTCCGCCCGCGACCGCTGCGACGAGACCGTCGATCACCTCCGCGCTGTGCGCAGCGAGCAGTTCAAATACATCCGCAACTACCTGTCCGAGCGCCCCCACTTGATGCCCAACCTCTACAAGGACAAAAAAGCCATCATCATCGCCCTGCGCGCCGCCCACGCCGCCGGCACCCTCACGCCGGTTCAAGCCCAGCTCTTCGCCCCGACCCGCGCGCCCGAAGAACTCTACGACCTCGCCAACGATCCTTTCGAACTCGTCAATCTCGCCGCCAAACCAGAGTTCGCCGCTGTCCTTCAAAAAATGCGCGGACAACTAAAGACCTGGGAAGTCGAATCCGGCGACCAAGGCCGCTGGCCCGAACCCGCCGCGATGTATGACTCCGACATGGCCGTCCAGATCAAGACCGTAAAATCCCGCCAACCTGAACAACTGGAAGTCTTCCTCGCCAACGTCGCCCAGATGAAAAAATGGGCCGCCGAAGGTAACTAATGCCACGCTTCAATCTCCGCGCCCCCAAGCTTCAGGTTGTTAACAAGTTCAACGCAGATCCCCAGGGGTCAGGTCGTTAATAAGTTCAACGCAGCGCAGCGAAGTTAACTTATTCCGACCTGACCCCGTCCCCCAAACCGTCCCCACCACCGCCCCCACCGACTCGTCCGCCACCCATCCGAGGTACGGACGAACCGCTGGGCCGAACGCCGTGCGTCAGCCCATTCCAGGGGTCAGGTCGTTAATAAGTTCAACGCAGCGCAGCGGAGTTAACTTATTCCGACCTGACCCCGTCCCCCAAACCGTCCCCACCACCGCCCCCACCGACTCGTCCGCCACCCATCCGAGGTACGGACGAACCGCTGGGCCGAACGCCGTGCGTCAG
>Ga0075109_1002044_pt1 | contig 11627 bp, 13 predicted proteins | sample AntAceMetag02UKD_FD_69798 | JGI IMG/M metagenome (GOLD analysis project Ga0075109, IMG submission 69798) | Saline lake microbial communities from Ace Lake, Antarctica - Antarctic Ace Lake Metagenome 02UKD | ecosystem: Environmental > Aquatic > Non-marine Saline and Alkaline > Saline | place...
CTTGATGAGTTTTGCTACAAGCTCAACAGAAGGTATTTCGGCGATAAGCTATTTGATAGACTTACTTTAGCTGTTGCTAAACAATACTGGTAATCTCTGGGTGAATCAGATTTAGTTTTATTCGCCACCACCTATTATCACTACTGGTTAATATTGCATAAAATATTTTAATTATGAAAAAGGTTATCGTTTTAACGGGAGCAAGCAGTGGAATTGGAGCAGCAACAGCCAAAGCACTGTCAAACTCTCCTCATGTTCTAGTTATGTTAGCTCGAAATGAAGAAAAAATGAAAGCGATTGCCGCTGAAATCAATTGTATTTCATTGGTTATAAAAACTGATGTAACTAAAATTAAAGAGGTACAACAAGCGATTGCAACTGTAATCGAAAAATTTGGAGGCATTGACGTGCTTATAAATAATGCTGGTCTAGGCTATTTTGATCCCATTGATGAAGGAAAACTAGAAGAATGGCATACTATGATTGATGTTAATTTAAAAGGATTATTGAACATTACTCATGGGTGTATTCCGTTATTAAAAACTAGTGAAAACGGACACATTATTAATATTACTTCAGTTGCCGCTCACCAAGTTTTCCCTAATTCGGCTGTTTATAGCGCCACTAAACATGCTGTATTAGCAATTAGCAAAGGCTTGCACCAAGAGCTTCAAAAAGACTTAAAGGTTACTTCAATATCTCCAGGAGCGGTTAACACAGCGTTTGTGGACCAAACCACTAATAAGGAAATGATTGATGACTTGAAATCATATTTTGCAAAAGGCATGCACCCTGATACAATTGCTCAACAAATTGTCTACGCTCTTGAACAACCAAAAGATGTTACTATAAGCGAGATTATCGTTCGACCGGGAAGAACTTAGACACGTTCCTTTACAAAAACATTTTCTGCGAATTTCAAACTTACTTGGTGTTCTTGTTCTCCAATAAGCAGGGTTCTAGAAGCATCAAATTCATGATGATTTTTTACCATAATCTCGGTTTGTAATCCAATTCCTAATTTCGAAACCATTTGTAAAAAAGCCACGCTCGCGTCTTTGACTGAGACCACTGTACAGCTTTTCCCCTCTTCGATTTGCGCTAAATTTTTCTTTGACTTCTTACTAAAATTTCCTGTTTCGTCAGGAATAGGATCTCCATGTGGATCTGAATCAGGATTGCCAAGAAATGAATTCAATTGCTTAATGAGCTTGTCAGATTTAATATGCTCTAATTGCTCAGCAACTTCATGAACTTCATCCCATGAAAAATCTAAATGTTGGTATAAAAAAGTTTCCCAAAGTCGGTGTTTTCGAACCAACTGGATAGCAATCGTTTTTCCTTGACTTGTCATTTCCAGCTTCCCATAGCGCTCGGACTTAACCAGTTTCTTGCTTCTCAATTTTTTAATCATTCCATTTACTGAAGCAGGAGAAACACCCAAATTGAGCGCCAATTGATTCGTCCCAGCGACACCCATGTTGCTTTCAACAGTAATCTGAAAAAGAGCTTTTAGGTAATCTTCTTCGTTCTTGGAAAGTACTATATCCATGCTATCAATAATTGTTTTATTTGAGCGGCTTCGAAAATAAGACATACTCCCGCGATAACATCTGGAGAATAAAAATATTTATTAGGCGCGACTAACTTATTATCTTTTCTGCATTTAAATAATACAACAATTTGTCTAAACCAGTTGTGTTATTTCTTTCAGCTTTAAATATGTCCAAATAGCTATTGGACAGTTAGTAACTAAATTTTTATCAAAAAAAAAGCCGAATTAGTTTCCCAATTCGGCTTTCTAAAAAGAATATTTTTAAGATTACAAACCAAATTCTGCTTTTACTTTATCCACGTAATCCAATTTTTCCCAAGTAAATAATTCTACTTCCATTTCTTTTACGATTCCATCTGGAGTTTCAAAACGTTTTGTTACCGTTTCATTTGTTCTTCCCATGTGACCATAAGCAGCAGATTCAAGATACATTGGTGAACGCAATTTTAAACGTTGCTCAATTGCATAAGGGCGCATATCGAATAAGGTTTCTACTTTTCTTGCAATTTGTCCATCATTCAAATCAACTTTCGCAGTTCTATAGGTATCGACAAAAATTCCCATTGGCTCAGCAACTCCAATAGCATAAGAAACTTGAACCAAGACCTGATCACACAATCCTGCAGCGACTAGGTTTTTAGCAATATGTCTTGTCGCATATGCAGCAGATCGATCTACTTTACTTGGATCTTTTCCTGAGAAAGCACCGCCACCATGAGCACCTTTACCTCCGTAAGTATCGACAATAATTTTTCTTCCTGTAAGTCCAGTATCGCCGTGAGGTCCACCGATTACAAAAATTCCTGTTGGATTAATGTGATATTTTATTTGATCGTTAAATAAAGATTGATTCTTTCCAGAAAGTAATTCCTTAACTCTAGGAATCAAAATAGCTTTTACATCACTATTGATTTGATCCAACATAACTTTTTCCGTATCAAAATCGTCGTGTTGTGTAGAAACAACTATTGCTTCGATTCTTACTGGTTTATCGTTATCGTCATACTCTAAAGTCACTTGAGACTTAGAATCAGGACGTAAATAAGTCATTTGTTTTCCTTCCTTCCGTATGGCTGCTAACTCACGTAAAATCATGTGAGAAATCTCCAATGCTAATGGCATAAAATTCTGCGTCTCGTTGGTAGCATAACCGAACATCATTCCCTGATCTCCTGCCCCCTGCTCCATTGGATCGGCTTTTTCGACACCTTGATTAATGTCTGGCGATTGCTCGTGAATAGCAGATAATACACTGCATGAGTTTGCGTCAAACATGTATGCACCTTTGGTATACCCAATTTGCGTAATGGTATCTCGCGCAATTTTTTGAACGTCCAAATAGGTTTTTGATTTGACCTCACCAGCAAGAAATACTTGACCTGTAGTTACTAAGGTTTCACAAGCAACTTTTGACGTTGGATCAAATGCTAAAAAATTATCAATTAGAGCATCAGAAATTTGATCTGATACTTTATCTGGATGTCCTTCCGAGACTGATTCTGAAGTAAAAAAGTAAGACATTAACTCGTTGTTTTTTAAATGTAAATTATATGATTTGCGAATTTAATAAAATCCGCGAAAGGAATCTAGCCCCCTATTCCAATCCTTGAAAATTATGCTTTTTTGTGTAACCTTGAATTTCAGCCAAAGTTGAAAGCACTTTTTTAAAAATTGCAGGCGTTAAACTAAATTCAAAAAATAAATCCAGAAACTACGCGGTCAAAGACTTAAAAACATCCTCAAGACTCTGCTCCACTTTTTGCAGCTCAAGAACAGAAAGTTTGTTGCTTACTGAAAAATTAAAAATTGCATCTCGAACATCAGAAGTTGATGCGACTAGCCAAACGTTTCCATTTACGTTTTGAGCTTTTGTGACATTAGGAATTTCCATCAACATTTTCTCGCTGGCAACGGCGCCAAATTCGACTTTTAATACGAACTCATTATTCTTTGATTTTGAAATCCCACCTGAGCTATCATCCGCAACAAGATTTCCTTTGTTGACAATTATAACTCGATCACATACCGCTTCTACCTCCTGCATAATATGCGTACTCATCATAACTGTTTTGGACTTTCCTACCTTTTTTATCAAATTCCGGATTTCTTCAATTTGATTTGGATCCAAACCCGTTGTCGGTTCATCCAGAATTAATACTTCTGGATCATGAATCAGAGCTTGTGCCAAACCAACTCTTTGGCGATATCCTTTAGAAAGAGCTCCGATAAGCTTATGTTGCTCTAATTGTAATCCAACTTGCTCAACAATTTCAGCAACGCGCTCTTTTTTATTTTCAATTTTATGCAAACCCGCAATAAAGCCTAGGTATTCCTTGACATACATGTCCAAGTATAAAGGATTGTGCTCAGGTAAATATCCAACACGCTTTTTTACTTCCATCGGATCTGCTGAAACATCAAACCCGCAAACCTTTACCTCACCTGCACTCTGCGGAAGAAAACAAGTGATAATTTTCATCATTGTTGACTTTCCAGCACCATTCGGCCCTAGGAAACCCACGATTTCTCCTTTTTGAATAGAAAACGATACATTATCAAGTGCCTTTTGGCTACCGTAAATCTTACTTACCTCTTTTACCTCTATGGACATAAGAACAAATGTAAAATTTGATTTGGGTTCAAACGATACTTCATTCACAACTCTTACTAGAAGGCGCAATCAAAAATGTAAATTTGCAGTAATGCGAGGAAGAGTAACGAAAAGTACAGGAGCAATTAACTTGGTTCGAAATGAAAATTCGGAAATATACGCGTGCACTGTAAAAGGCAACTTTAGAGTAAAAGGAATCCGTTCAACTAATCCCGTGGCAGTTGGAGACTGGGTTGAATTTGAAGAGAGGGATGAGAACGAAGGAGTAATAAAACGTCTAGAAAAAAGAGACAATTACATTATTCGAAAATCCATAAACCTTTCCAAACGAGGACATATCCTAGCTTCAAATATTGACCAAGTGCTCGTTTTTGTAACTCTAAAAGACCCAGAAACTACCTTCGGATTTGTTGATCGAGTGATCATCAGTGCAGAAGCCTATCATATTAAGCCCGTTTTAGTATTTAATAAGGCAGATTTGTTAGGAGAAGACGATAGAGAGTTACTAGAAAAATGGCTAAAAACGTACACTGCTATTGGATATGAGTGCATTCAAATATCCGTTACCGAAAACGTTAATCTTGACTTGATTCAAGAAAACATGAAAGGAAAAACCTCCATGTTGGCGGGTCATTCTGGTACTGGAAAATCTTCATTGGTCAATGCGCTTGACTCTGAGCTAAGCCTCAGTACTGGAAAAATATCTGATCATCACCGTCAAGGAAAACACACCACAACCTTTGCTGAAATGCACCACTTGAGCTTTGGAGCGGATATAGTTGACACTCCTGGTATTAGAGGATTTGGTATCATTGATATCGACAAGAAGGTTTTGTCCCACTATTTCCTTGAAATGAGAGCCGTTCTTGAAGGCTGTAAATTCAATGATTGCCAGCATGTCAACGAACCACATTGTGCTGTTATGGAAGCCGCAAAGGGCGGACTAGTGGCTCAATCACGCTATAAAAGCTACCTAAGCATGTTGGACGAAGATGACGAACAGACGTTCAGAACTACTAATTATTAATAGTTAGAACTACTTACTCTGGTTTTACTCACTCCAACGAGAGGGTACCGAAGGTGGGGAGGGTTCATTTCTTAAATACAAACCCCTTCCGTTGCTAAACGCCGCCTTCTACGAATGGAAAGGAGAACTTGAATTCCCTTTATAAACAACGCATCTCTAATAAATCTTTTGAGTTCACTTTCCTTATCCTGACCTTAATTTTACCTTCGTTCAAAAGGTATTTAGTTAATGGAAATCAGAGAGAACTTTTCTTTAAAAGCATATAACACATTTGGAATAGAAGCTAAAGCTAAACTCTTTTCTGATGTCAATTCTTTAGAGCAGCTCAAAGAGGTTTATGCTAATTATCCCAATGAAAAAAAACTACCACTTGGCGGAGGAAGCAACCTTTTATTAACCAAGAATTTTGATGGCATCGTAGCTAAACTAAATCTACTTGGAAAAGAAATTTTAAAAGAAGATGAAAATTACGTTTGGTTGAAAATTGGCGCTGGAGAAATCTGGCATGAATTCGTAGTTTGGGCGGTTGCAAATGGCTGGTCTGGTGTTGAAAACATGTCCTTAATTCCAGGATCTATAGGTGCTGCACCCATGCAAAATATAGGTGCTTATGGCACTGAGCTTAAAGATATATTTACCTCTTTAGAAGCATGGCTACCGGAAGAAAATACAGTTGAAACTTTTAATAATTCAACTTGCGATTTTGGATACCGTTCAAGTGTTTTTAAAACGCAATTGAAAGGAAAGGCCATTATTCTTAATGTCACTTTTAAACTATCAAAACATCCTAATCTGAATACCTCGTATGGATCAATTGAAGATGAACTCGCAATTATGAACATCTCCTCTCCTACCATTTTAGATATTAGCAATGCCGTTATTCGAATTCGTCAATCTAAATTACCAAATCCTGCTGAAATTGGCAATGCTGGTAGTTTTTTTAAAAACCCCGTAGTTTCGTCAGAAATTGCAAATAAATTACTAGAGAAATATCCAAATGCACCAAATTATAAAGTGGGAGAAGGCTTAAGTAAGGTTCCAGCTGGATGGCTCATTGAAACTGCTGGATGGAAAGGGCGAACTTTTGACGATCGTTTTGGAATTCATAAAAAACAAGCGCTAGTATTAGTGAATTATCAAAATGCATCAGGACAAGAAATTTTTGATTTATCAGAAAATATTATTGAAGATATTGAAGATAAATTTGGTATCCGATTGGAACGAGAAGTGAATATAATATAGAGTTGTATAAATCCCCTTCTATTTCGTTCCTCTGAACCTTGCCAAATGGGAAGAGCCTAACAACATTTGTCTGTTAAGATTTTGCGCATCCCCTCGAATGGGTTGAGTGCCAAAGGCTGGAAAGGTTCAAGAAATATTTACCATATTTTTTAAGCACAATTCTTTCACTTAACCAACCCAATGATTACTTTTGCGGCTGGGTAAGTCTTTTACGACCAGCTCCCATTGAATTCCCCCAGGACCGGAAGGTAGCAAGGGTAAATGGTTGTAGCGGTGCGATAAAAGTAGCTTACCCTTTTTTTATTTAATTTTTTTCAACATTGAGTAAGGAACAAGAGCCGTATATAATTGGTATTGCAGGAGGAAGCGCTTCAGGAAAAACATCGTTTATTCGTGATTTAAAAGCCACCTTCATTCAAAGTGAAATTTCTATAATTTCACAGGACAATTACTATTTCCCAAAGGAAAAACAAGAATTGGATGAAAACGGAATTATAAATTTCGATCTCCCACAATCTATCGATCGAGATCAGTTCTATACTGATATGCAGGATTTAATTAAGGGAAATTCCATTTCTTGTACAGAATACACCTTTAATGTAAGTCCTGAAAATGCTACTACTCTTATTACGCAGCCTGCTCCAATCATTATAATGGAAGGCCTTTTTGTTTTTCACTATGAAGAAATCAGAGACTTGCTCAACTTAAGAGTTTATATAGATGTTCGTGATTCAATAAAATTAGAACGTCGTATAAATCGAGACATAAAAGAACGCGGTTATCCAGAAGACGACGTAAAATATCAGTGGGAAAATCACGTGGTACCTAGCTACAAAAAGTACCTGAGACCTTACCGCGATGATGCTCACATTATCATTACCAACAACCACCATTATTCAAAAGGACTCGAAGTATTAACCGATCATCTTAGAGCAAAAATTTAGTAAGTAATTATTGAGATTAGATCATGTCGAATTTATTTCAGCATCTCAAACAGAATTAAAACTAGATACTGAAAACCAGCCCGAAAAGTTAAGGTGGACGAGTTCAGCTTGACTGGTTTGATATTGGGTAACAATTCAGATTTCCTTTTTAGCTGAAGAAAATCTTCCAACAAATAGTTTTCTCTATTTATCAACAACTTAGTCCAAGCGCAAAGAGATAAGTAACTTTGCAAATCTTGAAACTTAAAGTAAAAAAAGTATGAAATTTTTTATTGATACGGCAAACCTTGCACAAATTAAAGAAGCACAAGAATTAGGTGTTTTAGATGGTGTAACTACTAATCCTTCTCTAATGGCGAAAGAAGGAATTACAGGACACGATAACATCCTAAAACATTATGTAGATATCTGCAACCTTGTTGATGGTGATGTAAGTGCTGAAGTTATTTCAACTGACTTTGAAGGAATGATTCGTGAAGGCGATGCTTTGGCTGAACTGCATGAAAATATTGTGGTCAAAATTCCAATGATTAAAGACGGAGTAAAAGCACTTAGGTATTTCTCAGACCAAGGAATTAAAACGAATTGTACATTGGTTTTTTCAGCAGGTCAAGCTTTATTAGCGGCTAAAGCTGGAGCTACATACGTTTCTCCATTTATCGGAAGATTAGACGATATATCTGTAAATGGTTTGGATTTAATCGCTCAAATTAGACTGATTTACGATAACTATTTATACGATACTCAAATATTAGCTGCTTCTATTCGACATACAATGCATGTAATTAATTGTGCTGAACTTGGTGCTGATGTAATGACAGGTCCACTTTCTTCTATTACAGGGTTATTGAATCACCCACTTACAGATAGCGGTTTAGAAAAATTCTTAGCGGACTACAATAAAGGGAATCAATAGATTCCTTCTATTAAAAGAATCCTTCTTCGTATCGGTTCATGGGATATTCCAGCCCTTATGGAGGGAAGGTTTTAACCGAAATTTACTACCCTAATCCTTCCCTTCGGGGAAGGAGACGGAAGGGTTCACACAGTTAATTGTACTATTGAATAAACACATTTAGCTACCTTTAAGCCATGGAAACGAAATACATCAGAATAAATCCGGATTCCCCAAATGGGAACGACATTGAAAAAGTCGTGAGATGTTTGGAGAATGGTGGTGTAATTATTTACCCTACTGACACTGTTTACGGTTTGGGCTGTGACGCTACTAATGGTAAAGCGCTAGAAAAAGTAGCACGGCTAAAAAATATAAAACTTCAAGATGCCAAATTTGCTATCGTAGCATTTGATTTAAGCAATATTGCAACATACGCAAAAGTACCAACCAATATTTTTAAGGTCATGAAAAAGACCCTTCCCGGTCCTTTTACCTTCATCTTAAATGCAACCAACAACGTTCCTAAACTCTTCAAGAATAAAAAGAAAACCATCGGACTTCGTATTCCTGATAATATGATTCCAAGGGAGATTGTGCGTCAACTGGGAAACCCATTGGTCACTACTTCTGTTGTTAATGACGATGAAATTCTTGAATACACCACCGATCCTAATATGCTTTTCGAAAATTTCAAGGGTAAAGTTGATATGGTTATTGACGGTGGCTACGGAAACAACATTCCTTCTACTATTTTAGATTGTACCAATGATGAAGTTGAATTGATTCGAGAAGGATTGGGCAATCTGGATGATTATGGGGTTTGACTTTTATTGAAAATTACAGAGCGATTAAACTCACTTTTGCAAATTATAAAGGCTCTATTTAGCAGATCAGATTTTCCTTAAAATTCAGGCCCTCTCATGTTTAACATTACAACCGTCTATGAGGTATTTTCTGTTTATTTTTCTTTGTACTTTATTATTTGGTTGCCAAGACAAGGTGAATATTGAATTAAATGAAACTTCCCCCATTGATTCTGCGCTTTTTTCAATTATAAATAAGTATGATTTACCTTGGCAATATGAAGAGTATGATTCTATTCAAAATTTAAAACCACAAGAAGTTTATCCCGTTTATAAAACAATAGCGTACAACAAAAACCTTGTTTTTGAATTTCGTCGTTGGATAGGAGGACCAATTGAGAAAGTCCTAGAAATCGTTATTATCAAAGCTGGAAACAAATTATTCACAATACCATTTTATTCGAAATTTGGCTTTGAACAATACATTAAAGAATCAGGACTCAACTATGCTAAACCAATTTGCGATGAAATAAACACAGCGGCATTTGGTCTAAGAAGTTTTGGCTATTCTTATGATGCGTTCTCTTATCCCCAATATTTAGCCAGTTTTATATTTAAAAATTGTGAGACCTTAACGATGCGCAAAATCCTTTATTCTTGCGAAATTGAAGCTTATAAATCTAGAATTGCTAAAAATACCCGATTAGCAAAACTTTTTGAATATGAACCAGACGCTATAGCAGCTTTGAATAAACTAGTTCTTCTTGAAAATGACTCTAACTGCTTTGGATATAACGCTATGAGAAAAAAAACGTGTCAACTCTATGGTGTATTACCTCAAGAAGCTATGATTTTCAAAATCACTTCAACTGATAGTGTCATCTCAATGGAAGTAGTTAATTTAGAGTTACACAGGGAAATACACTGGTAAACAGACACATAAATACCAATGAATATGTTTAAATTCTTTTTTAATTTGTTTAATCATTAAATTTTCACATTGAATATTACGTAGATATACTCTACCCCAAACTCTTCAAATATTCCTTAGCAGTCAACACAGGCAAAGAAGAATGCTTAAAATCATTACCATTTCGAGAAATTATTATCTCGCATTTTGCGGATAGCGCGCTGTAATATTGAAGTGCATCTTCAAAATCTTTAAAATTGGAATTCAATCCTTTTTCAATAATCGTTTCATCCAAATTACAAACTTCAGCGAGTACATTAAACTTTCTCAGTTTATCAATGGCAGTTTTAGCGTTTTCGTATTTGGTTAGTATATAATTGACTGTTGCAAAAGAAATAGGAGAAGCAACAATGGTGAGTCTACCTCTATCTGCAAGCGATACAATTTTTGCTATGGGTTCAAAAAAAGAATCTCTATTCCCCAATAAATCAATGATCACATTGGTATCTAAAAATAGTCGTGCGCTCATTTGTACTTTCTATCCAAATGATTACCGTACTCCGATTTCTCCTCAGCAGCTAGCGGAATACTTTTACCAGTGGCCATATTTTGGACGAAAGGAGAAATTTCAAAATCGTCCGTTTGCTTCTTGGTTGTCAAGGAAAGCAAGTAGGATTCGACAATTTTGGAGAGACTCATTTTCTTATTGGAAGCATACATTTTTGCTGCTTCAATAATGTGCTCATCCAGTTTTAAAGTAAGTTTAGTATTCATTTAAATTATTATACGTACAAATATATATTATTAATACGTATTAAATGCCTTTATTCTCTTTACGCAAATTGTCTCTATCCTGAACGAGGGTAACGTTTACACCTTTTAATTAAACGAGAGTAACTTTTACTCCGCCTTCTGTAGAAGAAATAATAAGAGATAAACTAGAAATTCAGAGAACTTCATCAACGAAAAAAGCGATCTCGATCCATTAATAAAATTGGATCTGATGAATTATCAATTTTAAGCCTGACATCTTTTCTCTGACGGAAATAGCAGAACGGAAAGAATACTATTGCTTTTGTATCTTAAAATTGAGAAATTATTAGATATTCTAGCCATTTAACTCTGTGAATATAATTATTCGTAAAGAAGAATATTCTGAGAATTTACGTTTGCTAACAGAGAATGAAAATTGGGAAGATTGGATACTTTACATGCTGTATATGGTTGAAAGTACAGCAAAAAAATCAATAAAAAGATTAGAAGAAATTTTAGGTCTTATGGAATGAATGTCTCTACAAATTAAAGAAGAGATACCAAAAAATCATTCAAATAATTGATAGAAATTCTTTTCATACTGCCTTATTCTAAAAGACAACATTTGACGGATGCAAAATTTGGAATTCTAAAAACGGTTGGAAATTATTTAATAGCACCTAAAGAATATGGACTTCTTAAATCGGTAAAATTGGGAAAAGAAAAACTCTATTTAAATTAAAGCTTAATGCATCCATTAAGAAATCTGATTCCCCCGAAAAATACCAGAACGTAAATTGATTACGTTGGTGGATAGTTTCTTCGCAGCAAATATAAGACATGAATATACTAGAATTTTCTGAGAAATACCCCACAGAAGAGAG
>Ga0075109_1002045_pt1 | contig 11624 bp, 11 predicted proteins | sample AntAceMetag02UKD_FD_69798 | JGI IMG/M metagenome (GOLD analysis project Ga0075109, IMG submission 69798) | Saline lake microbial communities from Ace Lake, Antarctica - Antarctic Ace Lake Metagenome 02UKD | ecosystem: Environmental > Aquatic > Non-marine Saline and Alkaline > Saline | place...
CCCAAACCCTAAACCCTAAACCCTATACCCTATACCCTATACCCTATACCCTATACCCTATACCCTATACCCTATACCCTATACCCTATACCCTAACCCTAAACCCCAAACCCCAAACTTTTGAAACTCCAAACCGCGGACCCTTAAGAAGATAAATCTGATAGCACAACCTCCAAGCCTCAAACCCCTAAAGTCCAACCTACCTAATAGACCACCTGCCCTATATCGGCTGAGGGTAAAAACCCATACTTCGGGCTCGTATGGGCCTTTCCAATAACGAAAAAGCCCATAGAGGCCTTTTTCCTCCTGTATGGGTTTTTTCCATGAGCCGATACAGGGCAAGTGGTCTATTAACAAAAATGTCAGATGGGCTACAGTACCCTGCTGCGACAGGACAGGGGACTTCCTTTGGCACCGACGCGACGCGCGCCCGAGACCCTGCACTGGCGGCCTTCCGGCGCCGCAATTCTTCCGGAATTTCGCGGCGCCAGAAGACCGTTGGTGCCAGCTCTCGCTCAACAGGGAAGGGCCGCTTGTTTTTCTCTGCGCGCGTGCATGGCGCATCGGGTGAACGGGGGGAAGGGGGAAGCCTCCCGTCCGGCTCAAGAAACACGGGGCAGTGTGCGCTGACCGCGTCGCAAAAAAACGGGTTGCCCGCGCCTGCGGTGTTTTTTTTGGTACCATAACATGTCGTCGAATCAAACGCAAGTCGCCGCTGCGCCAATCCGCGGACCGGAAAAAGCCAGCTGTCGGCCTCTCGCGGCCCCGAATTCTCGAATTGAAGGGTTGGGGAGCTTCCCTTCTTCTCTCCAGCAGGATAGAATAAAACCATTAACACTAATATCCAAGCCCAAAACCCACAACCCCGAACCTGAAGACCCAAGCCTCAACCCTAAACCTTATACCCCAAATCCAAAATCTAAAACCCCAAATCCTTATAACCGTTAACCCTAAAAACCGCAAACTCCAAAATGAAAACCCAAAACCCTGAATCCTGAACCCTGAACCTCGATTCCTGAATCCCATGCTTGCGAGCAGATGAGCGAGCAGGAGATTGACGATCTGCGCCCGTCCCGCTACCTCGACCGCCGCGAGTTCAAGGACGACGACTAACGAACCACGAGTGGCAGTCAGTGGGGGGAGGGAGGGAGGGCGGGTGGGCGCCCGAGTCAGTCGTGTGGATGCCAGTGCAGCGCGCTCGTGTGGCGATACAGCGTCGGCGTCACTTACAATAGTTGCGCCTGTGCATTTAGTCCACGTATGTTGCATCAAATATATGATATAAACCAAGCAGAGGGTGGTTCCAGAAGCGTGGGGGGAAATAAACATTGCGTATTCTCGCTTGCACGAGGATTGCACCACGCACCAGAGACTAGTCGAGCGCCCGCCACGTGTGCACTTCGCAACTGTGCCTTGCGGTTTGCCCCCGTTCCCGGCCGCGCGCCGCAGTCTTGCCCCCGGTCTCGACCTTTCTGATCCTTCAGCTTCGGCGCCTCACCAAGCCGCGGACTCGCCCGCCTCCCTCCACGGAGTCCCTCGACGGACTACGAGCCTTCCATGTGAGCAGCCGTGAAGCGAGAGCAGCGTGCGAGGAGATGCACAGCGAGTCATGAGCCTGCCGTCATCGTCACGCCAAGAGAAACTTTGGAAATATGCGCTTGTACATGGTGGCGCAGATGGTGTCCCGCTGGGTGATGACGCCATTGAACAAACACTTCATGTGCCCGTGCGTCCCGATGGCGTCCCGGATCTTTCCCCGCATGCCGTACCGAGCGTAGCGACGCACCACGCGGCAGTGTGAACGCACGAGGCGATTTGCGGGCGTAAGAGGTACGTAATCAGTGAGTGGTGTGGGTGTGCCAAGCACAACGTTGCGGCGAGGCGGTAAAATGGGACGGGGGAGAGGACCCATGAAAAGAAAGGACTCGAGCTCCCGAGGCAGATAGAAATCTATGAGGACAGTTTTATCATTGCCGCAGTCTCATCGCCTGTCTTGTTTTGGGTGGGGAGGCGCCTTTACTTTCTCTTCACCAATCCTACCCTGCCATGCCAGGGCACTGGGTGGCTCATGGCAGTTCTCATCCCGCGTTTTCTTTCACAGGGGGCAGGCATGTAGACCGTGGTTTACGTGTTGGGTTTAGTGCACGCAGCTCAGCTTGGCCCCTGCCTTTGTCCACAGCTCTAGGGGCTTGAACCATCGGATGTCGTCCGGGGTGAAAAACATCTGCCGCACCACCGCCTTGGACTTGTGCACCTTGAAGGGCACGCCGGTGAGGATGATGCGCTTGAGGATGACGCGGTCCGGGTCCGCCTTGCGCACGCTGCCCGACATGACCAGCGCAGCGCCCATCCCGGCGGCCGTCATCTCCTCCTTGAACGCAAGCACAGGCGAAGGGGGGTACGCTACCGGCCCGTACACCGACGCCATGGACGGCCGCCGATGGTGCAGGAAGCGCTCGAACTTATGCTTGTCGCCGAGGCCGTCTGTGGAGAAGATGGGCGCGGCGCGCTCGCGGCGGAATCCCACATGGAACCACAGCGGAGTCTTGCTTCGGAGTGGGGGTTCGTACGAGGGCGTCTTGGTGACCCCGTAGTGCATCACGGTGAGCTTACACTCGTGCTGCATGAGGGAGCTGAGCACGACCGGGCCGCCGCCGCCGCACCACCCGCTCCAGGCGGGGCCCACGCCGCCAACGCCCACCGCGCCCCCCGCGCCCCCCGCGCCTGCTGCTGCCGTCGCCGCCGCTGCTGCTGCCGCCGCCGCCGCGGGAACGACGGGCGAGTACGCTCCCTCCCCGCCCAGTAGCGCCGCCGCCGCCTCCCGCGGTACCCCCCGCACAACGACACGAACGAAGGTCCCTACGGCGATGCCCACAGCCGCGTTCTCCTCGGCAGACTCGGCGGCTCGTCGCGCGGCGCGCCTAAAGTTTTCAAACGCAAACACCCGCGCGTAATCCACCGGGAGCTGCTCCTTGGCATCCCAGGGCGAGGACCGGAAAGACTTCAAACCCCGGTAGCGCGCAAACCTGTCTCGCGCGGAGATGTGCAGCGGAGTCTCCACCTCGTCCGGGAAGTCCAGCTGTTCCTCTTCTGCCGCCGCCAGCATCGCGCGCTTGATAGAGTCGCGCTGCGCATCGTCCAGGTTCCTCACAGTCTCCTCGTCTGGCTCCGACTCGCCCCCGTCCCCGTCTCCTTGGTTCACCCACTCATCATCCCCGTCCTCGTCCTCGTCGTCCGAGCCCACGTCCCCGCCGCCCTCCCGCATCTCAGCCTCATCCCCGAAGTTATCCCCAGGATTACTTTTGGAGCGCCCCCTGGAGCCCCCTCCATCCTCCGCGGCGTCCATGTTGATGTCCTCTTTCTCCTCCTCCTCCTCCTCCTCTTCGTCCGAGTTATATTCGTCCGAGTCAGAGTCTGGGATCCATGCCGCCTGGTAGTCCGACCAACCTTTGGGCTTTCTCTTGACGTTGGGGTTCCCGGCCGCTCCCACGCCCTCCTTTTTGTTGTTATCCGCGTCCGCCATCTCCTCCTCAGTGGGCCATGTCTGCTCACCCGCCAAGGTGTCTGGTAAGTTCTCGCGCATTGCAGCCTCGCGGCGCAGTGCGTCGGGAACTTGAAGCGTCACGCCGTGGGTGGCGGCCGCAAAATCGCCCATCGCCGCGTCCCCGCCCCCGCCCCCGCTCCCGCCCCCGCTCCCTTTTCTCCCCCCCCCACACGGCTCCGGGGCGGATACGATGCGCTCCACTGGAAAGTCTCCCACGCCCGGTAAGTGCACTAGCTGATTGGCGGACATGGTTGCCCCGCGCACGTACCCGTCGATGGTCACCGTCACGGTGTCCGTCCCCCCCTCCGCCCCCGCTCCCGCTCCTGCAGCTGTCCCCACCTCTGGCGAGTACCCAGCTGGCGGCTCGGGCGTCACATCTGCCCGCTCGGCCAATAGGTAGGCCCGTTGGGCGCGCCAACGCGGCTGCACCCCCCGCTGCTCGGCTACCTGGCGCACCAGCTCCAGCTGTTCGGCACGCGAGTCCGCCGGCACCGCCTTCACGCGGTCCGCCGGCAGCTGGAGCGCCCTCTGTACCGCCGCCGTCGCTGCGTGGCGCACAGCGGCGCGCTTCTTGTGCGGGACGTGCTCCAGGCCCTGCAGCGCGCACAGCGCAGGTGGGAGCCCCTGTGCGCGCAGCACCTGCAGTGTGGACGCCACCTCCGCGGACGCCTCCACATCACCGACACTTGTCGTGCCTGCGCCACCGCTTGTGCCGGTGACCATGTCGTCGTCGTCTCCAGCTTCGGCGTCGGCGCCAGTGCCAGCGCCGGTGACGGGGGAAACCACGAGGAGGAGGTCGGCGACTTTTATCACCTCGAGCGCTGCCAGCGGAGACGCCGCGCGCACGACCAGAAGGCTGAGGCGATGGCGGTGGCGGTCGACAGCGAAGGTGACGGGCACGTTGGGCGCGGTCGACATGGACTTGACTAGCCCGGCACAGTCCGCGGCGCCAGCGGCAGCGGCAAAGTCACCGATGAAGGCGGCCATGTCGACATCTTCGTTCAGCGCGAGGAGGGCCACCACCTTGGGCGCGCTGCGCGAGTTCCGCTTCTCGTCCAAGATCTCCACGCGACGCGCGTCCCGAATCTGCTTTGCGCGGAGGGCACGCTCGGCCTTGTTGCCGATGCCTACGCCAGTCTGTGGCAAGGGAGGCGAGCAAGGCTCGTGTGAGCTCTTCTTGCTCGCGAAGCTGTGTTTTTTGTCCGGCGGCGGCGGCGGCTTTCCCAGCGAAAAGTAAGCGCCGTGCTTGTTGATGCGAGAGACGAGCCAAGCGGTGGAGGAAAAGTGAAGAGTGGGGGATGCAACGCAGGTGGGGAGAAGATTATTGCGTCGTGCGCCGGCGAAAAGAGAGGCCTCCGTTTGATGTGGACCCCTGCGATGCGGCGCCCGGGAGGTGTGAGAGACGCACCTTAATGGTCTTCCGGTGGCCCGTGCCGTCGCTCCCCGCCACCTTGTGCTTGTTGCGCGTGCTTTTGGAGGAGTGGCGGCCGGTGTTGTGGCCCTTGTTGCGCTGCCCGTGGCCGGAGGGCGCCGGCATGGTGTGGCGCGAGCGTGGGCGCTCGCGAGGACGCGGGTGGAAGGAAGCGTGTACGTGCGCAACACGACCACCGCCGCCGCGACCGCTGTGGTGGAACTGGGAAAATATCAAAGACTTGAAAACAACACTTTTTGACTTTTACCACAACAGCAAATCCCCGAGAATCTTTTGCCGAAGTGGCCTTTATCCAATCGCGCTCGTCTCCATTGCGTTCACTTCCACGCACACGTCTCACACCGTGACACAGATGTCGGCTGCACTCAGCTCCATGGGGGCAACCCTCTGCCCTACGGCCATGCCCCATCACTCCACCGCCGCCCCACGCCGCGCCCGCGTCGTCAACGTTCGGTAGGGGAACCCACATCCAAAATAGCTGACGGGGACTTCACTCCCCGAAAAAAATAACCTGCCTCGCGCTATCCCTGTCCCCGCTCGCAAGCACGCCCGACACTCTCACGCCCAGATAAACGGGTGGCGTGAACTGAGGGCGCACCCTTACCCGCAGTGCCGAGGTTGCTCCCACCGCCGCCGCCGCCGCCTCCGCTTCCGCCGCCGTGACCGCGCTGCCCAATGCCCGACCGGCCAACGACCTCATGATTCGTGCCGCCAAAGGCGAGCCGGTGGAGCGCACCCCCGTGTGGCTGTTCCGCCAGGCTGGGCGCCACCTTCCCGAGTACATGCAGTACAAGTTGGACCGGAAGAAGAACTTTCTCGAGCTCCTGAAGGACCCCAAGGATGTCGCCGAGGTCACCCTGCAGCCCATCCGGCGCTACAACATCGACGCGGGCATCCTCTTCTCGGACATACTCGTCATCGCGGAAGCCATGAACATTGACGTCGAGATGCCGGCAGGGGGCTGCTCTGACTGTCAGCACATTAACCTCGTTCTTCCACATCCACCTCGTTCTTTCGGCATGCGCAACCCGTGCGAACCCACGTGAAGTCGTCCTTGTCACTGTTTATAACTCACTCTACTCTCCTGCGTATCTGCAAGATGCTAAATCTCGATACCACAGGGTAAAAGTGCTGCACCAGGAGCCCAAAAACACGGGCTCGTGTATGAGTGGAGAGTGAACACCTGCGCGACCAGAACGCATCACCAATGTCGTGCGGGCGTGTGCGTGGAATAGGACCCTGGCTTCGGGGCGGTAAGGGAATCTTGGTGCCTCACCCCCTGACGGGCCCCGAGGACATGGCGCGCCTGCCCAAGACAGTGGACGTGGAGGACAAGCTGGCGCACGTCATCGAGGCCGTCAAGGAGATCAATCGCCAGATCGAGGCCGAGGGGTTGGGCGTGCCACTTATTGGCTTCTCCGCCGCGCCATGGACGCTCATGTACTACATGGCGGGGATTAGAGTGTCGCATGTGGTGCGCGTGCCGTTCACTTTACTCGGCTGGTTGGGGTTGTCGAGGTTCGAGGTTCGCCCGGGCCACGCGGCAGCAGCACTTGATGAGGGAACCCCGGAACAACAATTCCTCGCGGGCATGCGCGGCGTGACTAGAACTCCCTTGTCGCAGCGTTGGCGCTTTGCACGCGTGTTGCGCCGCGGGTGTACCACCTTACCACCTGCCTACCCACGTTCCCACTTGGCCTAGGTGTGGGGTATCACACCTGAAGACAAACGCTACCCACGGGGTTGTCGCATTGGTTGGACAGTACGCTGCGGTGGGCGGCAGCTCCAAGAAGAACACTGACAGCGGCATGCGGTGGCTTCGCGACCACCCCGAGGCGTCCCGCGAGCTCCTGGACACGCTCACCACGGTGGTGATCGACTACCTCGACGCGCAGATCAAGGCGGGGGTGCACATGGTGCAGGTGTTCGAGGCCATGTGCGAGCACATCGACAAGGAGAGCTTTGTGGAGTTCGCCTACCCCTGTCTCGAGCGCATCGCCAAGGTGAGCCCCGTGAGCGCTATCAAGGAAGAGGATGTGGGTCCAAGGCGCAAGGTTAAGAGAGCTGGTATAGAAGCTGGTATAGAAGCTGGTATAGAAGCTTTTATAGAAGCTGGTATAGAAGCTGGTATAGAGTTCAAGGTGTGGAGTTCAGGGCTTTAGGATGGGGGCTGGTGAACCCTAAGTACACAGTGCTGAACTTCAGTGACGAACAGAACCCTATGGGACCTCACAGCGCAAAGGTTGTTAGCGCTGGGCTCGATTGCGGCTTCTCTCAACTCTCAGCCCCCTAAGGAAACGACGACGGCCGCACATCACGGCTCCGTCTGCGGTGCCCTATGAACGTTCGAACGCGTCTACGCTCTCCCTTTCATTCTGAGCGAGGCGTACAGAACCGAATTTCCCTGCGTGTTGATCGTTGTTGCGTTGTCGCCCGCTCCGCCCCGCACACCTTACCCACAGGAAATAAAGGCGCGCCACCCTGGCGTGCCCCTCCTAGGCTTTGCCCGCGACGCCCCCTACGGCCTCGCGTACCTCCAGAGGGCGGGCTACGACGTCATGACCGTGGACGCGGCGATCGGGGGTGGGGTGGCGCGCGGCGAGCTCGAGGCGGAGGCGCGTGCTGGCGGCGGCTCCCCCGGGCAGCTGCAGGGTAACTTCGACCCCGCGCTCCTGCACAAGGTGGGGTGGGGACGTCCACTCAGAGAGCAGTGGGTTGATGGGCCGGCTGCTTGCTCGCTTCGACCCATGTCACCGTGCACACGTGTAGTGCGTGGAGGAGCCCGAGCCGTGATGATTACGACAAGAGTACATTTGGAGTGTCTTCCGCGAGTAGTTACCCAACGCTTGTCGAAGGTGTTGAGGTGCTCACGCATTATCCCACGCGCTCCGGACGGCGGTACCCGAGGTTTCCAGCTTTTCAAGACGCCTTGTGAGTTTGTGCGAACGCCTCTACCGCCTGGACACCGGTGGCGACGAGGCGGCGATTGAGGCGGGGGTGAGGAGTATGTTCGAGGAGTTCGGCCCTCAGAAGTACATCGCCAACCTTGGGGCGGGGCTCACGGGAGGGGAGGATCCTGCCAAGGTGGCGTTCCTCGTGGATTGCATACACCGGGTGAGTGAGGAGGTCATCGCCGCAGAGGCGTTGAATGCGTAGTCTCACACGCGGCATGATGAGGGGTCGAGATCGGTAGGAGAGCAGCGGGGAGTCCGGCTGTCCGTACTGGGCTGTGGGCTTCCATTCTAATGATTGGCTGGGTCCTTAAACCCTAAACCCTAAACCCTAAACCCTAAACCCTAAACCCTAAACCCATAACCCTAAACCTGGGTGTAATACTTTGTTTTTATAAAAATGGGGTGGTGCGATGTGGGCATCTTAAGTGTATTTTGAGCTCCTAGTAGGTAACAATTTTTTTGCAAAACGCATCCACGTCCACCATGCCCGCCTTATCACAATTTCGTTCGTACAGAGTGATGTACATCTGCGCAGGAAGGTTCAGTCCCATGCGCTCGATGGCGATCATAAACTCGTCGCGATTTAACACAGGCACGCCGGTGTGCTTGACTAAACTTTTCTTCAGCAGGAAAGCCCCTTGGCGGAGTGGCGCACACATACCTTGGTTTTGAAGAGTTACAGGTTCGCACGGGTCATCACGATTTGATAGCGCGATGATGATGGTCGAATCTCCACCAGGCGGCGTCACCATCAAACGGGAGACGGCAGGGTGCAGGTATTGGTGTCGCCCATCGGACCCCCCCCACCGTTGCCGGAGTTCTTGATGTTGATGCGTTGTCTGAGCTTCTCTCGCAGCACGTGCACGGCGCTCTGCTCGGCGTCGTCGCGCATCCGGAGAGTGCGCGCCTCCATCTTAAACCCACCACGGCTTAGGGGCCCGAGACGCGCATTGAATAGCAACTCGTGTACACACAACTGGCGTCGAAGGGGTATCACCAAAAAACAACGATACAGAAGCATTTTGCTCATTATTTTTTGGTTCAACGTAAAGTTTATAACGAACAGTTGAAGGGAGGGTCATACGCTGGGTCCCAAGGGAAGGCGGCTGACTTATCACGGGCCCGGCCAACATACTTCTGGCAGACAAATTCTTTAACGGTCGCCCCTGACGCCCGTGGCTCCTGAACCCTCACCGTTGAGGACGTTGAGAGGGGGCTCGCGAGACAGCTCGGGGGGAATTCGTTTGCAGGGCACGCCGTCCAGGGACACGAAGGTGACGTCCGTGGTGCTCAGGTGGTGCTTCTCAGGCAGCTTGAACGGACCGTCTTTTCGAATGTCGTACTCCGGGGGAGCGCCGCCTGTGTAGTCGGCGTTGGAGTCGCCGTGCACTACCTGGTGGCAGAAAGCGTCCACGTGCACCTCTCCGCCGGCGTCCGAGAAGAAGAGAAAGAGCGCATCGACGTGCTCCTGCGTCATGTTCAGGTTCATCGAGATGAGTGCGCGCTCGAACATGGGCGCCGTCAGGGTTGCTGGAGGGTCGACGAAGGACGTCAGCAGCGTCTTCCGAAGGGTGTACAGTCCCGACCCCGCGTTGCGGATGCTCACGCGCTCCTTCACCTTGAGCCTGAGCGCGCGCAGCGCCTGCTCGTGCAGCGGGACCATGGCGAGCGGGCGCGCCGGCTTCTCCATCCCGCGCCCGTGGAAGATGTTCAGCGGAGGCTCGCGCCGGAGCTCCGAGGGGATTTTGCTGCAGGGCACGCCGTCCAAGGACACGAAGGTGACGTCTGTGCTGTGCCGGAGGAAGCCGTCCTTTCCGCGTGGGGCGTGCCGGCCTATCGCCATCCCAGAGGGTGTCCCCACGGCGGACCGAGAAGCACGCTCCGCTCCCACTCGCATTCCCGTCGCCTCGCCATGTGCGACGCCCGCGCCTCCGCCGTGGTACGACCCCGCCGAACCCTCCTCCCGCCGTCGCACCCCGCTCTCCCCACCTTCATCATTCTCCCCCCACACGTCGCCACCGCGGCCGAGATGTATGCTCTCCACCTGCGTCACGGCTGCTTGGATGCGGCGATCCTCTAAGGACATCACGCCCAACTCTGCCGCCTCGTCTGGAAAGCACCGCACAAGGAACAGCGCGTAGTCCACGCGCGCGAAGCGTGGGTCCGAGGCGTGTGCAGCGCAATCCTCGACACAGGGGCTCACATTTACCTCGTCGATACCTCGACTTGAGCACCTTTGGGTACAGAGTCAGGTGCGGTGGCTTCAGCAGGAGCGAGGGACGAAAATGGAAAAAACAGATAGTTGTTGAGAGATGATGACGCGGTGGGGCAAGTGTGAACGCCCCCGGCCTCCGCCGCCATCCGCAGCTGGTCTTCTGTCAGCGTCACGTTGAGGTTTTTGAGGGCCTGGATGAACTCAGCCTTGGTCACGGTGCCCCTCGCACCGCGTGTGTCGTACTTGGCCAAGGCCTGCAAAATCACCTCCACGCCCTCCGAGCCGCCCCCAGTGCGGTGCCGCAGCGTGAAGCGCATGCGCTTGTATTTGTCACACACCGGGGTGCGGCCCCTCACGGTGAACCGGGAGCTGCTCGGTATAGAAGCTGACGGGCCGGGGTGGATACGAACGCGGGAGGGATTCGTCAGCGTCGTCAGAGTATGGGGCACAGGATTCAGGGCGCAGAGACGGGGAGGTCGTCAGGGAAGGTGGTTCGAGAAGGAGGCGGGTAGCACTGTGCTCGCAGGTTACATTCGCTTCCCTCCGCGCTCCTAAACCCTTTAACCTGAACCCTAAACCCTATAACCCATCAAACCCTTGATGCAAACTCCTTACCCGACCCCCCACCCTTCATCCCCAACCTCTAAACCTGCTCTTAAAGCCTAACCCCTGAACGGTGAACTCTGGAACCCTACACACTAAATCCTAAAGAGCAAACGGAAAAATAACTCGCGCACCTGGAGTGGAAGGCCCACGCGGGTACATCGGCTCGGCGCCTGGGCCACGGTTCCACGCCCCGCCCGTGGTTGTAGCGGCGGCGCTGGATTCGGTGCGTAAGCTCGAGGCTCCAGGCGTGCCCGGACGAGCCGAACGAGCAGACCCCGGCCTCCTGTTCGCATACATCCTTCGGTGCGTTGCTTTGGTTCTTTGGTTCGGGTGAAAAATCAATATATAATTTGTCTCTCCGAAAGCAGCCGACGGGTGCGTGTTTCAGCCAGCCTGGGACAGCCTTGCGATGTGCCCGCGCTGCCTGCGCTCCCGCTCGCTTCCCGTGGGGCAGGGGGACTGCAGTGCACGCGCACGGGTCGGTGCAAGGGGGGATAAAAAAAAGAACGGAGCACCCGACCGTGTGCTCACAAAACGTTTCTTCCAATTTTTTCACAAAAACACGTGCTTTTATTTTAGAGCCGTTTGATTTTCGTGTCGAGTCTCATCCCTTTTTTGGCACTTTTTGGATGGCACCTCCAAAACCGCTTCATAGGAAAGACGACAGAGCGGAAACGACAGAGCGGAAACCAAACGATACCATTTTCGGACGAGGGGCTTAAACCGTGTCTTTTTTTTGGACGGGAAAACACTTGGCGCGCGCACGCGTGGGACCATGCCGAAATCCCCCAACCGTACTGGCGGCGCCATAGCGCTGAAAGCGCGCGCGCCTTAACCCCGCAGGGGATTCACGGAGTACAGCAGTTAAAGAGG
>Ga0075109_1002046_pt1 | contig 11623 bp, 10 predicted proteins | sample AntAceMetag02UKD_FD_69798 | JGI IMG/M metagenome (GOLD analysis project Ga0075109, IMG submission 69798) | Saline lake microbial communities from Ace Lake, Antarctica - Antarctic Ace Lake Metagenome 02UKD | ecosystem: Environmental > Aquatic > Non-marine Saline and Alkaline > Saline | place...
ATGCTATGGTTGGTGTAGCGCACTAAACGATGACCATCTGTGGCAACAAAACGGCTTTCATTTTCCCCAATCTGAAAAAGTACACCCATCATAGCAGGGCGTAAATCATCATTTGATACGGCAAAAACCGTTTTCCTAATGGCTTTGCGTATTACACTACCCGTTGTGTTAATGGTTAGCCCATCTTCTGGATTCACAATTTCTGGGAAGTCGTCAGCATTTTCACCAGCAAGTTTGTATGTACCATTATTAGTTTTGAAGCTAACAGTGTTGCTGTCATTAATAGAGAACTCTACAGGAATATCAGGTAACTGACGAAGCGTTTCATTCAAGCGCTTTGCAGGAATTGCAACCGAACCTTCTTCTGTGATATGCGCATCTATATAATGAACAATAGAAATCTCTAAATCTGAGGAGGTGAGTTTTAACTTGCCGTCTTCACTTTTAAAAAGTACAGTTTCAAGAATGGGAAGCGTTGCTTTTGATGGAACAGCGCCAATTACCGCTGAAAGACCTTTAACTAGCTCGCTACTGGAGACGGAGAACTTCATAGATGTAAACAATTCGGGGTTTTCGGAAAGGCAATAAAATTATGCCAAATAACTTCAATTAATAACGTAAAATAGCAATTTGCTAGAAAGAATTAATGCTTTTGTTCAAATGAATTAGCAATTTATCCTTTCATTAATTCTTCAATATCAGCGGTCTGTTTGGCAACCTTTGTAAGGTTTATGTAGCCATTTTTGGTAATTATGCAATTGTCTTCAATACGCACGCCACCAAAATCGAGATAGCTTTTGATAGCTTCTTTATTCAAATAGGCATCATAAGCAGGGTTTTGAAAGGCCTCATTCAGTAAAGCAGGCACAAAATATAGCCCAGGTTCAATGGTAATAGCCATACCCTCTTCAAGAGTTCTGCGCATTCTAAGAAACTTAATTCCCGGCTTATCTATACGATCTTCGCCCGGCACATAGCCACCCGGATCGTGCGTATCTAGCCCAATCATGTGGCCAAGCCCGTGCGGGAAAAACAACGCAAAGACATGGGCGCTCATTAGTTCATCTACTTCCCCTTTCAATAAACCCAGTTTTACCAAGCCTTCTGTAATAACTCTTGCAGCAGTATAATGAAGGTCTTCTGTTAGTGTGCCCGGTTTTAAAATGGCAATAGTATCGTTTTGCGCAGCCAGCACTATATCGTAGATGGCTTTTTGTCGATCTGTGAATTTACCGTTTATTGGGAAGGTGCGCGTATAATCTGAAGCATAGCCATCGCATTCGTAGCCGGCGTCTACTAGCAATAAATCGCCATCTCTGAGTTGCTCATTATTGCGGGTGTAATGTAGAATGGCAGCATTGGTTCCGCCCGCAAAAATACCAGAATACGCGGCATGTAATAAACCTTGGTCAATATTTTCTCCAGAGTGAATAGCTTGAGCAGTGTACTCCCAATCGCCAGGTTTAATGCGTTTCATCAGTTCATTGAAAGCGCGGTCGTTGGCCTCACATGCTAAACGCAGCAGCTCAATTTCATAATCAGATTTGATAACCCTGCAGCGCGCTAAGGCCGGAACTAGATGCGCTGTTTCAATTTCTTGATGTTCGGTTATTGGCAACAGATTAAGTGCACTACTAGCGTTATTTGTATGAAGGACTTTAATAGCTAGCGAATCAAAAATACGCCCAATTTCATCGGTATAGTGAATAAAATCGGGTTGCAGGGTTTCAAAATATTCTTGCATTGGCGTAACCTTGCCATGCCAAACTGCATAATGACTATCTCTTTTTGGGATGAATAAATAGCTTTGCCCGTCATAAAGATCAAGCATAAAAAGAAAATCGGGCTCATCAACGCCTGTTAGGTACCAAAAATTTGATTCTTGGCGGAAAGCATACTCAAAATCGGTTCCATAACGATTAGAAACTTTGGCGCCTTCCATAAATACAAAATGACCTTTCTGTCGGTCTAATTCATTAAGTAGGTTTTTTTGATGAGCTAGATGCATAACACGTATTGATTACAACAAGATTTGTGGAAAAAAGAGGAAAAAAGTCATTCCTATTCAGATATACTTATAGTAAAAAATCTTTAAACGCTTCCAAAGCAATAAAATTTTCAAATTCAAAAATTGGGACAGTTGCGTTTTCCCATTTCCCATTAGCATATCTCAAAAGGGGTAAATGAGCCGTATTTGCCTGTGTGGGAAGGCTTACACACAAAGCAGTAATTTTAGCGGGATTATTTGCTGCATCCACAAATACTAGCCAGCTACTTTCATCTGCAAGCCCCATAAAGCTATACCATAGTTTGGGGTTAGTTGGCCATTGAGCGTAAAAATGCGAAAAGCTTTGATTGGGCTGCAATAGTGGTAAATCTAGCCAATTAAGTGCTTTAATGCCCGTAAATACTTCTGATAACCATTCTTTTGCCGTTGCATATACCGGCTTATTTCCCAAAAAACCTTTACGCTTATAAAAGTCGTCAGTTGGTTTTAGGGCTTTAAAATTTGAGGTAGATAGCGGATGCACTTCTTTTTGTGCAAAGTTCTTTGAATCAGTATCTCTCTGAAAGGCAATAAATTGAGCGCCATTGGTGCAAATAACCCACGAGGCATTTAGCTGCTGATTGTACCTAAAGGCTTGTTTTATAACCGCTTCATTAATCTTTATTTCTGGCGCTTTACATTCAATAAGTATTTCAGGCTCGAACTTCTTATTGTAGGCTATTAAATCGGTACGTAGTAAATCGCTCGTTTCATGCTTGGTCATAATTTCAAAACCAACGCGTTGCGTGCTCCAAGCTGCTACAGCCAATAATTGTTCTAAAACCCCAAGCCTAACACGTTCTTCTGGTCTATTTACATACTGCTTTTTTATAATGCGATTAATTAACCATCGTTTGTTGTTGGCATACTTTATATCAGGCAGGAAAGGAAATAGCACAGAATTGTTGAATAGGCGTTTTTTAGCTAAAATAGGGACTGAATTTTTCAGCCCTCATATCTATCTACAAAATATATTATGAAGAGTATAATTAAGCTCACTGTATCTACCCTAATTCTTTTTTCCCTTTTATTTGCGCTTGACCACAAATGGGGAGGTTTACCCAGAATAGCGCCCTTTTTTAGCCCTTTTGAAGGTTTTTGGGTTCAAGCTTCTGGCTCAACTCAGCCAACCGGAACCCTACAATTTGGGTTGCCTGGTTTAAAAGATGGCGTTCAAGTAACCTATGATTCTTTAGCTGTGCCGCATATTTTTGCCCAAAACGACCATGATTTGTATTTCATGCAGGGCTTTGTAACGGCTAAAGACCGTCTTTGGCAAATGGAACTACAAGCTTATGCAGGAGCAGGTAGGTTAACGGAGCTGCTCGGAGAGACTATGCTAGATTATGATCGCTACCAGCGCAGAATTGGTATGGTTTATGGCGCTGAAAAGTTTTTAGCAATAATTGAGAAAGACAGCGTAATTCTAAATGCACTTAACTCCTATACCGAGGGGGTAAACGCTTGGATTGAACAGTTAGGTGAAGCCCAATACCCATTAGAATATAAGTTATTGGATATTGCCCCAGAGCCGTGGACAAACCTCAAGTCTTGTTTATTTATTATGACCATGACGTACGACTTAGCGGGTCGTTCGCGAGATCTAGAAATGACTAACGCGCGAGTGGCTTTTGGGCAAGAATGGGTAGATAAATATTTAGTAACCAGATCTTCTTTTATGCATCCGATTATCCCTTCCCAAAAAAACTGGGAGCAGTGGGAACTAAAGCAGACACCAAGACCGGATTCTGCGGACTCAGTGCCAGCAGTAGTTCAAGATTTAATGCATAAGCAACCAGATGAAAATAACGGTTCTAACAATTGGGCGCTTAGTGGCGATAAAACCGTATCGGGTTATCCTATGTTGGCAAGTGATCCGCATTTGAATATGACCGCGCCTTCTATTTGGTATCAAATACAATTGCATAGCCCAAATGTGAATGCGGTTGGCGTTTCTTTTCCGGGTGCGCCCTTTGTTATTTTTGGTTTTAATGAAAAAATTGCGTGGGGAGAAACCAATGTAGATGCAGACGTGCTAGATTATTACGCGCTTGAAACCAGAAAAGCTGCTAGCGATAAGGTGGAATACTTTTATGAAGGCGAATGGGTTGAGGCCACTTCGAGGCTAGAAAATTATAAAGTTAGGAATGCAGAGGTTATTACAGAGCGATTATACTATTCGCATCATGGGCCAATTGTTCCTAATAATAACGCTATAACATTGCAACCATCTGAGGTTGGAAATACGGCGATGAAATGGATTGGTCATGAGCCAGATAATATATTCAGATTATTCTATCAATTAAATAGAGCAGCTAATTATACTGAGTTCAAAGAGGCTTTGAGCTATATGTCTGGTCCTGCACAAAATTTTGTATTTGCCTCTAATGATGGCGATATAGCGATGTATGTATCGGGTACGTTTCCAAATAAATGGGAGGGGCAAGGCCGTTATATTATGGATGGAAGTAAGGCAGAGAACGATTGGCCGCCGAGAATTCCCTTTGAATACAACCCCCACATGAAAAACCCAGAACGTGGGTTTGTAAGCTCAGCAAACCAACGCTCTGCTGCGGTAGATTATCCATTTTGGCTACAAGACCAGCAGGCACCATTTAGTCGAGGCAAGCGCATAAATGAAAGCTTGGCAACCTTAGATAAAGCCACGGTTGAAGATTTTCGGAAGCTGCAAATGGATGATTTTAACTACCGCGCAGCATTAATGTTACCTGAAATGTTAAAGAGAACTAAAAGCCCTGTTGAGCCAGCCTTATTAGATAGTTTGGCAAATTGGGACTACACCCATAAATCGCATAAAATTGTACCAACATTGTGGCAAGTTTGGAGCAATAATTTTCACCAAGCATTAACGGCAGATGAGCGAAGAGAGTATGGTAACTATCGCCCAAGCTTAGAAGTAGTATTAGACTTAATGCTAGCCAATGAAACGGCGCCTTGGTTCGATGATATTTCCACCGAAGAGATTGTTGAAACGCTACAGATGCAGCTAGATACTAGTTGGGAAAAGACCATTCAAGACCTTATAAAAAGATATGGTGAGGACGCTTTAAGCTGGAAGTGGGCCAAATACAACGAGGTCAACATCAAGCATAATGCGCAAATATCGGGTCTTGGTTTTGAGGGAATTGTAACCAATGGGTCTTCATTATCGCCAAACGCAATACGTGCACCAAGTCATGGGCCAAGCTGGCGGATGATTGTGGAAATGGGCCCGGAAGTAAAAGGCTACGGCGTATATCCAGGTGGGCAATCAGGAAACCCAGGTTCTTCAAATTATGATAGATTTTTGCAAAAATGGATTGACGGAGAGCTTTTCCCTATACACTTTTACAGAAATACAGACGAAGCTAATGCTCAAGGCCAATACAGTGTAATGATGCGCGCAAATAGGAAAGATCAGTTAGCACAACCAACCATCAAATAATTATTAACGCAATTAACTATGTTAAAGACCTTTTTATATACCCTAGTTCTAGTAAGTTTAATGCAGATATACTCTGTATGGTGGACCTTAGCGCCAGCAGCTTTACTGGTATCGTTTTTATCAGCAAAAAGTGAAAAAGACGCCATTCTATCCGGTTTTTTAGCTGTATTTCTTCTTTGGACCAGCCTTGCATTATTCAGAGATGTAGCAAATGCCGGTATTATTGCCACAAGAATCGGCGCACTTTTGGGTGTTCAGGGACTTTCTCCGTTACTATTTTTAATAAGTGGCTTATTGGGTGGCCTTGTTGGTGCATTGTCTTCTTATGTAGGCTTTCAGCTAAAGACTGTTAGGCAAGCAAAGACCCCACCTTCAGCACATTACGAACATCAATAGCAGCGCATTATGGCTCACGATCACAACCACATATCCAAGAAAAAAATACATTACGAAGTAAAAGAAAAGCTTGGTAGGTATTTGCGGAAATACACTAGAATGGTAGAGCTACCTATTACCTATCAAGACTTATTACGCTATGATATGGCCTATCCGTTAAAAGATACGCACGGAAATGACACTTTTTGGTTATCGGTAATTTATGGGCCTTTTGATAGAGAAGAAATTTACTCTGCATTAACGCGTATCTATGCCATTTTAACTGCTGATGGCGAATATAGTGCGATAAACCACCTGATTATTGATCGAATTGACTATTGTGAGTTTGGTAATTCAAAGCCATTTAGAGTAAAAGTTCAGAACACTATAAATGATAACCATGACTATTTTTATATCAAAAAAGCGGATGCATCTAGAGTGTATGGTTTAGAGCTTGAGCATATTGTCTCTCCAAATAAAATTAATTTCATGGTTTGGAAGGATACCCTTGTTGAAGAGCATATAATTGGTATACCAGGTGATCAATTCCTAAAGTATAGAGCTGATGAAATTGAAAAAGTGCGTTTTGCTAAAGAGTTCATCAAATTCAATGAACGTTGCTTGATTAGGCTTCTTGGAGATATGAGGAATTATAATTGGGTGGTAGATATAACGCCTGATTTTGATAAAATGCAGTACCGTATAAGAGCTATAGATTTTGATCAGCAAAGTTATGAGGGTAGAAAGACCATGTATATGCCGCAGTTTTTTCGGGAAAACCTAGAGTATGTGAAAATTGTGATGGACAATATTTCTGAAGAGTCGGTTAAGCAGTACCAAATTGAAGAGCGCTCTTTGATTAGAAAGCGAGTTAGAAATTCTAGACACAAATTAAGAGACTTGATAAATATAATGGAGCAAGATGAGATTTCGCCACCAGATAAAGTGAAACAGCTTTCTGAGGAATTAGCAGAGCATTATAAAACCAGCAGATTTATTGGCTGTAAAAATATGGGAGAGCTACTACACCAGCATTTACGTGTTTGCTTACTACTTAATTAATTAATTTATTAAGTGCCTATTCCGTTTCAATCGTTTTCCACCCCTTTGCCATTAATATCATTCTTTTGTGTTCAAATTAAATAAGATTCTAGCAAAACTAGGCCCTGGCTTATTAATGGCCGGTGCGGCTATTGGGGTTAGTCATCTCGTTCAATCTACTAGAGCGGGTGCTGAATACGGTTTTGCACTTCTGTCTTTTGTAGTAATTGCAAATATTTTGAAATATCCGTTTTTAGAAGCTGGGCCACGATACGCCCTATCAACAGGTAAAAATTTATTGCAGGGTTATCAACAAGTTGGGAAATGGGCGCTTTGGGTCTACGGTATCTTAACTTTTGGCACTATGTTCACCATTCAGGCAGCAGTAACCCTATTTACGGCTTCTATTGCGCATAACTTGGTTGGCATTCCGCTCGACTTAATTTGGTACAGTGTGGCCATAACCATGCTGTGTTTGGGCATACTGCTTTTTGGGCACTACCATGCGTTGAATCAGCTTATACGCTGGATTATGGTAATTTTGCTGGCCTCTTCTATTTTGGCCTTAGTTTTTGTTTTGATAAAAGGGCCAGTTGGGGATTTTTCGACTGTGCCAAAATTTGAAGTAACTGTTTTATCTCTTGGTTTTTTGCTGGCTCTTATGGGTTGGATGCCCATACCGCTAGATGCGTCTGTTTGGCATTCTTTTTGGGCACTTGCCTTCAAAAAAGACGTAGATGAACAAGAGCGGGATATGAGTGAGTCTGAGAAAAGTCCATTTAGTTTAAAAGATGGAATACGCGATTTTAAAGTAGGTTATCTCTTTGCGGCTTCTTTAGCGGTGTTATTTATGACGCTGGGTGCATATGTCATGTTTGGTTCTGGTATTTCCTTTTCAAACTCGGGTGCCGAGTTTGCAGATCAACTGGTTTCGTTGTACACGCAGACCTTGGGAGCTTGGTCGTACCCAATTATTCTTACAGCTGCTTTTTCAACCATGTTCAGCACTACCATCACCATTGTAGATTCTTTTCCTAGAGTTTGGGAAGGCTACGCACAACTTATCAATAGCAATCCAGAAAAGCCTGAACGCATAAAATCGGATAATATTTACGCATATAGTATGATCTTTGTGGCTGTTGGAACCCTGCTATTATTGCTGTTTTTCCAGGCAGCATTTAAAAAATTGATTGATTTTGCCACTATTTTATCCTTTCTAACGGCACCTATTATAGCCTATTTCAACTACCGCGTTATGATGCTAGATGAGATACCAAAAGAGGCGAGGTGGGCATTTCCGATGAAGATATTAGCAAAAATAGGGATCATTTTCTTAACTATGTTCAGTCTCATTTATCTGTATTGGTTAGTGAAATAGCCAAATGTTTTAAAAGGTGTAAAAAAAAGTAATAGCTTTATTCCAAGGCCATTTTATAAATAAAAAAGCAGTTTATTTGTAGTAGTTCATATAAGAGACAAATAGGAAAGTACACAATGAAAGTGTTACGAATTTTTACAATCTTAGCAGCTTTAATGATAGCTGCTTTTTCTGATTTGTTAGCAAATGCTAGCAGTGCTACTAACGAAATGATGTTAGCTGCTCATCAAATAGTTGAAATTGACATGCGAAGCACGAACAATAGCAATATTGATTTTGCTTGGGTTGCAGTGGTAATCTGCTTTGTTTTAGTTGTTGTACACCAAGTGTTTAGCAAGCAAAATATACAAGATATTAAAACTCACTAAACTTTTGTGAGTTGTTTATTATCCAAATAACCAATAGCAAATAAATATTGCTGCTATTGCACCCGTTAAGTCTGCCAGTAAGCCCGCCTTAATAGCCCATCCTGTTTTACGAATATTCACTGCGCCAAAATATACAGCTAGTACGTAAAAGGTGGTTTCTGTGCTTCCAAACATGGTAGCGGCCATTTTAACAATAAGGGCGTCTTCCCCATAAGTTTGTATTAAATCTGCTAGCACACCAATTGAACCACTGCCTGTTAAAGGTCTAATTAATGCCATGGTAGTTATATCTGAGGTAATACCAAGAGGTGCGAATATTGGATTAAGCAAGCCTGTAATAAGATCCATTGCGCCACTAGCTCTAAACATGGCTATTGCACAAAGAATGGTAACTAGGTAGGGAATGATACGAACCGCAATAGTAAAGCCTTCTTTTGCGCCTTCTACAAACTCTTCATATACAGCTACTTTTTTGTATAAACCGTAAACAGGGAATATGAAAAAGATGATTGGAAGTATGAGTAAGGTCCAGTTCATAATTAGTTAACTCCTTCTACGCGTAGTTTTTTGCTTTTTCTTGAAAACCATTTACCAGCGGTTATGGCAACAATACTTGAGCACAAGGTTGCAAATATAATTGGAATCAATAGCTCATTGGTACTAGCGCCCATTAACGCAATTAAGGTTGCGGGTGGTAGTAACTGCACGCTAGAGGTATTTATTGCTAAAAACATGCACATGGCATCTGTAGCTTCTTCTTTATTTGGGTTAAGCTTTTGCAGCTCTTCCATGGCTTTTATGCCCATCGGAGTTGCCGCATTACCCAAACCTAGAATATTAGCAGCCATATTTAAACTTATTGCAGACATAGCAGGATGGTCTGCTGGCACATCAGGAAATAGTCGTCGCATTAGTGGTGCAACAATTTTATTCATTCCTTCAATTAAGCCACTTTTATAGCCTATTTGCATAAGTCCTAACCAAAATGCCATTACGCCTATTAAGCCGATAGCTAAGCTAACGGCCGTTTCTGCCATATCTATAGCAGCATTGGTTATTGCCTTCATTTTAACCCACTTTACTATTGGAAGAGATACGCTAGTAGACCTAGATTCAATAGAGGAAAGTGTTGCTCTCAACATAACAGAGCCTGCTGCATTTTTACCAGCTACTTCACTGGCTACAGCTTGCCAATGAGTCGGAATGGCTTGATTAACAGCTATTGCTAATTCATATCCCGAAGATTTCTTTGTAACTGAACCCAGTAGGGTATCGGCGGTATTGCTGCCCACGATAAACTGCACCTTTTGGTGATCTTCTAGTTGACCAACAGATTGTAGAAGTTGAATATCAAAGCTTTGATCATTTTGCCAACGATCAGTAATCTGATCATTAAGGTCTTGGTAGAGCGCAAAGAAGAATGATAAGGCAATCATTCCCGCCCAAATATAATTTAGCATAGTATGTATAGAGTAACTAAGAGCAAAGTTTGGATTAGAAGGCAAAGATCATCAATTCGTAGAAAGCAGCCAAATACAACTTTTAATGAGCTATATTTTTGTTATAAAAACAATACAAAAAGCGAACAAGATTTTTTCTATTTTTGTATGTCTAATTGCGATACCATAAATGTCGCCCCGCTATAAAAGCGGTTTTTTAATGAATTTTTCAACAAAATTACGCAAAATGGCTAGAGTCGAAGTTGTTATGCCCAAAATGGGCGAATCAATCATGGAAGGTACCGTTATTGAATGGGCCAAAAAGGTTGGTGATTCTGTAGAAGTAGATGAAACGCTTTTAGAAATTGCTACCGATAAGGTAGATTCTGAAGTTCCTTCTCCAGAAGCTGGGGTGTTAATTGAGATTTTAGCAGAAGAGGGGGAAACCGTTGAAGTGGGTGAACCGATTGCTATTATCGAAACCGATGCTTCTGCTGCGGCCACTTCTTCCGAAGCAAAAACTGAAGCAGTTGCTGAAGTGAAAAAAGAAGAGCCCGTTTCTGAACCACAACCAAAAGCAGAGGTAGAAACACCACAAATCGCTCCTGATATCTCATCAGATGATCGCTACTATTCTCCATTAGTGCTGTCTATTGCTAAAAATGAAGGCATCAGCAGTAATGAATTAGCTTCTATACCAGGCACGGGTAAAGACAACCGTGTAACCAAGTCAGATATTATTAGCTACCTCGAGTCTCGTGGTTCGTCAGCAACAACGCAACAATCTGCTCCAGCACCGGCTGCTCCCAAAGCCCCAGCACCAGCACCAATTTCGAAACCAGCCACTACGCAAGTAGCTAAAAAGAGCCCATCCTCAATTTCAGCTGGCGACCTAAACATTAGTTCTTCTACAGCTAGCGTAGATATTATTAAAATGGATAGAATGCGCAAAATGATTGCAGATCACATGGTTAGATCTGTAGCAACCTCTGCGCACGTTACCACTTTTGCTGAAGTAGATGTTACCAATTTGGTAAGACTAAGAACCAATCAAAAAAATGCTTTTCAACAGCGTCATGGTGTTAAATTAACGTTTACACCATTCTTTATTCAAGCTGCTGTTCAAGCAATTAGAGAGTTCCCGCTTGTGAATAGCTCTGTTATGGGTGATGAAATTCATGTAAAAAGAGATATCAATTTTGGTGTAGCTGTTTCTCTTGGTGATGGCGGACAAGGGGGTTTGGTTGTTCCTGTAATTAGGCAGGCACAAAATAAAAATCTAGTTGGTTTGGCCAGCGACTTAACAGACATAGCTAACAAAGCTAGATCTAAAAGTCTTAGCCCAGATGATTTAGTAGGCGGCACATTTACCCTTACAAATTATGGTTCAGTTGGTAACTTAATGGGAACACCTATTATCAACCAACCACAAGTTGCTATTCTAGGCACTGGTGCAATCGTTAAGAAGCCAGTAGTTTTAGAAACTTCAGAAGGCGATGTTATTGCCATTCGCCATTGCATGTACTTATC
>Ga0075109_1002051_pt1 | contig 11611 bp, 10 predicted proteins | sample AntAceMetag02UKD_FD_69798 | JGI IMG/M metagenome (GOLD analysis project Ga0075109, IMG submission 69798) | Saline lake microbial communities from Ace Lake, Antarctica - Antarctic Ace Lake Metagenome 02UKD | ecosystem: Environmental > Aquatic > Non-marine Saline and Alkaline > Saline | place...
ACAAATAGTTTTCATCATTTGAATTCTGAAACCTATGGTTATCAGTTGGAAAAATCGCCAAAATATAAAGCTGCTCAGTGGCAGCATAAGTGCAGCATAAGCGTGCGACGGTAAAGAGATACGGGGGGGGGGGCGGTTTTTGCGAAAGTCCAAAGCTCCAAATGACCAAACCCCCGCCCCCACGTCCCCTGTGGAGCTCACCTTGGGGGTGGTCCAGTCTGTCTCCCCGCGAGGCATGACCGCAACTGTCACCCTTGGGGGTGACGTCTTCGGCCGTGGACGTCGTAGCAGGGCTGCCGACCTTCCTTTTGGAGGGAGGCTGATCCCTGATTATGTGGCTATACTCCAAGGGTTGGCCCTGAATATGGGAAATCCCCCAAGCATCGACCTGGACGTGACCATCCCCAAGACGGAGGTGGTCGACCTGGGAAATAGGGTGGGTGACTTTTGGGTGAATTCGCTGATCGTCGTTGCGTTGCGCAGAGGGCATCCCGACGTCGACCTCGCAAACCCGGACACGTATACCCTGGTCAAGGTGTCAAGTGATAGCTCATCGGTTACGGCGAGGCTGTGCGAGGAATCTACTTCTCACGTGAACAGATCCCTGTTTTGTTCGCTCGTCGCCGCGAATACGCCCCGCTCATCCGACGCCAAATCGATATCGGTACACATGGGGATGACGGCTGAGATGCGCGCTCAGACGTGGAGAGCGGAGAACCCTGGGTATCCTGAATACGTGGACCTAAGATTTAAGGATCAGGACAACAGCTATGTGCATTTCAAAGTCACATTCACTTGTCCCATGTCGAAGATCTTCGACGCGTTCTGTTCACGCAAAGCCTTGAATCGTGACTCAGTACGATTTTTATTTGATGGTACACGCATCAATCCGGCGATGACCCCCGCTGATTTGGAAATGAAAGCCGGTGACGTCATCGATTGCATGATGGAGCAAGTCGGCATGCACGTCAGATGTAACGGCCGTGATGGCAACGAGGCACTAACCGGAAACGTCAACGTCACCGTCTGCGTCCCCGGAGAAACACACGTGACTGTATCGATCAAGGAGCAACAGACGCTGAAGGAAGCCACTACGATGGCTGCGTTGCAGGTTCCCACTACGATGGCTGCGTTGCAGATGCAACTCGAATTGGCGCAGACGCAGGCGGCAGAGGCGCACACAACCATAGCGGTTATCAAGACCCGCATGAAAGAGGTTGAGGGTGCAAGTGCGAGGAAGCGAACGCGTGCCGACTTTGCGTGAGGCGCACAGACCGGCAGCGGTGGCGGCTACATCAAGGTATCCAAACGGGGCTCCATGCTAGATACCGGAAAATCTGTCATGTCGATACTGATAAAGAATATTTACGAGTCGCTCCTGAGGCGCGACGCCTGCACGCTGCCGCCCAATGGGATTGGCGCATGACTGAATCATCATTATTTAGCAGCTCTTAACACGCCACATGGGCCATGGCTATATGAAATAGTGAGCGAGCTTGGGCATGTAATGTCGGCGTGAAATTCGAGATCATTCGCATTTATTAACAGCCCTTTAATAACTGACCTGTCTCTCTACACTTGCGTCAACTAACGTTGTTCTTTGCAATGAGCATAGAAGGAGTTAAACACAGACCACGGGTTGTGTACAAGGAGAAAGGTACCGAGCTAAGTGTATATTTCATATTGCTGCGTATACGGGATTTTGCTGCGTACACCTCCTATAATGCTGTTGTTTCGCTAGTCACGGGCGCTGATAGTACACACTCGGGCACCATTTTGAATCATGTAAGACACTGACAGGAGTAAACAATGCGTCTACCATCCCACAACACATCAGCAAAGTGCACTCACAGTGATCTACGTTTGTGTTCTCCACGACGTACGTGCAAGAAGTTTGAAGACCTTACACTGATATGTGTGCCGTCTTCCAGACGAGCCCTCCACCGCTCGGGGCTGGTAGAGTCCAGGCCGCGGATGATGCCCTCCCTGCCGTTGAGGTGTGCGGCGCTGCGGAGTCCCGTCAAGCGAATCTCGTAATCAAGGCACATGGTATGCATTATGAAGATTGCAACCTCGTTGTCGATGGCCTGGGTAGGTGCAGGTACAAAGCCTTGCGTTATGGTACTGCCATGTATCGAAACTGCTCGGTCGAGCATGATTTCCAAAGCGCTTAATATATCTGAATTCGACGTACACGACTCTGCTAACCAAGCAAACCCGTCGGCCAGATCCCCAGCCCTTGTCGCTGCTGTCAGAGCACCGAATTAAATTAAATTAAATTATAGACGTCCCGCAAAGCAGTTCGTTGGGTGAGCGTTTCACTAGTCTAGCCGACAATGGCAGCGCCATGTATGGTATTGTGAACGAAGTTGTTTTCGACTAGCACTGTATGGTCCGACCCGCCAGGTTGATCATGAATCGCAAGTGCACACACGAAATGCTTGTTTGGCCTAAACGATGGCGCGTCAAACCTTAACTGCAACATTTCGGGATAGTTATCATTAAACCTAACAACGAATCGTTGATCCTCCGCCCACACGCTACGCGGTATAATTTCAATTCGCAACCCACTGCCATCACAATCGCTCCGGGAAGTCGACACGTAAATGAATGGAGCCTCTCGGCGGTGCCGCCACGCCAGAAGGGTGATTTGATTGAATCACCCAGGCACTCCCTGAAACCAGCTTTGTTAGTATGTCGCGGCTAAATTTTCTGAAATCCTTCTTCCGCCCTCCCTGCGCTTCGTGGTCTGCGAATACCTCACTGTGTACCCGACCTAAGCTGTCGCATGCGGGTTTGTGCTCAGCCCAGTCCGCTCGTGCACATGCTTTGCCACAGCATGCAGCAACTTCGCAGCGCCCACAGTATTGCAGTTTGCTTCCGGGGGCGGGGAAAGCGACACCACTTTTACAACTTCTGGCACTTGGGAAAACCCTGTTGCGAGCTCCAATCGGTGGTGGTGGCTGAGACCCTGGTCGCCTCGGGACCTACGTCGTCGAGTGCGGCGTAGAAATCATGGCGCATAGAATCCATCGTCAGATAGAGGTGCCCCTCGCACTTACACGTGCTCTCCTGAATCTTGAGCTAAGGGACACTTTGGCGGAGCGGCTTCCTCTTACGACGGTTACCCCCGCGCGCGCCGTGTCTGAAAAAGTGTGTCCTCTTGACGAGAAAGGGTGGAGTGAATGTGCAGAGAGAACGCAAGGGAACATATAATGCGGGTAGGATGCGATTTATGAGATCTCTGACCCTTGTGTTGGGGTCTCACATCCGCTGTTCGCCGCTGTATACGTGCGTCCGAGGAGAGACTCACGATCTTTAGCTAGGTACTATACCCGTGTTGTAGTAGTTGTGCCAGCGTTTGTACACCAAGGAAAAAGGCGTGCGTTTGATTTCGAAAGAGGAAGGAAAAAGCCGCATTTCAAATGGAACACGGTTCATAATTCGCGAACCGTGACTTCAACCTCACTCCATTCGCTGTGCGAGATCCGGGTTCCCACGGACTCCCACGACTGGCACAACAGCGCTGCGATAACACGTCGCACATGGCGCTGCCTCGCGCCACCACCACATGCGCGCGCGCCCCTCCCGGTGCATATCCTTCCAATCCCCGCGCTGCAGTCCCCACCATCTGCTGTGCACTGCTGCTGCTTTTTCTGCAGCCATACCCCCGCAGCGCTGCCCTCGCGCTGGAGTCTGACGACGTCGACACACCCTTCGGCGTAAACAGCGATGCCGGAGGAGGAGGAGGGGTGGGATCGAGAGCCTACAACGAGCCCGACGACGCTGACGAGCCCGACTACGTTGCGGGTACGCGCACGCTCACCGCAACACCCCCCTCCTTCCTGTAGTTCTGCAGTTATGGCGCACTGGAGCGCCAGCGGAGTGCCTTTGACATTTTGTGAAAGGCAACCTACCAAGCAGCCCTTAAGCCCCGCCCCGCCCTCTGAAACCCACCATCCCTACGCCATTCAGGTTCTTCTGATGATGGTGACATCGTCGCCGCGCTCGGTCCCGAGGGCTCACCAGGCCTCGAATACTTCACCGGCCCTGCCTCTGCGCCCACCTCGGCTCCTGGTCCATTTGACGGCTGGCCCGAGAGTAGGGCCTGGATTTGTATTTGTCTGCTCTAGACAACCAATCGCTCACTTTCGTTCCTTAACTGAGAGCTCTTCCATTAATATGTGCGTCTTCCATTGCTACAATATACCGAGGCTCATTAGTACGACACCACCCGCTCGATGTGAGTGCTTGTATGAAAAGGAGTAGACGAGTGTCAGCCCCTGGCAGAGGATGACTGGGAGGCTAACGGCATCACCGTCAAGTTCCTTGAGGACTCAGGGGGGGCCGCCTTTGTCGTCAGCCGCACTGACGCCGCCGACATGAGCATCACGATCGAGCTTGACACGGTCGCCGAGCTGGACGACCGAGGCTCCTTGATATCAGCTCGCTCGACCTACACCAACCTTGCTAGCAGCGCCACCGTGTTGCCTCTCGCTGTGCACACCTCCACGGTCATGGTGGGCACCCCTCCCGTTCTCGCTGTGGTGGTCAACATATCCTTCCCATCGAGCGCCCAGCTTTCTTGCTACACAAAAAGCGTGGAGAACCTAAACGACGCCGACCACGATGACAAGAACGAGCCCCAAGGCAAGAAGAAACCCAGTGGCAAGAAAACGGATGACGACGATGGACCGTCTACTAGCGACGCTGACGAGCAGCAGCAGCAGCCCGGACACTTCAAGAGTACTAAAGTCAACAGAAGCAGCGGCGAGCCTGATGATGACGAAGCAGGGGACACCGTCAAGAGTAAAGACAAAGACGCCGACAAGAAGAGCGATGAAAGCAAGAATAAAGAGCACACTGTCAACAGGGGCAGCCGCCGCAAGCTTCGAAGCCTCGGCCCGAGCGAGAACGCTTTGGCCGCTGCTCCCGGTCTATCACCCGAGCCCATCTCGATCGTCACTGGGGGCACAGTCTCTCTCGTTACTTATCTGTTCACCAACGCCACGTCGGTGCTCTACGGCGACATCCTGGTAGAGATGCCCGCTGACACAGTCAAGTTTGCCGTCGAGGTGCACAGCTGGCCCTTCTGTGGTAAGTCGAATGCTTTAAAATGCATGTATCTTACTCGCTTCTCCCCATGCTTCAACAACATTACCTACCATCGTTGTATTCATCAACACGCCATTATAATTATGTTTCTTCGGAGCTCTGATCCGAAGGATGAGTATACTTTTATTAGCAGTGACGATATCAGTGTGAGCGATGATCATTATTAACCGTTGAGCGCCGCCACGGACAAACCCTAATTCTTTAAGGTAAGAACAACAGTCTGGTCGTAGTGATTAATGTCGAGGAAGGAAAGCCACAGCACGACGAGTTCAAGCTCAAGAAATCCAAGGCAGAGAGGGGCCCTCTAACTTGCTGCCGCGTCAACCTGTTGCGTGTAACAACGCTTGATTTGAATCTCAACAGCCATCTCTCTTGAATTTCCCTCGTTTACCATACTCATCAGACCTGGAATTCCGTGAGCTTCAGTTGACAACTCGGACGTAAATATGTGATTTCAGTGTGACTGTGTGTGTCAACGCGTGTGACATGCCGCCGCCCCTGTCTCAAGGGCAAGCAACCCCATCACGAAGTTGTGGAACTTGAAGCTGGCCGCATCGACATACCGGAGTTCGCCGTCCTGGACGGGGTCGTGATTGCCATCGCTTCAATCGTCAAGAACCACAAACCCAAGCGATTCATCGAGCTTAACTTTCCGTACTTCTCAAGTTCACTCGTCTACAGCCCCAAAATCGAGGCAGGAGGAAGTATACTCAGACAATTAAACGCTCAGCTTGTCTTGAATAGCTAAGTCATCAAATAACTCTACGTAGCTCACACAGATCAAGCGACACGACTAGAATTTCCCTCCCGAGACTATCAAATGATGACGCTTCGAGGTAATGACTGGGAGGCTTGGATCTCTACGATGAGGTGTATTCTAGTGCTACTAAGAACGACGCACCGGCACCTCCGGCAGCAGCATCATCAATAACACCAGCGGCAAGCTCGTCGAAGATAACAGAGCCCACACTGGCACCCTCCCCATCGGTAGCGTGTTGGCACGACGGACTGATAAACCGTCCCGGCCACGATCTCACCAATCTATGTTGCGATGCCGGCAACCCTATCAGCCCGAACCCGGCATGTTGCTCTACTACCAGTGAGCCATTAACAGACGAGTGTTGCCGTCAAGGCGTGGCCAAAGGCACTGGTGAGAATCCTTGCTGCGATGGCGGCTTTCCGATGACTGCGAGCACGTCATCTTGTTGCGCATCCAATGGCAGGCGCTTAGTCTCCGAGTGCTGCGACAACGGCTACGTCAGAGAAAGCCCTTGCTGTGATGATCGCGGCGATCCTGTCACCGATGGCCTTTCACCGTGTTGCGCCGACGGTAAGCGCCTGGTTTCTCCGTGTTGCGACAGTGGCTACGTCAGAGAGAGTCCTTGCTGCGAAGGCGGCGATCCCATCAGCCCTCCAACATCGTCATGCTGCGCAGCTGATGGGACACCTATATTCTCTGCTTGTTGCGAATTTGGTGGCTACATTAAGGATGGATGCAGTGAGGGTTGATGGATTGACGTCGTAAAGCATCTTACATGAAATGCGTCACAAGGCACGGACATGGGTTACTACGAGGGAACTGACAACTGACTGTAGCTACGACATGGCTAAACGCATCAACAGCAGCAGCAGCGCAATACTAGCTCCACTCATCTACACGATGACACGATGTTTCAGATGTAATATGCCTTTATGCATGGATTAGAAATAATTGGGGCAGGTGGTAGAAGGACAAGCAAGCTCCTCGTACTCAGCTGAATATAACTACAGAAAAAACACGACGGTGAACGATGCGAATCTGTGATGAACAGAATTCGAACCACGATCATACTACCACAGCCACTTCGTACTTGCCGCCGTCGACACGTAGCGAGGTGATGAGTGAGTTCTTGAGTCACAGAGTCTCAGAGTGGTATGCTGTTCCGATCTGGGCTGTGACAAACAGTCTCAATGTCCGCAAATGATATTAGAAGAGGGTTATATGCCAGCCTGCGAAGGCACGAACTACTCCAGCTAGTGTTGCCATCCGGGGTTAAGCCGTTGCAAGAAGTGGACAGGCTGTATATGAAGGCTCTCATCAATATGGCGACAACCGACAAGTTATCGGTCTGGATGTTTGAGTTTCATCGTAAAGGATATTGTAGAGGAGCGTTCAGCGTTACAACGGCACTGTTAGTTAGGGAAACGACACTAATTAGTTTCGCTTTTTCCACTAAATATTTTCGCGGATTTTGGGCGTTTTTATACTATTTGCCTAAGTATGTAATTGGGGTACACAGAAGAGGTTCAAAACCATGAGGTATTAGATCCTCATTCGCACACACTTTCGCTGACTCCGTTTTTGAAAAGTTGTGGTTACTTTGAACCAACCAAAGCAGTTTTCCACGTCAAGATCTGCCGGCATCCCTCATCGTCGACACACTTCACACGCCGGCACGAGACGCGTGAGGACTTGGCGCGACTAAATAAGCGACACGAGGGTACTCAGCCCATCGACGCGACGGTGGCGCGAAGTGGTGGGTTGTGGTGGCGCGCTCCCCACGGATAGCAACAAGGATGCGCGCGCTGTCACGCACCCTTTTGGCCAAAAAGCTTCTCTTATTTGTATCAGTGGGGGCGAACGGGGGTGTAAGAACTCAGGGTTCTGAACCTCTTCTGTGTATCCTGGCGCAGAAGCAAATAGTCTTAAAAACGCCCAAAATTCAAGAAAACATTGAGTGAAAAAAAGCGACACTAATTAGTGTCGTTTCCTTGACTGACTGTGGGTGCTGCATACTTAGCCAAGTCGGGGAGACGCATTGGGTAACAATGACTCCGTGACATAAGTGATGATAGGTGCACTCGATAAGTATACGCTCTCCAATAGGTCAAAGCACACTGATTGCTTTAAAGCCGTGGTCGTTACTTAATTATTATAGTCACAAAACACAAAATATTTGTAGTTGAGCAGACATTCGAGGTAGGTTTATTATGAGGAGGTCTACCATAAGCACGTGCGTGACAATCAAGAAAGAGGATCCAAACACATCTTGAAACACATCTTGTATCACGAACCCCCTCCGTGCTTTCTTGAGTATTTCAAATTCTTGACAATCGAATCGCTGTGCGTCCATGAATAGGGGTAAGGCTGTTGTCTTAAAAATAACCCTGATGTCGTTTTCGTTGTCGTTCAAACTTTTACTCAGCGTTAGCATCCCCAAACTCGCTCATCAACAAATTCCCATTCCTTATATCACAGTAATCAGCGCAGAAACACCCTCAAGTGGCGAAGGCGCTTTACGTCCATATTTTCTTTCATTGGTACTCACTCTGTCACCCGATGAAGCTGTAAGCAACGCATTTGTTTCTCTATCTTGAAACAGAGTAAACAGTTACTCAACATGCACACAATATCTGCACAGCCTGCGCACTTACAGCGGCAGGCGCTTGAAGTTCCCATGGCAAACGCGCACGATGTTGTCAGCCTTCACACTGAAATATTTACCATCATGCATACGAACCTTCCACCTCTCAAGTTTTATGTCATCCTGCCCGCGAATGACGCCCTCCCTGCCGTTAAAGTGTGCGGCAGTGCCACTAAGTCCTGTCAGACGAATATCGAGTTCAAGCTTCAAGCAAACCATGATGAGGATAGCGAACTCATTATTGATTGCTCGCGATAGATCAGGTACAGTCTTCAGCGCCGTGGAACTGTTGTGCACCAAATTGTGTCGGGACCTTAGCTCCTGCAATATATGCTGAGCATGGTCTGGCCGGAACCAAGCACACGCGTCAGCAATGTCCTCGCTCCTCGTCGCTTCTGTCAAAGCTTCAACAATCTCAGCGCCCCGAATAATTGTCTTCCTGAAGCCGCGGGTTGTAACATCTTGTCAGCCGGCTTATTCTGGTGTCTAATCGTAAAACATACACATGCATCGTGTGTCGACACATTCAAAACGAAAAATTGCCAAAACATTGCCGTTTTGCCGTATCGATTCGCGCTCGTTGGCCGAGGTATATTCGAGGAAACCTGGATCCTCCTCCCACCAGATGCGCGGCAGTACCTGAACCTGTATGTCCCCCCCGTCAGCATCGCTCGCTAACATCGACATGTAAATTAAGGGACTAGCTCTAGTCGATTTGCGCTCCCATGCCAAGAGCTTGATTTCAGACATCAAACCTGGAATTGCTTCGAACCCAAGCTAAGAAGCTCGAAGAAATTTTGGTAATAGTTTTTCTTCTGACCTCCCTGCTCTGCAAACTTTGCGAGTGCCTTAACGTTTGCCCTGTGTAAGCTGTAGCACCGCAGCGTGTGTTCTGCCCAGTACGCTTGTGCACACTCCTTGCTGCAGTAAGCTGATGATCTGCAGTTACCACAATATCGCAGTTTGCTTTCGGCGACGGGTAGGGAGCCGCACTTCAAACACACTTGAAAACGCGCCGAGGTTTTCTCAGCGGGGTCCGAGGCCCGGGTAACCTCGTCGAGTGCTTCGAGGAGGTTGTGGCGCATAGAGTCCATCGTTTGGCGGTGTTCTTTTGCCGGTAAGCGCGAAAGTGCGTCGCGGTCTATGCCGTGGCGTCGCGGCACCGGCGTGGTTCCTGCGTGTTGCGGCACCGTGCCAAGGAGAAGTGGCGAAGGGGTGAGTGGCAGGGCTTTTGTAAGGAAGTAAGTTGATGTTTTGCTACTCGTAAAGACTTTTTCAAATTGTTGTTTATTTAAGACGAGGGTAAGGAAAGGAAGTAAGTTGATGTTTTGCTACTCGTAAAGACTTTTTCACATTGTTGTTTATTAAGACGAGGGCTAAGCAAAGAGGAGCAGGGGGTGTGTCGCCGATACCACCCCTCAACCGCCAACCTTAGCTTATACCTCAAAAATTCTCCCACTGGGAAAGCGACTTTCAAAATGCCCAAAAAAAAACTACCCCTCTTCCATTTCGCGGCCCACCCACTACGCACGACCTACGATACCTCGTTAACGTCTTGTACCGGAGTGCACACGTTTCGTGGCGATTAGTTTACTAACCAGCACACCACGAACGGAGTCGAAGGAGTTGGCCGTCGGGGCCAGATATACTATACCAGTACACCACAAGATAGTTATGAAGCCTAGTTGCCAGATTTGCTGCGACGAGGACAACGTTGCTAATATTGTTTGTATTCCGTGTGGACACACCTTCTGCGGGAGATGCATGGACACGTACAGAGCTTCGGAGAGCAGCAACAACTCGAGCAAGCGAAAGAGAACGCTCTTCCAGGAAAAACAGAAGGGTGGATTCATCTGCGCCACGTGCAGGGTGTGGGTGTTGAGCTCGCATACAATTTACTTCGAGTTCGACAATTCCACCGAGAGCTCGGAGAATATTGGGACTATTATCGAGGAGCTGAGAGCAGATCTTGTGGCCGTGACCGAGGCTCGAGCCTCAGAGGTTGGATGTCTCGGTGACAAACTCGCCGCCGCGCAAGCTGAGCTGGCTCAAGCGGCTACGTTTCACGCTGCCGCGGAGGCATCCATCGAGTCCTTGGGCGCTGAGACAAAGCAGCGCCAGGCAGACTCGGTGAGGCAGGCAGCGGTTTTTGCAATGGAGATGGCGGTGATGCAGGAGACTCACAAGGAAAAGCTCCGAACGGCGTACGAAGTAGCCGAAGAAGCAGAGGGGCTGAGAGCAGAGCTCGTCGCCGTGACCGAGGCTCGAGCCTCAGAGGTTGGATGTCTCGGTGGCAAGCTTGCCGCCGCGCAAGCAGAGCTAGCTCAAGCGGCTATATTTCACGCCGCCGCAAAGGCATGCTTCGAGTCCTGGGGCGCCCAGGCACAGCAGCGCCAGGCAGACTCTGTGAAACAGGCAGTGGCAGCTGAAGAACAGAGGCTCGAGCAAGAATCAGCGAAGGATGCCGCCGTTGCCGCCGCCGCCACTGCCGCTGCGGTCTCTGCTACGGCGGTGGCCGCTGTCCGCACCGAGGCTGCTAAAGCTACGGCGGTTTTTGCAAAGGAGATGGCGGTGATGCAGGAGACTCACAAGGAAAAGCTCCGAACGGCGTTCAAAGTAGCCGAAGAAGCCGAGGGGCTGAGAGCAGAGCTCGTCGCCGTGACTGAGGCTCGAGCCTCAGAGGTTGGATGTCTCGGTGGCAAGCTTGCCGCCGCGCAAGCTGAGCTAGCTCAAGCGGCTACATTTCATGCCGCCGCGGAGGCATGCTTCGAGTCCTGGAGCGCCGAGGCAAAGCAGCGCCATGCAGACTCGGTGAAACAGGCAGTGGCAGCTGAAGAACAGAGGCTCGAGCAAGAATTAGCGAAGGATGCCGCCGTTGCCGCCGCCACCGCCACTGCCGCTGCGGTCTCTGCTGCGGCGATGGCCGCTGTCCGCACCATGGCTGCTAAAGCTACGGCGGTTTTTGCAAAGGAGATGGCGGTGATGCAGGAGACTCACAAGGGAAAGCTCCGAACGGCGTTCAAAGTAGCCGAAGAAGCAGAGGGGCTGAGAGCAGAGCTCGTCGCCGTGACCGAGGCTCGAGCCTCAGAGGT
>Ga0075109_1002052_pt1 | contig 11602 bp, 4 predicted proteins | sample AntAceMetag02UKD_FD_69798 | JGI IMG/M metagenome (GOLD analysis project Ga0075109, IMG submission 69798) | Saline lake microbial communities from Ace Lake, Antarctica - Antarctic Ace Lake Metagenome 02UKD | ecosystem: Environmental > Aquatic > Non-marine Saline and Alkaline > Saline | place...
CTTAACCTGTCGGTGGTCATGCGGGTCCAGCATCACCCTGGGTGATGACCCTGTTGAGGTCGAGGGTGCCGAGAGTTTTGAGGCTCGTGCCCTGCGCCCGCTCCAACCGTCGGTAGCGTGCGCACTCCATTCTGGGGCAGCTCCGTCGAAAGTTAGTTTTACGCTCTAACGTTTCGAGTGTCGGGTTCAGGGTTTAGGGTTTATAAATTGAGGGTTCTGGGTTCAGGGTTTGAGGTTTAAAGTTTACGATTTAAGTTAATTGGTTACGGTTTACGGTTTACGGTTTACGGTTCAGGGTTAAGGGTCCACCAGGGATTCAGGTTAAGGGTTTAGGATTTAGCGTGGAACACTTTTAAGACTTATGATTTAGGGCTTAGAATTTAGGGTTTGGGGTTTAGGGTTTAAGGTTTGGAATCCAGAGTTCAGAGCTCAGGACTTAGGGTTCAGGGTGTAGGATCTATGGGGTTAGGGGCAAGGTTCTAGACTTCAGGGTTTAGGGCCTAGGTTTAGGATGTAGAGTTCAGAGCTTAGGGTTTAGGGTTTAGCTTTTAGGGCAAGGGGTAAATTGGCACTAAGTGAAAGCAAAACGTACAGTACTGGCAGACTCGAGGAATCAGGTCGTCATCTATAATATCCGAATACTTTATCCAAAACCCCAAAATCCTAAATTTCGAATCCTAAACCCCAAATGCTAGACCCTAAATCCCAAATGCTAGACCCTAAATTTCCAACCCTAAACCCTCAACCAAAAATCTTTAATCCTAAATCCTACACCTCGCCTAGACTCTTTACCCTTTAACCCTACACTCTCACCCCTAAACCCTAAAGCCTACACCCTACACCCTACAGCTAAAACCCTGAACCTCAAATCCTAAACCTTATACCCTACATCCTACACCCTACACCCTACAACCAACCCCTACACCCTACACCCCACACCCAAAACTCAAAACCTAAAGCCGAAAACCCGAAGCAAAAAGCCTCTATTCGTAGCCCGAAACCCAAAACCCGAAAGCCTGGAGCCTAGAACCTAAACCCTAAACCCTGAAGCTTAAAGCTTACATCCTACACCCTACACCCTACACCCTACACCCTACACCCTACACCCTACACTCTAAGCCCTGAATCCCCACCGTACTGCGTTTGTCTCGCGTCAGCTTGGTCTGCGACGCAGACTTTTGTACGAAGCTCACTATCCCGCTGAGGTCCTTGATGCGCCTCATGGCCGCGACGTGATCCCTGTTGGCTTGCTTCAGAACATCCGTGGAAGTGCTCATGGTCAGTGGATGGCCCATCCCCTTGATGCGGTATTCCTCCCTGAGCTGGCTGTTCGCCTTGGTATATTGGAGCATCATGAGGTGCGCCGTGAACGTCCGCACACCCTCCAAAGCAAACACTTTACCAGCCTCAGCTCTTGCCTGCGCCTGCGCCACGCCGCCTCCGACCGGGCCCGTGCTGGCTTCGTGCTGGCCCTTCTGCGCCTCCAGCGTCGCCGTTGCCTCTCGCATGAACCGCATGGCGCGCAGGCTGCGAAACATATACTGCAGTATGAGTGCAGCATACTTTCGGCGCTGATGTTGGCGCTGCACCACAAAGCCCCGCCACCTGGCCTGGAGGCGCAGCACATGTCCGTTGCACACCTCGGCGCCGGACATGTCAAAGTCGAACTCCAGCAACGACCGGTTCTTCTCCCCGGGCAGCATCTTCAGCCCGTTCTTCGTGGTGCTGATGTATGTCCAGAATTTGTTATCCTCAGGGATGGCTTTTCTCTTACCGTCTATGTGCAGGTTGTCCCAGTTCGCCGACTGCCCCCCCATGGATGCCATCTTTGCCAGCCGGTGTGCCACTTGGAACTCGTCCAGCATGTGCATTCGCAGCTGGTATCGTCCCTGTGGCACCTTGTATACCACGAAGTTTGCGTACCCTAGGCATCGCCCAAGCATCATCTGCTGCGTGGAGGTGAGTGCCTGGAAGATTATGTAGAAGAACGTGGCCCTGTCGCGCAGGCCCACCCACATGGCCTGGACGAGCTCCACGCGGTCGCACGACTCCGTGAACGCGCCCGACCCCAGGAGCTGCACGGCGTTCACGCACGTGAAGCTGAAGGACACGGCGAGCGACCGCACCAGCTGCATGCGGGCCAGCCGCGCCTCGGGGCCGTGGAGCGCCTTCCTCTCCGCGAGTAATGCGGCGTCCAGGTCGTGGCGCGCCGCCGCCAGCTCCCGCTCGGCCGCCGCGTTGGCCATAGCCCGGCCCTGAGCGGATTTGATGGTATACGCAGCAGCATACTTGCGCAGCTTTGGTGCCAGGTCGGGGTCCTTTAGCAGCGCCTGGATGTGCTGCGGCTTCAGCACAAGGAGGCGCACCGGCGCTGTCCCTACAGCACGCGCCGAGCTGACATACTCCTTGAGGTCGAGGGTGAAGGGAATGAGTCCCACAATGAGGCCACACATGATGATGGTGCCCTCTACATTATCAACAGCCGCAGCAGTAGCAGCAGCGGCGGTGACGGCGGTGGGCTTGCTGTTGTCACCCTCACTCTCACGCGGTGCGGCGTCTACTCCCGGTGCCGCAGCTGAGCTGCCCGCTCCAGACGTCCCGGCGATCCCATCACTCCTGACGATCTCATCGAAGCCAGATTCAGATCCAGCCTGAGATCGCCTCGCGGCGCCAGACTCGGCGCTGGTGGATGATCCTTCATCTCCGCCCTCGGCCTCCGCCTCGCTCTTGCTCTCATCACCGCCCTCCCCATTGCCATAATCGCCGCCGCCGCCGTCGCTATTACTATTCGGTTTCGTGTGGTCTTCCCCGCCGTCGTCTGCGGTGACTGCCGCCGCGCAGGAGTCGGCCCACACGCTCGTGGACCTAACCGAGCCCTGTATGATATAGTACGCCGCCATGCTGGGCTTGCCACTCTCGGTGATCAAGTTCCCCGGTTCGACCGACACTTCCATCACCTTAGGGCTAAATCCGTTCAATATGAGCGCCTCAACGAGCTGCTCGAGGCCAATGGGCTCCGGGGCTAAGGGGTCAAACGCCTGGGGGAGTGCGCTCACGGCCAGGCGCTTGGTGACATCGTTGAAATGTTCGTTGGCCTCCTCGAGGAAGAAGAGCTCTCGTCTCTTGGCGTTCTGCGCGATGGCGCGCCCCGCTTCGCCTGGGCTGCACATGACGGCCAACATGCTCTCCTTAGGAATGCGGAGCAGTGTAAGGGGTGTGTTGCCCGCCGCGCGCACCGTCACGACGGAGTCGATGCGATCGCGGCACACGGCTTCATCGTTTATGAAGTGACCCCGGACGTACGTGGTGACCGCGGCGTCCTCGAAGTGCGTGTCCACCTTGCGGCTGACGTACGCCATGGCGGTCCCCTCCAGCACAAAGTAGCAGCAGTCGGCGGTGTCCTCGACATTAAACACGTCTCCCCGCGGGCGCACCACGACCTCCACGGCTACCTCGGATAGGCTCTTCCCGTCGCACTCTTCACGCACCACCTGCTCCAATGCCGCCAGCGAGATGGTCTCAATCTCCGGGCCCGCGTGCTCGTACGAGGGCGGCCCATCGCCGGGGAGATTCGAATGGTTTGCCACGGGGACACCAACGTCGGAACTTGGGCCGGAGCCGGGAACGTTTCCGTTCCTGCCTGTGAGCGCCTTGCCTGCCAGGAATCTCAGCCCTGTCTCTGTTGGTTTATTTTTCCAGCCTATAAAGTTTTTGTCGAGAAACGTGGTGGTGCCCATGCGTATGTCCCGCGTCACTTGTCGCGTCATGTTCGAGCTCCCCCTCAGCGGCTGCTTGAGCACGTCCATCACATAGCTGAATCCTGTGACACTGATGCTCTTCGTCTCTGCGTGCACAGCCGCGAAGGAGACAAAGTCCAGAGATAACACACCCTGTGTGGGAATCTGAAGGTCGGCAAGATGAATGGGGCCGACGCCAAATTCTGCGGGACCCCTGAGGGATTTGAAGTTGAGCTTGACATTCCGCCAGCACGGCCGCCGCTCATCGGGCTTTACCACCACCCCTTGACCCTCCTCCATCGCGCTCTGCTTCAGGTACGAGTCTCTGAGCCGCATAACAATCATGTAATCCACGCTGCGCGCCAGGTTGAGGCTGTAGCTCCCGGTCAGGTTCTGGGGGTGGTAGCTGCTCTGCAGGCCCAGCACGGTGAGCGCCCGGGACCACTCGGAGGCCTTTAGAACATTCTCGATCTCGCCAATGTTATCGAAATCAAAGACGCGTCCGAAGACTGCAACCACGAGCTTGACGCGGTTGTCGGACCACGACAGAGACTTGACCATCTGCGCCACCTGAGACGCAGTAAAGTACAAGCTCTGAGCAAGCACGCCGGCGTAGGATAACATCCACTCATCCGACGCCTCGATTTTATCCGCCCCCTGCCCGATCTCGTGCATGGGTACCCCTGGGTGCAAAATCTGACACCACAGCTCCTCAAAGTCGTCGTGCGATATCGCCACCGTGGTGTTCTTACCGCGGTGCTCGTTGGGCACGAAGTCCAGAACCAACGTTCCCTTCTGGGGCATGCGCTTGGGCCAACGCTCTTCTTCCTTGAGCACGAACCTCCTCGTGTTAAGCGTCACGTTTCTCCACGTGGTCGATCCCTGTTGCTTCCACAGCTCCACCAGCTTCGCGGCGATTATATATTGACCGGGTAAGCTAAGGTTCAATCGATAGTGTCCCGCGGGCCTGTTTTCGTCGAAGGAGATGTCGTCAGTGGTGTTATTTCTTTTCATGAACGAGCAGTGGCTAAGATTCAGCACTCGGAGCACCGTGTTGACCATCATTGCCCTGACGAGTTCCCCGGCGCCCTCAAACCCCAGCGGGTTCCTCACCAGCTGTAAGGACCTCAGCGTCGAATTCTTGTGTAACGCATCCGCCAATACCTCCGCGGTGTCGCGCGACAGGCGGTTGTTGCCCAGGTCCAGCTCCTCAAGGGTTTCGTTGTCGGCAAGGGCAGCGACGATATAGGACCCGCCTTTGTCGCCCAGAGAGCAGTCCGAGATGTCCAGACACTTTAGGGTGTAGCTGTTGCGCAGGCCGGCGCCGATGGCCTGAGCACCTCGGCCGCTCCCTATAAGATTCCACTCCATCGACAGCCACTGTAAGGATGCCATGTTTTCCATCGCCCCGCCGAGCGCCACCGCGCCATGCTCGCCAAAGCCGGTGCGGGAGATGTCCAGGATTCGAATCATGAGGTCTTGCTCCAGCACGCCGGCCAGCATGATCATACCGCGGTCACCAATGCGGTTGCCTCCAATCTTTAGCTCCTGTAATCCGTTGGCCGTAAAATTAAATTGCAGCATGACACGAGCGTGCATCGCCACCACCTCAAGCTTTCTCCGGCTGTTCAATTCGTCTCTCAAAACGCCCCCGTCCAATCCCAACCCGTCAGAGATACTTGTTGTCGCCGCCTTCTCCGGCATTGGACCCTGGCTGATGCGGCTCGATTCATCTCCGAAAGCCAAGTTCAGGTTCTTCGATGAAGCCATCAGCAACACTTTCTTCTCGACCGTTACGGCACCTCGGACGCATGAGATTGTGCCAGCCCGTTTTTTCTTGTCCAGTTTCCTGTTCTTGGCGTTGAGCAAGTTCCGCCGCGCCTCTCCCGAATCCTCCTTGCTGCTCATGTTCTCACGATGAATCAGCATACAAAGAGGTTGCACTCCCGCGGTCTTCAGGCCGCAGTTGGACATCTCCAGCGTCACCACCCCCGAGACGTGCGTGATGATGCGACACAAATCCAAACAAAACGCGGGGTCCACGAAAGACCCGCTCATTACCACGTGCTTAATCCGGTGAAGCCGCCTCTCATCCAGCATGAACCGCGCGAGCCAGGGCGACGTCTCCACGCCCAGGCTTTGCCCACGGAGGTCGAAGATGGTGTCGTTCACCCGCCGCTCCCACGCCGCATCTTTGGTCTCCTGCCTCTCCTTCATCTCCTCCCGGATGGGCACCACGGGGTACGGCGTGATATTTTTAACATCCTTGCGGTGACCCTCACGAGGGGGCGACGTTGCCAACCTCTTGAGGTGATTACCCAATACACTAGAGTCACCCACCACACCGTGACCGCCCCAGGCTCCGGGTGCAGTCTGGCGTGACGACCCAAATTCGCCTCTGCCACCGTCGGCTCCTGCTCTGCCGTGATTTGCCCGGAGCCCGTCAGCCCGGAGCAGCTCGTCCTCCTCTCGCTCGTCCCGCGGGACAGATCCGGGCCGCTGGTTCTGGCGCGCACGCCACTCAAGCGACCTCCCGCCGCGCTTGTGCGACAACTCTCCGCTCATCATACCCTGGGTCGCCCTATCAACATCGCCATCCGTGCGTATACCGAGCGCCACGTCCTGGGCGTAGGAGGGGGGCGCGAAGGCAAGTCCATGACGAATATGAGCAAAAGAAAGCACCCAAGATGTAGTCTAAGATTAGTTAGTCACAATTGCTCACCTCCATTCTTATCAGAAGTTCTCACGAGGGGGAGGCTGTGAGGGCATCAGGTGGTCATTGGTGCCCTCACAACTCCTCACGGGGTTGTGCATTCTCATCTCGGGAGGGTGATGTGTATCGCGACGTGGGTATGTCCTGTTGTCCCTGCCTTGGCGTGAATGCGCGTGGAGGCCTCGTCGAGATCAGCCTCGGTTCGCATCAGGTGATCCGCGTACGCCGCCAGGGGTGGCTCATCATCTGAGCTTTCGTCGGTGTCCTCGTACCACGCGCCTTCCAACGTGGTGGTCTGTGCATCCGTCGCCCTGTGCCAGAAGGCCCACGTGTTGCCGTTGGGGGAGGGTACACGCGCCTGCCGCCTACTCACCCACCGTGCTGTGCCGGAGTCTCCCGAAATGTAGTGGCAGGCGGCGACACCAGTTTAAACGCAAACACAGTGTCACTCTCCCGTTGCGTAGCGGTAAATCGCGAAGATCGCCGCGCCACGTCACCGCGTGAAGATTCCTTGCTTTCCAACGTAAGCCAACCTCGTGTCCGTTATTCGTCGATTCATGGTTTGTGATTCGGGGAGGGTAGTAAGAGTAAAAGTCAGGTCATCAGCCAGAACATGACATGACGCGAGGACTGGCACGGCCTCTCATGGTACGCACGGTCGACCACTCCGTGTGCACTCCAATTCCCAACCGAGGAGACGCTGCTCCCGGAGTCGTCTTCGTCGTCTGAGGCCTGGCGTGCGCCCTGTTCCCCTGTGCGCTTCGACGGCGTTGGCTGCGGGTTGGGCTTCATGCGGTCGTATTTGTTGACGTACTCCCGCAGCTCTTCCTTCTCGATGCGGATCATGCGGTTGAGGCTGCCGCGCCGCATCGCTGCCATGGGGTCCAGGTGGATGACCTTAAAGGCCCGGTAGCGGCTCTCCCATCGCGCCACTGCGGCCCCCGGGGCGTTTCCCGCCCGGGCTAGCACCGCCGTCTGGGGCCGCCGCCGAGGAAGTGCAGGCCCCCCGGTGTCGGTCTGCATGGCAGTCTCAGTCGCCATATTGTAGGCGGGTGGTAGGGGCTGCGGTGAGACGCGGTAGTTACTCGCCGTGCCATTGTTGATGGGTGTGGAGGGGACCAGGACCCCGCGGGGCTGCCGCACCGGAGCAAACGACGCGGTGCCGTGATGCGGACCCCTCATGCCTCCCCGGTTGCTGCTCGCGCCGCCGTCGGGGTCGCTGCCGTGAATCCCGTCGCGATCGCCGCCACCGGCGCCAGCGACACCCATGGACGTCTGAGGTCGTCTCGTAGTTGTGGACCTCGATCTCTCTCCCAAACCCGTTGGTGATGATGCCGGTACGCCACCCAACCCACGCATTCCCGCCGTCGAAGGGCGGCTCTGCTGCCGGTGCAAACCCCCACCGCCCCCGCTCCCGCTGCGCCCCCCCTTCGCGCCGCCCGTGTTATTCATACCGCCGTCCATTATACTACTGTACTCACCACCCCAGTCGCTGTGATGGGCAGCCGATGATGGAGCGCGGGTGAGCGTGGTGGATGGTCTTATGGCTGCCGCGGCGACGCCGTGAAGGGCCCCTCCTCCTCCTCCGCCCCCCCCTGCTCCCCTCCCGCTGTTCTGGCGCCTATTCTGGGAGCCCAACACCTCGTAGGTCTCGCAGATGGATGCGATGCGCGCCTCCATCGCGGAGAGGTGCTGGAGCGGCTGCTGCTGCTGCTGCGGCTGCTGCTGCTGCTGCTGCAGAATCCCGGCGTGATGCCCATCCCCATGCGACGCAAAGGGGTGCTCGCCGCCACGGTCTGGTCCAGCGGTGGAGGGGCGCTGCCTCCAGGCCTCGTCCGCCCCGATCCCCGGAGACAGGCGTGGCGTGGGGTTTGCGGTGGATGGGCGAGTGGAGGGCCGCTTGCGGGTGAACGTGGACTTGAGCTTCCGGGCGCTGCAGCGGGATCGTGTATAAACATGAGGGTGGTGTCAAAAAGTCGAGGGGGGAAGAGGCGTCAAGGTTCCTGTTGGGTTGTTGTGTCAGCGGCTTTTTGGCGGAGAGAGGAGGTTAAGGAGGGAGAGCGACTCGGGGCTGGATTTGCAGCATCTGCTGATTGCCGCATGACCCCAAGACGTCGTCGCCCGACGCCGCCCGCCGAGGGAGCCACGCGCCGCGCTCTCCTGCCGCGTCACGAAAAGTGCCTTAAACGGAGATTGTGGTCGCGACTCAATCGCGCGGTGAGTCTCGGTCTCACCTGCTCACGCCCCCCCCCAAGTGCTGACCCTGCTGTGGGCCCCTGTCATCATCATGCGGCGGCATCTGCCAGGCTGAGTGCCGCACGCACCGCCTGGAGAGTGTGGGAAGGGGAGGCATTGATTTAAGGTGCGAGAAGAAAAGTCAACCACACGGCACCCAAAATTTGTACGTCGGCAAACCCCTTCCAATAAACCCCACGCCCCTCCGCCGACTCTCTCGGGTACCACCTGCCTTTCTGCGCAAACGAAGCACCGCTTATTACCGCCCCTCCACTCGGTGCTTTCCAACCAGTCCAGTACGTCTTGGCGCCGGGCCTGTGCACGCTCGCCCGGAGGTTGGCGCTCAAAGGCGCGCGAATTTCTTTCCACGGTACGTACCGGTACACTACGGACTTCCGTAACTTTTATTCCGGCAGCCGGGGAACGACGAATAAAAAAGTGGCAGCTGGCACAAAAGACCTTCCGCACACCATCTCACCTCAACCTGCGATAAAAAGCATAAATACCGATCCGTAAAATGGCCATCGTCGGTCGATGTTCTGCAGCCGTTGTTCTCCGGACCCGCACTTCACCACGCACCTTTCGCCAAGCACGCCCACCCAAGGCACGCAACCACAGCTCAACTAAGACAGCGACACGAGCACACGCCACGACTACGACACCGCCGCGACAACCATACCGCCACGACCTACGACAGGTAACTACATCATCCGACGCCTCGCCGTGCCGCGCATTTTCGCGGAAACCTTTTCCCTTCAAGAAAAGGTGAGCACTAAACCCTAAGCCCCCAACCCAACATCCTGCAACCCAACACCCAAACCCCCGAACCCGAGCCCACCACCAGAACGCCCACCCTGAACTGCGCATCGCATCACACTTCCTAGGCCACCAGCCCCAAACTCTGAACCCCACCCGCACCCCCCTCCTCCCCCGACAGTGAGCGTTTCCACAGCTCGAAGAAAAGCCGCGGGACACAGGCCAAGTCAGCACAAAAAACGAAAAAAGGCGTTGTTTGTTTGCCCGAACAACAAGAATCGCTATATAAACGCGCATTATAACGTCGACGCGCCCAAAAAATGGAACGTTACAAAACGGTCCAGACCGTCGGCACTGGCTCCTTCGGCACGTGCCTAATGGTGAGCCCTAAACCCCAAAGCCAAAAGCCTACAGTAGCCCCAGAACCCTAAACTCTGGACCCCAACCCGAACCCCAAAACCTAAACCCTTACGATATCTTTTTTTCACGTCTAAAATATAAAATGGTCGTCGGTTAATGTGCCACATCTTCCAGCGCTAAAAAACATTCCATAAACCCTAAAAAACTCAACCCTTAACCCCAAACCCTAAACCCTAAACCCTGAACCCTAATCCCCAAACCCAAAACCCCGAATCCCAAACCATAAACCATAAACCGTCAACCCTCAACAGGTGCGTGACCAGCAGTCTGGCGCGACTTGTGTGATGAAGAAGATTCTGATGCCGACCAAGGTCACCGAGCGCGAGGACTGCCTGCAGGAGGCGGTGCTCATGACCCGCCTCAACCACCCGCACATCGTGTCGTGCGACGACGTGTTCTTCGAGGGTCAACACCTGTGCATAGTCATGCCCTTTGCGGCGGGGGGTGACGTGGAGAAGCTCTTGGCGCGATACAAAGACTGCAGGCAGGACATATCTGAGGACGTCGTCGTCGACATCCTCGCGCAACTCGCCCTCGCGCTCGAGTACATGCACTCGCGTAAGCACCCGGTCATGCACCGCGACATCAAGGCCGCCAACATCTTCCTGTCGCCCGCGGACCAAGAGGGAGACGCCGCCAACTCGACCACTGCCGGCGCCGCGAAACGCGCGCCGTCATCCCCGGCGCCTCCGAAGTTCCGCGTCAAGCTCGGCGACTTTGGCATCTCGCGGGTCTAATCCCTAAACCCTAAACCCCAAACACAAGACCCTAAATCCTAATCCCTAAACGCCGTAAGCCCAAAAATTCGATGAAACTACACCCTAAAACCCCTCATCAATTATTGCCCTAAGAACCCTTAAACCCTACACCCTACACCCTAAACCCTAAACCCTTAACCATAAAACCCCTAACCCTAAACCCAAACCCCAAACCCCAATAAACCCTAGTATCATAGTAAAGACTAGACCCTGACGGACCCTATGAATAACTCTATATCTAACTAACCATAAACCCTGAACCCTAGGCCCTGAATTCTAGACCCTGAACCCTAAACCCTGAACCCTCAACCCTGAACCCTAAACCCTAAACTCTAACCTACACCCTAAACCCTAAACCCTTAATCCTTAACCCTAAACCCCTAAACCCCGAAACCCTAAACCCTAAACCCTAAACCCTAAACCCTAAACCCTAAACCTTAAACCTTCAACCCGAAACCCTAAACCCCAAACCCTAAACCCTAAAACCTAAACCCTAAACCCTAAATCCCAAACTCCAAAGGTTCTGGACATGTCCGGCCAGGCTGCCACAGTTTGCGGGACCCCATTTTTCATGGCTCCCGAGCTCTATCAAGGCATACCGTACAGGTCAGTAGAATCTTGGACCCTGCACGCTAGAACACCCCCATATACCCTAAACCCAAACCTAAACCATCCTACCAGACACCATACCACTGAACCCTAAACCCCGAACCCTAAGCCCTACAACCTACCGAAAACCCTACTCTAAACTCTAAACTCTAAACCCTAAACCCTAAATCCTAAACGCTAAACCCTTAACGCTAAACCCTAAACCTCAACCCTAAACCCTAAACCTCAACCCTAAACCTTAAACCCTAAACCCTAAACCCTAAACCCTGAGTTCTAAACCTTAAACCCTAAACCCTAAACCCTAAACCCTAAACCCTAAACCCTAAATCCTAAACCCTAAAACCTAAACCCTAAACCCTAAACCCTAAACCCTA
>Ga0075109_1002054_pt1 | contig 11600 bp, 9 predicted proteins | sample AntAceMetag02UKD_FD_69798 | JGI IMG/M metagenome (GOLD analysis project Ga0075109, IMG submission 69798) | Saline lake microbial communities from Ace Lake, Antarctica - Antarctic Ace Lake Metagenome 02UKD | ecosystem: Environmental > Aquatic > Non-marine Saline and Alkaline > Saline | place...
CCCCACTCCCCGATCCCCACTCCCCGATCCCCGGTCCCCGATCCCCGGTCCCCGGTCCCCACCACGGACTCGTACTGGTCGTTGAGCTTAGCCAGGGCCGGGTACCGCGACTTGGCTCCCGGCAGCCGCGCCAAGATGAGCAGCCTGTACTGCTCGATGGTGAAGAAGCGCTGCATCTGGCGCGCGGCGCGCACCACCGAGGCGCCCCGCGGGGTCAGCACTAAGCACGACATCGCACCCTCCTGGTCCAGGTGGTAGTTGGCGTAGAATCGCACGCCACGTCCGGCGTCGAACGCCACAATGCGGCTTGACTCCACCTGCGAAAGGGAGGCGTTCGGGCACATCGCTGACTCAGCGCTGTTTTTGCTATGAGTATGTGTTATGAAGATTTTGCAGTGAAGTGTGCGCACCTGCGTGCTCCAGCTCTTCCACTCGGACCTCTCGCTCAGGCTCTGCGTCGTGGAGTCTGGTATCCCGCCATCCTCGCCGTTCTCTGTCGCCGCCGCCGCCGAAATCTTAATTTTCTCCCGCCGCCGCTGCTGCTTCTTCTCCTTCTGCCACTCTTCCGTGCCAAACGCCGAGGATACCTTCTTGACTCTATCTTTTCTCTCCTTCTTCTCGATCGGCGTCTCCTCCTCTGATTTATCCCAGTCCACCTCCCCAGGCCGCACGGCGGAGGTGACGCCGACTGCCCCAGTCGCTAGCTCCAGCGCCAAATCTAACTCAAGCGCTCCTGTCGACACCATTCGAATCCTCCAAGAATCATCTGGAGCGTTCTGGTGTTCTCCAGACAGGCCCGCAACCGCACCAAGAGCGTCTGCAGAGGAAGAAGCGCCCATGTCGCTCCCCTCCCCGCCGTCGGTGTTGGTAAGCTCAGACAGCTCGGCTATGGCAGTGAACGCCTCGGCTCGTGCCGTCCCGATCACGGTGCTGTAGCTCGCGCCGTCGTCCCGTGTCTGTTTCTCCCACCCCACCGTGCGAGTCACCATCTGCAGCTCCTGCCACAGATCGTCGTCGTCTAGCAGCTGGTATTGGTCGGGCTCGGTGTGGCGCGCCACGACGTGCGCGCATAGGAACACGCGGCCCCGCGGCAGGGTCCCTTGCACTTGCACACTATTCGCACTCGCACGCCATTGACGTCTCTCCCCACTCGCCACAGGACTTGCGTGCATCATTCCTCAGTCACAGTTTGCGTCACTGCATGAAACCGTCAACCCAACACCACGAAGCAATCTAAACCCTCACCAGTCACCGCCCACTCACGTCATCCTCTCGCTGTTCAACCACTCGCTCATCACACGCCAGGTTCGTCGCTCACTCGCCGCACACGTGAGTCCCAGAGGTTTGCAGCACTCTTTCACGGGCGAGGCGTGATTGCATTCGCATCCCGGATTGGTGCGAGAGCGTGACTCAGCGACGGCCACATGAAAGTGCCGAGAACAGCACCCAGCCGCGTGTGTGCTGTTCCGCTGCTCAGTTCGTGTGTCCCGTTTCGCCCTAAACCCTAAACCCTAAACCCCTTAACCCTAAACATATAAACCCCAAACCCTGAATGCTAAACCCTAAACCCTCAATCCTCAACCCTCTACACCCTGAATGCTATACCCAAAACTCTCAACCCTCAACCCTCTACACCTAAACCCTAACTCCTTAACCCTACACTACACAAATCCTAAGCCCTGGATCCTGGCCCATAGCCTCTCACATGTTATCCCTAAACCTTAAACCCTGAACCCTGAACCCTGAACCCTGACTCCTGAACCCTAAACCCTGATCCCTGAACCCTGACTCCTGAACCCTGCCGGGGACATTAGCAAGCCACCCCTCGGGAAGCATCCACTGCCACGGGCGCACGGGTGCGTCCATTGCGTCATCCGGGCTCCCAGGCCCGGAGAGCGTTAGCGTGTCGAACTCGCTGAAGCGCTGCAGGCGGCAGTAGTACCCCTCCCCCAGGGTGAACGTGACATCCGACCACCCGCGCTCCACGCGGTTGAGCAGTTCCTCCTGGAGCTCGCGCGCCACGGTGTAATGGCCCAGCAGCGCCTCTAAACACTCACGGTCATGCTCACCCTCCGCGCGCGACACCTTGCCGTTGTCGGAGTCGGTGCGGAGCCAGCCGATGTGGAGCACCTCGCCGCCCAGGGGCTGAAACGGTCGCGACTGGGTCTCGTCGCTCAGCGCGCGGCGCAGGCCCAGCCCACGGTCCATCGCCGCCACCTCCCGGTCCCTGTCCTTGCCCGTCTCCTTGGGCTCGTCGCCGGAGGTGACGTCTTGCCGCTGCCGCAGCTTCTCGGATGGGGCGGTGGTGAAGGAAGCGATGGAGCCGCCACTCCTCCCGGGGGTGGCTTCGACGACGTTGCTGTTTCCATTGATGCCGCCCTGCCGACGATGGTTGTGTTTCGCCCCGGAGAACGCGGGGCGCAACGCGGGTGCCGGCGTCGTCGGAGCGCGAGCCGGCGCACGCCTTCGTGAGACAGTAGAGCATGAGGCGGAGGAGGAGAGAGAGGCGGAGGGAGCGGAGGAGGAGGCGGCGGAGGAGGCACATGCCACACTCCCTTGGCAACGCGTGTGGGCGCGCGTGTCCTGTCCCCACATTTTGTGAACCGGAATTTGGTACATCAACGTCCGTCGGCCGCCTCGAGGAGGGCGGCCTATAATGGGAGTCGACCTTGTCATGATCACCCGGGCGTTCGGTCTCCACGCCACCACCGCGTGTGGAATCGACGCCGACGCCATTGCGGCGTTTCGCTCGCCCCCAGCGCCGCGCTGAAATGGAGCTCTTTTGTCACAAGGAAGTTCTAGGACCGCGGGAAGATAAGAGCGCTGGGTGTTTTATATGCCAAACTTTATGCCTCCTCGATTGGATCAAGAGAAAACGTCCCGGCAATAATGCCCAATCAGCAGTCGAGATTAAAACACTCAGACCAAAATACGCCGACATGAAAAAGTAACAGAGGGTGCCCACTCTCAACAGCAAAATAAAGGTCTGCGAACTTCGAAAACCGCATCTTTTCCGGTTTGAGCGAAAGATTTCCTCAAGAACTGCCAAAAGCTGAGCTGTCATCATCTCGCAAAAACCATCTGGTTTGGGAGTCTTGAAGTCTTATAAGGGCCTCCCCTGAATCGAATTTTGACCGCCCCAGCTCCAATACTAATTGCCCCAAGCCCTTTCATCAAATTTCCAAAAGGCTTTTGACCAATGAATGCTCTGGCGCTTAGTTCTACGCTAATCACACGCGCGAAGCGCGTGCGCGAGCGCCGAAGGGTAAAGAAAAGCAGCGGGGACGGGGCGGGGAGGCCAATCTAAAAATCTTCCAATGCGTGCACAGAATTTCGGCGCGGGCGTCGGGCGTTTCAAACACGGACACACCTCCTGCACAATTGAGAACCCATCTCATTTTTGTATTTGTAATGTATTCTGCTCTGTGATTGGCTGAAACATTTAGCCGACATCGTCAACGAAAATTTTCCAACCAATCAAATCATAGACAGCATATGGCAAGTTGTGAAAATCAAGCGCTCCAAAAAATAAGGAGAAGTTCGCGTGCCTTCTTTTTGTACGACGAGTTTTTGGGGGGACGTTTTGAACAGGAAAACCTTTATGTTAACTTTTCACTACCCCGCCGGAGCGACAACGCGTTCCAGCAGCAGCAGCATGGCGTGCGATGAGTCCTCTCCGCTGTTCGTGCCCACCACAGGCGCCCGCCCAAGCGATCGTGGCGTGTACTCGAAGGTCGCCGGCGCAATTTTCTGTGTCGCCGCCCTCGCCGCCGCCGTCGCCGCGATCTCGTCCAACACCCCTTGGGTAGCCACGCTGGGCGAGGGGGGGGAGTCGGAGGCGGAGAACTGCGAGAACACCACCGCGCCCCCGTACGCCGTGGATAAGCTCCTCGGTCCGCTGACCTCCGACATGCGTAATGCTGCGATGGAAGCCACCGCCGCTGCCGCCACCGCCGCCGCTGCCGCCTCTCCGGGGCTCGAGCTGGATGTGAACGATGCGTCTAATTTGGGAAGGCATCAGGTCGGCCAAATGATCATGACGGACGCGACACCCGCGTTGTTCACGTACCAGTGCGACGCGAACAACTGCGGCGCCCAACATCCGACTGAAGGGGATGTTCCCGGCGGGATCTTTCAGTACGTCGACGACCGATGCGCGGTGATGGGGGGTATCGGATGCGAGGGCGCCGAGGGTGGAGAAACCGGCTGCCGCGCGTGCTACCTCGGAACAGAAGCGGCGACCTTTCCCGGGTCGCTGGGGTACCCGCAGTGCCCCTCGTGCATCTGCGAAGAGTTTGGTGAGTCAACGCCCACGGCCTCTCGATCTCTATCCTCTGCTCCTATCCCCCCTCCTTCCCTAATATCTTCCCCCCATACTTTTTCCTTTCTCTCTTCTTTCTTGACATTTAGACAGGTATGAATACTCGTGAGACTAAGTACTCGTATGGGTTACACTGACACCATATATAAATACGCACATTCTTCCTCTCCCCTTCACTATCAATATTACCATAACTGTTCCGTTCCCTTCTTTCGCTCTTATCTGGTTTTCCTTTTCATTTTTCCCTGCAGGATATCCCGCTGAAGATTGCATAATGTGCACCGGTTTCTACAACTATTTCAAGTTCGATGTGCTGGCAGTGCGCGGCGGCCACGGTGGAGACCCGGATAAGTCGGCCGACAACTGCATGCAGTTTGCGGATCTACTACTGTTCGACATCGACGGCTCCACGATCCCAGTCGACCACGCCGCGTCCACCAACCCCGGAGGCAATAATCCTGATGGCGAGGGCCCCGGCGGCGGCACTGACGGCGACCTGGACGTCAAGTTTCTGGACCTAAGCTTCGGCACCAACGTGGACGGTGGCTCGACGCTTATTTTCGGCGTCCAAGGGGACAAGCGCATGATCCGCGGTTACGAATTTTTCACCGCTAACGACCATAACTCCCGCGACCCGGTACGATGGCGCCTAAGTGGCGGTCGGTCTCCGGACGGCCCGTGGTACGAATTTTCCTACGTTACTGACGCCGCCCCGCCCCTGGATCGCAAATCTTCCTACGGCGTCTTCGACCCTTGTGTGTCCAACTAAGCCCTCGGCCCCTCGGCCTCCATGATGAATGCCGACGATTGGAGTCGGAAATGTCAGACATGATGAATGGAAGCAGATGCTGACATTTCTGGTCATTAATCGCATGACCTCAGGCAGTCCGCGCGAATAGCTTATTTAAGCTGGAAAATCGAAATTGGACGAGATTGGTACAGAAGCCAAATTGGACGGAGGCTTAGGGGCAAAAGTGGAAATGTGTACTCCGGTACACGGACTTTCTGTTTGTTTGATCACGGAAAAGCCAGAAAGTCCGTGTACCGGAGTACACATTTTCAATTTTGCCCATAAACCTCGTCCAATTTGGCTTCTGTACCAATCTCGTCCAATTTCGATTTCCAGCTTAAATAAGCTAGTCGAGCGGACTGTCAGGACTGTGTGTATTACAAAATGCCGAACACCAACGAGACGTACGCATGTATCCAGTCAGTTTCACTTCCGAGCCGCGCATGATTGCCACCATCCGCCGGGTGCGTCTTGTCTAACGAGGCTACCCTACGCTTATTTACTACCCATGACTTTTGGCCTTTTATTCCACTCGCTGGGGAAACGCTCATCCAACGAGCTGTCATGCTCAACGTCTAGTCGTCCACCGTACTGTAGTGTTACTTTACTTGAGTTTTAATTTGTTTGCCCTCGCCCAAACAATCAGTTATGATTACGTGACTTTGTATTCTTCGCGAGAAGTTTTTGTAATATGAGATCTTATCAAGTTGTGATGTTTGATTTAAATCAATCCAATCATGTTGTCGTGTCATCGTGGTCGGATATGCCAATTCTCTTAAATGGCACCACCTCTGGGGATGTACATTTAAGGTTTACAGTTTAGAGTTCAAGGTTTGGAGCTTGGGGTTTAGGGTGTAAGGTTTAGGGTTTAGGATTAGAGGTTTGGGGTTTAGGATTCAGAGTCTAGGGCTAAGGGTTTCGGGTTCAGGTTTTAGGGTTCAGGGTTTAGAAGCTAGGGTTTTAGGGTTTAGGGTTTAGGGTTTAGGGTTTAGGGTTTAGGGTTTAGGGTCTAGGGTTTGGGGTTTAGGGTTTAAGGTTTAAGGTTTAGGGTCAGGGATTCAGGATTCGAGTTAAAGTTTAGGGTTCAGGATTAGGGTTAAGGTTGAGGGTTCAGGACTAAGGGACTAGGATTCAAGGTTTGGGTATAGGGTTAAATTCCAATGAATAGACGCAGAACCTGATAGGGTCAGGGTCAGAGCTTAGGGCACAGAACCCGAAAGGCACTTGGATCATTGCGTCGGCTTTGGTGTTCATGATAAACTACGTAGGTTTTTAATACAGGTCCTGGTAGCTGGTACTCAAACTCGTATAATCTTTTTATAAAATCAACAGGCGCCAAGACCCATGCAAGAGCAAAGTCGCTGGCAGGCTGCGCATCCCAGCGGCGCTGGGGCGAAACAAGCGTGTTGTGTTGTGTGTGATGCTCGTACGACGAACCCTCTGTCTGCGATACGTTGCGAGTGAATGTCAGACGCCGACTTGCAGGTGAGAGACTCTGTGAGTAATCCCTGTCAAGACATGCAAACTGGTCAGGATGCTTTTCCTGAGATAGCAGCGGCGCTCACTGCCAACAGCGGCACGTACACACGCACGGCAGCAGTTGCGGCTATGAGTCATGTGGATAACTCGTTTGCTACATATGAGGCGCCTCGTTCATATCAGCACTCAAAGTTCTACAAAGACGCCAAGCGTTGGGAGGCGGCTGTTCAGCTGGAGCTGAATTCTTTTGTCGACAAGGAAGTGCTCCGACCGTGCAACTAGAGCGATACTCCCTCAGACATTCGCACTGTGTTGAACGGTACTGCGCCATTCGATCCCAAGTCGCACCTGGTGTTCGGTCCAACTGCGTTCGACTTGACGTTCCACGCCGCGCTGCGCTTTGACACCGTCGACACCACCAATGAACACTCGCTTCGTATTTGCACTATAGGTGGATGAGGATAGTACCATCGACAAATACAAATGTTAAGTGTGACACTGAGAGCACGAGCGACCTCGCGTTCTTTTAGAACTGGTGATCGCCCTTCATGTGGGGCGGGGCGGGCAGCAGGTTGGAGAAATGCAGATAAATAGCGGGATAAATAGAGACAGAAAGTGAACGGGTGTAGGCCCAAATCTATGTAGGCCCACCTATCATATAATAGGAAGCAGCTCGAAGGTAGGGCTAGGTACAGTCTGACCAACAGTACTCGGGGACATTGGTTTATGAGCTTGTTTGTTGTCATTACATTTCCCTTTATGAACTTTCTTCTCGCGTGTGGATGCTTGCACTTTGTGCAATTTTTCCTTCATCGTCAACCTTACAATCATCATCATCATCATCGTCTTCTTCAATCTTCATCGTCATCTTCAATCATCCTCAATCATCTTCAATCATCTTCAGCGTCATCTTCATCGTCATCGTTATCGTGTTCGTAGTTGTATCATTTCACAGCCGACACAGAAATGAAAGTAAGACTGCCCAGAGTGACGACCAAAGGGGATGCCAGGAGCGATAATCTCCACCGCTACAGCACTCGTCATCATTGACAGAATACCACATTATGATCTATGAGTCGGAAAGTTCCTTCGCCGCCAAGACGCCAATCTTCGCACCCCCCAGCTGCTCAGCTGTTGCCTCGAACTCCTGCACCAGCGCGGCTTCGTCGACAGCCTCCAGGACACGTCCACGATCGCCGAGAACTCCTGCGATGGATCGCAGCGAGTTGACGTTGTAGCCCGTCCCAAATCCAATGGAACGCAACTCAATGTCAGCATGAGATTGACGCAGCTGTTCGATTTGCGCCATCGCCGATCTCTCGTTTTCTCCGTGCCCGTCAGTGAGAAACATGATCAGCGTGGGCATGAGTTCACTCCTTGCCGCCGTCTCGATCACTCGGCGACCCTCCACAAAGGCGGCATGGAAGTTAGTCGACCCACGGAACCATTCTAGGTGGCGACCCGCAAAATCGACAATAATATCCTCCGAGATGGCTTGGAAGTGGATCGCAGTATGTGCAGTGCTGCCGAAGAGCACCAAGCTTACGCGGTCTGCAGCACCCGCGCGGTGACGCAGCCCCACAAACCGGTCGCACGCTTCGATCGCACAGCCAAGGCGGCTATCCAGGTCACCAACTGCAGAGATCCGCGCGTCAGCTGGCCTGGCGTCCATTTGAGCCATCGACCCGGAGGCGTCCACAATGAACACGATGTGGAACGCGGCGCCAGCCGGCGAGCACTGAGAGCACGTGAAAAAGTGCCCGTCACGGGAGACGAACCCGTAGCCGAGGTCCGTCGGAGGGTTGCGCGGGTCCAGTGGCTCGTGTAGCATGTTGAGGGAGCAGCAGTGCACAGCTGGATCTTCGCCGTCGTCGCCGCCGTCGCCGCCGTCATCCTCGGAGTGGTGGCTCGCGACGGTACACACAGCAGAGCACTTGCGGAAACTGGCTTGCTCCTCTGGCATACAGGGATCTGCCCAGCCGACACTGCGCCAGTACTCGTCGTGCGTCGTCTCATCCACGCTGGTGTTGATGGAGTACGCCGCCGCGGGGTCGTTGACATGCTTGCGAAGCGGTGCGGTAGACGAGACGCTGCCACCGCTGCCACCGCTGCCGCTGCCACTGCCACTGCTGCCGTTGCCGGCGCTCCGTGCGCCGCCGTGAGCTTGGGACGACATGACGAAGGGACCTCCCGTGGACGACGAGGGCGACGACTGCGTGCACCTGCATTTCTGCAGGTGGACGTGCCCGCGGCCGAGCGTGCGGCAGAGCATGTCACACATCTCCGCCTTGGCGGACTCACCCCGGCCGTACATGCGCTCGCCAACGGCGAAATCTTCCTCGGATGCCACCAGCCTCGCCCCACCCGCTGTCATGTTGCCGTGCTTGCAGTCGTGCTCGTCCTGATGAGCGTACGCCTTGTTGCAGTAGTAGTCACACGTTGGGCACTTCTCCTCGCAGTAATGCACCGCGTCCTCCTTCTCGGTGTGGAGATGGCGCCCACGGTGAGAGGTCTCTCCAGCCGGGATGACCACGCAGCACTTTTCGCGGTGCCCGTTTTGCTCCACCTGGTGGTCATAGTCGAAGGCGCCGTGCTTCCCGTCGAAGGTGCGCTTGACGCGAGTCAGTTGGCTGTCGATCTTGCAGATACCCTCCTCCTCGCAGAGCTCCTCGCACTGGTGCACATTGCCGCAGAGGTGCACAGCGCCGCCCGCGATCATGTCGTGGAAGTGATCGCCGCAGTCGCACTTGCGCGGGCACGACTGCATGACGCACTCGAAAGGGCACATAATCTCCTGGCAGCGGTGAACCTCGTGCGCGACGTCGTGGGGCGACTGGCAGGAGTTTGCGCAGCAGGGCAAATCGCACATCTCCTTGCACAGGTGGCGCTTGCTGACGCACTCGTGCGGTCCGTCGTGTCCGGGGTCCAGCGCGCACGACTCCATGCAGTTGCGCAGGTGCGACAGGTGGCACGCGTCCCCGCAGAGGTGATCCTTGTCCACGCAGTGGTGAGCGCCGTCGTGGCCAGCTTTCAGCGAGCACGGAGGCACCTGGAAGTAGCGGCGAATTATTAACAGACAAATAAGAGAGCCGATATTGGTTTACGATGATTATGTGTTGAGGGATGGGAGTTGGGTTCCTTCTATTCGCACTGCCCCGCCTGGATCTCGGGAGTCACGTCGGCAATGTCCTCGCGGCAGAAGGAGCACACGCCGTCACAGTCGTGCACACTGGAGCAATCGTGCGCACCGGGATGGTCCCGCTCGAGCAGACAAAGGTGGAAGCAGCTCGCGCACTGCGATCCACAGAGCTTCCACCTATTGCGCAGATCCTGCAGCTGTAGCCGAACGTTCTGAACCAGATTTCGCACGTCACCCTCCTCTGGGAGAGCGTCGCCGTCCGCGTCGATCAGCCAGGACTTCAGCCACTCGGTGACCCGCTCGCATCTCCGGTGAACGACCGCGTCGAGCCACTCCTGCATCTTGTCTTTGTACTTCGGGGGAAAGTACAAGGATCTGTCGTGTAAAGACGCAAACACAGCAAGAAGCTCATCCTTGACGCCGGCGGATGGCACCGCGATGTAGGGGTGACAAAAGACAATTGTGAAAGCATGCTTTGCCTTGACGCCAGCTCTTTACCACATTCAGGTTTAAACTTCGGAAAGCAAGACACTTTTCAGATCGGGCTCCATTTGCACCCCACCGCGAGCTCCATCGTTGGAGGTTGGATGACGCACAGAGGCAACATCCCATCGCACGGCACGCCAACGAGGCAGTCTTCGGCGATCGGCTGGTTCGAGCGGTCAACGAGGTTGTGGTCTGCAGTTAATTCCGCATCCTCGTTGAGCGTGCCGAAGCTGATGGCGCATGGGAGGTGCCGGATCAGGTATCCGACGAGCATCGTCGCCTCCTGGCCTCCGAATGAGGTCCAATCCTTGAGCACGAGCTTTGCCATCAGGTGTCTCGTCGTGCCGGCGAAGGCAGTGCCCGTCGAAAACTGTGCTCCCCCCTTGAAGAGAGCATGCTGACTGTTCACGAGCTCGGTGAAGTAGGCGTTCTCGGTGGGGCTGGGAAACGGAGAGATGCCGAGACCACCTCTGTACATGGAGGAGATGAAGTTGTTCGGATTGGCTTGGCCGTTGGCTCGCATGACTCGGTCTTTTATCTTTTTTAGGAACTCGCCCATCACCTGCTTCGCACCCTGCCGCATAACATCCTTGATGGAGATGACGAACTGCCCCTGGAACAGCTTGTCGTTACCCTTGATGCAGCCAACCCCGGTTTCGAACTTCTGAAAGGTGGCGGCGGTGTCGCGCCCAAAGAAGTGCCCGGTGCGATACACAGTGAGGCTGGAGACGGCGGCGTTGAAGATGCTCAACAGCATGTCCTCCTGAGCGCTGCGCTCGAATGACCCGAGGCCCTCGAAGTCTAGAGCCACCAGCAGGCACTTGCGACCATCGACCTCCACCTGGACGGCGCTCATCCAGACGCCGTCCGTGCACCGCCCGCCGGACACGTTGAAGAGTGTCCCGGCAAAGTGGTTCAGCCAGAAAGATTTCCCGGTGGACTGCATCCCCATGGTGCTGATGACGCGGACGTCACCGGTCCAGCCGCTCAGGATGGAGTCGTACATGCCAAAGCCGACGGCATCGGCGATGGAGAAGATGTCGAGCTGGTCGGCTTGGCTGCGCATGTGCATCCCGTTGCTGAGGGCGACGAAGTTGTTATTCTCGCCGCGGGCAATCTGCAATGGCACCATGCAAATTAGGTTCCAAAGCAGCTGCTTCCAGGTAGAGGCAGGCGCGGGCGCTGCGGGTTGCATGTCGACGTCGCACATCGGTTCCGAGCCTGTCGACGTACTCACCACGGTCAGTCTGAGAGCCTTGTGCATGGGCGCCACGACGATTGGCGCCAAGTCCAGGTGGTCGCCCCGCGGGTCGTAAAGAGTTGCCCAGTACTTCTCGATGTCGCGCTGCAGCGACGGCCGCGTTGAGCCTTCAAGGACCAACGTC
>Ga0075109_1002056_pt1 | contig 11599 bp, 9 predicted proteins | sample AntAceMetag02UKD_FD_69798 | JGI IMG/M metagenome (GOLD analysis project Ga0075109, IMG submission 69798) | Saline lake microbial communities from Ace Lake, Antarctica - Antarctic Ace Lake Metagenome 02UKD | ecosystem: Environmental > Aquatic > Non-marine Saline and Alkaline > Saline | place...
TTCCGCCGCTTCTCCCTGCGCGGTCTGGCCAAAGTGACACTCGAATGGGATCTCATTGCGTTCGCCTACAACCTCAAACGCCTCCACCGCCTCGGCGCGGTCCTGCCCACCGCCTAACCCCGCCCGGGCAACCATCCCCTCACCACCGACAACGCTAAAACAAGCCCTCACCGCCTTCGGCTCGCGCACGTCACTTGAAATTGACCGGCCATATTTTCCGATTGGTCCAGGTCTCCTCATTTTTAAGCCCGACAGACTGCTAGGGGGTTCTCATAGGTAAACGTACAGTTCGGCTCCTCAAATAGCTTTGGTCGGGTTGCCCAAACTGGTCCACCTAAACAGTTCGTCTGGATGGGTTGATGTCGTGGTGGAGGGATGGGCGGAAGCCGTCTGGAGCTCATCCCTTGAGTGGAGGTTTCTGATTCGCGCTTTTGGGGAGTAGCGCCCTTAGCGATTTACCTCCGTAGAACTGCTGAAAAAAGGGAAGGTAAAGTGAACGCCGAGTGGATGTTGACATTGAGCACAGTCACAAGGATCAGGACAAATAGGCATGGCTGCGGCAAACGGGTATTAGGGGGAGCGCCGGGCGATTTTTCAAAAAGCTCTGAGCAAGCATATAAAATGGGACCATTTTGGGATAATGGGATTAGTTGCGATTGACGCGTGACTGTCACAAATGAGCGGCGGCGTGACCGTCACTTGCATCGGTTGCTGTTGAAACTGCGAAAGTCTCTTTGAACTGATAAACATCCGAACTGCTGGAGCTGTTTGAAGGGACCGGGGGCGGTGCCGTGCGAGCCCGATGATGATCGGGAGGTGGCCCGGTTTCCTTTCCTGAAATCATCTTACCTTGAACGCGCTGGGCAAAGATCAATCGGCTCAGATGCGAAAGGAGCTGCCGTCTGGGTGGGGCGACCACCTCGAAGGGGAGCGGGGTAAGTGGAACCCCCTCGAAGCCTCACCATAATAGAGTAGGCCCAGGTCAGACCCTCCGAAAATATGACACCGAAATCCCTACCCTCAAAGTCCCCCGCTGAGCGCGCGCGACGCTCGCGAACATCGATCCGCGAACTCGGTCGCGAGCCTCGCGAATACTGCCTTACTCCGGAGCAGCACGAAACCGTCGCCGATTTCTGCCAGAATAATTTTGGCCACGGGCCCACCCGCCGGGAACTTAAGTCGTTTTTAATCAAACGTGGGGCGAAGTCTGTCCCGAAGACGGCAGAGAAAAAAGCGAGGATTAGTCCGTCAGACGAGCCGAGAAGCGAAGCGAGAGTGCGAGTCACTCCCGAAAAAGGCACCACCGTCATAGTGTCCGAAACCCTCCAAACGAAAACCGACAGCTCCTCTCGTCCCCCCTCGCGAACAGCGAAGGGTGACCAGGTCGACTTTCTGAACGACTATGAATTCGCTCCCCGACAATAAATCTCATCGGCCACGTATCAGCGCTGAGGATTTCCGCCTGCAGCGGGATTGCTGCATTCGTGAGGGCATCAAGCCGTCGCAATTTTTTAGCGAGGCGATCCGTAACCGAGCGCACGGAAAGTGTGGTCCTTCGGCGAAAGCTCGAGAGCTTGCCGAAGCACGCGAGTGGAGGCGGCGAATTGCCCTAGTGGTATTCGATACTCATCAGCTACTGATTGCGGCGCATCACTTCGCGGCAGAATCCCCCACGAGATTGCCCGAAGAGACAGGACGGTGGCGTGATGTCGCTGCGCTCCTCACTCGCGCCTGCGATCAACAACAGCGGTTAATCGAAATCTTGGCTTCGGAGGGAACCGAAAAATGAATGTAGTCCTTAAACAAGCGACGATTGGCTACACCCTTGAGGGGCAATGTGCTAACGGATTTTCTCGGACCGTAGATCCGCAAATTCTGTGGAATCATGTAGATAGCTTCCGGCTTCTATCGCAGACTCATGGGGGGTCCATCTGCCCTGCTACATTTCGCACTCGCATTCGCGGAGCCGAAAGACCGCGTCAGTGACCAGTTGATGGTTGAGGCAGCTCTCAAGATCCTCGGTAGCCTAACCGGATGTAGCGATGCCTTTCGGATTCCCGTCCTAATCGTTCGGCACGCTGAGGTGGGATTCTCCGGAGATGAAAACTCAGGCTGTTGCCACCCTCATGTTTTTGTCCTCAAACGAGATCCATCGACGGACAAAGCGATCCCGATTTTCAGCAATACACGGGCGGACAAAATAATATTGGACTACGTGGCGAGGGAGATTGAAACGCAGCACAGCCTGATAAGCCCGGTCCGGGAGGACCGCCTCCATAAAGTTTTCCGGCCCGAATATCCGAGCGGATTGAGATCTGGGGAGCACGCTGATCTTTGCTCGATCGGGCGAAACTGTTGTTTGTCGGTGGGCCGTGGCGAGGCGAAAACCCGGGCGGAATTCGAGACATTTTTCGCACAAAAAAGACTAAAAATAGAAAGGATTAATAATGAGGGAATCACAGCTCGAGTTCCGAATGGGGCCATCATCGAAATCAACGGAGGAATTATGGGAGCAGGTCAAAATTGGACCAAGTGCGCAAGAAATTCGACGCATTGTTCACCGGACGAGAGATTCGTGAAAAACAAAATCGAGATCACGAAACGTCCGAAAAACTCATCGAAGCTCGACGACAAAATGGGAGCAATACTTCGACTCGAACTGCAACGAAAACGGCCCGCTCGGAAGCAGATATCTTGCGGCCTTGGCGACTGGGGGTGATCATGATGCTGAGCCTACTTCTCGTGAGTTGGTCGGTCGTAATATTGGACGACACTGCAACCGAACTCCGTCAAGGGATCCGAAAACTAAGGATCGAGAACATGGGGCTGCATCTGGAAATTGTGGAGCTCCAGATGTTATCGATCAGATCGCCAGATCTCGCGAAGAACCCTCAACTGCTGAAGCTGAGAGGAAGACTGGAGGAGTTCAACTTCACCAAAATTTCGTCGCTGAAAGACTAAGCAATCAACGGGGATCACTACACAATTTGGATGGAGAATCCGTTCTACCCTCGCGGCGAAAAGTGCTGCTCGGGCTCTTGGAGACCAATGCCAAATCATTCGCCGACGACGGCGAAAAATCGCAGCGGTTCATCGCGGGAGCCCATTCAGTCGGCGGAGGCAGCGATAGTGGAGGAGTATATCCGGATTCTCAGCGAGCCATAACCAACGGGGAGCTAGACTGGTGGGATAGTCCGCCACCACCGTCCACTTTAGAACATCTTTTTCCGACCAACGGTAGATCGACGGATCAGTCTATTGGTTCGGAAAAATCGCCATCGAATTTGGAGGTGGAGCTATGAGCCACACCCTTAGGCTTAGCATCGTGGTCGAATATCCAGAACGATTTAGCCGCATCATCGCGATGCGGGAAGAGAGCTGGAAGAAGCCTCGAACCCGCGATTGGTTTTCAAATCTGTTACCTAAAATTCAGTCCGGGGAAATCGTTGTCAGGTGCGGGTGCGGTCGTGGGCTCGGTCGGCAGGCACTCCCTCGGATTTGCGTGCGACGAAGCGATGCTGAGCTCAACTGGTTTCGAAGGAGGATCGCTGAACATGACGAAACGTATTGTCCGCTGGATATTTTGAGGCGCGCCCGTCAGCGGCCCAGTGAGTTTTCGGCCAAAATATTTGGTGCGTTTGTGCCTCCGTCTAAAATTAATCCCAAACGAAGCGAGGCCCAAACTGGGGCCGGGAAACGGAATGCCTCTTGGGATTTTGACTCGGCGATGACATATCTTGGGGCGGAAGCGAACCTGCGTGCATTTAATCGATTTAACCCGTCGTTTGGTATTCTTTCTCAACCGTCCGTTTGGGACTGGTTACACGCGTGGGATGAAGTGGCCGGAGAGGAGCAGATCTCTGGTGGGCGTTCGCCGAGGGCCGGTGCTTCGGACCAAGAATGCGCTCTAACGGTTGGCTTAATTATCCCCGATCGTGGGCATATCCGCCCCGATATTGAATGTCTTGTCGTCGATTGGTTTCGGGCCGGTCGGTTTGAGCGATGGGCTCATTTTTGTCCACGGATGGTCGCCGAGAAAGCGCTTAAGGCCTTGGTCCATGACAAAAAAAGTATCATCTCGCCGCCCTATCTTGCGGTCGGTTTGGTGGAAAAAGATGGAGAGGTTCGGCGGCTTTGGCTGCGTCCAATTTGGTTGTCTTGTAAGGGCATCGCGCTGGTTGACAGTAATATCGAGCGGAGAGCCTGGGATCTCGAGGATTTTGATCGTCAGGTGGTTTTTCGACCGATTTTGGAGGCTGATTTGAGGCGACTGGATTTGTTGCGATCCGTCCGCGATTTCGAGACGATAGATCGTATTTGGGATGGGGTTCGGTTCGAGCGAGACCATTGCCGCAGTAGCATGATCGGTCTGATCGAAAACTTCGGTTACAAGCCGGGGAGCAATGCGGAATACGATTTAAGACGAGAGCGGACAACCCGTAGAATGGCGCTTCTGAATCACCCGTTCGTAGGCGTCGGGATCGAGGGGTGGAATCTCAAATCCGGACCGCGTCCAGCATGGAACCAACTTGGTCTGGATTTCAGGGCGACGCACTACACTCCCTCCATCACGCGTTTTTTGGCTAGCCGCTTCGGTGGGGTATCAGCTCTGCAATAAACACCCCCGAACCACCGCACCCATTTTCAAGTAGTCACCATAATATAGACATGAACCTGTATCCAACTACCACTCTAGGAATCGCCTTCGGACCGCTGTCGGTCGGTGGAGATCGGATTCCCACTAACCCATTAAATTTCAAGTCATGAAATCCGAAGATGCTGCATTTATTGGCACTCTGGGCCAACCCGTCGCTCGGTTTACCGCTGAGCAAGTCGCGCTCATCTTGAACTGCCAACCCCACGACATTCCGGTGCTGGTGGCGGCGAGGCTGCTATCCCCGTTGGGGAAACCTAACGCCAACAGCACCAAATATTTTGTGCGGTTGATGTCCTAGAACACGCAAGGGACTCGAAGTGGCTTGATAAAATGACTTTGGCTTTGAGTTCCCATTGGCAGGCCAAGAACGCCAAGCAAAGCGCACGGATGGAACATGGGCGAATCTTGCAATCCAACCTCAAGCCGTTGCGCGCGGCATCTTGATGATGGTGGCACCTCCGGCCGCTTCGAATTCCTCTAACGGAGGGAGGGTCACTCGCGCATTCTTCGCATACGCTCGGTGCACCGCCTTGCTGTTATGCCCCAGTGCCAGTTGCGCGAATCGCTCCGGATAGCCGGCGGTCTTTGCCCGCTCGGCCCAAGCATAGCGATAACTTTGCAGGGTCACGCCGGAGATGCCCAAGCCTTGGCAGCGTTGTCGAAACTCGGTAGCACGGTGGCCGGGTTTGCAGTTGCGAAGATAAGGGAACATCGGGCCTTTTTTGGGCAAATTATCCAAGATTGCAGCCACTGCCTTACCGAAACGAATTTGCGGGGTAGTCTGATTGGCCCTCCACCGCGTTTTCATCCGGACATAGGAAACAGTCATGGCGACCCAATCGACATCTTCGGCATGCAGATTGGCTAAGTCGGACTGGGAAGCCCCCAGTAGCCAGGCGAGCCGGTAGAACGCCTCGCGTTCCGAATTCCCTTCTCGGGCTACGATACGCAGGTGTTCTTCCTCGGTGATTGCCCGTTTCTCTTTGTGGCGAATGCTCGGCCACTGGCGCTTGGGAATCAGCGGCCACGGTAGCCAGTTCATATCCACGCAGAAGTTGTGGAGTCGCCGTAAGAAATTATTGGTTGAGACACCGCCGATTTCCATCGCCCGGAGCAGTTCCTCCGCTCTGGTCTCCACGATGGTTCGGGCTAGAAGGGGGACGAGGGCTTTGTCTTTGGCGGCGCGTTCCCATCGTTCCTTGTTCGATCCCTGTTTTGAGTTCGTCAACGCGATCATCGCGTGTCCCCACGTCCGCTTCGCCATCGAGCTGTCGGCTCCCAACAGGTAGGCCTTGGCGATTTGCAGGTTCAGCATGGGCTGGTTCTCTGCTTCGTTTTTGGCGTGAACAAGCCGTCGTGCTTCATCTGGGTTCGTCGTCGTGCAACTGGTTCGGCTACCGGTGATGGAATCGACGCAGTAGAATGTATTGCCGCGATTGCGGCGGCGAATGAGTCGGTATCGTGCTTTCATTTTGAGAAGTCACGACGATACCCGGAAACGGATTCTCAGGGTTAGAGAGTAGTCGGAGGGTGGGTTCAGGCAGTCCCGAATAGTCTGGGAGTAGTAATTTCGGTGTCCGTTTTGGTGTCCGCTTCCGAGTCCCTTATCCTCAAAGCACTGAATGTCAGTGGTTTAAACTTGGAGGCGCGGGGCGGAATCGAACCGCCGATAGAGCTTTTGCAGAGCTCGGCCTTACCACTTGGCGACCGCGCCGTAATCCTAGGAAGGCGGACGTTGCAAAGATTCCCGCAGGCGCGCAAGTCCCGAAAATGAATTATCCGACCCCCCCGAGTCAGGTCGTCGATGTCCGAGGGGGAAATGGGGCGGTGTTCTCGCTGTTCGGCACGGGAGGTTGGGAATCCCCTTTCAAATAGGTCATCGCAATGCTGAAGCGGAAGGTGGATCCGCGGTCGGGTTCGCTGTCGACGGAGATGGCACCTCCCATCAATTCACACAGCCGCTTGGAAATCACGAGCCCCAGCCCAGTCCCGCCGCGCCGCCGAGTGCTCGAAGAATCCATTTGGTTGAAGGGTTTAAAAAGTTCTTTGATGCGGGTCGAGGGGATGCCGATTCCTGTATCGGCGATTTCCACGAATAAGCGGAGTTTGCAGATCCCGTCGGCATCGACATCGGCGTTGCGGGCGCACGTGATCGAGACATCGATTTGGCCTTGTTCAGTGAACTTCACCGCGTTGCCGATCATGTTTTTCATGACCTGACGCAGCCGGGTTTGGTCACCGTTTACGATCACCGGGACTCCGGGATCAACTTTGATTTTAAAGCCTAGGCCGGTGCGCTTAGTGATGGGGACAAATTGGCTTTCGAGGTCGGTCACACACTCTCGGAGGGCGAAGGGCGCGTGCTCGATTTCGAGCTGACTCGCTTCTAGGCGGGATACGTCCAAAATGTCGGCGATGAGGCCTTCGAGAGTCACCCCGCTTTGGTGGATGTTGTTGACGTATTCAGTCTGATCTTGGGTGAGCGGGGTATCTCGGAGGAGCTTCGAAAATCCGAGCACGGCGTTGATCGGGGTGCGGACCTCGTGGCTGACCACGGTGAGGAATTCACTTTTGGCTTTGTCGGCGGATTCGGCGGCGTCTTTCGCTTCGGTGAGGGCGGCCTCGGCGGCGATGCGGTCGCTGACGTCGTGACCTACAGCTTGATATTCCATTACCTTACCCCCGGCCGTTTTGATCGCGCGATGGGTCCATTGGTAAGTTGAAGCCTCGGTGGCAGCGGCGCCCGTTAGCTCGCAGGTAAACGAATCGCGGTCGGGCAGATTGCCTTGGAAATCACGTTTGGGATATCCCAAATCGAAAACCTTGAAGCGGGTGCCGAAAAGCTGGGCGCGTTTTTGGCCGAAGAACTCAGCGAAGGATGAGTTGGCGAAGGTCAGCGTCCCGTCGACGCGATAACGGCAGATGAGATCGACCTGATCTTCCACAATGCCGCGGTAGCTCGCTTCCATTTTTTGCAGGCTTTGCGCCATGCGCTCAATCTGTCGGGCGACTCCGATAATCTCATCCTGGCCGGCTTCAAAGGGATCTTCCTCTGGCGGCTGATCGGGAGAGATCCTCTGCTCGGCAAGTTCGGTTTGGTGGCGAGCCTGCTGATTGATTTCGCGCAGGCGGTCGATCAGGGTGCGGTCCCAGACATAGCCCGCTAGCACGAGCAGGATGCAGCCGATGATGGCCAGCCCGAGAACCCAATAGGTGAAGCCGAGTTTTTCACGTAATTCTTCGTCCGTGGCTAAGACCACCAAGGTAATTGCAAGGCTCAGCGATAGCGCGAGTATCATCGCTGTTTTACGCTGGAAAAGGACGCCCATGGGGAAAGGTGCCGGAAGAGAACGATTTAGTCTAATGGAAAAACGCGCTTCGCTCGTAGCGTTAAAAAAGGGCCAACGTATTGCGGCATCGGCGGTCAGGCGAAATCCGTTAACAAAACACGGGATTGTGTCGCTTTTCCTGCGCGAGCGTAGTAATCGGTCCGTGTCCGGGGGCCAATACGGTATCGCGGGGCAGTGAGAGGATTTTACCGCGAGCCTGTTTCAGTTGTTGGCGGTAATGCGTGGGGCTGCCGCCAATAGAACACGAGAAAAGCGCGTCGCCAACCACGGCGAGAGGCCAGCTGAGTCCTTTGACAAAGAACGTGGTTTGCCCGGGAGAATGTCCGGAGGTGAGCAGAGTCTTGATGTCCAGATTGCCGACATGGAAATGGACGCCTTCGTCAAAATACCGGGCCGACTCGACGGGCACCGGTTCGTCGCGGTGGCTCCAGACCTCGGCCCGAGGATGAGCCGCAGTGAGTCCGGCTAACGCCGCAATGTGATCGGGGTGATTGTGCGTGATCATCACATATTTGAGAATCAAACGATCGCTTTTGATCACATCTAGCATCGCATCGACGGAGGCTCCGGTATCGAAAGCCACGGCCTCCTTGGACTTCGAATCCCAAGCCAGATAGCTGTTCACCGTCATGTCTCCGAAAGGGGTGTTGAAGGCGGCGAAGCCGCGGGGGTAAACGGGGATATCAGGATACCAGTTCTGGCGCGCCAGCGCTTCGAGCGCCGGCGGATTGAGCCCGAGGTGCCGGGCGATCCGACGGATCACGGCATAGATCGGCTCACCTTGTTTTACTTTGGCTAGATCCTCGGGACTGATTTCAGCCCGCCGCGCGAGGTCTTCATCGGAAATCTGGAGGCCCCGTTGGATCTTGTTAATGACGTCGTCGAAATTGTCTTCGAGAGGGATGAGTGGCATGGGAAAGGTATGGGTTGGAAAGTGAACCGAGCGCAAGGATCCGGGTCGGGTCGGGCGGGGGGCATCCGAGAGACAGCAAACCGCCGACGGCGACCGGCGGTTTGGATCAGATGAGCGTCGCCCTCGCGGATCTAGAGTTCGGCGATGATGGCGTTAAAGGTCGCGCTCGGACGCATCGCGGCGGTGGCCTTGGCGACGTCGGGTTGGTAGTAACCGCCCAAGTCCACGGCGGAGCCTTGAACGCCATTGAGCTCGGCGACGATGGTTGCTTCGGCGAGGCCAAGTTTTTGTGCGATCGGGGTGAAGGCCGCTTGGATCGTGGTATCTTCGGTTTGAGCAGCTAGCTCTCGGGCCCAAAAAAGGGTTAGGTAGAATTGGCTGCCTCGATTGTCGATGCCGCCGAGACGCCGGGTGGGCGACTTGTTGTTCTGCAGGAGTTTGCCGGTCGCGCGATTTAGGGCCGTGCTCATGATCTTGGCTGCCGGCAGGTTCAGGGTTTCGGATACGTGTTCGAGGGAGACGGCTAGGGCCAAGAACTCGCCGAGGGAATCCCAGCGCAAGTAGTTTTGGGCTTCGAATTGTTGGACGTGCTTGGGCGCGGAGCCGCCGGCACCGGTTTCAAATAAGCCGCCGCCGTTCATGAGGGGAACGATCGACAGCATCTTGGCGCTGGTGCCGACTTCGAGGATGGGGAAAAGATCGGTTAGGTAATCACGTAGCACGTTGCCGGTGACGGAGATCGTGTCCTTACCGCGTTTGATGCGGGCGAGGCTGAAGGCACACGCATCGGCGGGAGGCATGATTTTGATCTCGAGCCCAGCGAGATCGTAATCGGCGAGGTAGATATTCACCTTGCTGATCAGCTCGGCGTCGTGAGCGCGGGTGGCATCCAGCCAGAAAACGGCGGGAGAACCGGAGGCTCGGGCACGGTTGACGGCAAGTTTCACCCAATCGCGAATGGGCGCGTCTTTGGTCTGGCAAGCGCGCCAGATGTCGCCGGCCTCAACTTCGTGCTCTAGCAGGATTTTGCCATCGGTATCGACCACTTGGATCTTACCGTTGGCCACGACTTCGAAGGTCTTGTCGTGGGAGCCGTATTCCTCGGCTTTTTTAGCCATGAGTCCAACGTTGGGCACCGAACCCATGGTCGTTGGATCGAGGGCGCCGTGCTCGCGGCAAAAGTTGATGGTGGCTTGGTAAACGCCGGCATAGCTGCTGTCAGGAATTACCGCCAAGGCATCGCGGGTCTTGCCGTCGGCGTCCCACATGATACCCCCGGCGCGGATCATTGCGGGCATGGAGGCATCGATGATGATGTCGGAAGGAACGTGCAGTCCGGTGATGCCCTTGTCGGAATTCACCATGGCCAGATCTGGACCCGCTGAGTAGGCGGCGGCGATGTCGGCTTCGATGACGGATCGTTCGTCGTCGGAAAGCTCGGGCAGCTTGGCGATGAGGTCGCCAAAGCCGTTTTTGAAATCGACCTCCAGGCGCTGCAAAATGTCGCCGTGGCGGGAAACCAAGTCCTTAAAGAATACCTCAACAGCGTGACCAAAGATGATGGGGTCGGAGACCTTCATCATCGTTGCCTTCATGTGCAGGGAGAACAGCACCCCGTCGTTACGCGCGCGTTCGACCTGTTCCGCCAAGAACTTCACGAGGGCTTTTTTGCGCATGAAGGTGCTATCGAGAATTTCTCCGGCTTGCAGTGGAGCCGCCTTGCGCAGGGTGGTTTTGCTGCCGTTGGTGGCGATGAATTCGATGGAGAATTCCGTCGCGGTCTGGGAGGTGAGGGATTTCTCGTTGAAGCGGAAATCGTCCCGCGACATCGTAGCGACGTTGGTCTTGGAGTCGGAGGGCCAAGCCCCCATGGAGTGAGGATTATTGCGGGCGTAATCCTTGACCGCTTTGGGCGCGCGGCGGTCAGAGTTCCCCTCGCGGAGGACGGGATTCACCGCGCTGCCTTTGATTTTGTCGTAGCGCGATTTTACGGATTCTTCTTCGTCGGTGTGAGCGGTCTCAGAGTATCCGGGCAGGGCGTATCCTTGGGATTGCAGCTCGGCGATGGCGGCTTTGAGCTGGGGCACGGAGGCACTGACATTCGGCAGTTTGATGATGTTGGCGTCCGGCTTGAGAGTGAGAGCGCCCAACTCGACGAGGGCGTCGTTGATCCGTTGTGCCTCGGTCAAGTGCTCGGGAAACACGGCGAGAATCCGGCCTGCGAGGGAGATGTCACGGAGCTCTACTTTCACTCCAGCGTGTTTGGTGAATGCTTGGACGATGGGCAAGAAAGCATAGGTGGCGAGCGCGGGGGCTTCGTCAGTCTTGGTGTAGATAATCGTGGGTGCCGAGGACATGGTTTTAAGGGAAAACGAGTTAAGTAAGGGAAGATCGAAACGGACGAGGTTGGTGCCGGCAAGACTTGGCTGCACGTGAGTCCCGCTGATTTGAAGGTTAGACCCAGTAGTGTTCGGCAGGGGAACTGCTGCAAGAAGGCGATCAATCAATCCTACGAAAGCCATTTATATGTGACGCAATTGTAGCTGTACTTTTGGATTGCATGATGGTTTAATCGGCGCGTGTCCGGAACTCGCGCCGAAACTAAAACTGAAGTGACCGAAGCCGACTTGGCTAACTGGAAACTGCTGGGAGCTTTTCAACGGCGTCTGCAACCGATGC
>Ga0075109_1002059_pt1 | contig 11589 bp, 3 predicted proteins | sample AntAceMetag02UKD_FD_69798 | JGI IMG/M metagenome (GOLD analysis project Ga0075109, IMG submission 69798) | Saline lake microbial communities from Ace Lake, Antarctica - Antarctic Ace Lake Metagenome 02UKD | ecosystem: Environmental > Aquatic > Non-marine Saline and Alkaline > Saline | place...
GTCCCTCAACCGCTATGTCAACGATCGCCGCTCTGGTAACAGGACTGAATTCAGTCCTCAAGAGCGCAGAAAATCGTCGGGAGAGTAGAAGAGCTCTAGCTCTTTGGGTTGGGGCTGGGCCACTGTGGCGCAGCCCCAACCGCGTCTTTCGCAAGTGAGCTTGCGCACAACCACCAAATCGTGATCCACCGTCAAGCAACTGGTCATCGAAAAGACGACCCAGCACAACTGGGACATTGTCTTCTTGGGCGCCAACCAGGACGCCGTGATGAAAGCAGCGGAGCTTGGTATCGAACGAGGCCGTTCGATGACCTATGGGGCAAATAGGGATGGGGTCACACACGCCTCGGAATCGCTCAGCCGCTACGTCAGTGACCGCCGCTCGGGATCAAAGACGCAATTCAGCCCGGAGGAGCGACGGAAGTCATCCGGTAACTAGTCCGCGTTGGCGACAGTCGGGGCCAGCCCACTAGTGGGCTGGCCCTTCCAAGCCCCGCATAGCCTCAGCACCACGGTGCACCGCTCAGATGAATGGTTTCGGTTGCTCGGGTCGCGTCCGTGGGAAAGAGGTTGCACTAACGGCTCGGCCGCTTGCTGCGATCGCAGCCCCGTGGTGCGCACCGGCGAAAGACCCGGTGGATTTCACCCCTCCTTGTTCGGTTGATGGGAGTAGGTGAAGGTCGTGTCCGACTTGATCCGACGGAACTCTTGGCGAGCCTCCGCGATTGCGTTGCTGGGCGGTTCCCAAATGTCGAGGCCCTTGCCAAGAAGCAAGCGCCAACCCCGGTTCGTAGCGATCGATCGGTCGTGGATCGTATCGTCAAGTCTGACTTTGAGCGTCACGCCGAAGCCTTGTGAAGCGTCGCGGAGCGCAATGAGGCGCTCGAGCTGGTCTTTCTTGAACTGATCCTTGTCTGTCTGGGTGGTGATGAGTTCAACAGAGACTTCTTCGGCGGGTTCTTTTCCGAGAGCAATGAGCCCGATGAGGTCGCCAACGTTCCGGACCTGATGAGGCATTCTGATGTACGGGTCAACGATCGTGATCTCGGTCGCGCCAAGGAGGTACGGCATGAGGACGTTCTCATAAGACACGCCGGTTTGGCCCGCCTTGAAGTCTCGAATCCCTTCGAAGAGTGTCGTAAGTTGGTCGGGTAGCACTGGTTGGTTGCCACCCTGCGGCACTATCGGGAGCACGGGCGCAATCGATACGCCCTTTCGCCGTTCGGGAGTAGCGACCGGCGAAATCTCCGTTTCTATCCCATTGCCAGTATGGCCTTCTTCCGGGATCTCGGCCTCCCAATTGCGGTGGTACAGCTCGGGGTATTGGTTCTCTTCCACTGTGACAACATCGTGCCAGGAGCCGACCGCGTCCTGATAGCCGAACTGAACCGGATTTTCCCGCATTGTCGCGTCGATTCGAAGAACCTGGTCCTTCACTCTTTTGCGGCCCTCGATCGAATACACCAGAAGCTCTTGGATTTCCTCAGCGGTCGCAATCCCGGTCGGGTAGATGAGCTTCATAAGGCCCGAGAAAGTCTTATGAATACCGTCACGGTCGCGCGTTGAAATGTCGGACCCTAGGCTGAAGTGCGCCTGGTACTTGTCCGAAAAGTCCTCGCTGCGCTTGACGTGGAGAATCTCGGCGAGATAGTCAACGACAAAACCATACCCCTCAGAGAACATTTCAGAGCGAATCGGTGAAACCTCCCAACCCGGGATGTAGTGATGGATTCGATCAAGCCAGGCGGCATCCCGGTATGAGTCGGGCAGTTCGTCGAACAGGTCGGAGTGCCGGAGCATGTACGGCACCGTGTGAGAGGTGTTGCCTATGAAAACCATCGAAGCTTCAGCCCCCAATGGCTTGTTGCCGCGGTTAAACTGCTTGTTCGCCATGTAGTTCTTCATGATGTTGACCAAGTTCTGGTCTGTGCGCCGGTTTGCCGCGAACTCATCAAAAGCGACCACATCCCAGTAGCCGACAAGCCCGAGCTTACCGTTGGCATTGTTGACGAAGAGCTTGGCGACCGTCACCTCCCCACCAGAGATAAGAGCGCCGTTTGGGGAGAGCTCGCTAAACGTGTGCGATTTGCCAGTACCTTTCGGACCGAGTTCCACAAGGTTGTAGTTACGCTCGACGAAGGGAATGAGTCGAGTGAGGGCGATGAGTTTCCCACGCCGGCTGAATTGCTCCGGGTTTAGCCCGATTGACTGCATAAGCAGGTCGATCCACTCCTCGGTGGCAAATGAGTCCCGTGCGGCGTGGTACTTGTCGATGTCGATGCCAGCAATCTGGATGGGCTTCAGGCTCGCAAGTACCCAGGGCTCGGTTGGTCCGTCGCTCGGTTGGTATTCGATGTCGCAGATGCACCAGACACCGCCCACGAGCAATTTCTGGTTATGTGTGACGGTGTCGGAGTCGATCGGCACATTCTTGATGTCGAGGTTTTCGAATGAAGCTTCGTAGGAATCCTGCTTGGTGTTGAGGTCGACTGTGACCCGGTCGATGATTCGATGCTTACCTTTCTCGCGGATCATCGACTGCACAAGGGTCTTTTCGTTGCGGTGGACATAGTGCTCGGCAAGAATTTTCCGCACCATGTCGATGCCATCCTGAATGGTGTCCTGATCATCAGAGGCGGCGTATTGTCCGAGCAGATACTCGAGGACGTATCCAGGCACAACAGCGTTGCCTCGCACGGCTTTCACGAGGTCTTTGCGCACGACTGAGCCAGCAAACAGGCTGTTGATCTTTAGGTCGAGGTCAGACTCATCTTCGATAAAGGTGGGCACGTAGAGCGCCTCTGCTTTGGTCGCGCCGAGCCCGCTGATAGCTTCGTCGAGGTTCGTCATGTGGTCTCCCTAAAAGTCTGGCGTGGCGGTGATGCGGTTGGTGAACATGTGTTTGTAGGGCGCCTGCCACGAATTGCTATTTGGACTGGGCTGCTCAAGCCTAAGCTCGACCTGCGCGCCGAGCGGCACCCCGGCGTCAGGTCGGATCTGGAGCTTAATCTCCTGAAGCCGATCGCGCTCATCTCCTGTGGCAGCGAATACAACAATTACCTGGTCGGAAATTCGTGCGTCACTGTAGTAGAGGGTTGCCCGCAGCTCTCGGGCGTGGGTGCGTTCACTAATCGGCTCTGCCTGCAGAAGGCTCACACGCACAATTGCATTGGTGAGGATGTCGCTCTTAGGCTTGATATGCACTTCAACTGGCTTGACCTCGCTCTTGCCCTTCCGGCTGATCGTGATGACGGGCACGACGATCTCCTGCAGTGTTGCCCCGCCGTGCACAAAGCGGTCGGCGGCCCCTTGCAGTTTCTGGGTGAGTCGGTAGATCGACTTTGGAATGTGCACCTGCCAGCTGCCGACGAGCCCGAGCTGGGCCGAGGTGAAGGTGTTGAACGATGACGTCTCTTTGAAGTCTTCACCAAGCAGGAATCGGCGGTCTCGGTACTTAATCTCGCCGTGTGGCTCCTCGTCAAGTTTGCTTCCATCTCCGATTTTCGACTCCTGGAAAAGAAAGCCGTGATCGGCGGTCACGAGAACGTTGGCGTCAGCAGAGGTGAGATTGCTAACAAGACGAGCGAGTTCGATGAGGGCATCTCTCGCGGCCTCGGGCGTGCCGGACTCGGAGCCGAGTTTGTGACTGCGCTTGTCTATCGCGTCGTGGTAGACGTAGATGACTTTGTGTTGTTGCAAGTACGGACGCAGCTCATCTTTTATTTTCTTCGCGACCACGTCCGCGGCGCTAATGGCCGTGCCCCCGACTGCCTCGAGAATCTTGGTGCGGTTTACAAGTCCACCGGCTGGCTTACCGTCGGTGACAATGTCGCTGCCTTTCCCCGCAAAGCCGATGGTCGAATGCGGCAACAGTGATGCCATTCCAAGCTGCGTGTAGCTTGGCAGAGCGCCCAGAACCGCCTCTACTTTTGCGTCGTAGGCAACCTTGGTGTCGCTGCGCAGGTTCGATGCAAACTCCTCGGCAACCTCGTAGCGCAGTGCATCGGACACAACAACGACGACTCGACGCCCCTGGGACACGATCGGTTTCACGAACCACTCGTAGAACGAGCTCTGGGAGCGAAACAAGATGGACTCCCACGTTTCGGCGGCATCGATTTGCTTTTGCCACTCAGTGGCGAGCGGGAAAACGTATTTGTTCGTATAAAAGAGTTCGACCTGCTCAATCAGCAGGGCGAGTTGATCGGCGTGCTCGGTAGCGTGTGTGGCGAGCAGGAACTGGCGATATCGCTGATCGATTCGATACCACTGATTCTTGTACTTGGTTAGCCCATCGTCGAAGTCAACAATCTCGACGTTCAGGGTGTTGATGTCGTGCAGCAGCTCCGCCGCGGACCGGATAGCTGTGTAGAGCGCCCGAATCGAAGGGTCGAGCGTGTACCAAAAAGTCGTCTGTCGAGCCCTTTCTGCGTCCTGAACGTCACGGATAGTGAGCGTTTGGTTACTGACACCGAGGGCAAGATCGCCAAGGATCTTCCAGTCGATCGCTTCAAACGTGTCGAGACTTAGTTGCTCTTGATAGTCCAAACCAGCGATCTGGGTCGAGATGTCGAGATCGTGCTCCACTCGCCGGGCAAGCGTCGCCATGGGCTCACGGCTGCGAACGTCATTGCGCCAGGCGCTGAAGTCATGCCCCGCTCCTGCCTTTGCGGATTCGAAGTCAGTGTGCGCCTGCTTGAAGAACCATTCGGTCATGTCGCCGACTGCGGGGCTCTCCGATTGGTATCCGTAAATGTCACTCGCGCCCCCCCAGTAGAAGTCGTCGAGGCCAAAGGTAACCAGCGCGGCATAGCCGGTTGTCGAACCTGCCGCCTCCTCGATGAACAGCGCGCGGGTAAGTTCCACGTAGCTATGAAGCTTGATGCCCAGAGTGACTGCGACCAACTTGGCACGTAGCTTAGTTCGGTCGTCGTCGGGATTGAGGAGCGCCTTTAATTTGGATTTGCGTTCTGCGCTAGCGAAGAACTTCGGGTGGTCAGACACGACGGGCTGCAGCCCGACTGGCAGCCCGAGGTCTTGCGCATCCATGGATGCGCGGTCAGCGGTGAATACGCCGTAGGCGAGCTCGAGATCCCAGAGCCAGTTGCCAATACCGTCGGGGATTATGCCTTTGCGGTAGACGATGAACGCCTGCTCAGGCTCCTCCTTCAAGAGAATGTGCTTCACGGCGTACTCGTTTTGCTCGACGCAGATGACCTTCACCCCGTCGAGTTCTGCTTCGAGCTTGTCAAGATCTGTCTCATATTCGCCATCTGGGTCATGCCAGAACGCAATGTGCCGGTCTCCGGCCTTGCGGCCGTGCGCAAATCGGTCGGCAAGTCCGCGCTTCAGAACGCCGAGGTCACTCACCGCTGTTGCCTTTCTTCAGGCCAATATCTTTCAGCGCCGCACCGAGCTTCTGGTAGTTCACGAGCACACCATCGTCGAGGTCGAGCGCGATTTGCTGGCCCGCAAGCGGGAAGAGGGTGTCGTGCTCGTAATCGTGCAGCTCGCGGAGGACCTTCCGGATGCGGTCAGCCTCCTTCTGCGCATTCGCGATGTCGCGTGCCGACGCACCGCCCATTCCCGCGGCAACACGGCCTTGGTGTTCGAGGTTGGCTTCGAGCTTGCCGATGAACTCGCGCAGATAGCCCGTGAGCACGGTCGATACAGTCGACGGGCCGTAGCGGTGGAGGCATATAAGGGCGCTGAACGAACCTTTTGGGCTCCGAAACTGCCAATAGATTGGGCGCTTCTTGTACCGCTTGACGTGGTCGCCGTAGAAGGACTTCACGAAGTAATCGCGGATGTCTTTCACTCCGAGCGACTCGGTAACGAAGCGAAGGTTCTCCTCGAAGTGCTCATCGCCGAACGCCGCGCGGAGGAATTGGCGGAATCCGGCGACGATATCGTCCTCGAACCAGTCCCCGTCAACAATCGGGATCACATTGTCTTTGTCCGGCATGAACGACGGCGTTGGAACCTGGGCCAAGTAGTCCTGGAGCGCGCTCCCCTGATCCGCAAGGATTAGCCCGGGCTTGTCGAGGCTGTAACGCCCGAACATGCATCCAACTGCGTAGGAAACGAGATCGCTTGTAACTTCGCGAGTCTCCTGCACTTCCGGGGTTACCGGTGCTGGAGTCAATCCAGTTTCGGCCACGTCTGCAAGTCCATAAGCGGTCAAGAATTCCTTGTTTACAAGAGCTTCCAAGATCGTTGATCTCGCAACGTTTGCTTGCTGTTCGCTAGCGAGACGTTCGACCGCTATCCGCAACGTCGAGGGCGAATTGGGCGTACCATCTAAAAGCGCGAGTTTCGGAAAATCCATCGAGCGCTCCCTCGAGTCCCAATCCCGTCTTGCGATGTCAACGAGCTCGGCGACTGCAAGTGTGATCCGCTCTGCGTGGGCCTGTAGCGCTGCTCGATCGAAAGGTAGTCGGTCGATATCTCCAGACTGCACATTTAGAGTTGGGTTCTGCGCGCGGAGGAACATCTCCCCGACCGCAGAGCAGAGAAATCCAAGAACTAATTCTGTTTCATCCTCCGCCGGAAAAACTGCCGACCCCGCGACGTCAAAAAGGTGTCCAGCTCCTGCATACCTCGCAGCAAACCGTCCGGTTCCGATCTTCGTATAGCTGATCATCGGTCGGAAATAGTATCCTCGGTCCTTCACCACATAGTCGATATTCCCTTTTAAGTAGGGGTAAATCTCCGTCACATACTCCTTAATGCGAGCGCCGTTTTGCTCCCAGTCGACGACATTCAACTCATTGCCGTACCACTTTCGATATTCGCCACCCTTGAGGTAAGGGAACCAGCGCGCACCACTCTGAACTGCCTCGTCACTAGACTTGGCCGTCCGCTCTAGCCTGCTAGAGGAAATCTCCCACCAAAATCGAACGAAACGGGCATTGTTTGAAGTCTGGAGACCCGGTTGTCCGTGAGCGTGCGCTTGAAGTCCAACCCCTGCCCGATAGGCGGATAAGGCACGTTTTGGTAGGGCGTATGCGAATGAGCGGCCCGGCAGCGCGCGGAGGGCCTCTAGCGAGACGCGTCGCGAGTAGGTCGACTCGGTTGGACTTGTAGCGGAGTCGTGAAGGGCCGCAGACAAGCTGGCTTCATCAGTAGAGACATCAACCAACCGCGTGAAGTGCGTATCGCCGCTTATGCGGCCACGTACCGCAACAAACGCAGAGATCTGCACGGTCGCACCCTTAAAGCCGCCGAGGGGCAACTCCACGAGACACACGAGAGACGCCTCCCCACCGGAGAACAGGTCTCGCATCTTTCGATGAGCGGAGATGTACATCCAAACGTTCGGGGTCATTACTCCGATTCGACCACTTTGGGCAGCGAGGTCGACGAGTCGCGCAGCAAAACTAGAGAACAAGTCCCCGTGAACGCCCTTGAATGTCGCCTTTAGGAAGTTGGCCAGATCAGATCCCATGTTCCCGATCCCCATGTAGGGCGGGTTCGCGATGACCACGCCGTACCGCCCTGACAGGTATTCGGCCTGCTTGATCACTGCGGCCGCTTTCTCGAGCGTTTTGCCGCTAAGGAGATCCCGTTCAGTAGACACACCTTCTACCGTTGCCTTCAGCGGCGCAAGTAGCTGCTCGTTCGGCTGGATCAGTGAGCCGAAAGTGTCGGCGTGCTCGAACGTATTCCAGAACTCGTCAGCATCATCACGCGCGAACCCGTCAGCCTTGGTCAGCGACCACAGGTAGTCGAGTTCGGCTGGGTCGAAGTGAACGTTCTCCAGGACTCGAATGTTTGGCTGCGCTGGGTTCTTCAGGAACAACTTCCGCTTCGCAGCGGCCTTCATCGTCAGAGCGAAGGCCGCAAGAGCACCAGCCCGGGGGTCGATCTCGGTGCCGTAAAGGTTGTGTTCCAGAATCAAACCGGGGATCTCAGCCGGGTCGTAACCCTTCTCCGAATAGATCGCGTGAAGCAGGTCGAAGGCATAGGTCAACATGTGGCCCGAACCCACAGCCGGGTCGATTACCTTCAGCTCCTCCGGCTTTGCAATCCGTAAAAAGTCGGTCTCCTCGTCGACGGGCTTGATGTAGTAGTCCATCTGCTCGGCAAGGCGGGACGATGGGTTGTTGAGTAGCCAAAGTCGACCAAGCGAATTCTCGACCAGGTAGCGCACGATCCAATGCGGGGTGAACAGCTGGGTGGCTGCGGGGATCTCCGCAGCGCCAGCTTTCTTGTTCTTTTTGAACCCGTCGAACACTTCATCTTTTCGGTCTGAGATGTAGAACTGGTAAAGCCAGCCGACCACCTCGACGTCGCGGCAGACCTCTTCGGTGAGCGTCTTGACGGCACGGTCTCGAACGGAGTCGGCGGCGAGCAGCGCGGTTGGGATGAGCAGCTCGGTGTAGTCGCCCTCCCGCTCGAACATGAAAGGCATAGCGTCATTCCAGCTCCGGCAGTAAGCCTCGAGGAGCATGCCATACGCCTCCCCATCACGATCTTGGCTCGCGCGGGTGCCATTAAATAGCGCGGTAATGGTCTCCTGTGTTCTCTTCGACACAATCGCGTCGTCGAAAACCCCAGCCTTTGCCTCGGCCAACACCTCGGGCTGGCCATTGAACTGGCCGGCTGCTGGGGAGACGATGCCTGAGCCGGTGAAGCCGTTGGCGTCCATGAAGCGCAATGCGATGATGCGGTTGAACCATGTGTAGGCGACTCGGTCGGTAACACGCTCGAGATCGTCGCAAGCGATAGCTCTCTCGAGCGCGTGTACCGCTGCGGCTGCCTCAACGCGGGCGAGGGAGTTTTTGGCCAGCACGACCGAGATGCGACCGGCAACCTCCTTGATCATTTCAGTACGCGCCTTCGTGGCAAACGTCTTCAACGGGGCAGTTTCCATTAGGGGTTAAGCCCCTTGCCTTCATGGATTGCCGTGACAAGCACCGTGCGAAGCGAAGCAAGATACTCATCGATATCGCCCTCGGTGGTGAGTACGAGCTTTGCGCCAGGAACGGTGAGAGAACCGATCTTGACAAGTAGCGCCGGTGTCGGGTCTGCACCACCTGTTTCGGTGGTGATGCCGGCAGTAACGAGGTCAGCGAGCAGGCGCAGGAAAGTCACGTCTGCGAAGGTTGCTGTGGCGAGACGGATCTTTGCAATATCGCTTGAGTGCTCTATGCGTGCGACCGCCGCGTCAACTTCGAGGCGCGCATCGTGTTGGGCCTTCTCGGGCGCCGCTTGGAACTCTTCACTCGCACTCAGAATTTCGCCCTTCGCCGTGATGGTTCCCGTTGCCTTTGCCATCTCGGCACTAACAAGCTGACCGAGCGCGCTCTGCAAGGACGCAGCGGCGGCTTGTAGGTCGACAACTCTGTTGCCGCGGAAAACGTCGGGGTCATCCAGAAACACTTTGACTGGATCGGCGGTCCCACTTGGAAGGTAGGCCAGATTGCTGCTCGAGTCATGGACGAGTTTTCGGACCCCGTCGTAAATCTCTTTTCGATTGTCCATTAAGAAAGCTCGGATCGGATCGAGGATTGATTCCTTGACTTCCAGTAGTTCATTGACCTTGTCGAACTCGGTCAGGTACCACTCGTTCGTTTTGCCGACGACTGCTTCCAGTAGCTCGATTGCCGGGTCGAGCTGGACGACGAATGGGTAGTCGTATCTGGTACGCATCTCCTTAAGTCTGGTGAGTTGATCTTTCAACATGCCAGCTCCGATATTCGCCAGCTCAGTAGAACCCTTCTCTGGGATGACCTCAGCAAAGAAGTCTGTAGTGAACTTGCGGAAGGCTGAAACTTTCTTCTCGTCATACAACTTCTGCAAGCTCACCTTCAAATTCGCGAGTTGTTGAGTGTTCTTGAGCAGTGACGCGACTTCGGTGCGCTTGAGGAGGTTGCCATTGTGCTCGATAGTGATTCGCGATTCGCCAAAGAGGTGGGCAATCACCACGAGCGTCGATGTTTGATCCCACCCATACGGCTTGATGCCGAACTTGTCGACCAGCCCCTTAACTGTGACTTGCTGACCAATGTTTGCCTGTGCTTGGATGCCAACGTTCAAAATCTCATTCCCCGGCTCCGTCAAGGCGGTGTCGACAGTCACCATGCCGGCTGCAGGCGCCTGGACGTGCCTTTGGATATCCGTTTCGGCGTAGACCTTGCCACTGAGCATCAGAAGCTGCGGGTAAGCCTTGGTGACAAGAACGCTGAGACCGTCGAATATTCGCACGTCCGCCACCTGGCTGTTGGACACCACGTCGACCGTGTAGACGATGAGAGCGGCCTTGCCGATCGCTGCCTTCAGACGCTCAAGAAGCTCCTTCTTTCTATCGAGATTCTGCTGCGCTTTGGAGCCAAGGATCTGTTGCTGGACGGCTGTAAGTGCACCATTCTGTTTCTGCTTGACGTACTTGTCGGTCTTGAGCAGAAGGTGGAGATCGCCGAAGAGCGCCGTGTCTGCGTCGAGAACGACTCGGAGTTCGTCCAAACCCGTACTGTGTGCGCGGATGGTCGACATATCGTGCGGGTAGCGGGGTGTGAAGAAGTGAGCGGTCAACGCATGCTGCGGGCCATAGCCCACGTCGTCGATCTTGTAGCCGAAGCTGTAGTCGACAAAGTCACCCTTGCTCGTCTTGTAACGGTACTTTGGAGTCTTGACAACGTCTTGAGAGAGCATCTCAAAAAGCCGCTTGCCGAGTTCTGAACCGTCAAGGTCAACGCCCTTTATCTCGTTTTCGATCTCCTGCTCTTCATTTGTCAGGTACTCATACAGGTCGCCATTGCGCTGGATGTAGGTTTGCGACTCCAGCAGCGCCAGTGCATCTTCGACCTGTTTCGTGAGCGCCTGAGGATTGAGGCCAAAGCGGTCGTAAACAAGTACGGTGAGATTCCGGGCCGTGGCGCGGAATCCATCCACATATTTGACAAGGAATAGCGCCTTCAGCACTCGGACTGCCAGCTTCGTAAGTTCAGAGTCCTGGTCAGGGAGATTCTTCTCGGCGACCTCGATTGATTTTTTTGTTGCGGACTGTACCGTGTCGCGGATGCCGGAGAAGAGATGGTCGAAAGCAGCGAGCTGCCCGACGTTCGTCCCCTCGAGGTCTTTGGCGACCTGTTGAACGACACCGAGCATCGACCGTTCGCCGACGGAGGCGTGACGACCGATGAAAGCGTTGTGCTCCGAAAGCCCAACCAGCGCCTCGCTAAAGAGGGGAAACTGATAATTTACGAAGGGATAGGTGGAGACGAATCGCGTCTCGTCCGTGTAGTTCGGGTAGGTGCGCCCGCCGACGAAATCGAAAATGGTCTTGAAGTTGCCGGACTCCTGAGCATGGATTGCTTTGAGCTCGGCGGCACCCGCCGCGTTCTTCTCTAGGAGGCGCTTTCGGATTACCTCCTCAACATCTGCGCTTGACAAGCTGACCTTTGTTTTGAACCGCGCCTGGATCTTCGAGAAGTCAAAGGCAGCCGATTTGCCGGGGTCACCGATGATGCGATCGATGGCCTCCTGGCTGGTGACGAACACCCAAGCCCGACCCCCGGCCCTGGTGTTCAGGGCTTCAACGATGGTCTGCAGGCTAAGCATGAGCTTTGCGTCGTTGCCGATGTA
>Ga0075109_1002061_pt1 | contig 11578 bp, 7 predicted proteins | sample AntAceMetag02UKD_FD_69798 | JGI IMG/M metagenome (GOLD analysis project Ga0075109, IMG submission 69798) | Saline lake microbial communities from Ace Lake, Antarctica - Antarctic Ace Lake Metagenome 02UKD | ecosystem: Environmental > Aquatic > Non-marine Saline and Alkaline > Saline | place...
TTTCAATCAGCCGATCTAGAATCGCGCAGCAATTCGCCCAAATGCCCAATGGCTGCCGCAGACACGAGAGAGAGTTGGGCGTCAGACACACCCCCTCCGCCACTTGCCCTTCAGAAACTGTTCTCCCTATCCGGCTGCGGCCGGTTTTTTCCGTTATATTCAAGGGTTATGCGGGAGGTCCTGAGCACCGGCCTCCGCGCCAGGAGGGCCCAAAGCGTTCTCCCAGGGCCGATATTCTCTGGACCTGATGACTGCGCGGGTTTGGTGTTCAGGTTGTAAGTAACTGATCCAGATACGTTTTTTCCCAAGCGCGGCTGAACACTTCGACCTCAGTGGCGTTCTCCCAAAGGAACCGAAATCGAACGCCTTTCCAATACTAACAATTGTGCTCGTGCTCCTACGTCAGAAGAGCTCGACGTTTCCGTTGGCATCAATCCGAACCGCAGACCCAACACGGGTGTAAACCGTTGAATTTGCAGAAAATCGGCTCCGAAGTTGCTGCGCATGAGTGATATCCAAAAGTGTAAATGTAGCAGTCTCCGCGGCCCGCGCAGCAGCAAGACCCGCACCGACCATCAGACCGCCGACATCAGTTAGGAAGAAGCGGTCGTGAAGGTCCTCTCCTCCTGGCACCTCTGTCCACTCATAGAGTTCCAGAGAATATCCTTGCGGCAGAATTCCGTTGGTAAGCGCCGGAGCATTCTGTGCGAGGATATTCGGCGGAGGACGAGAGACGTGTGACCGGAAGTGTACCTTAATCACTTTCGGTGTGGGCGTCGCGGCGGCGAGCTTGCCAAGCAATGATGTCAATGGACCAGTATAGTTACCTCTCGCGGGACGCAGATCGAAATAGGGGTCGACGATGTCAATTTCGCCAGCCATCAGCGCGATCAGCAATAGGGCATCGGCGATATCATCCGAGGTCCTCGCAATGTCACGACTAATCGGTGCGTTGAAGAAGGCGTTCTCGTCAAAACAATCATCAGGCAAGAGTGCTTCTGCGCAGGGCACGGCAGCATCGACACAGACGATCGCACGAAATGGTCTATTTCCATGCTCGCGGATGGCGTTATCAACCCAGTTCGTCTCGTGGTCATAGGTTCGGTTAACATCGACCACTTTGTGCTTGGCAGTACGCAAACGCTCAACGATGCTCGCCATTTTCACCTCTGAGACACCCGCGTCCTTCGCCGCTTGAATGACCTTCCTTTCCCATTTGTTGGGAAACCGGGATATCAGTCTGCCTTTGTCGGCCCCGAATTTCTCGATCAGATATCGAAACGTGTTCCAATCTGCCCCAATCGCTGCAGGCTCCACCGCGTACTCCGAGAGCATCAGAACAGTTCCTCGGCTCGCTCTTCGAAAAAACCCTGCGGCCAGCGGTCAACGAAATCACCATCTTTCGCTACACGGAGCGGCCGGAAGCGGACGCCTTCATCTCCACTTTCCACATAGATCACGGAAAGATTGTCGGGTGTCAGTCCGAGGGTTCCAGGAGGCAATTCACCTTCCGTTTGCTCCCTAATCCGGCGCAGCAAACGCAGCATGATGTGCTCACTGTGTGTCTCGATGATGAGCGTTTTTCCTGAACATAGCTTGTCTGGATCGGTTCCTGCTGCCTTGATGAACAGATCCCCCATGCCGACCTGGATGGCGGGGTGGATATGCAGCTCAGGTTGTTCGACACCTAGGACGCCATCCTGCTTCCTCAGGGCAGCGACAATGACAGGAACCATTTGGGAGATGCCAACCCCCACGTCACCCGGGGCGACCAGAATGCCGTTTTGGAAGTCTCGAAGCGCGATCTCTGTGCGCGTCGCAAGGCTCATGTACAGATCCTGAAGCTCGCCGATATCGTCTTCGTTCAGTCCGCGCTCGAACATCTGATGCATGGCGCTTGGAACCGGGATTTCCTTGAATTCGACGCGCTCCAGCCGATAGCTGGTACGCAGGCGCTCCTCGCTCGAGAGCCATGCGTTTACCTCTTCCATTAGATCACCGCGACGATCGTTGTAAAGAAGATCCCAGGCGGCGAGGCCATGGGCCCAGCGGGCTTCATCGGGTGTCACCTGGGGCCGGTAGTTGCGTGTTGGGATTTTGCGCAACGGGCCGATATAGGTCATCTCCGCAAGGTGATCGCGGACAAGACGCGCGGGCCCGAGGATCAGTTCGGACAGGAGGGACCGTAGGCCGTTAACGCGGGGCGTGCGCTCTTCTAGTTCGGCCTTCTTCACGTCAGGGTCGCGGATATCGAGGATCAGGTCGCGGTCCAGCTTGGGAAGGGCACCGAGTTCGGTCCCGACAGCGATACGCAGCTGGTCGTCAGGAGTGTCCGGGGTCGAGCGGTCAGCAGCGGCCTCCCGCGCAAGTATCGATATTTCATTACTGAGCGGAGACCAGTTCAGCCACTCTGACTCTTCACGCTCGTCTTCCGGAAGATCATCGGGTGGAACAGCAAAAAGCAGGAGCGGATGTTTGAAGTTGAAGTCGGTCAATTGCGCGCGCCCCTCTGCTGGGGGCGAAACGATGGCTGCAAGCGGCTCACCGTCTATCTCGATTGCCATGCGCGAGACATACGGCGCCTGCTCCAGCCCACTCCAGCGGATGTCGACTTGCAGCCCGACTTCTTGGACGATGGCGTAGTCGCGGTACTCGTCGCTTTCGCCTACGAGATAGCGGACGGGCAGCTCAGTGAATTCAGGATCACCAAGTGAAAGGCCCGCGTTCAATGGCAGGCCCTCGGCGCCCTGTTCGTCAAAGAGGTCGAGGACGACCTTGAGCGTGACCGTCCGGTCGAGCTCGTGGTTATGAACGAGCGTCGCGAAGCCGCCGAGGTCGATGAGGCCGCCTGCGATCGTCCTGTCGGGATCGATGTTACCGCGTTCGAGGATTTCGCGCAGGTAGTGCAGCGCCTGCAGGATTGTACTCTTGCCCGCGCTGTTCGGACCGAAAAGAAGGGTAATTGGCCGCAAATCGATACCATGCAGCGTGACACTTCCGTCTGTGTTCTCTTGCCCGGCACCGATGCCTTTGAAGTTCTGGATCTCAATTCGGGTCAAACGCATCGCGGCACCTCAGAGTTCACAGCGGAATGCGCGCTGAGAAAGGGATTTGAACAGTACGTTCGCTTCATGGCTTGTGGCGGTCAAATTTGCGATCATAGCACTCTGGCGCGCTACAAAATCTGAGAAACCCTGCTGAGCATTTTCGTCAGGAAGAACAATCTCGATCGGGTAGATTCGGCCACCTGAAATAAGGGGTTGCGCTGCTCGGCCTGCATATTGGTTTAGATTGGCGAACCTAAGAGCCCATTCCAAGTAGGTTTGATTGACTGGGTGTTTGTATTCACGAACGTAGAGCGCGTTGTCGGTAACCCATGCCTTTGGCTTACTCACATGGACAGCGCCGCAATAGACACCTACGCGACCAATTACGATCTGCGACTCTTCAAACATATAATCTGAATGATATCCATTTATGCCATTTCCCCCATAGACTGGATAAAGGCCGTTATGGGCCATATTCCTCGCTGTCAAACCATTCCCACTGGAAACTTTTATCAGATCGCCCAAGGCTATTGTCGGGAGCTGTTTAGTATTAAGTACAGGATCCCCAAACATCTGAAGAAAAGTAGCTCGCAGTAGCTTGTCGCTCATTTCTAATGCCTTCTCCCGCTTACGTTTGATGTCGTTTGCTTTGTCCAAGATGCCTGCGATGCGTTGTTGTTCTTTGAGGCTCAAATCTGGGAACTCGAGAGACCGAAGAAGACTAAGCTTGATGCCTTTCACCGTGGCACCTTCTGCTCGACCTTCTAAAAACTCGGCCTTCGAAAGCAGGAAGTGTAGGAGAAATTGCCGGTCAACATCATTTCTTGGAAGGAGGGCCTTCAGATCCTGATTAATTGCAAGATCAATAAGGTTGATCGCCGCCTTACCAACTGCCATTCTGGTCGGTACAATAATTGAGCCAGCAGGAATAACATTCGTCGCAGAATTGGCTACACCTTCTTGCGTAATGCTTTCTTGGGTTGTGTCCAAACGCGTCGATTTGAAGTCCTTGACTGTTGCCCAAGGGATAGGACCACCCCAATAGGTCTCCACTGACCGGCTGGGAGTGCCTCCGCCTCTAATCTCAACAACGCTGCCAAGAGGAATAGTGGAATTCATCCGAGCATCTCCTCTAACTCGGCAATGTCATCTGAAATTTCATCATTTAGCGCCTTCATTCGCCCGAGGACCACCAGAGGCGGGTCATAATGCTCCTCTTCATAGATACGCTTCTTGTATTGACTCAGTGACAGATCATAAGACGCATCCCTGATCTCATCAGCCGAGACAAAGAATGCCTTGGACGTGCGTTCCGTATCCTTTGCCGGATCGCGTGATCGCCAGCGCGCAAGGCAATCCGGCAGATCGTTCTGATCGACCGGCTCGCGCTTGTCGTCGAGCGAGAGACCATCGGCCTGAACGTCGTAGAAAAAGACGTTGTCCGTCCTCCCGCCTTTGGTGAAGACGAGAATACCAGTGGACACTCCCGCATAGGGTTTGAAGACCCCGCTCGGCAGCTTTATCACCGCCTCAAGCTGGTTGTGGTCGATCAACCGCTCCCGCAATTGGCGGTGTGCACCGGAAGAACCAAACAGCACGCCATCGGGTACGATGGTCGCAGAACGACCGCCCGTCTTGAGCATTCGAAGGATCAGCACGAGGAACAGCAATTCGGTCTTCTTCGTCTTCACTTGGCGCAACAGGCCCGAATGCACGTCTTCGAAATCCAGGCTGCCCTTGAAGGGCGGATTGGCGAGGATGACGTCGAAGCCTTCGGTTGCTTGCTGCGGGTACTTTTCTGTGAATCCGGTGCTGAGCGTGTCCTGATAGTGGATGTCAGGGTCATCGACGCCATGCAGCATCAGGTTCATCGCGGCGATGCGCAGCATGGTGGCGTCAAAGTCGAAGCCATGGAACATGTCGCTGCGGATATGCTCGCGATGCTCTTCAAGGAGGTCACCGGTGTAGATTCTCTCGACCGCGCCGGTCTCTGGATCAGTTTCCTCAATTACGGCCTCTGGCGAGGTGAAGTTTTCGAGCAAGTACTCCATCACGTTGACGAGGAAGCCGCCCGTGCCACAAGACGGGTCGCCAATTACATCTGTCGGCTTGGGGTCCAGCATGTCGACCATCAGGCGGATGATATGTCGAGGCGTGCGGAATTGCCCGTTGATGCCTGCGGTGGTGAGCTTGCTGAGCAGATACTCGTAGAGGTCGCCTTTCGTATCGCCTTCGGTCAGCGGCAGCTCGTGGATCATGTTGACCGCCTTCACCAGAAGGCCAGGCTTCTGGATCATCAGTTGCGCGTCCTTCATGAACTCGGCAAATGCCGTCCCACTCGCAACGGTCGAGCGGAAATGCGGGAAGACCTTGTCGCGCACCAAGGGCAGCATTTCGTCTGCACCAAGGTGCCGGAACTGCGACCAGCGCAAATGCTGTTCATCTTCCTTGAACCGGCGCGTGAAGGACTTGCCGCTCCGCTTCTGACGGTTCTCATCCCGCGCCTCGTTGATATCGAGAAGGCGGGCGTACATCAGGAAGGTGATCTGCTCGATCACCGTCAGCGGGTTTGTAATTCCACCCTGCCAGAATTCCGTCCAGAGCGCGTCAACGCGCCGTTTTAGTTCACCCGTGACCATTTGTTATTTCCTCTCGTTCGGGTTGTCGTCGGAGCGTTCATCGGCTGTGAAGCAGAACGAGCGCACAATTCTAATGAGATCAGTGAGGTCTACTTCGTTTTCGAACACCCCGTCCGGGCCATCGGCATCAATGACGGTGAAGGGCGCGTCGTAGAGGCGTTCGACCTCAATGGTTCCGTAGCGCGCGATATGGTTCTGGAGGAGCGCGAGGAAGCGTGTTTGCTTAGCGCTCAGTTTTGGGTGTTTCTGCACGAAGCTCGCGAATTTATCTCGCACAGCCTCAGGGTCCATACCGATAATCGTCCGAATTGCGAGGTAGAGCGGCACTGCCGTTTCACTGAAGAACTCTTCAAGATTTTCACGCCGCACATCGGGGTTCTGGGTCAGGATGAGCGACACGAGAACATCGATTTCCCGATCTGAAACCGGCTCTCCAGAACGAATCTTCTTCAGGACCGGGTTGGTCTCGAAGTGTTTCTTCAGCTCGGCTTCAATGACCTGTTGGTAGGCCTTCATGTCCACGGACTTCAGAGTCGCAGAGCGTCGTGCGAACTGCACTTGGCCTGCATCCTCAGTGATGTCGACCACCTTCGGCGGAACACTTTGCGAACCGCCCTTGACGCGGTGATGCATGATCTCGCGCAGGTTGATCCGCGCGTATTCCAAGTCAGCCACGCTGACATCAGTCCAGAACGCGTCAGACTTCACGCGCTTTATGGTTTCTGCCTTTTCACGCACGGGATTGAGATGCATTTGGAGAGCCGCGATTCGGTCCATAAGTTCGATTTTCAGGTCAGCGAGCGCCCCGGAACCACGTAGAACGGCGAGTTGCATCCGCGCGACAAGCAGGTCAAGCGCCAATGCGTCACCCAGGCCGCGTATATTCCGCCACTGCATCAACGGAGCGATTTCCTGCCGGAGCCTAGCAACGGTCGCTGGCGCAAATGCCTTGAGCACTTCTGGCCGCGACAACGCGCGTTTTTCTTTCCATTTCTCTCGGACAGAAATCGACTCTTCCGGCAACGCGTTGATGTCCTGCGCGACAAGGTCGACTATTAGGTCGAAGACAGAAACTTCGCTCTTATTGAGCGCTGTCTCGGCGAGCACCAGGCGCTCCTCAAAAACCAGCTGCGCAAGCGGCTTGCCTTGCGTAGGTTCGGCGGGCCTGTAGCCCATTTCGAAACGCGCGAAATTGGCCCAATGGTCGAAGATGCGAAATACGCTCTTGTGCCGTCCCGGTCCGAACAGGTCGGCACAAAGGCGTGTTCCCCGACCGATCATCTGCCAAAACTTCACCGGTGATTTTACTGGCTTTGCGAACACCAAGTTTACGATTTCAGGGATGTCGATCCCGGTGTCGAGCATATCGACCGATATGGCGATCATAAGATCATCGTTCGTGCCTTCGCCCTTGAAGTCATCTATAAGTTGCTCCGCCCTAGGGTCATAGTTGTCGATGACTTGACAGAATTTGCCTGCAAATTGGGGATACATTTCATCAAAGAGCTGACGCATCAGCATGGCATGCTGGTGATTCCGCGCGAATAGAATGCTCTTGCCCAGCAGCTGGCCGGTCGCATCTTTGATGCCGTTCTCCATCAAGTTGCGAAGGATCGCGCGATTGGTGTCCTTATTGTAAATGATCTTGTCGATCTGCTCTGACGCAAAATCGTATTGCGCTGGATCCTCACCCTGTTCCTCCAGTTCTTTGATCTGCTCCGGTGAAAGACCGTCAAGCGTGATGCCTTGGCGAAGGAACTGGGTTGTATGTTCGAAGACTTCGAAAGGAGTCAGATAGCCTTCCTCAACTCCCTGCTCGAGTTCGTAATTTGCGGTCGGTAGCTGACCTTCGCAGCCAAATAGCCTGAACGTATTGCGTGTAACGAAGTCAACCGGCGTGGCCGTCAGGCCGACTTGATGGCAATCAAAATAATGAAAGATATCTCCATAGACATTGTACACGCTTCGGTGAGACTCGTCCGCGATAATTAGATCGAAGAAGCCTGGATCAAATGATTGAAAGACTTTCTGCATTGACGGATATGTCGCAAGGAACACGCGCTCGCTAGCATTCGACTTTACGCGCGACGTGATGATACGGGTTGGCTCTGACAGAAAATCGTTGAAAGCGTTCTTCGCCTGCTTACGCAGCTCTTTTCGGTCGCACAGGAAAAGAACGCGTTTCACCCATCCAGCCCGGATCAGCAAATCAGTGAGCGCGATTGCCACGCGCGTCTTGCCAGTTCCGGTCGCTTGTACAATCAAAACTTTGCGATGCTTCTGTGTGAAACGCTCCGACACCCGCTTGATTGCCTCGAGCTGATAAAGGCGATCAACGATCTGCTCGTTGATCTTTATCGCGTCGAGCGGCTTCTTATGGAGACGCTGGTAGTTGGCCAAATGCTGCAGGCTGTCCTTCGAATAGAAACCGAAGAGCTTTCGCGGCGGAAAGTCCTGCGCGTCATCCCAAATCCAGATATCGAAGCCGTTTGTGTAGAAAATAATAGGGCGGTGGCCGTATTTTTTCTCCAGACTATCAGCATAAAGCTTGGCCTGGTGCCGCCCTCGCTCCGCATCGACGGCCGCCTTCTTGGCCTCCACAACAGCGAGTGGATTGCCGTTATCGTCCCAGAGCACATAGTCGGCATAGCCTGTTCCAGTTGCCGTCGGCTGACCATCGAGCTCGACTTCCTTGCCGACTTGAACGGTGTTATTCAGCCCTTCACCAACATCCCACCCAGCGCTTGCGAGCAGACTGTCGATGAGGCGCGTGCGGGTTTCTGCTTCACTGAAGTTCAGCTCATCGGCCACAGCCTGCGCCGAGCCTGCAATTGCCTTGATTTCAGCAGCCTGCTTTTCAGCAGCACTTGCTTTTGAGCGCGCGTCCTCCAGCTCGGAAAGCAGCGCTTCCATTTGCGCCTCTTGGGCCGCAAGCTTCTCTAGGATCTGACGGCGTTCTTTTTCTTCGGTTTGTCCAAGTACGGACGGCTGCACAAAGGCCGACAGTTGACCGGCCTTCGCTTCGCCATACTGAATGCACAGCCAGCGTGCGAGATCATGGGCTTCTTTCAGAAGCCATAGCGCATGTTGGGTCCGAACTTGTTCGCCGTGTGCAGCTTTGTTGCCATGCATGCGAAGCGCATGCAGCTTATCGAGCACGACCTTTGGCGTTATTGCTGTGAATGCATCGTTTTTCAGCAGGTCGACAAATGTCGGTTGCTCGGGTTTCGGTAGCCTCAGGTCACGATAGATATCTTTTGTGAGGTTCTCTGCGAAGAGACGTAGCTTCACGAGAGCACTCGCTGGATCTGCATGGGTATAGGATTCCGCGAACCCGCCGAGTGCGGCCAGTTCGGGCCATCCGTCTTTCAAGATGTCAAAGTTTACCGATTTCATGCCATCGCCTCCGCGAGTGCAGCATCGAACGCAACGCGATTGGCCAGGACAATGGGAGCTTCGTGTGGATTGTCGAGCTTATCGGCAACATCAAGACGCAACCGCTTCTGGAAATAGTAGAGGAGCGCTTTTCGCACTAGCACTTCTGCGCGCCCGTTCTGCATTTCATAGTCTTCTGCAATTACCGCTTGCTGACTATCGCTCAAAGCTGGATTGGGCGCGATTGCAACAGCGAAGTGATCACGCCAGAATCGGTCATCACTAGATATGGCACCGGGCGAACCGAGTTCTCGTGTCTTCAGGCAGCGTGAGAGGATGAAGTCCTTGAACTTATGATCGATGTGGCAAAATGCACGGATGTGCCAACGCAGCCCGTCATTTCCAAGGGCATGCGGCGTGATCCGTCTCCATACCGGCTCAGGCCGACCGGTGCTCATCGATTGATAAAAGACCTCAAGGGACCGGCCATCACGGATCGCCATCAGCATTTCTCTTAGTACGGCAGCCTTCACGCGCCGATGTGGTATAGGCATGGCATCATGATCAGGAGCAGCGGCGAGCCAAGCTTCCGAAGCCCTAGCCTCTGGTCGATCTGTGGTCCGAAGGTGTGTGAGATACGAAGCAGCGTTGGGCTCAGAAAAGACGGGCTTGAGGTTGTCAGCAGCCCTGTAGCGCTTGGCACTCTTATCGTAGTGCAGATTTCCTGGTGCCTTCTCTTCGTACAGCGTTAAGTCTTTTGATGCTTGAGGTATGGACACTCCGAATTGATCGACGATGTCGGCGCGGTTGATCCCGCCTTCCCAAAAGAGACGGAACTCTATGAACTCCAGCCGTTTTTCGACGCCCCAGCGCATGGTCAATCCTCAAAATTGATGCGGGCGTTCGCACAGCCCATCAGAATCGTTTGATGACCCGTAAATAAACTATACGCATCTTGCCCGTCAACCCTTGTGCATCAGCGAATTGCATTGAGCTCTCGAGCTGGTTGGATCTACGGGTAGAAGTGTGATGCCTGATCGGCCCACGAGAGGGGGATTGGTTCCACCCCTGTTTTCAAAGTGAAACATTTGGATTGCTGCCCACGCAGGGCCGCTTCCACAATATCTGGCGCGAGCAGCGTCAACCGCATGACGCGCGTCATGTAGGAAGGTGCAATCCCCTCGCGCTCGGCAAGTTCCGCCATTGTCGTGAATTCGCCGGATTCGAGCATCCGCTTCCAGCGGAACGCGCGCGCCAGTGCTTTGACCAAGGTATTGTCTATCTTGCTTGTGCTGGATGCCCCATCAGGCAGCTGCATCTCCTTGCGGCCGCCGCGTTTAACGAGGCGGAACGGGACGTGCACTGTCACCGTTTCCGGCACTGCCTTCGCGCGGGTCATGCCGCCGTTCCGAGATCAGCCATCATTTCCTGCGCCAGTCCGGTCAGACCGTCCATTCGCAGATGGACATTCAGGCCATCGATGCCGATGTCGATCCGCTCAACCAGCAGCGCCACGATGCGCGCCTGCTCGCCGGGGAAGAGTTCATCCCAGAACGGATCGAGGCGGGTCAGTGCATCACGGGCGTCGGCCTCGGTGATCTCGCCGTCTTGCGCGCGTGCTGCTTTCCACGTGCCTGCCACAATCTCGGGCTGGCGGAATACGGCGCGGAGTTGGTCTATGACGGCGGCCTCGATCTGACCGGCAGGGACACGGCCAACGGGGCATGATCCAGCGCCGTGCTTCAGCACCGACTGGCTGACATAATAGCGGTAGAGCTTGCCCTTCTTGCGCGTGTGGGTCGGCGAAAACGCGGCACCGTCCGGGCCGTAGAGCAGCCCCTTCAACAGCGCGGGCGTGTCGGCCCGGGCGCGCGCGGCACGCTTGCGGGGGCTTTCGGTCAGGATGGAATGGACCTTGTCCCAGACCACACGGTCGATGATGGCGTTATGCTCGCCGGGATAGCTGTCGCCCTTGTGGACCGCCTCACCAATGTAGGCGCGGTTGTTCAGCATCCGGTAGATGAACTTCTTGTCGATCCTGTTGCCACGGCTGGTTTTTACCCCGCGTGCTGTCAGTTCCCGGGTCAATTCCGTGCCCGAACCGATCTCGATGAAGCGGGCGAAGATCCAGCGGACAGTGGCGGCATCGGCCTCCTTGATGACCAGCTTGCGGTCTTTCACCTCGTAGCCCAGCGGGGGCACGCCGCCCATCCACATGCCTTTCATACGGCTTGCGCGGACCTTGTCGCGGATCCGTTCCGCCGTAACCTCGCGCTCGAACTGGGCGAAGCTGAGCAGGATGTTCAGCGTCAGCCGCCCCATGGAGGTCGTGGTGTTGAAGGACTGGGTGACGGACACGAATGTCACGCCATTCCGGTCGAACACCTCGACAAGCTTGGAAAAGTCCATCAGCGAGCGCGACAGCCGGTCGATTTTATACACGACGACCACGTCGACGAGCCCGTCCTCGACATCGGCCAGCAACCGTTTCAGGCCGGGGCGTTCCAGAGTGCCGCC
>Ga0075109_1002063_pt1 | contig 11576 bp, 1 predicted proteins | sample AntAceMetag02UKD_FD_69798 | JGI IMG/M metagenome (GOLD analysis project Ga0075109, IMG submission 69798) | Saline lake microbial communities from Ace Lake, Antarctica - Antarctic Ace Lake Metagenome 02UKD | ecosystem: Environmental > Aquatic > Non-marine Saline and Alkaline > Saline | place...
GAGGCTGAGATCGACACCACCATGACGCCCATCGAGGAAATCTACTCCCTACTCGGCCGGTACCAGGTGCGCGTGCCCAAGGAGGAGACGGACACCGTGTCCGACCTGCGGTACGGTTGGAGCAAGATGAAGAGCCTGGCGGTTAACGTCACCGATAACCTGAGCCGCCTGCAAGTGGGCTTCAAGCGCGAGCTCATCAAGGAGGTGAAGCTCTTCGTGGTGGATGCGGTATCGTTCCGCATGGACTGGGAGACCAATGGCCCGGTGGTGCCCGGCCTGGACCCCATGGAGGCCGTGGATCGCCTCAAGAAGTTCCAGCAGATGTTCGAGGTGCGCAAGCGCAAGTGGACCAACTACGCCAGCGGCGAGGAGCTTTTCGGCCTGTCCATCACCCAATACCCTGAGCTCGAAAAGACAGAGAAGGAGATCAACATGCTGGAGCGTCTGTACGACTTGTACGTCTTGGTCCTCTCCACCATCACCGGGTACGCGGATATCCTCTGGACGGATGTGGTGGCGAACATCGAAACGATGACGGAGCAGGTGACCGGCTTCCAGAACCAATGCAAGAAGCTGCCCAAGTCACTTCGCGACTGGCAGGCGTACCAGGACTGCCGCAAGAAGATCGACGATTTCCTTGAGATTCTGCCCTTGCTCACGGCGCTGTCCAGCAAAGACATGCGCCCGCGCCACTGGCAGCAGCTCATGCAGATCACGGGGGTGCAGCTCAACCTGGCGGAGGATGTGTTCAAACTACAGCACCTGATGGACGCCAACCTGCTCAAGGTGTCGGAAGACATCGAGGACCTTACCACCGCCGCCACCAAAGAAACCCAGGTGGAGACCAAGCTCGCCGCCATCAACGACGACTGGGCGGATCAAATTTTCGAATTTGGCAACTACAAGACGCGCGGCATGTTGGTGCTCGCCATGGCACCCACGGCAGAGGTGATTGAGAAGCTGGAGGACTCGCAGATGGCGCTGGGGTCCATGGCCACCAACCGGTACAGCGCGCCATTCAAGGACGAGGTGACCACGTGGATCACCAAGCTGTCCACCGTGAGCGAGATCATCGAGATGTGGCTCATCGTGCAGAACATGTGGATGTACATGGAGGCGGTCTTCAGCGGCGGCGACATCGTCAAGCAGTTGCCGCAGGAGGCAAAGCGCTTTCAGAACATCGACAAACAATTCGTCAAGGTGGTCACCTCCGCCATCGAGACGCGCAACGTGGTGCAGACGTGCTACGGCAACGACTTGATGAAGAACATCCTCCCGCACCTCACCGAGCAGCTCGAGCTGTGCCAGAAGTCCCTTACCGCGTTCCTCGACACCAAGCGCGCCGAGTTCCCGCGCTTCTACTTTGTGTCAGACCCCACCCTGCTTGAGATTCTGTCTCTCGGCTCGGACCCCCAGGCTGTCACCCCGCACTTCCAATCCGGTCTCTTCGACTCGCTCACCGAGGTGACGTTCGACAAGGCGGACAAGTCCAAGATGCTGGAGATGTTCTCGCAGCAAAAGGAGTGCGTCAAGTTTGTCAAGGAGAAGAACGGCATCCTGGAGCCCAACCCCGTATTTGCGGCGGGCAACATTGAGGTGTGGCTGCAAGCGCTGGTGGATGCCATGATGGACTCCATGAAAGGCATCATCAAGATGGCAAACCGTGCGGTGAGCGAGCAAGACCTCGAGACGTTCATCTTTGGTCACCCCGCGCAGATTTCGCTCCTCGGGGTGCAGTTCCTGTGGACGGCTGACATGCAGGGGGCGCTGTCACAGGCAAAGCAGGACAAGTCCATCATGAACAAGGCTATGAAGAAGACCGACGTGTTGCTCAAGGAGATGATTGTGCTCACCACGCGGTCGACACTGGGTAAGAACGAGCGCAAGAACCTCGAGACAGTGATCACAGTGCACGTGCACCAACGCGACACCTCGGAGGATCTGCTCAAAAAGAAGGTGAAGGAGCCCTCGGACTTCGAGTGGATGAAGCAGTGCCGCTTCTACTGGCGCGACGAGCTCAACACCGTCATCATCTCCATCTGCGACGTGGACTTCGAGTACTCGTACGAATACCTGGGCGTCAAGGAGCGTTTGGTGATTACCCCGCTGACAGACATCTGCTATGTGACGCTGTCGCAGGCGCTCGGCATGTTCCTCGGGGGCGCCCCCGCGGGCCCTGCGGGGACGGGCAAGACAGAGACCACCAAGGACATGGGATGCACCCTAGGTAAGTTTGTGGTGGTGTTCAACTGCTCGGACCAGATGGACTATAAGGGCATGGGTAAGATTTACCGCGGCCTCGCGCAGTCCGGGCTGTGGGGGTGCTTCGACGAGTTCAACCGCATCAACCTCGACGTGCTGTCGGTGTGCGCACAGCAGGTGTTCTGCGTGCTGTCCGCCATCCGCGAGCGCAAGAAGCAGTTCGTCTTCACGGACGGCGCCGTGGTGGGGCTCGACCCGCGCGTGGGCTTCTTCATCACCATGAACCCTGGGTACGCCGGCCGCCAGGAGCTTCCTGAGAATCTCAAGTCGCTCTTCCGCGGCGTGACGATGATGGTCCCCGACCGACAGATCATCAAGAAGGTGAAGCTCGCCGCGTGCGGTTACCAGGACAACGAGTACCTCGCCAAGAAGTTCTTCGTCCTATACGCCCTGTGCGAGCAGCAACTCTCCAAGCAGGCGCATTACGACTTCGGCCTCCGCAACATTCTCTCCGTGCTGCGCACCATGGGCTCGTCCAAGCGCGAAAACCCCGACAAGTCGGAGATTTTCCTCGCCATGCGCACCCTGCGCGACATGAACATGTCCAAGTTTGTGGCTGAGGACGTGCCGCTCTTCCTCTCCCTCATCGACGATATCTTTCCGGGCATCAAGGCCGACAAAGCCGTCTTCCCGGACATCGAAGCTGCCATGGCCAAGGTGGCCACCGCCAAGGGCCTCCAGCTCCACCCACAGTGGCTCGCCAAGTGCGTCCAGCTGTACGAGACGTACCAAGTGAGGCACGGGATCATGCTCGTGGGCCCCACGGGGTCGGGGAAGACCGCCATCTGCGAGACGTTGGCTGGCGCCCTCTCCGAGCTGGGCACCAAGCACGTCATCTGGAAGATGAACCCCAAGGCCATCACGGCGCCACAGATGTTTGGTCGCATGGACTCCACCACCGGCGACTGGACAGAGGGGGTGTTCGCAGTGCTGTGGCGCCGCGCCGCAAAGGAAAAGAAGAACTTCACGTGGATTATCCTCGACGGACCGGTGGACGCCATCTGGATCGAGAACCTCAACACGGTGCTGGACGACAACAAAGTACTGACGCTGGCCAACGGCGATCGCGTGCAGATGTCTGGGACGATGAAGGCGATGTTTGAACCCGAAAACCTCAACAACGCCTCCCCCGCCACCGTCTCCCGCGCCGGCATCATCTACGTCTCTGACTCGGAGCTCGGGTGGAACCCGCTCGTGAACAGCTGGCTCGACACGCGCCGCCCGCAGGAGGCGGCGCTCCTCCGCCCCTTCTTCGTCACCTACATCGACGCGCTGATCCGCACCATGAAGCTGGAGTGCAAGCCCGTGATGAACGGCATCCCGTGGGAACACGTTTCGCGCGACTTTTGCTCCATCACCAGCCTGCTCACCCTGCTCAACGCCGTGCTCTTGGACGCCGTGCGCACCTCGGAGATTTTCTCCGAGGGGCACTACGAGCGCCTGTTCATCTACTGCTGCTGCTGGTCCATGGGCTCCATGCTGCCCCTGGTGGATCGCCCCAAGTTCAACGCCAAGATGGTGGAGCTGTGCAACGGCAACACCCCCGACTGGGTGGACCCCGAGAGGGACACCTTCTTCGAGTACTTCGTCAACGAAGAGAACACCGAGTGGAATACCTGGGTGGACAAGGTCCCCCAGTGGGATTACCCGGTGGCTGACGAGAAGCCCAAGTTTTCGCAGCTCGTCATCCCGACGCTGGATTCCGTGCGCTTGGAGGCCATCCTCCACCTCGTCTCGTCGGTCGGGAAGTCATCGCTCTTCGTCGGCGGTCCCGGTACTGCGAAGACGACGACGATCAAGTCCTTTATGGATTCGTTCGACCCCGAGGTGATGGTGTCCAAGGCGATCACCTTTTCCAGCCTCACCACCCCCAACATTTTCCAATTCACCGTCGAGGGCGCCGTGGAGAAGCGCCAGGGCCGCATCTTCGGTCCCCCCGGCGGGAAGAAGCTCCTTGTGTTTGTGGATGACATCTCCATGCCGTCGATGAACGACTGGGGCGACCAGGTGACAAACGAGATTGTTCGGCAGCTCCTGGAGCAGGGAGGCATGTATGCGCTAGAGAAGCCAATCGGTGACATGAAGATGATCATCGACTGCCAGTACCTCGCCGCCATGAATACCCCTGGGGGGGGCAAGAACGATATTCCCAACCGCCTCAAGCGCCAGTTTTGCATCTTCAACGTGCCGCTCCCCTCTGTCGCCGCCATCAACAACATCTTCGGGCAGCTCGTGGCTGGCCGGTTCGCCGCGGACGTGTTCTCCGCCGAAGTGTGCGATGCCGCGCAGAAGCTGGTGCCCATCACCATCGATCTGTGGAACAAAGTGCAGGTCAAGATGCTCCCCACCCCCGCCAAGTTCCATTACCTCTTCAACATGCGCGAGCTGTCCAAGGTGTTCCAGGGGTTGGTGCTGTGCGAGCGCGACCGCTTCAAGACGGGGGTGGAGCACGCACCCTTCGGTGGCCAGGTGACGACCCCCGAGGGATACCTCATCGCGGCTTGGCGCCACGAATGCGAGCGCGTCTTCGTCGACAAGCTCGCCACCTACGACGACAAGAACTGGACCGACCAGCTCATCCAAGGCATCATCAAGGACACCTTCGGCGCCGAGATGCACAAGCAGGTGGACGAGCGCGTGTATTTTGTGGACTTTCTCCGCGAGGCTGCGGTGGACGGTGACACCGGGGAGATGTTGGATGCCAACCCCTCGTTTTACGAGTCCACCGTCTCGCTCGACTCCCTCAAGGGTGTCGCTGACGCACGCATGCAGAACTTCAACGAAACCTCCAAGTCGCTCAAGCTCGACCTGGTGCTCTTCTCTGACGCGCTGGCGCACATGATGCGCATCGCCCGCCTGTTGTGCATGGATCGCGGCTCGGCCCTCCTCGTTGGCGTCGGCGGCTCCGGCAAGCAGAGCCTTACGCGCCTTGCGGCGTACATCTCAGGCGCTTTCACGTTCCAGATCACTATCTCGAAGCAATACAACACGGTTGCGCTGTTCGAGGACCTCAAGGCGCTGTACAAGGTGGCGGGGCTCAAGGGCCAGAAGGTGTGCTTCATCTTCACCGACGCCGAGATCAAGGAGGAGGGGTTCCTGGAGTTTATCAACCAGATTCTCATGACTGGCGAGGTGGCAGGGCTGTTCCCCAAGGAGGAGCTCGACATGATCGTCAATGACATACGCCCGGCGCTCAAGAAAGAGGCCCCCGGGGTGATCGACACCTGGGACAACCTGTACGCCTTTTTCCTGGGCCGCGTCCGCGACAACCTCCACGTGTGCCTGTGCTTCTCCCCTGTGGGCGACAAATTCGCCACCCGCGCCCGGAACTTCCCGGGGCTCATTAACGGGTGTACCATCGATTGGTTCTTGCCGTGGCCGCAGGAGGCGCTCATCGCGGTTTCCACCAAGTTCATTGGTAGCTTCACAATGGCGTGCACCGACGAAGACAAGTTCAAGTTGCAGCAGCACATGGGTCACGTGCACGTCGCCGTCACGCGCGCGTGCAAGGAATACTTTGAGAAGTTTCGCCGTTACGTGTACGTCACGCCCAAGTCGTACCTCTCCTTCATCGACGGATACCGCGGTCTGTACAAACGCAAGCTCGACGAGGTTCGCATACTGGCCGACAAGATCAACAGCGGCTTGGCTAAACTCTTCGAGGCCAAGACGGACGTCAAGAACATGCAGGTGGAGCTGACGGCGAAGAACAAGGACCTGGCCGAGGCGCAGCGCGTCTCTGCCAACCTGCTCAAGGAGATCTCTGCGTCTACCGCCATCGCCGAGAAGGAGAAGACCAAGGTGGCCGTCATCGTCGACGCGGTGAGCATCAAGGCTGACGAGATTGCCGGCGTCAAGGCTGACGCCGAGAAGGACCTGGCGGCGGCGCAGCCCGCGCTGGACGCCGCAGTGAACGCGCTCAATTCCATCTCCTCCAAGGACATTGGCGCGCTCAAGGCGCTCAAGAACCCGCCCGATATCGTCAAGCGCATCTTCGACGCCGTGCTCGTCCTGCGGCAATTTCCCATGTCGTCCAAGGTGGAGTGGCACGACGTCAAGGGCGCCAACGTCATCAACGCCTCGGACAACTACTCCAGCGTCGCCATCAAGATGATGGGCGATACCAACTTCCTCGGGTCGCTCATGAGCTTCCCCAAAGAACAGATCAACGACGAGACATGCGAGCTTCTGGAGCCGTACCTGTCTGCCCCCGACTTCAACTTCGCCGCTGCGCAAAAGGCGTCGGGGTCTGTCGCCGGTCTGTGCAACTGGTGCGAGGCGATGAAGACGTACCACAACGTCGCCAAGGTTGTTGACCCCAAGATCATCATGCTCCGCGCTGCCGAGGCTGACCTCAAGATGGCGATGAAGGAGAAGAACGAAGCGGAGGCAACCATGGCCACGGTGCAGGGTGAGCTGGACAAGATGCAGGCGGGCTTCGACGCCGCCATGGCTGAGAAGCAGCGTCTGGAGGATGACGCACAGATGACGCAGCGCAAGATGGACTCCGCCACCGCGCTCATCACCGCGCTGGGCGGCGAGGAGATCCGCTGGACCGAGCAATCCAAGCAGTTCGACCTGCAGATCCAGCGCCTGACGGGGGACTGCGCCATGGCGTCGTCGTTCGTCTCATACCTCGGACCCTTCAACAAGGAGTTCCGCGACTTGCTCTGCACGCGCGATTTCTATGGGGACTGTATTTCGCGCGGCATCCCTGTCACCGAGGACCTCGACGTGACTCGGTTTCTCGTGGATGAATCTGAGATTGGCGAGTGGAACCTCCAAGGTTTGCCCACCGACGACCTGTCGATTCAGAACGGCATCATGGTGACGCGCGCCACGCGCTACCCCGTGCTGGTGGACCCCCAGGGCCAGGGCATCTCGTGGATCAAGAACAGAGAGGAGGTGAACATGCTGCGGGTGACGGGTCTAGGCGAGAAGCAGTTCAGAAATCACCTCGAGGATTGCTTGTCCTACGGCAAGCCCATGCTCATCGAGAACATCGAGGAGGAACTGGATCCCATGCTCGACCCGGTGCTGGAGAAGCGCGTCGTGAAAAAGGGGAAAAACATGATCATCCAGCTGGACAAGGAGGTTGACTTCTCCGACTCGTTCTGCCTGTTTTGCACCACCCGCCTGCCCAACCCGCACTACTCGCCCGAGATGTCTGCCAAGGTGACGGTGATCGACTTCACCGTCACCGCCAGGGGGCTGGAGGACCAGCTGCTGGGCAAGCTCATTCTTAAGGAGAAGCACGAGCTGGAGGAGCAGCGGCAGACGCTGGTAGAGGAGGTGACGAGCTACAAGAAGAAGATCAAGCAGCTCGAGGACGACCTGCTGTTCCGGCTGTCCAACTCGACGGGGAACCTTCTGGACGACGTGGAGCTCATCGACGTCCTCAACAGCACCAAGCAGACGGCGCAGGACGTCAACGAGAAGCTGGCCAACGCATCGGAGACCAACCTCAAGATCACCGAGGCGTGTGAGGAGTACCGCCCGGTGGCGCACCGCGCCACGCTCGTGTACTTCCTCATCGCCGAGTTCGCCACGTGCAACGTCATGTACCAGACGTCCCTGAAGCAGTTCAACGACTTGTACGAGCTCGCCATCGACAAGGCAGAGAAGGCGGCGATGCCCGCCAAGCGCATCAACAACATCATCGAGCACATGACGTACGCCATCTACCTGTACATCCAACGCGGCCTCTTCGAGCGCCACAAGATGACGTTCGCCCTCATGCTCACCAACAAGATCCTCGTCTCGGCCAAGGGACTCACCCTGGACCTGGTGAGCGTGTTCCTTAAGGGTGGCGGCTCGCTGGACATCAACGCAGTGCGCAAGAAGCCCAAGGAGTGGATCCCAGACAAGTGCTGGCTGGACCTGGTGGCGCTGTCGCAGATCCCAACATTCCACGACCTCCTTGACTCGCTGTCGCGCAACGAAGGGCTGTGGCGCCAGTGGTACGACCTCGAGGCGCCCGAGGAGGCCAATGTGCCGGACTTCCAGGATAAAATCACCAAGTTCGAAAAGATGTGCGTCGTCAAGGCGCTGCGCGAGGACCGCACCATGGTGGCAGCGCAGGAGTACATCACCGAGGCGATCGGGGGGCGCTTCGTCGAGTCCGTCCCGCTCAACATGGAAAACACCTGGGCGCAAACCACCGCGTTTGTCCCCGTCATCTGCCTCTTGTCTCCTGGCGCCGACCCCACCAAGCTCATCGAGGAGCTTGCCAAGCGCAAGAAGATCAAGATGATGGGAGTGTCCATGGGCCAGGGTCAAGAGATCATCGCGCGCAAGTACCTGACCACGGCAACCACCGAGGGCCAGTGGGTGTTGCTGCAAAATACCCACCTGGGGCTGTCTTACCTGACCGAGATTGAGAACTTCTTCGCCAAGGCCGAAGAGCTGCACGAGGACTTCAGGCTGTGGATCACCGCAGAGCCTCACCCTTTGTTCCCCATCGGCCTGCTTCAGATGTCCATCAAGCTCACCAACGAGGCCCCCGTGGGGATGCGCGCAGGCTTGCGCAACTCGTACGCCTGGGTGAGCCAGGACATGCTGGATGCGGTGTCGCGCTACGAGTGGCGCCAGATGCTCTTTGTGATGTGTTACATGCACTCCATCGTCCAGGAGCGCCGCAAGTTCGGGCCCATCGGCTGGAACATCCGCTACGAGTTCAACCAGTCGGACCTCAGTGCATGCGTGCAGTTTCTGCAGAACCACCTCATGGAGATGGACGCCAAGAAGCTCGCCTCCCCGACGTGGGCTACGGTGACGTACATGATCTCCTCCATTCAGTACGGCGGGCGCATCACCGACCCCTTCGACGAGCTGCTCATGGACACGTACGCCGCCAAGTACTTCAATGAAAGCGCCCTGGCCAAGGGGCTGGCGCTGTACCCGGGGTACGTTGTGCCGGACACCACGGAGATCGCCGAGTTCCGTGGAGCCATCGAGAAGCTTCCGGCGCAGGAGTCTCCCGAGATCTTCGGCCTGCATTCCAACGCCGACCTCACATTCCGCACCCTGGCGGTGGCTGACCTGGTCGAGGTTGTCATCTCCACGATGCCCAAGTCGGGCGGCGGCGGCAGCGGCTTGACGCCCGAGGAGACGGTGGACAAAATCTGCGAGGATTTGCTCAGCAAAGTGCCGCTGGCGTTCGTGAATGAGATCACCAAGGAGCTCCTAAAGAAGCTGCCAGGGGGATCCAGCCAGCCCCTCACGGTTCACTTGCGGCAGGAGATCGACCGCCTCAACATCATTATAAACCTCACCACCGAGACGCTCAGGAACCTCCGGCTGGCCATCGCGGGAACCATCGCGCTGGCGGGTGACCTGGTGGAGGCGCTGAACAAACTCTTCAACGCCAACATCCCCTCCACGTGGCTCAAGTTCTCGTGGGACAGCGCCACCATCGGTTCGTGGTTCCAGGGGCTGCTGCACCGCTTCGACCAGCTGCACAAGTGGCTCAACACTGGGCGCCCCAAGGGGTACTGGCTCACTGGCTTCTTCAACCCGCAGGGGTTTCTGACGGCGATGAAGCAGGAGGTGAACCGCAAACACAGCAGCGACAAGTGGGCGCTGGACGACGTGGTGATGACATCAGAGGTGACGCACCCGCCCAAGGAATTCGAGCAGCTTCGCGAGGCGCCCTCGGAGGGGGTGTACGTGTACGGGCTGTACCTCGAGGGGTGCACGTGGAGCGGCAAGGAGAACAAGCTGGTGGACTCGGAGCCCAAGAAGCTCTTCACGCCACTCCCCGTGCTGTACGTTACCGGCGTGCAGCAAAAAGACCGGAAGAGCCAGAACACCTTCGAGACGCCCACGTACCGGGTCAAGTCGCGGACCGGACAGCACTTCATCACCACGTTTCCCCTGCGCACCGAAGACCCTGCGTCCAAGTGGATCATGCGTGGCGTCGCGCTGCTCTGCTCAGTAGATTAGAAAAAACGGCTCTCATCCTCGCGCGTTATCTTGCGGCGTTTTGAGCCAAATAACTCACGCCCCGCGCGCCTCAGTGTGCGGCGTGCAGCGCGTGTTGTGTAGCATATGTGTATTAGACCTGCCTTTGGAGGAACCTTCTGCTCAGGTGACTTTCTAGAAGCAACCGATGTGGAGTGTTCCGACAATTGAGGACGTGGTGCTGGTGTTTTAGCGAATTGATAGTTAATATGTATTTGAAACGGTGAACTCCGACGATATTTTCACTCTCAAATCACGCACATGTTCACATGCTCTCCCTCTCGCTCTTCCTCTCTCTCTCTCCACACACACACGGTTATTAGCTAGCTCGAGTAGTCAATCTCTGCGGAAGCACCCGACGCTACAGAGTCCGCTTGCTCTTACTTATGCGCCAAGGGCACCACCGGGTTCCAAATTTAGAATCAGCGCCGCAAAAAAGAACAAAGAAAACAAAACTAGCGGTTTGGCACGTACTCCTGGTCAGCCTTGTTGGCGCCGTTCTTGTAGTAGCTTTTGTACCAATCCACGAATATCTTTAGGCCCTCGTCGAGGCTCGTGGTGGGCTCGTAGTGCAGCTCGGCGCGCGCTTTGGTGATGTCGGCGTGGGTGTAGGGGACGTCTCCGGTGCTGGGCATGGGGATGTAGTTGCGCGTCGCCTTGATGCCCTGGTGGTAAGAGCACACGCAGTGGTGGTGTGGCTGATGACGCTGACATGTGAGGGTGACGATGAGCGAATCAAACATTTAGGGCTCGGGAAACCCAAAGTAAGGTGCGCTGTGGCGTTTGTGCGGGTCGAGCGTCATGGGGTTGCGTCGCCGAGCAGACGTGGTACTTTGTCACTGCGGCGGGTTGCGTCAGAGGCGGGCAGGGCAGGCGCTTTCCACTCGGGTTGTTCCCAGCTTGGCTCGGCCGCTCGTGTGAATTGTTTTAACGTTTATTCTCCGTGCTTGGACATTATCGTGCCCGTGTGTGTTCGGGCAATGTTGATGCACTGTTGCCACGTCTTCCCCCCCCATACCAAGTGCTTCTCGAGGGTGCTCACAAAGTCGCTCACGGTGACGGGGGTCTTGTTGCCCAGGTTGAAGACGCGGAACGGAGGCTTGGAGCCGTCGGCGTTCTTTCCACTCGCCGCTGACGTCTCCAGGCTCGCCACGATTCCCTTTACCACGTCCCCCAGTGATAGAGACACGGAGCGACGCAGTGTGTGACGGAGGGCGTCAAGGCGGATGCAGCGGGTGAGGAGTAAACGTGCGCGTGCAGGCAAATGAGGTGAGCAGGGGCAAATGAGGTGAGCGGGGGCAAATGAGGCAAGCGAGGGCAAATAAGGCGAGCGGGGGCAAGGAAGGCGAGCG
>Ga0075109_1002065_pt1 | contig 11555 bp, 9 predicted proteins | sample AntAceMetag02UKD_FD_69798 | JGI IMG/M metagenome (GOLD analysis project Ga0075109, IMG submission 69798) | Saline lake microbial communities from Ace Lake, Antarctica - Antarctic Ace Lake Metagenome 02UKD | ecosystem: Environmental > Aquatic > Non-marine Saline and Alkaline > Saline | place...
GTTTGGTCCGTAATCTTGAGATGCGGACATCCATAGCACGGTCAAAGCTTTCGCCCGCAGCACCGCCCAGGATTTCCTGCATCATCCCACGGGAAATCAGGCGCTTGGGTCGTTCCAGAAAGAGGCGCAGCACCTCGCCTTCCGCATGCGAAAACGGCGTTTCTGTGCCGCTGTCATCCTCCAGCGTGTAGCGGTCGAAATGCGCGGTCCAGCCGTTGAACCGTGCAGTCTGTCCGGTTTGGGTTGCGGGCTGGCCACGCCGAAGGCGGGCGCGGATACGGGCCACGACCTCTGCCGGATCGAAAGGTTTGATGATGTAATCATCGGCCCCCAGCTCCAAGCCGGTGACCCGGTCCTGCACCTGTGCGCGACCGGAGATAATTATAACCACCGCGCCTTTCTCCAGCGCCAGCCTGTGCACCAGCGTTAGACCGTCTCGGTCAGGCAGTGACAGATCGACAAGGCAGATATCCGGTGTCGCCGTTTTCAGCGCCGCCTCGAATTCTGTGGCGCGACCAAAGCTCATGGTGCGGAACCCTGCTTCTGTCAAAGCATCCGCCAACATGGTCCCGATCGCGGGTTCATCGTCCAGAATGGTGACAAGAGGAGCAGTCATAGGGTTTCGCCTGAGCTTTGCAAGAAGGCTGTCAGCCCGGTTGCGGTAAATGGCTTCATCAAGACCGGAACGCGGGCGGTTGCGGTCGCATGGGAAGGATGGTCCTTTGGCAAGGATGTCATCAGCAGACACGCCGGATGATCCTCGGGCAATTTGTCCAGCAGGTCCAGCCCTGTAGCATCCCCCTCAAGCGTGATGTCCGACAGGATCAGGGTGATATCGGGCAATTGGGCAAGTAGTGCCAAAGCTTCGTCAACGCTCGCGGCCTCGATCACGGCATGCCCCTGTTCCCGCAGCATTTCGCGTATTTCCGCGCGCAGGTCCGGGCTGTCCTCGACCAGCAGTACAAGACCGGGCGCCAAGGCAGAAGGGGCCGGGCGCAGTGGCAGACGCAGACTGACCTTGCCGCCCTGATCGGTGTTGCCGATCCAGACCCGCCCGCCTGCCAGTTTGACCATGTCATAGACCATAGCCAGCCCCAGACCGGTCCCTTCGCCGCCTTTGGTGGTAAAAAATGGCTCGAGTGCATGTTTCAACGCACTTTCCGAAAAACCGGGGCCGGTATCGGTGACGGTAAAATCGGCCCATGTGTTCTGCACTGCCGTCACCTCAAGTCTGATGTCACCATGGCTGCCGCAGGCGTCGCGGGCGTTCAGGATCAGGTTCAGGAGAGAGTCTTGCAACATACCGGTATCAAGCATCAAGGCGTCCAGGCCGGTTTCATTGCGGATTGTCAGGCGAATACCATCGGGTAGGGCAGGGGCCGCAAGTGTTTCCAGATCGCCCAGCGTTGCGCGCAGATCGGCCGGAATGGGATGCCATTCACGTGCGCCGGTGATATCCGCGATCCGGTTCAGCAGACTGCCGCCGCGATGCGCCGCTGACAGGGTTGCCGTCACCAGATCACGCGCTTCAGGCGGCAAGGACAGACGTTGCAGCCGTGACTGGCTTCCCATGATGATCGTCAGCAGGTTCGAGAAATCATGTGCCATTCCGCTGGTCAGTTGCGCCGCCATCTCGCGCCGTCGTGTCTGTTGAAGGGCTGAACGCGCCTGTGTTTCCTCGGTCATATCCATCGACAGGATATAGACACCGTTGATCTGCCCATCTCCTGCCCTGTCAGGGGTAAAGGCCGCACGGATACGGCGAGAGCTTTCCTCGTCGTTGAATTCGAACACCGACGCGGTCCCGAAAAAGGCCGCATCGAGATGCGGCTGGATCGCGGCATACGCGGCCTCGCCCAAGGCCGCGTCGATCGGCAGTCCGAGAATGTTGGTGGGTCGTCCCGGCATGACCACCCCCAGCTTGCGGTTCGAGAACGTATAGCAGCGGTCGCGCCCGACATGCGAAATATGTGCTGGCATCATCTCGGTTGTCAGACGGGTGCGGGCCTCGGTTTCGGTCAACTGGCGCTTGGCTTCTTCCAGTGCTGTGACAGTGGCCTCAAGCTTGCGGTTGGTCGCGCTGAGTTCTTCGGCATAGGCCAGTACCTTGTCGCTCAACTCCTCGGACCGTCCACGCAGCAATGCTTCTTGCTGCTTGACGCGTGTGATGTCGGTATAGACCGTCACCCATCCACCCTGCGGTAAGGGCGAGCCTTCAACGCTGATGCTGCGCCCGTCAGGTCGCAGGCGCTCCATATAGTGCGGCGCGAAGGCACGGGCCTGGTCGACACGGATGCTAACGGCCTCGTCAATATCCGACACCTGACCGTATTCGCCACGTGTGACCAAAAGCCGGATCGTATCCTCGAACCGGGCCCCTGGTGTCGTCAGGTCAGGGGGCAGGCCAAACATATCACGGAAAGGACGGTTGCAGACCACCAGACGCAATTCGCTGTCATAGATCGACAGTGCCTGTTGGATCAAGTTCAGCCCGGCCATCGTCATTGCAGATGTATCGATTGGTCCTTTGTTCATCCTCGCCCCTCTTGGTGGTCATGGCTAACACCATGCGACGCGCGCGCCTAGTGCCGCGATCTTTGATCAAGCCTGTTACAATTCGTAACAATTGAGAAATCATCAGGAAAAAGTTGACGTAGAGCGTAGCAGGTGCACCATCACTACTCGGTAAAGAATCGCCGACAAGGTGGTCACCGGCCCGAAGGAGAGCGGGCGCAAGGGAGGAATAGATTTGGCACAGTCGTCAGAGGCGACCGGTGGACTGGTGTCCATTCCGGCGCTGTTGCAACGCAACGCCCAGCGGTTCGGGGATAAACCCGCCTACCGCCAAAAAGAATTTGGCATCTGGCAAACCTGGACCTGGAAGGATGTGCAGCGCGAGGTGGACAATCTTGCGCTGGGTCTGATCAATCTTGGTGTGAATGAAGGTGATTTTATCGCCATCATCGGCGGCAATCGACCCAACCTTTACTGGTCCATGGTAGCCGCGCAATCCGTAGGGGCCGTGCCGGTCCCGCTTTATCAGGATTCTGCTGCTGAAGAGATGGCCTATGTTCTGGACCATTGTGGCGCACGTTTCGTGATGGCCGAGGACCAGGAACAGGTCGACAAGGTGATCGAGATTCAGGATCGCCTGCAACAGTTCGAACATATGGTCTATCTCGACGCGCGCGGCCTGCGCAAATACGACCACTCGCATTTGCACGACTTCCGCCATGTGCAGGAACAAGGGCATGCCGCGCGTGACGAATTCACGCCCGAACTGGAACGGCGGCGCGCAAAGCTTGATATGACCAGTACCTGCGTGATGCTTTACACGTCTGGCACGACCGGCAAACCCAAAGGCGTGGTTCTGAGCAATCGCAACATCATCGAAAGCGCGCAAAACTCTTCTGAATTCGACAATTTGGGACCGGGCGAGGAAATTCTGGCTTACCTGCCGATGGCCTGGGTCGGCGACTTCATCTTTTCGGTTGGTCAGGCCTATTGGACAGGGTTCTGTGTGAACTGCCCCGAAAGCCCCGAGACCATGATGACCGACCTGCGTGAAATCGGGCCGACCTACTATTTCGCCCCGCCACGTGTGTTCGAGACCCAGCTGACAAATGTGATGATCCGGATGGAAGATGCCAGCCGGATGAAGAAATGGCTGTTCGACACATTCATGGCCCATGCACGTCGCGTCGGTCCGGACATTCTGGACGGCAAACCCGTCGGGTTCATGGACCGTTTGAAATACAAGCTGGGCGAGATTTTTGTCTATGGCCCGCTTAAAAACACGTTGGGTTTCAGTCGCGTGCGGATCGGCTACACAGCCGGTGAGGCGATCGGGCCCGAGATTTTCGACTTTTACCGCAGTCTGGGGATCAACCTTAAACAGCTTTACGGTCAGACCGAAGCCACCGTTTTCATCACCATGCAACCCGATGGTGAAGTCCGCTCGGATACAGTGGGCGTTCCGGCACCGGGTGTCGAGCTGCGGATCGGTGACAATGGAGAAGTTTATTACCGTAGTCCCGGTGTATTCGAATACTATTACAAGAACCCCGAAAGCACGGCCGACACCAAGGACGCCGACGGCTGGGTGGCAACAGGGGATGCGGGTTTTATCGAGGAAGGGTCAGGACATCTGCGGATCATCGACCGTGCCAAGGACGTAGGCAAAATGTCGGATGGTCGCCTGTTCGCGCCGAAATACGTCGAGAACAAGCTTAAGTTCTACCCCAACATCCTAGAAGCGGTGGTGTACGGAAATGGCCGCGACCGCTGTATGGCCTTCGTAAACATTGATCTGAGCGCCGTGGGCAACTGGGCGGAACGCAACAACATCTCCTATTCCTCCTATCAGGAACTGGCAGGGCACCCGCGCGTCCTTGATGCCGTGCAGGAGCATGTCGAAGAGGTCAACCGCTCGATCGCCGAAGACCCGATGCTGTCGGGGTGTCAAATCCACCGCTTTTTGATCCTGCACAAGGAACTTGACGCCGATGATGGCGAGATGACCCGCACCCGCAAGGTCCGCCGCCGGATCGTGGAAGAGAAGTACAACGATCTGATCACAGCGCTTTATGATGGATCGGAACGGATCAGCACCCGGACCGAAGTAACTTACGAGGACGGGCGCAAAGGATACATCAGTGCGACGCTCGAAATCCGCGACGCAAAAGTGCAATCGAGCTCTACGCAGAAGATGGCAGCAGAATGAACGACATGAGCACAGAGGGATACGTCACCCCGGACGGTCGCAAGATCGGTGGCGTGATGATGGAGATGAAAAACATCACGCTGCGCTTTGGCGGTGTGAAGGCAATCACCGATATCAGTTTCGACATTCGCGAAGGGGAAATCCGCGCGATCATTGGTCCGAACGGGGCTGGAAAGTCGTCGATGCTGAACGTGATCAGCGGCTTTTACATCCCGCAAGAGGGCGAAGTCTGGTTCCGTGGTGCGAAACGCCCGCCGATGAAACCCTATCAAGTGGCCCAACAGGGGATTGCCCGCACGTTCCAGAACATCGCTTTGTTCGAGGGGATGAGCGTGCTGGACAACGTGATGACGGGTCGTTTGACCCATATGACAACAGGAATTCTGGCGCAGGCGATCTGGAAGGGCAAAGCAGAGCGGGAAGAAGTGGAGAACCGTGAAGTCGTCGAAAAGATCATCGACTTTCTGGAGATTCAGGCGATCCGCAAAACCCCCGTCGCGCGTCTGCCTTACGGTCTGAAAAAGCGGGTCGAACTGGCCCGTGCTTTGGCGGCTGAGCCAAAGCTATTGCTGCTGGACGAGCCAATGGCAGGCATGAACGTAGAGGAAAAAGAGGACATGAGCCGCTTTATCCTTGACGTGAATGACGAGTTCGGCACGACAATCGCCTTGATCGAACACGATATGGGCGTGGTGATGGACCTTTCCGACCGCGTCGTCGTGATGGATTACGGCAAGAAGATCGGCGACGGTACACCCGACGAGGTCCGCAACAATCAGGCTGTGATCGACGCCTATCTGGGGGTAGCCCATGACTAAGCTCCCTTCGACACACGGTTCTTTCCAAGTCTTTGCAGGGAGTGCGCCCCATGCCTGAACAATTCTATTTTGCGATGGAAGTAATCCTGAACGGCCTGATGGCTGGGGTTCTCTACGCTCTGGTAGCGCTGGGCTTCGTCCTGATTTACAAGGCAAGCGGCATTTTCAACTATGCCCAAGGCGTGATGGCCCTCTTCGCCGCCGCTACGCTGGTCGGGATCATGCGCGGGCAGGTGCCGTTTAGCCATCTCATCAACGCGATCTTTGGGACCAGTGTGCACAACTTCGGTTGGCAGGTACCTGCGATCCTCGCGATCCTGCTGACGATGGGGGTGATGGTTTTCCTCGCTTGGGCAGTGAACCGATTTGTGTTCAAACATCTGGTCAACCAGGAACCGATTATATTGTTCATGGCGACGATCGGCCTGGCCTATTTTCTGGAAGGCACGTCCGACCTGATGTGGGGCGGCGAGATCAAGAAACTGGATATCGGACTGCCGCAGGGCATGAACGCGACGTTGGACGATGTGACCTTCAACCTGTTCGGATACGGTTTCTTTATCGACAATCTGGATATTGTGGCGGCGATCGTGGCTGTGAGTCTGGTGGTCGTACTGACAACCTACAGCCAGTATTCCAAACAGGGCCGCGCCCTGCGGGCAGTGGCTGATGACCATCAGGCGGCTTTGTCGGTGGGCATCTCGCTCAACTTCATCTGGGTACTGGTGTGGTCCATCGCTGGTTTCGTGGCGCTGGTTGCGGGTATCATGTGGGGTGCCAAATCCGGCGTGCAATTCTCGCTTTCGTTGATTGCACTCAAGGCGCTTCCGGTTCTGATGCTGGGTGGCTTCACCTCGATCCCCGGCGCAATCGTCGGCGGGTTGATCATCGGCGTGGGTGAGAAACTGTTCGAATTCACCCTCGGCGGCATGATGGGTGGTGCAACCGAAAACTGGTTTGCCTATGTGCTCGCGCTCATCTTCCTCGTGTTCCGGCCACAAGGCTTGTTCGGCGAAAAAATCATCGAGAGGGTGTGACTATGAAGATCTGTTCTATCATCTGTGTCACGGGGTTCTCCGCAGCATTTGTGTTCGGTTATCTTGCGTTGTCGTCCGCTCCGGCGGCGACCGGCCAGATCTTTCTGGCGACAGTCATTGCGGGCGCAGGCTTTCTGGCCGGAACCCTCAGCTATCTTAAAATCAGTCGGGAGCTTTGCTGATGTTTTACCGTGAAGCAGGCGATTTCAAAACATCCTACGTGGATGACAATCAGACCTTTCCGATCAAGTTCGATCGGTACCGCTACTATGCGGTTCTGCTGATCGCATTTGCGATCATCCCGTTCGTATTGAATGACTATTGGGTGAATGCGGTCTTCCTGCCCTTCCTGATCTATTCCATCGCGGCCATCGGTCTGAACATTCTGGTGGGATATTGCGGGCAGGTCAGCCTTGGCACAGGCGGGTTCATGGCGGTAGGTGCCTATGCCTGCTACAAGCTGATGACATCGTTTCCTGATGTGAACATTCTGTTCCACATCATTATCGCGGGCGGAATCACCGCTGCAGTGGGTGTACTGTTCGGCCTGCCAAGCCTGCGGATCAAAGGGTTCTACCTTGCTGTTGCAACCCTTGCCGCGCAGTTCTTTCTGGTCTGGCTTTTCAACCGCGTGCCGTGGTTCTACAACTATTCGGCTTCGGGACAAATCTCGTCACCCGAACGCACGTTGCTGGGCGTTGCCATCACCGGACCGAATGCACCAGCATGGGCAATGTATCTTTTCTGCCTTCTCTTTGTCGCGGCCAGCGCAATCATCGCGCGCAACCTGACGCGAGGATCATTCGGGCGCAAATGGATGGCGATCCGCGATATGGACATTGCAGCCGAGATCATCGGCGTGGACCCTCTCAAGGCCAAGCTTAGCGCTTTTGCCGTCTCGTCCTTCTTCGTGGGTGTCTCGGGCGCGTTGTTTTTCTCGGTCTATCTGGGCGCAGTCGAGGTGGGCGAGGTCTTCGGGATCAACAAATCGTTCCTTGTCCTCTTCATGGTGATCATCGGTGGTCTGGGATCGATCTTCGGCTCGTTTGCGGGCGCTGCCTTTCTGGTGCTGCTGCCCGTGTTCCTGAAAAACTTTCTTGTCGCCGGTCTGGGCTGGCCCACCGATATGGCGGCGCATCTGGAATTCATGATCGTGGGAGCGTTGATCATTATCTTCTTGATCGCAGAACCACATGGTCTGGCGCAGCTTTGGCGCGTGACCAAAGAGAAATTGCGGCTTTGGCCCTTCCCGCACTAGGGCGGGGGCAAACCACTCGTTCCGCAGGGACACCTGCGGATATCACCATCGGAAAAAACCAGGGAGGATAACCCGATGAAATTGAAACTGATCACTGCGGTGACCGCGGCCATGATGGCGGCGGCACCAGCGATGGCCGAGCTGACCTTTTCAGCGCTCAGCTATCGCACCGGACCATTCGCATCTGGCGGCATCCCCTTCGCGGATGGCTATCAGGATTACTTCACCCTCATGAATGAACGCGATGGCGGAATCGGCGGCGAGCGCATCAATCTGATCGAATGCGAAACCGGATATAACACCGAAAAAGGTGTGGAATGCTACGAGGCCACCAAGGGATCGGGCGTGCTGGTTTATCAGCCCCTCTCCACCGGCATCACCTACCAGATCATCCCCAAGGCCACTGCCGACAATATCCCTGTTCACACGATGGGTTATGGTCGTACGTCAGCCAAAAATGGCCGGGTGTTCAGCCACATCTTCAACTATCCTGCGAACTATTGGGACGGTGCCTCAATCGCCGTCAAGCATTTGCTGGACATCAATGGCGGTGATCTGAGCGGTAAGAAAGTCGCGCTCGTTTATCACAACTCTGCCTATGGCAAAGAGCCGATCCGCACATTGGAAGAACTGGCCAAGAAGCATGGCTACGAACTGACCCTTCTTGCTGTGGACAGCCCCGGCCAGGAACAGAAAAGCCAGTGGCTGCAGATCCGCCGCGAACGTCCTGATTACGTTCTGATGTGGGGTTGGGGCGTGATGAACTCGGTCGCGATCCAAGAGGCCGCGAACATCCGCTATCCCATGGAAAATTTCATCGGTATCTGGTGGTCCGGTTCGGAAAACGACGTGTTGCCAGCAGGCGCAGGCGCCAATGGTTACAAAGCGCTGACCTTCCACAACTTGGGTTCCGACTATCCGCTTTATGCCGATATCGAGCAGTATGTGAAGAGCACAGGCAAGGCGGCTGGCGCCGGAGACCAGATCGGCACCGTCCTGTATAACCGCGGTCTGTATGCAGCCATGCTGGCAGTCGAAGCGGTCAAGACAGCGCAGGAAATCCACGGCACAGCCCAGATTACACCTGCGATGATGCGTGACGGTATGGAAGCACTGGAGATCACCGAAGAGAAGATGGCAGCCCTTGGCCTGCCGAACTTCGGACCGACCTTCAGCGTATCTTGCGAAAACCACGGCGGTGACGGTTTCGGCGCTGTGAAACAGTGGGATGCAGCGGCTGGTCAGTGGGCCATGATCACTGATTTCTTCCAGGCTGATCAGGACGTTCTGAACCCGCTGATTGAAGAAGATTCGGCAGCATATGCGGCCGAGGCCAACATTACACCACGCTGCGAATAAGCGTGTCCTTCTGCGGGCGGCCTTTGGGCTGCCCGCAGTTTCGCGGATATTTTTTGCAAGAAGAAGCCTGAACGACGCCCTTTCCATTCAATTGGCGCGTTTGAGAATACCAAAAAACGCAATTTCAAACCGGAAAAGTTGATCGACTTTTTCTGAAATTGCTCCAACGGAGCGTGAGAGATGCTGGACGCAGGCCGGACCGAAGAGACCCTCCTTGAGGTCAACAATATCGAGGTGATCTACAACCATGTGATCCTCGTGCTCAAAGGTGTCTCGCTTAAGGTCCCAAAAGGCGGGATCACCGCGCTTCTGGGCGGCAATGGCGCGGGCAAGACAACGACGCTCAAGGCCATTTCCAACCTGCTGCATTCCGAGCGCGGCGAGGTCACTAAAGGAAGCATCCTTTACCGTGGTGAACGGGTGCAGAACCTCAGCCCGACCGATCTTGTCCAGAAGGGCGTGATCCAGGTGATGGAGGGGCGGCATTGTTTTGAACATCTGACGGTCGAGGAAAACCTGATGACCGGAGCCTATACCCGTAAAGACGGCAAGGCAGCCATCGCAGCTGATCTCGAGATGGTCTACACATATTTTCCGCGTCTCAAGGAGCGCCGCAAAAGCCAGGCTGGTTACACCTCGGGCGGGGAACAGCAGATGGTCGCCATCGGACGCGCCTTGATGAGCCGGCCCGAGACGATTCTGCTGGATGAACCCAGCATGGGGTTGGCCCCGCAACTGGTTGAGGAAATCTTTACCATCGTGAAGAACCTCAACGAGAAAGAGGGCAACACCTTCCTCCTGGCCGAACAGAACACCAACGTGGCCCTACGCTTTGCCCATTACGGCTATATTCTGGAATCGGGTCGCGTCGTGATGGATGGCCCTGCCGCCGAACTGCGCGAGAACCCCGATGTGAAAGAGTTCTATCTTGGCGTGTCCGAAGAGGGGCGCAAATCCTTCCGTGACGTGCGGTCCTACCGTCGTCGCAAGCGTTGGCTGAGCTGACGGCACGAGCGGAAATTTGACGGTAAACTCTTTATGCGAAAGGTCTGCCATGACCCGCTATTTTGACGAGCTTGAAACCCGCAGCGCAGCGGAGCGCGCCAAAGCGCTGTCCACTGCCCTTCCGGATCAGATCGCCCGTGCCAGAGCCTTGCCCGGATATGCGGGAATGCTTGATGCAGTGACTCCGGCAGCCATCTCCTCCATCGAGGCGCTGGCCCGTCTGCCTGTCTTGCGTAAGTCCGATCTGGGACGCGCACAAGCCTCTGCAGGCCCGTTCGGGGGTCTGACGACACGGGCTGCCAGCGGTTTCGCGCATATCTTCCAATCCCCCGGTCCGATCTACGAACCCGGTGGAACCGAGCATGACTGGTGGCGCATGGGCCGCTTTCTGCATGCCTGCGGAATCGGGCGCGGCGATATCGTCCAGAACTGTTTTGGCTATCATCTGACGCCCGCCGGCATGATTTTCGAATCCGGTGCGCGGGCAGTCGGCGCCGCTGTTCTGCCTGCAGGTACCGGGCAAACAGAGTTGCAGGTCACCGCAAGCCGCGACGTAGGCGTGACTGCCTATGCCGGAACGCCGGATTATCTCAAGATCATTCTCGACAAGGCCGACGAGATGGGGATCAAGCTGGGTATCACCCGCGCGGCCGTGGGCGGTGGGGCGCTTTTCCCCTCGCTGCGGCAGGAATATGCGGATCGTGGAATCCAGTGTCTGCAATGCTATGCCACTGCCGATCTGGGCAATATCGCTTATGAAAGCGAGGCGCAGGAAGGCATGATCGTGGATGAGGGCGTGATCGTCGAAATCGTGACCCCTGGAACCGGTGATCCGGTGGCCCCCGGTCAGGTTGGCGAAGTTGTTGTGACGACCCTCAACCCCGATTACCCGCTTATCCGTTTCGCGACCGGTGATCTGAGCGCTGTCATGGAAGGAACCAGCCCCTGCGGTCGGACGAATACCCGTATCAAGGGCTGGATGGGGCGGGCCGATCAGACCACCAAGATCAAGGGCATGTTCGTGCGGCCCGAACAGGTGGCGCAACTGGTGGCAAAACATGCAGAAATCAGCCGCGCCCGCGTGATTGCCAGCCGCGAAGGCGAGATGGACGTGATGACGGTACAGATCGAGGCTAGTGGCGGTAGTGCTGATGCCTATGCAGGCACCGTGGCTGAGGTTCTGAAGCTGAAAGGCAAGATCCAGATGATGTCGCCTGGCTCTTTGCCCAATGACGGAAAGGTCATCGAAGATCAGCGTGTTTATGAATGATCAGCGCTGAAACCCCAAGTTCGACAGTTAAACGCGTAAGTGATTGATATTATTATGGCGTAATAGCCAAAAATGTAACTACGGG
>Ga0075109_1002068_pt1 | contig 11535 bp, 7 predicted proteins | sample AntAceMetag02UKD_FD_69798 | JGI IMG/M metagenome (GOLD analysis project Ga0075109, IMG submission 69798) | Saline lake microbial communities from Ace Lake, Antarctica - Antarctic Ace Lake Metagenome 02UKD | ecosystem: Environmental > Aquatic > Non-marine Saline and Alkaline > Saline | place...
GAAATCCCATAAGGCAATAGATCTAGTTATATAACTAGTCCATTGCCCAGTCTAAAAGAGACTTTTTCCTTCATTTAAGGCGTCAAATATCTAGTAAAAGGCCAAACTCCAGGGTCGGGCATAAAGCCCGACCCGCCCAGCAGGGCGCTGGCTGGTCTGGCGTGGGTCGGGCGTTAGGCCCGACAGTTTCACGCTGAGTTGTAGCCGGGGTCGCTGACCCCGGTCCCGTTGCCGCTCAACTACTCCACCGCTCCGGGTCAGCTAGACCCCGGCTACAGCCTTCCGGCGGCGGTTTAGCCGTCTGCCTCGGCCTGCGCCAGTTTGGTGGCGGCGGTTTCCCAGCGGTGGTTGGCGGCAGTGAGTTGATCGGAGATGGCGGTCAACTCGCGGTTCAAGTGTTGGGCTTTGCCGGCTCCTTCGTAAGTCGCGGGATCTTCCAACTCGTTGGTCAGGTCGGCTTGTTTGGCTTCGAGATCGACGACTTTCTTTTCGGCTTCGCTCACCGCGTTACGCAGGTCGCGGAGCTGGGCTTTGTGCGCCTTTTCGGTCTCGCGGTCTCGCTTGGGAGCGACGGTTTCGACGGTACTTTTGGTCTGTTCGGGTCGAGCCGAGGTGAAGCCTGCGGTCAATGCTTCGCGAGCGTTGGTCGCTTTGGATTTATCTAGATAGTAATTGTAGTCACCCGCGTAGGCGGTGAGGCGTCCCGAGTGGACGTGCAGGACTTTCTCGGCTAATTGACGGATGAAATACACATCGTGACTGATGAAGATAAACGTGCCGGCAAAGATCTTGAGCGCGCTGAGCAGGGCATCGATGGACGGGATGTCCAAGTGGGTCGTCGGCTCGTCCATTAGCAACAGATTGGGCGGGTCGACCATCAAGCGAGCGAGCGCGAGGCGGGACTTTTCGCCACCCGAGAGCACGCTGACTTTTTTGAACACATCGTCCTTGCGGAAGAGGAACGCGCCGAGAATGGCGCGGACCTTTTGCTCCGTCAGGTCGTTGGCGGCGGTGCGCAACTCCATCACGTTGTCGAAGACCGTAGCTTCGAGTTTCAAGTTTTCGGCCCGGTTTTGGGCAAAGTAACCGAGGGTCACATTAGCGCCCAGTTCGCGGGTGCCAGCGGAGGTGGGGACAACGTCGGCTAGGATCTTAAGCAAGGTCGATTTACCGGCACCATTAGGACCGACCAGCACGATCTTTTCGCCGCGTTCGGCTTGGAAGTTGAGGTTCTGATAAACGACGTGGTCACCGTAGGACTGGTCGATGTTTTTGAGGTCGACGACCTTCAGTCCAGATCGGACGGGTTGCGGGAATCTAAAATTGATCCGCGCGAGCGCCTCGATGGGGGACTCAACCGCCTCGGCCTTGAGGCGTTCGATGTGCTTCTCCTTGGACTTGGCTCGCGTCGCCATCGAGGACTTGGCGCCGAAACGATCAACGAATTTTTGCTGGTGGGCGATCTCACGTTGCTGACTCTTGAAGAGGGAAAGCATTTGATCGTGCCGGGCGTCTTTTTGCAAAAGGTAGTCGTCGTAGTTGCCGGTGTATTTGTGAAGCGTCGCCCCCCGCAGTTCGAGGATGCCGTTGCAGAGCGCATTGAGAAAAGCGCGATCATGGGAGATAAGCAGCAGTCCGCCCGGGTAGCGGGTCAGGTAGTCCTGCAGCCAAAGCAGGGCTTCGAGGTCCAAGTGGTTGGTTGGCTCATCGAGCAGGAGCAAGGTTGGCTCGGAGACGAGGAGCCGGCCCAGGTGGGCCCGCATGATCCAGCCGCCCGAAAACGATTTGGCGGGCAGGTCCATGTCGGCGTCCTTGAAGCCCAGGCCGGAGAGGATTTTGCGGGCGCGCGGCTCGAGCGTCCAATCGATGTCGTAGTCCTCATCGTCATCGCCGCTGAGGTCGAGTTTCGCGCCGTTGGTGGCGATACCGATTACCGTCTCGTCGCCGACCGGGGCGCTTTCTTGGGACAAAAATCCGAAGTCTGCGCCGCGCTCCCACTCGATCGTGCCGTTGCTGGTGGTCTCCTCTCCGAGGATCAAATTGAACAGGGTGGTTTTACCCGCGCCGTTAGGTCCCACCAGACCTAAACGGTCGGTGCGAGCGACAAAAAGTGAGATGTCGGAAAATAGTTCGCGGGTGCCGTAGGACTTGGCGACGTCGGCTAGTGTGAGCATAGAACCGTTGAACCCAACAAACCGAACGGGCCGCGTCAACGCACGAGGGTGAGTGCGATCACTCCGCCTACCGCCACGAGCCCCCCCACGAGTGAGCGCCGACTCGGTCGATCCCCCTCGAACCAGTAGGTCAGCGGGATAATCACCAGCGGAGTCGTGGCTACGATGGGCAAAACAATCCCCGACGGGGTGGTCGCTAACGCCCATTGGTAACAACTTACCCCGAACACCGGCCCCAGCATCGCATTACCCAGCATATAGCCGCCGCCCCGCCCAAAGTAACCATTATGGTTACATTGGACGGGAGTGGGAGTGGGGGTGGGTTTGGCCGCGGCGAGCGACTTCGCGCGGCGCTCGCGCACCCAGACGAAAAGAAAATACCCGGCGGTGATAACGAGGCCACCGCTGATGCGTTGGTAGGCCGCGGTGATGCCGTCGATCGTCATGCCCGCCTCGGTGGTGATCTCATAAGCGCGCCGACTGATCACGGCGCCGAGGCCTTGCCCGAGGGCGGCGCCCAGACCGAGCAGGATGCCGATTTTCGTGACGGGCACTTGGGGCGGCGATTTTTTTGAAGGCATGAGCGCAAAGGCCACGCCTGCAACGATGATGGTCGCCCAGCCGATTTGCGCGAGCGACAGGTGGGTGCCGAGCCATCCCCACTCGGCCGTCATCGCGATGGGCACCGCCACACATTGGCAAATCAACACGGTCAACCGGGCGCCCAAGCGCGGCAGCGCGGCGAAGAGAGCGAGATCGCCCAAGCCCATCCCGATTACACCACTCAGCAAAAACGCATCTCGGCCGGCCCCGCCCAGCCCGATACTCCCCGAGTGCGCGTAGGCTCCAAGCAGCACGAACGCGATGAGGAGGCGCCCCAGATTGGCCCGAATCGAACCGAGCGCGCGCACCGAACGCTGGCTCATGATGGCTGCGCCGGACCAGAGCAGGGTGGTGAGCATCGCGGCGAGCATAGGTCAAAGCAGTAACGGCGGCGGCGGTTCGGGTTGCCAGCTTGGATCGTGAAATCGAGCCGGAGAATCATCCGGGCAGAGCTTGCCACCGCCGTGGTGTCGACGTTTCACTGATCGCGTATTGTCGCCGTGGTTCTGTAGGCGGCGCGTCCGTCCACTTTAAACCCAATATCTTCATGAAAACTGATGCTGAAATGATGGCCGATATCGTGGCCAAAGTCGGAGATGCCCAAGCCCGCCAGATGGTGGCGTCCGCTTACAATACCGAGATCATCTCCAACCGCCTCGGTCGTTTGGAGCTACGGCAAGGGGCTCCCCATCTCTCCAAGGGTAAAGCGAATCTACTGCGGCTCGCCGTCGAACGCGTGCATGAAGTGATCACCCTCGGCGACTGAGTTTTAATCGCCCTCCCGTTCAATTTTTCCCAATGGCCCGTTCCCAACCCAAAGCAAAACTCCAGCGGCAACGCCCGGAAGACCTCAACGCCAAGCGGGCCGCCCGCAAGGGCCCGATCTCGAAGTATATCGCGCACCACTATCGGCATTTTAATTCCGCCGCGTTGCTCGATGCCGCCAAGGGTTACGAAGACCACCTCAAGGCCGGCGGCAAAATGCTGGTCACGCTCGCCGGGGCCATGTCGACCGCCGAGCTCGGCATCTCGCTAGCCAAGATGATCCGTAAAGGGAAGGTACACGCCATCGTCTGCACGGGCGCCAATCTCGAGGAGGACATCTTCAACCTCGTCGCCCACGATTACTACGAGCGCGTCCCGAACTACCGCGACCTCACCTCGGCGGATGAACAACTGCTGCTTGATCGCCACATGAACCGGGTGACCGACACGTGCATCCCCGAGATGGAAGCCATGCGCCGCATCGAGAAAGCGGTGCTCGCCGAATGGACTAGCGCCGATCAAGCTGGCAAGTCGTATTTCCCGCACGAATTCATGTATCGCCTGCTCAAGTCGGGCGTGCTGGAGAAATCCTACCAGATCGATCCGGCCAACTCGTGGCTGCTCGCGGCGGCGGAGAAGAACCTGCCGATCATCGTGCCGGGCTGGGAAGACTCGACGTTGGGCAACATGTTCGCGGCCGCCGTGATTCGCGGCGACGTGAAGAACGTGCACACCGTGAAGACCGGTATCCAATACATGACGTATTTGGCGGAGCATTACACGAAGACAGCCAAAACCCTAAAAAACGGCGAAGGCTCCATCGGGTTCTTTCAGATTGGCGGCGGCATCGCGGGCGATTTTCCGATCTGCGTCGTGCCCATGTTGCACCAAGATCTCGAGCGCACCGACGTGCCACTCTGGGGGTATTTCTGTCAGATCAGCGACTCGACCACGAGCTACGGCAGTTACTCGGGTGCTGTGCCCAACGAAAAAATCACCTGGGGCAAGCTGGCCTCGTCGACTCCCAAGTTCATCGTCGAGAGCGACGCCACGATCGTGGCCCCGCTGATCTTCTCTTGGGTGCTCGGCGAATAGGCGCGGCACGAGCTGGGCTTAATTTTGGAATACCGAAGGCTGCCGTCAGCCTGATGTTTAGTCACAGAGTCCCCAGAGGAGGCCCGGAGGTCACAGATTCATCCCGGGGCTGGCTGTGAGGCGGGGAGTTGAGGAGCGGACTGTTTCGCAGCTCATGAAGGGCGCGCAGTCAGGGGTCAGGGTCGCGAAAAAGTGAAACGAAGTCCCGTAGGGCGTAGTTCATTTTTTGAGACCTGACCCCGTCCAAACCGTAACGAATCCACGAATTAGGATTTTCGAGTGGGGCAGGGCCGTTAGCCTGGTTGTTAGTCGCAGAGAACACAGAGGAGGCCCGGAGGTCGCAAAGCCACGCTGCGGCTTAGCGGTCTTTGCGACCTTGGGGTGAAAGGAAGAGCAGTGGAGTGGCTCTCCGTTGATTGGTATAGGCCCGTGGTTAGCATCTTGAATCGGTGAGGCAGACGCTTGTCGGGCGTAAAGCCCGCCCCCCCCAGCAGGGCGGTGGTTTGGTCCGACGTGGGTCGGGCTTTACGCCCGACAAGTTCCATCCTTCCGGCAGCAGTGGCCCCGGTCACTCTGCATGCCTCGGACGCGGGGATGAACAACGGTTACTTGTCGGGCTTAAAGCCCGCCCCCACCCAGCAGGGCGCTGGTTTGGTCCGACGTGGGTCGGGCTTTACGGGCGACCGGTTCACCGGCCTCGCCGCGCAGAGATTCTCAGTAGCTGGCCCGGCTGACGGCTGCGTGCCCCTCCGTCTCTGCTCTGCGGCTAAAAAATCCGAACCCACGGTTCCCGAAATTGCCCAAAATCAGTGAGTTCCGCGTCCTGTATTCGACCGCCGGCTACCGGCGGATTTGTCGCCCTGTATCCAGCGAGTTTGGACGACCAGCGGTGACCAGCGAAACCGCGGCAAAATTCAAGCAGTTTTTTTCGGAAAATTTTATCTATTTTTTGCCTACAAACTGTTGACGAATTTACGCATGATACCCATCTGTTGTGGCCTGTCCGGCGTCTGACCACTACCTGTAGTGGTTAGTAACGAGTTAATAACTCGGAACATCTTTTGTTCGCTTGTGACAGCAACCCTGCGAAATCGTCTTCCCTTCCTATCAGAATAATGACCGAAAACGCCAACCGTTCCATCTCTTAAAACCTTCTCGATTCACCATGCAAAAGACCTTCCAAGTTGGCTCCAAAACCTTCGTTCTCGACCAAGATAAAGCAGAGGCTGCCTTTGCCGCCAAAAAGGTGATCAACGGCCGCGATTCGATGACTTTCAATCTGCTGCCGCTGAAGTACCAGTGGGCTTACGAGCTCTACCGCACGATGAAGGCCAACCACTGGGAGCCGGAAGATGTGCCCATGGGCAAGGATATCGAGCAATGGCGCGACGACCGCGTCGTCTCCGATCAGGAGCGTTGGATCATCCGCATGGGCATCGGTTATTTCTCCGCCGCTGAGGGTATTGTCGGCGACAACATTCAGCATGTCATCCGTGAGTTGGTCACTGCCCCCGAGCTCAAGCTCGTCCTTGGTCGCCACGCCCACGAAGAGAACATCCACGCCGATTCGCTCCTCTATATGATCTCTTCCCTCGGCATCAATCCGCATGAGTGCGAAGCGATGTTCGAAGACGTGGAGACGATCGTCCGCAAGAACGAGTTCGTTACCCGCATTTCCAAAGGGCTGCGCCGCGATCTCGATCTTACCGATCCCGAGAATAAAAAGCTGTTCGCCAAAAACGTGTTCACCTTCGGGCAGTGCATGGAAGGCACCCAGTTCTACGGTCTCTTCGGCATGATCCTCGCCCTCTACCGCCAAAACAAGTTCCCGGGTATCGGCCAGATGTTCCGTTACACCCTGCGCGATGAATCCAACCACATCGAGCTCCTCCGGAACCTGTTCATGGATCTCGTCGAGGAAAACCGCGAGATCTGGACCGAAGATTTCAGAGAGGACCTGCGGGCCACCATGGCCGAAGGCGTAAAGCTCGAGAAGGACTTCATCCGCGACTGTCTCCCGGTCAACGCCGTGGGCCTCGTGCTCGAGGACTTCCTGGCCTACATCGACTACATCGCCGATCGCCGTCTCGAAGGCTGTGGCCTCGCGCCGCTCAACCCCGGCATCACTAACCCGCTGCCGTGGCTCGCCGAGATGATGGATATCAAGAAGGAGCAGAACTTCTTCGAAGGCCGCGTCACCGAATACCAAAAGTCCTCCGCCCTCGAAGTAGCCGACGACGACGACCTTTAATTTTACCCCGCGACCCTTTAAGTTCATTACCCTTCGTCTCCCGGCTCCAACCGGGGACGAACCTCGCCGAAGCTCCCTCGAAAGCAAGGGAGAGTTCTACCCGAATACCAACCTTCAACCCTGCTTAGTCTTAGTTCCTTTCGCTGACTGATCGCCCCTGATCCTACCTCCTTCCGAGGTTCGATGAGAACGTCGATCAGTCGCTTTCGTTTCTGTCGACCCCGTTTGCCATGTGACCGAGGGCTGCATCTCCGCGATGCCCGTCGCCGTCCCCTCTCTCCAACACCCATTTTTTTCCGGATGAATTCTTCTCTCGCCCACGACCTCGCCCTCAAAGCGGCCACGCACACTCCCTTCCATGATCGCCCGAACTACGCGTGGCGTGAATGCGTCCCAACCGACGCCCCATTGTTGCCGGCCATCACGCTGCTCGCGCCCACCGGCGAGACGTCCTTCGACCTCGGTGAGATTGCCGAGACCCTCGGTAACGCCATCACCAACGTGCACCTCGCCCGCGGCGAGAAAGGCAACATCTTCACCCCCGAGACCAAGGGATTTGTCGCCAGCATCATTAAAGAAGTCGCCGCCAACCTCTCCGCGCAGGCCCTCAAGAAGTCCCCCCTCAAGGTGTCGCTCAACGATCTTTATGAGCTCATCGAGAAGACCCTCGTCGATAACAACGCCTACGACGTCGCCAAAAGCCTCCTGCTCAACCGCTCCCGTAAGCTCGCCGACGGCTCCCGCGCCGCCACCACCGGCATCCGCGTTATCCGCCGTTCCAACCACGTGGTGCCCTACATCGACCAGAAGGTGGAGATAGCGGTGCGCAAGTCGTTCCTCTCCCTCCAGCAGGACTCCACCGCCGCCATCGCCGTGACCAAAGCCGTCACCGCCCGCGTGCTCGGTTCCAAGCAGTCCTTCGTCCACATCGAGGAGATTCAGGACACCGTCCAGGAAGAGCTCATGAAAGCCGGCCACTACAAGGTCGCCGAGGCTTACATTCTCTACCGCGCCCAGCGTAACGACCACCGCGACGTTTCCAACGACAACGACGACAACGATGCCGCCGAAATGCGCAAAGTCGCCGCGGCCAACCAGCCCGCCATGATCATGGTCAAGCAGCTCGACGGCACCAACAAGCTCTGGGATCGCGAGGACCTCAAGAAGCGCATCGAGTTCGGCTCCATCGGCCTGACCCTCTGCCTCACCGCCGGGGAAATCGAAGTGGAACTCCTTCGCTCCGTCTTCGATGAGATCTCCCAAAAAGACCTCGATTCGACCATCATCCTCAACTCGAAGACGCTCATCGAGAAGGACGCCGACTTTTCCAAGTTCGCCGGTCGTATCCAGCTCACCTACATTTACCAAGAAGTCCTCGGTTGGGACATTCTCCGCGACGGTCCAGGTAAGCTGAAGGAGTTCCACCAGGAAGCCTTCAAGAAGCACCTCGAACACGGCGCCGACATCAAGCGCATCAACCCGAAGCTGCTCGACTACGACATCGAGCGCCTCGCTGAAGCCCTCGATCCCACCGCCGATCTCGATCTCGACTTCCTCGGCGTGCAGACCCTCTACGATCGCTACCTCATCATCGATAAGACCGGGAAGAAATCCCGCCGCCTCGAGACGCCGCAGCTCTTCTGGATGCGCGTTTCGATGGGCCTCTTCATGGGTGAAGAAGGCGACCGCGAAGCCCGCGTGCTCTCGCTCTACAATCTCTACAAGAGCCGTCGCTTCTGCAGTTCCACGCCGACCCTCTTCAACTCCGGCACGCTGCACTCGCAACTCTCCTCCTGCTACCTCTACTACGTCGATGATTCCCTCGAAGGTATCATGTATCGTGGTATCGCAGAAAATGCCCAGCTCTCCAAGTGGGCCGGTGGCCTCGGTGGCTCCTGGACTGCCGTCCGCGGCACCGGCGCTCACATCGGTGGTACCAACGGCGAATCTCAAGGCGTCATCCCGTTCCTCAAGCTCCACAACGATCAACTCGTCGCGGTGAACCAAGGCGGCAAGCGCAAGGGCTCTGGCTGCGCTTACCTCGAGTCGTGGCACAACGACATCTACGAATTCCTCGAGCTGCGCAAAAACACCGGTGACGATCGTCGCCGCACCCACGACATGAACACGGCGAACTGGATTCCCGATCTGTTCATGAAGCGGATGGAAGCCCGCGCCGAGTGGACGCTATTCCGCGCCAACGAGACCCCCAACCTGCACGACCTCTACGGCAAGGCCTTCGAGGAAGCCGACGTCAAGTATGAGAAACTGGCCGAAGAAGGCAAAATTCACGGCGTGAAGACTCAGGCCCTCGAGCTCTGGAAGAAGATGCTCTCGATGCTCTTCGAGACCGGCCACCCCTGGATCACCTTCAAGGACGCCTGCAACATCCGTTCCCCGCAGGACCACGTCGGCGTGGTGCATTCCTCCAACCTCTGCACGGAGATCACGCTCAACACCTCCAACGAAGAGACGGCGGTCTGTAACCTCGGCTCGGTTGTTATAGAGAATCACCTCACGCCCGAAGGTAACATAGATCACGTGAAGCTGAAAGAGACGATCACCACCGCCATCCGCGCGTTGGACAACGTCATCGACATCAACTTCTACCCAACGAAACCCGCCGAGACCTCCAACCGCCGCCACCGTCCGATCGGTATGGGGGTGATGGGACTCGCCAACGCGCTCTACATCAAGGGAGTCGCCTTTGCCTCCGAAGAAGCCGTCGAGTTCAACGACGAGATGATGGAAGCCATCGCTTACTACGCATACGAAGCCTCCTCCGACCTCGCGGCCGAGCGTGGCACCTACTCGAGCTACAAAGGCTCCAAGTGGGACCGCGGCCTCCTGCCACCTGATACGGTGGATCTGCTCGAGCAAGAACGCGGCATGGCCGTCGAAGTGCCTCGTGGTGGTAAGATGGATTGGCAGCCCCTCCGCGACAAGATCGCGAAGAACGGCATGCGGAACAGCAACGTCCTCGCGATCGCGCCAACTGCGACGATTTCGAACATCACCGGCACGAGCCCCTGTATCGAACCCGCCTACAAGAACCTCTTTGTGAAGAGCAACCTCTCGGGTGACTTCACCGTATTGAACCACTACCTCGTCCGCGACCTGAAGGCGGTTGGTCTGTGGGATCAGGACATGATCGACAACCTGAAGTATTTCGACGGCGAGCTGAAGGACATCGACCGGATCCCTGAGGACATCAAAGCGAAGTATAAAACTTCCTTCGGCATCGACCACAAGTGGGTCATCGACGCGGCTGCAAGACGTCAGAAGTGGATCGATCAATCCCAGTCCGTGAACCTTTGGTTGGCTACGCCGGACCTGAAGACCCTGAGTCACATGTATCGCCACGCCTGGCACGCCGGACTCAAGACGACCTACTACCTCCGCACGCTCGGCGCCTCCAATATTGAGAAAGCCACCGTCTCGATCAAAAAAGAGATGCGCGGCGAAACCGGTAAAAAGGAAGCCACCGCCGCCGAAAAGGTCGCATGTAGCATCGAAGCCATGCGAAACGGCGAAGAGTGCGAATCCTGCCAGTAAATCCCGCTTACGAAGGCCCGACCGAAAGTCGGGCCTTTTTTGCGGGTAGGGCTGGACCGCCGGGCCGGCAGAACGCGTTGCCCCTCCGATGATCCAATCCTTCGCAGATGCCGAAACCGAGAAACTCTTCCGCACGGAGAAGAGTCGCCGATTCAACGCCATAGTCAGAGGCGCTCTCCGTAAGTTGATCCAGCTAAACCGGGCAGGCCGGTTGGGCGATATGCGAGTGCCACCGGGTAATCGGTTAGAACCGCTCAAAGGCGGCCGGGAAGGATTCCACTCGATTCGCATCAACGACCAGTGGCGGATTGTATTTCGCTGGACTGAGTCGGGTCCGGCAGACGTTGGCATTGTCGATTACCATTGATCTGACCCCTATAACGTTACACGTTACGGACTATGGCTCCTCCCATCACTCCCGGTGAAATTCTCCTCGAAGAATACCTTCAGCCCATGGGTATTTCTCAAAATGCCATGGCTCGCGCGATCGGCGTAGCCCCCCGGGCAATCAATGAGATCGTCTTAGGCAAACGAGCGATCACTCCAGCTATGTCTATCCGTTTTGGTGCCTTCTTTGATCAGTCGCCCGAGTTCTGGCACGGAATTCAAGTGGAGTGTGATTTTCGAGCACTATCTAAAGATGCCAAGAAGCTCGTTTCAAAGATCATTCCCGCAACCAAATTGGTGCCCGCTTAGGCGGGCAGTCATCTCTCAAGGGCCAGGCACGGATCTTTAACATTTGCGTTCGACCCCCTACCGTCGCTGTTTGGCCCTTGGGGACGCCGACGTCCCCGTCGGCCCTCCGACCACAAGCTACAAAGCCTGACCCGCTTGGCCGTTTCCTTTAGGTCCCCCTCAGGCCGATCCAGTAATGTCAAACAGTAAGGATTGACCCTTTTCAATATCCCCCTGTCCCTCAGGCCGATCCAGTAATGTCAAACAGTAAGGATTGACCCTGCTTTTCTCCTACCATAGAGCCTGTCCCAAAGTAGCAACCTATTGTAGTGCAACATGAAGCGCTAAAAAAAGCGGCCGAAACCGGACGTAAAGTCTGGTTTCGGCCTAATAACGGGCTCTATAATGTGGTGTGAA
>Ga0075109_1002074_pt1 | contig 11503 bp, 11 predicted proteins | sample AntAceMetag02UKD_FD_69798 | JGI IMG/M metagenome (GOLD analysis project Ga0075109, IMG submission 69798) | Saline lake microbial communities from Ace Lake, Antarctica - Antarctic Ace Lake Metagenome 02UKD | ecosystem: Environmental > Aquatic > Non-marine Saline and Alkaline > Saline | place...
TGCCATCGGCTATGTCCCGCCCCAAGAAGCAGAGGAGGCATTCTATGAAAGCTTGAACCAAAATCAAAAAGCTGCGTAACATTTGAATAAATCACCCTCCGGTAAACCCGGGGCGATTCAAAGGAGCCGCAGGGAAATGGACCGATGCCGCCTCAGGCGAGCACGGAGATCTGCTCGACATCATTCGGGAAAGTTGCGGGTTGGTCGATTTTGCCGATGCCGCACAGGAGGCCCGGCAGTTTCTCAGCCTGCCGCTTCCAGAGCGCTCAGGCGACACCGCCTCCCGATCTGACCGAGCGCCGACAGGATCCCCGAAAGCAGCCAGAAGGCTGTTTGCCATGTCGCAAGCGATTACAGGGACGCTCGCCGAAGTATACCTGCACAACCGCGGACTAGCGGCATTGCACAACACCGCAAGCCTGCGGTTCCATCCGGGCTGCTACTACCGTCCAGATCCGCATTCCGAGACCGAAACCTGGCCTGCCCTCATTGCAGCGGTCACCAATCTCGATGGCGCGATTACCGGCGCGCATCGCACCTGGCTTGATCCGGACGGTTTCTCGGAGACGAGCTTGGGCAAGGCCCCGATCGACACGCCCCGCCGTGCGATGGGCAATCTGCTTGGCCACGCTGTCCGTTTTGGCACAGCACAAGATGTCATGGCGGCAGGCGAAGGCATCGAGACCATGCTGTCGCTCAAAACGGTCCTGCCCAATCTGCCTATGGCCGCAGCGCTGTCCGCTGCCCATCTTGCCGCCATCCGGTTCCCGCCATCCCTCAGACGCCTCTATATCGCCTGTGATAAAGATCCAGCCGGTGACGGCGCATCGGCCCGTCTGATGCAACGCGTCAAGGATGCGGGCATCGAGGCGATCACCCTGTCGCCGCACTTGGGTGATTTCAACGATGATCTCCGCCTGCTTGGCGTTGATGCCCTCCGGGACGCGCTCCGGGTCCAGATCGCAGCGGAAGACGTCGCCCGCTTCATGGATGCTGCAGTTTTGACCGCGAACGAGGCCGCGCCCGGCTAGTCCACCCTGTCCGGGACCGGCAAGGGAGGTGCTCCGGGATCGGAGAGACGCGCGACCCCGGCCTTCTTGGGAGGGCGACCGGACGGCAAACGGACCGGACCCGCAAGGCCTGCGCCCGGTTCTTTTCCACCGCGCCCCAGTGGGCGCTTTGCATCGCGAGACAAAAGAACCGGCCTCCGCCCTCCTCCGCTGCGCTGCGGCCCGTGCGGGTGCTGGTCCGCCCCGCCTGCCCTCTTTCGGCGCCATGAAGGCCGCGGCGGTCGCGGTCAAACCGACGAAGGAGCACACCATGTATGCCGATCCCCACAACAGCGATGCCGAGCCACACCACGATGCATCCGCAACCCACGCCATCTGCAGCGATCTGGAACTCTACGGCTACCGCCATTCCGCAAACGACCCCGACCCCCGCGACGTACCCGAAGATCGCCTGATCGCAGGCGCAGTCTCCGACATCTTCGACGCCCTCGTCGCCACCATGGCCGACACCAGCCTCGACGCCGATCTCGACGAGATGCTCTGGTCGGCAGTCAACATGTTCCACCGCGCCACTGACCGGATCGAACGCAAACTCGATGACAACGAGCAGGCGCAGAAACGCCGCCAGCGCGAACAGGACGGCTCCGAGGTCAAGTCCGTCCAGCTCGAACACTTGATCGCGACAGGCCAATCACTCTTGGACCGCCGCGACTGCATGGAGGTCTTCCGCGATCACGCCACCGATCACTATCTCCGCCTGACTGGCTCACCCTGGTCGACACGCTCCGGATCACGGGTCAATCACCGCAATCTCACTGCGGCCATGATCGACAGCCGCGACTTCCTTGCCGCAAAGACCCGCGCCGACACCGAGGTCTATCTGCCAGCCGGAACCAAAATCGCCTTCACCGGTGGGCTCGAGTTTAACGATCACCGATTGATCTGGGACACGCTCGACAAGGTGCACGCCAAGCACGCCGACATGGTGCTGCTCCACGGCGGATCACCGCGTGGTGCCGAACTGATCGCTACGAAATGGGCCGAGACCCGCAAGGTAACACAAGTCGCCTTCAAGCCCGACTGGACGCGCCACGCCAAAGCCGCCCCCTTCAAGCGCAACGATCAAATTCTGGACGTCCTGCCCATCGGCGTCATCATCTTTCCCGGCACCGGCATTCAGGACAATTTCGCCGACAAGGCCCGCAAGCTCAGCATCAAGGCCTTTGATTTCCGCAAGGGAGGCAGCGCGTGAGCGCTGCACTTCCAAGAAAGGCGAAAGATTGAATGCCAACAAGGGCAGACATTCGCATCGAACTTGGGAAATGCCTGCGATGCGGACAAAGGGTGAATTCGCTGCAACTGCAAGTTTGGCTGCAATACCACTCATTGCGGACGTTAATTCTGAGTGTCTGACGTCAGCACGTTTGGAACAGATTTGAGGATTAGAACAGCGGCTGAGTTCTGGTTCATCTCAGTTTTCAAGGAGTGAAGCTGAGCAAGACCATCCGCCGGAAGAAAATATCCGCATTGATATCAAAAAAATATCGAACCGGATGTACTTCGCTAAACCTCAGCTACCTTGGGTTCTTGCGGCCTTGTATATCCGAAATCACCAAAGCTTTTGAGCGATAGCGTTTCTTCCCCATTCGGACGAAATTTTTAACCAGCTGCAACCCCGAAAACCGTACCCACAACAGCAGTCGCCGCCATGGCAAGCGCGCCCCAGAATGTCACGCGTACTGCCCCCTTGATGATCCCAGCTCCTCCAGCCGATGCACCAAGCCCACCCAGAACGGCCAACGCAACAAGCGTTGTCACAGCGACGACCGAAGTGATCTGTGCCGTTGGCGACAGCGCGGCCATGATCAGCGGTACAACCGCGCCAAAGCTGAAGGTCGCCGCAGAAACAAGGGCTGCTTGAATGGGATGTGCTACGACTGTCTCTGATATCCCAAGTTCATCGCGCACATGCGCGCCCAATGCATCCTTCTTGGTCAGTTGAACAGCGACCTGACGTGCAAGCGCTTCATCCAGCCCGCGCGCGAGATAAATACTGGTTAGTTCGCTGAGTTCCTCCTCAGGAGTTTCCGCTAACTCCTTCGTTTCGCGCGCGATATCTGCCTGCTCCGCATCGGTTTGCGAACTGACCGAGACATATTCACCTGCCGCCATTGACATGGCACCCGCTACAAGGCCTGCTAGTCCGGCAATCAGTATTTCGGGGCGTCCCGACCCCGCAGCAGCAACCCCGACTACAAGGCTCGCCGTCGAGACAAGGCCGTCATTTGCACCAAGGACCGCGGCCCGCAGCCAGCCGATCCGATGCACCATGTGGGTTTCTGAGTGTGTCAGGCGGCTCATTATGCTTTTCCTTTTCATTCAACTTGGTTTGGAAACTTTTCGATCAAGTCCCGAAACACCCTCTTAGGGCTGTTCCGAAAACAGGCGACCAACGGCTTTGCTTTGAATGCCAGTTCTGTCATCGCGCACCAGAAACAGCGCATCCAGTCCACGTTGCTCGGCTAGCGTCGCCCCTGCATCAACCCCAAGAACCGTCAGCGCAGTGGCCCATGCATCGGCTTCGGCACAGGTCTGCGCGATCACGGTCACCGAGGCGGGCGGCGCAAAGAGCGGCGCACCACGTGAAGGGTCCATCGTATGGGACAGGCGGCGGCCCTGCACCTCGACCCAATGGCGGTAATCGCCTGATGTGGCCACAGCGGCGTCGTGCAACGCAAGAACTGAATGCGGCGCGCGGCGCTCGGGGTCAGGTGCTTCGACGGCGATGGTCCATGGCGCGCCATCAGGCCGCAACCCCACCGCGCGCATTTCACCGTCGATCCCGACCAGAGCCGCCGGAATACCGAGCACAACCAACGTATCAGCCAGACGGTCCCCCCCATATCCCTTGGCGATCCCGTTCAAATCCAGTGTAATATCGGCGGTCTTGCGGACACGGGCGCCAGCAACATCAATCTCGAGCGCAGTCTCAACTCGACGACGCGCCATCGCAGCCCGGATGTGCGTAGGGTCGGCTTCATCCGCGCCGAAACCCCAAGCTGCCACCGCATCACCAAGCCCCATGTCAAACGCCCCGCCAGAGGCCCGCCCGACATCGCGCCCGAGCACCAAGACATCCAGCAACCGCGCCGGGACCGCCTGCCAAACACCCAACGGTGCCGCATTCAGGCGCATCAGGTCGCTGTCGGGTTTCCATGTGGACATCTGCGCGTCCACTTCATCGACCGCAGTCTGCAAGGCGACCTGCACAGGCTCCGGTTCAAAGCCTGTGTCCGCATGAAACAGCGCTGTCCAACGTGTGCCCATAGTGGGCCCGTGCAGCGTGTGGCGTGTTGGATCAGTAGACATCTTCGACATAGCGCCCCTCAGCCCTTAGTGCCTGTGGCGTCAGGCCCAACGGTTTCAGAATATCAGCCAGCGCATCCGTGACACCGGCCGCCATGCCTCGCCCGCCGCAAACCATGATGCGTGCACCGCCCTTGATCAGGCGGGCCACTTCGACACCCTCGTCACGCAGCGTGTCCTGCACGTAGCTTGGGTTGGCCGCGCGAGAGACCGCGGTGTCCAGACGGGTCAGACGACCCTCGGTCTGCCAATCTGAAAGGTCTTGCCCGTAAAGAAAGTCATTCTGCGGATGGCGCATACCAAAGAAGAGGTGAATGGGGCGATGCCCTTTGTTGCTACGAATGAACCCCGCCAGCGGGCCAATGCCCGTGCCGGCACCGATCAGGATCAGCGGTGCGCGGCCTTTGCCCGGTTTGAAGCCGGGATTGCGACGGATATATCCCTTGGCCGTATCCCCTGGAGCAAGCTGGGTCAGTTGCGCGGAACACAGCCCGCTTGGCTGACGCTTCACGACGATCTCGACGAACCCGTCGCGCCGGTCAGAAGCCAGAGAATACAGACGCGGGATTGCGGAACCTTCTGGCACGATACCCAACAGGTCACCCGCCTCAAACCGGGCAAAGCCTTGCCCAGTCAATTTTTGCCAAAAGGTCAGGTGCGGCAAGGCAAAGCGCAGGATTGCGGTAGGTGCCTGCATTTCCGCCCCGTAATCGCGTCGCGAAACCAGGGTCAGCATCTCGGTTGCGGGCACAATAGGCTGGTGGGCCAGTTCAAGGTCAATGCCAAGAGCCTGACCCAGCAGACGCCCCCAGCGCGCGAAATCCTGTGGCGACTGGCGGTCGATGGTGTCGAAGGGCAAAAGCATATTCCAGCCCTGCGTGTCAGCCATTTCTGCAACCCTTTGGGCATATCCACAGTAATCCGGATAGCTGCGATCGCCAAACCCAAGCACTGCAAGCGGTGCTGCGGGCACGGTTCCCAAAGCTTTCAGGCGATCAAGGAACCCTTTGGCGGTTTCCGGCGCGTCGCCGTCACCATAGGTTGCGGCAAGGATCACGAACCGCTGTGCCTTTGCGTGGCGCGCCGGGTCAAACCCGGACATCGGCCCGACATGGACTGTCTGCCCCGCCGCACTCAGTGCCTGATGAAGAGTCGCCGCAAAGCCCCAAGTGCTGCCCCCTTCGCTGCCAACCAGCAGGATCGTTTCCGCCTTGGCGGCCTGCTGGTTCTCGGGGATACGCGGTCTGCTGCGTCGTCCTGCCAACCAGACAAGGACACCCGTGACCCCTAACACCGGCACGCCCAATGCCATCAGCCCGAGAACCAGCCCAAGAAGTGCCGCCCCCTGACCGGTATGCAGCATGTAGATCGTTTCCAACACAAGTTCCCAGCCGGTCAGATCGGTCCAACCCAACGCCGCACCTGTCCCCTGGTCCAGATATCCTGTCCCCTGATCCGTCTTCAAGGTGAAGACGTCGGTGGCATCGCCCGGATAGGGAAAGTTCAGTTCGCGTAGTTCGGCCACAAGGGTCTGTCCCAGCAGGTCGATGGACGCGATCGAAACGCCTATCTCACCGCTGACCTCGGTTGGAAAGACTGGTGCGGATGACGTGATAGGAAGCAGGTCAAATGTCGATGCCGACATCCAAAGCGCCGTCATCGACGACAGGGCAAGGCCCAGAACCGCGACTCGCGCAATCTCCACATGCAACCGCCCTGACAAAGGGCTGCGCAACGGCGCGAACCAGCGCCGCCAACCACCGGCGCGGCGGGCAACGAGGACAGACCCCGAAACGGAAAGGATCAGCATCGCCGCCGCACCAAGGGCCATGGCGATCCGTCCGCCATCACCCAGAAACAGCGACCGGTGCAGGTTGGTCAGCCAGCGCTCGACCTGATTGGGGTCGGCAGACCCCACGCCCTGTCCCGTCGCAGGGTCAATCACCGCAGCCCCCGGCGTGCCATCCACAAACCAGTATGCCGTGATCTGACCCGACGGAGACCGCCGGATCTGTTCGACCCCTGGATAGGCTGTCTGGATACGGGTTGCCAATGTCGCCACGCTCAGCCCGGTTTCCGCCTGCGGCGCAGTCAGGCGCTCTGCCGCCGGAAAGACTGAAAGCGCAGCCCCACTCAGCGTCAGGACAATGAGAAGGGCTGCGGCCAGAAGACCCGGCCAACGGTGTAGAGCGCGGATCATCGCCGGGCCTCCTTACATGTCGTAGGTGAAATCAGCGACGTAGCGGCGCCCTGTGACCGGCGTGCCCGCACCGTCTGTCGTCAGTGGCACCGTAACTTCGTTCGGGCTGTCGCGCATATCCTCGACTGCGGCGTCGATGTGGAGTGTATAACCTGCGTCAAACAGCGTATCAGCCAGATCAAGCGTGATCTCAAGCGTCCGTCCGGCCCCGACACTGGCCCCGGTGATCCCGTTGATCTGTGCGGTGTCACCGGCGGTGGCCCGATACCAGTCGCTCAGGTGTTCATAGTATTTCGACTTGCCGCCAGCCATCCAGAGGCTGCCAGCGTAGGCCCCCGCGGCATCAGTGACATAAAGCGCAAGATAGGCCCCATCGCCTCCGTAATTGTTCATCGTCGTGGTCAAGGTCACCGGACGCGCCATTGCGAGGCCGGGGAGCGTGAGCGCCGTGGTCAGCGCCAGTGTTGCAAGAAGTGATTTCATGGGGAATGTACCTTTCTAAGGACATGGGAATGTAAGGATAAGCGTCAATTCATTTGAACGACTGGCGGAGTGCCATTGCCGAATAGGCCATTTTGCGGCGGAGGGGTGGTGCCTGCGGGTGCTGCATTGCGGGCGCTGCCGCCACAATCATCGTCATCCTGATCGTCGCCGTCACATTCGTCATCATCATCATCATCGTCACGGCGCGACCCGCTGCGGTATTTGCGCTCACGGTCATCATCATCGTCCTCACTGCGCGAACCATTGCGATATTCGCGGTCGTCATCATCGTCGCCACTTGCAAGAATCAGCGGCATCGCGTCCTGACCAAACTCAAGAATCGCCGCGAAAAGCTGCACCGGGCTATCGCTTGTGCGCACCGCGCTCCAGGTCGGCGCGGCGATAGCTGCGGAAAGGGCAGTTGTCGCCGCAAGAAGTATGAGTGTCTTTTTCATGGTCGTGTCTCCGTTTGTGTGATGGGTCCAATCTGGACGCACCACCTGAGGTCTTCCTGACGCGCCGCAGTTTTTTGCTTCAGCTTGCCGTCAGAAAGTTGTCAGAACGGCGCCGGAAAGAAAAAAGGCCCCACCGAAGATGGCGGGGCCAGGGAAGCGTCGAAGGGACATTCGACGCGGGGGAACGTTCAGGAAATATCCCCGGGACCTGGTGCGCGCTTGTCACCGGTGACCATGGACCGTGCGAGGTTTTCTTTGTGGCGGAAAGAGGTCAGAAAAACCCCGCCGACATGGACTGCAATCAGCAAGAGCATGAGGTTGGCCAGCACCTCATGTGCCTCTTCGACGGCTTCAGAGCCGCCTCCGCCATACCCTTCGTCGTCGCCATCGGCATAGGCCGGAGAGACGATTTGCGGCAGGGCGGGCAGCATCGCAACGCGGCCCTCATCTTCGAGCAGCCATCCCGTAAAGGCGGTACCGGCCAGTGTCAGGAGCAAGGCAACGGTCATTGCGGCACCAGCAGGGTTGTGGCCAAGATACCGATGCTCCTTGCCGCGCACGACATCCCCGATATAGCTGATCGTCTGCGACGGTCCCCGCAGGAACTGTGAGAAACGGGCGTATTTGCTGCCGACAAGGCCCCAGATCACCCGGAACGCAATCAGTCCAGCAACAATGTAGCCTGCGATCTCGTGTACCATGCTAAGCTCCTCGGCACTTAGATAGGCCACGACAAACGTGACAACCAAACTCCAGTGAAAGACCCGGACCAGAGGATCCCAGACACGGACCTTGGCTATAGAACTTTGCGCGGCTGAAGGCGCATCATGTGCTGATGTCTCAGTCATCGTCGTCATCCTCGTATTCAAATTCGATCATTTGAAGGGTCTGCGGATGAACGGTCACTTCTATCCGGCGCCCCTGTGCATCGCGGCCGTCAATTTCGTAACAGCCATCATCGATCTTGATCCGACGCACGGTCCAACCGTTGTCCAGCGCCATCTGCGCCACTGCTTCACGCGGCTGCCAGTCGGCCATGGGGACAAAACAGTCATCATCGTCGGCAATTGCAGCGCCCGCCGAAAGAGTCGCGAAAACTGCGAGCATTGTCAGTGTCTTCTTCATGCGGCAAACTCCGGATTGCGGCCAACTTCACCAGACCATGCGCCATCAACCTGACAGGTTCCTGAAGCTCACGGGCTGATGTGCGTCAGCCTCGCGTAAGCTGGAGTGTTCAAGACGGCATGAGACCCAAAGGAGCCCCACACACATGCGTATCCTGCTGATCGAGGATGACACCGTTCTGGGAGAAGCCGTGCGCGACCAGATCGCCGCCGATGGCCACTCTGTGGATTGGGTGACACGGCTTGATGCAGCGGGGGATGCAATGGCGGTTGCCGCCTATGATCTGCTGCTGCTTGACCTCATGCTGCCAGATGGTCGTGGCATTGGCTTTCTGAAGACGATCCGAAATCGGGGGGACGTGACCCCGGTGATCATCCTGACAGCCCTTGACCAGATTTCAGACCGGATCGAAGGATTGAATGCGGGGGCTGACGATTATCTGGTCAAACCGTTCGACCTGTCGGAGCTCACCGCCCGGATCGGATCGGTCGCGCGCCGGTATAGCGGCAATCCAAACCCGATCATCACCCACGGCGCGCTGGACATCGACCTTGCCTCACGCAGCATCCACCGGAACGGAAAAGCAGTCCAGCTGACCGCACGCGAATGGGCGCTGTTCGATGCGTTTCTGGCGCGTCCCGGTCAGCTGCTGTCGAAAACGCAGCTTGAAGACAAGCTCTATGCCCACGGGGCCGAAATCGAAAGCAACACCATCGAAGTCCATGTTAGCCGCCTGCGCAAAAAACTTGGGGCTGACATTATACTGACCGAGCGTGGCATGGGCTATCGTCTGGGACCTTCATGAGACTGTCACGTAGCCTCCAGGCCCGTTTGGGGCTGTCATTGGGTATCGGGTTGACGCTTCTATGGATCGGGACAGCCACAGTAACGGCGATAAACCTGCGCCACGAAATGGACGAGGTCTTCGACTCCGCCCTGCAGGAAACGGCGCAGCGCCTTCTTCCGCTGGCTGTACAAGAGATTGTCGGACGCGAAGATGACGGCGTGACCCAACGCCTTGGCGCGATCCGCGAACATACCGAGTTTTTCACTTACATCGTGCGGGACTCGCGGGGACGCATCCTGCTGCAATCGCATGCCGCTGATCCGGAAATATTCCCTGCCTATGACGGGACCGGGTTTCGTCAGACCGCAACCCACAGGCTTTACAACGAGGATGCCTTGCAGGGCAGCGTTCGCATTTCGGTGGCCGAACCGCTGGACCACCGCGCCACGGTCGCACGGGAAATCCAGATGGGGCTGGGCCTGCCGCTTCTGGTCGTGATACCGCTTGCGCTGCTCGCTATCGTGCTGGCGGTCCGGGCAGGCCTTGGACCCATTCGCCGTTTTCGAGAACACTTGGAGGCTCGGGATGCGCGCGACCTTTCGCCTGTTCCGACGACAGGAATTCCGTTGGAAATTGTTCCGATGGCGACAACCCTGAACGGACTTCTTGGACGTTTGAAAGACGCGTTCGATGCGGAACGCAGCTTTGCCGCCAATGCCGCACATGAGTTGCGAACACCCCTCGCTGGGGCTATCGCGCAGGCGCAACGGCTTCAGTCTGAAACAGGTGACCCGGCTGCTGCTGCCCGAGCGGCAGACATCGAAGCCACGCTGAAACGGCTAACACGGCTGTCGGAACGCCTGATGCAACTCGCCCGCGCAGAAGGCGGCCGCTTGCGGCTGGACCAAACCTCAGACCTGCGCGGCATCGCGCGGATTATCGTGGACGAGATAGAGCGCACCATATTGCCGGGCCGCATCGTGCTGACGCTTCCCGACGGACCGGTCGTTTCAGATCTGGACCCGGACGCCTTTGGTATCCTGTGTCGCAACCTGATCGAAAATGCGATCCGACATGGCGCGGAAACAGCACCCATTGACGTTTCGCTGTCACCAGATGGCACATTGCGCGTGGCAAACGCAGGGCCCGTCGTGCCGCAAGAGAAACTGGAAAACCTGACCACCCGTTTTGAACGTGCAGGCCCGAACACCACCGGAAGCGGTCTCGGCCTTGCGATTGTCGCGGCAATTTCGGAACGGATCGGGAGCCAGCTCATCCTCAATTCCCCCCGCGCGGGCAAGGAGGATGGTTTCGAAGTGTGCATCAGGCTACCGACCTCTATCTCGGGCAGTTAGCACTCAGCGATCAAGAGGCGTCCAGTTTTTCTCAGTCTCGGCATTCTGTTGCTGCAATCGCAAAGCAAGACCGAGTGAGACTCCGATCGCGATGGTGAGGTCCGCGAGCACGGTCAGAGCAAGCGTTAGAAATAGAAGGACGCGATCCGACGCCCGCGTCTGAATGTAACCGCGCCATTTGCTCGGCTCGCAGCGACGTATTTTTTGGTCGAACGGCAACTTTGGATCGCTTTTCCAACCTCGATTGGTAGTGCAGCATCCGGTGGTTTGGGCTCATTTGGCACCTTATCTGCGCTGCGGACCAACGTCCGATATACGTGCCAGCGCCGCGCAATCATCAGCCTGACGGCCGGCGATAGCTTGCAATTTCTTGCCGATCACTCCCGGTCACAACCCTCAAAACTTCCGAAGACCGGCCATCTGAGCTACCATAAGTCAGCGTCAAAGGGGTGGTGGTTGGCGTGACCGTTCACCCCCTTGCACGGAGGTATTCACCATGCTTGTCCTCAATATCGTCCTTTTACTCGTCACCATCGGGTTTCTCTGTTGGCTCATGTTTACCCTTGCCGTCTATGCGTTGCCACTGTTCGCGGGCGTCACGGTCCGGAACGTGTCAACGACTTTGAGACAGTGGCTTTTGGACTTTAAGCTTGGTTTCCCTCCGTTTGCTTTGGTGGATTTATCCAGACAGCAGTCGGGATGTGAGGCGGTCTGGGTGGCTT
>Ga0075109_1002079_pt1 | contig 11484 bp, 14 predicted proteins | sample AntAceMetag02UKD_FD_69798 | JGI IMG/M metagenome (GOLD analysis project Ga0075109, IMG submission 69798) | Saline lake microbial communities from Ace Lake, Antarctica - Antarctic Ace Lake Metagenome 02UKD | ecosystem: Environmental > Aquatic > Non-marine Saline and Alkaline > Saline | place...
TTAGAATACGGGCGGCTTGTATCACGAAATCAGCTCACGGATAGATCAAATCGGCATACGTAAAATTTGTTTGTAAGATTCAATGACCTTATCGCGAACCGCCACAACAGTTTGCAACGTGACTTCAGCTTCCGCAACTGCAGTGACCACTTGATTAAGGTCGGCGCGATCATTGACACCCTGGATCGAGAGATTCTCACTCTTCTCACCAATTTTAATAGCTTCATTAATAGCGCTCTTGACCAATGATGCGAATTCATCACCACCGGCGCTTGGCGTTTGCATTGGCTTGTTACCACCAAACGCTTGTCCGTCTGCGACGTTAGAATATGCCTTGATGGCATTTGTGAAACCCATGGCTGCGTCAGACATGTGGGGTTCCCCCTTTTTTTATCCCGTTCCAGGTTCGCCTAACAATTTCTTGGCCGGCGCCTATTTTTGCACGCATTCTTGCGTGTTCGGATTAGCGTAAGAGGTCAATCGTGCTCATCAGCATTGATCTTGACGACTTAATAACATTCAAGTTGGCTTCATATGATCGCTGCGCTTCGCGCATATCGGTCATTTCAACTAACCTGTTTACATTCGGTGTAAGCACATAACCATCTGCATCTGCTGCAGGATGGCCGGGTTCATAACGTTTACCAAAATTAGACATGTCCGGACGCACTTTACCGACGCGCACCGTCTCCAGTCCGATAGTTTTATCAAGTTCATTGCGGAACGTGATGGTTTGGCGACGGTATGGCTTGCCATTTGGATCTTGGGGCAGCGAATCAGCGTTCGCGATATTTTGTGAGATCACCCGAAGTCTGGCACCTTGAACCCGCATGCCTGCGCTTGAGATCGAAAACGTTTTTAAAAGATCGTCCATCTGTCGTCCCTATTCAGACTTAACGTGCGCCACGAACTGCCATCGTGATCATCCCCAGGTGCTTTTTATACAACTGCGTAACCAATCGATGTTTCGTTTGGGTTTCATTGACCTTCGCCAACTGCTCTTCAATGATCACATTGTTGCCGTTTGGCGCTGTCTCGAATGGTTGACGCACGCGTTGCTCAGCGAAATCACGGATGCGTTTGCGACGCCCCGGCTGATGCGACGCGCTTGTTACGTCCATATTTAACTGTATTTTTTCGTTGCGTAGTATCTCTTTGAACTTGAAAGGCTTGAGGTCAGTTGCTCGGTATTTTGGCGTATCCGAATTGGCGATGTTCTGCGACAGTATTTCTTGTCGCTGCGTGAGCCAACTCATTCTGCTTTTAACAGCAGAGAATAACGTCAGTTTTTCTAAATTCATTGCCGGAGCCCCTCTAAGTCATCCCGGGACATGGTCTGGTTAACCACGAAACACGGATTTCCTGTCGATTTCCTAGTGGGCATTATCTGCCGGGTTTCTTAACAAGTAGTGAATCAATGTTAACGAAATCTGAAAAAGATTCGCGACAGATAGACCTAAACCAGCAAATTTATGGTTTATTAAAGCCAATCGAGCATGCTGACGTCTTAATTATAGATAAAATGAGGCTGGTCTTGAGCCCTGAAGATGACTTACCCAAAGGGAATATAAAGCCCCCGCCGCCCCGCGCGCAGGCCGTTTCTGTTGCCCTAAAAGATGACCGGGATGGCCGGTCACCACGCGTTGTCGCTGCTGGGCGCGGCTCCGTTGCCGAGCAAATACTTGCACTCGCCTTTGCCAATGGCATTAAAGTCCGCGAAGATGCTGACTTAGCGGAATTGCTCTCTGCCATCGATATTGATAGTGAAATTCCGCTAGAGGCATTTACCGCTGTCGCCGAGATATTAAGATATGTCTATCTTGCCAATGGTGAGATCAAGCCAGACGACATGAATAGAGAATATGAATGAATTCCCTAAGAATATCACGCCAACTAGGAGTGACCCTATGAACGAACATTCGAACGATAGTGGTCGACCTGACTATCTGACAGAAATCGCTGACCTAACACAAGTTGTTGAAAATGGTCATACATTGGTTAAAGAGGGCAATACGATTGATCTGGCGAACCTTGAGGCACAGATTGCGGAATTATGCCGCAGAATGTCGCTTGTCCCTCCGGATAATGCTGACGCCGTGACCGTTGCAATCCAGCAATTGGTTGGCCGTTTGGGTGCGCTCAGCGACGCCATCCAAGCTCAAGTCGCCAAGCATAATTAGGCTCTAACGATATGGGCATGGACGAGTATCTCCGATTTGCTTTTGCACTGATTTTCGTTGTTGCGTTAATTGGTCTCCTTGCCGTGCTCTCGCGGCGTATGGGTATAGGATTTCCTGTCGGAACATCCAAGCTTGCCAAAGATAGGCGCGTGCAAGTTGTTGAAGTTGCCCCCCTTGATGCCAGACGCAAACTGGTCCTTATTCGACGTGATGATGTTGAGCATTTGATTGTCGTTAGCCCGAATTCCGAAATTGTTGTCGAACGTGGGATTCGCAAAGCGCCTGACTTTAAAGACGTTTTGTCCAATGCAAATCCAGACACGCCCGTTCCTGGCGAAGATACATCAGGATCATCAAAATGACATTCAGGCGTTTTATTATACCAGGCCTAATGGCCGCCATCGCCTTGCTGATGAATGGCGATCAGGCATTGGCACAATCATTCAGCCTGGATCTGGGCCAAGAAGGCGGCGACTCGACAGCACGTATCGTTCAGTTGGTTGCGCTAATTACCATTTTATCGCTGGCACCATCGATCCTGGTGATGATGACGTCATTCGTGCGGATCATTATTGTCTTATCATTCTTAAGAACAGCAATGGGGACACAGCAAACTCCGCCAAACCAGGTTCTGGTGAGTTTAGCACTGTTCTTAACCGCCTTCATTATGATGCCTACGTTTGAACAGGCTTATGACAACGGCATAGAACCCTTGATTGCCGGACAGATTGACGAGTTCGATGCATTTGAGCGATCGATCCAGCCCTTTCGGGTCTTCATGATGAAGCATGTCCGCGAGCAGGATCTCGAGCTTTTTGTCGATATCAGCAATACGCCGCTTGAGGAGGCGCGTGCAGAAATGCCAATGCGCGTGTTGATTCCTGCATTTATGATTTCGGAACTCCGCCGGGCCTTTGAAATCGGTTTCCTTATCTTCGTACCATTTTTGATCATTGATATGGTCGTAGCTTCTGTTTTGATGGCCATGGGTATGATGATGCTACCGCCGATCATTATTGCGCTGCCATTTAAGATCATATTCTTTGTGCTGGTTGACGGTTGGTTCATCATCGCAGGATCGTTGGTGCAAAGCTTTGGCGGTTAGCCAGGCTTTAATTCAAAGATGACAGTGGCACGCCTTGCTTAAGCTTAGATCGATAAGCCGTTAAGAACGTTTCTGCTTCTTGGACCTTTGCTGACACACGCCCTGGGGCCAACACACCAATCACGGATGGCGTCGTCACTAAATTGAATGCCTCGGCAAATTTTGTTCCAGCCATCGCGATCCCATACTCTCGTTTGATCTGACTGACGGCGCGTTCTCCGCCCGAATTCGTCAACGCAATCGCATAATTAATCAAACGTGCAGCCTGTAGGTCATTGATAGGTTCATCCGGTTTAGCGCCAGATGATTTGACGAGCAGACGCAGTGACTTTGCTGCCTCCAGCCAATTTCCAGATGTCCAATATAATTCTGTACGCAACAAATCAGCAGGTTCAGTAGCATCTCGCTCAAGTAGCGCGATTGCTTCGGCATCACGGTTCAAACCCATCAACACCCGAGCCCGAAGGTGTCGTCGCTCCGTTACCATATCATCGGAAATCCCCGCTCCGGCCGTTCCATCCAGGACTTCCAGGCCTTTTTGATATTCACGGGCAAAGGTATAAATCAATGCCAAGCGTGCACCGACACGCGCCTTCTCTTCACCCTGAAGGCGGAATTGCACCTGTGCCTTAAGAATATCTGCGGCACGGTCTAGCAAGTCGACTTCGACAAGCTTATCCGCCAAATTCCGGATCATCTGATCACCACGTGCGCCAGCCGGCGTCAATTCCTTAAACTCATTATAGATGGCGATCGCCTTCACCGGATCGAGTTGATCTGCTTCGTCACCCAAGAACAATGCATTAAAAGTATCGCTCATCTGCTTGGTTATTTCTGGTGCCTCTGGGTACTCCCGGAAATGCGTTGCCGCCGATTTCAATGTCGATAACCCCTCTCGATAAAACCCTTCATCAAGATACAACGACCCCAAGCGACGTAGGTTGCTAAATTCTCGTCGGTCGCCTCGCCACGCAAAGCGGAGTTTCTCATATTCTTCGATGGCTTCACGATGATCAATTCGGCGCAATTTCAGTAGCATCTCTGTTCGTGCGACGCGCGCACGCGCACGCGATGGACGATGATCACCCGCCAAAACCTCTTCCCAAGCTGCAATAGCCGCCTCAAAATTTCCATCCAACTCGTGAAGCTTTCCCTCAGCATATTTGAGCATAGCTTCTTCGGCTGGGCGCGGATTCTCTAAATTTAGGGCTTCAAAAAACAACTTTGCACCCTGGCCATCACCCGTTTCCGCAGATACTTCGGCGATCAGTATACCAAGAGGCATTTTCAGTGCGCGCGGATAATCTCGTGCAATTGACCCTGTGAAGCGTAAATCTCGCGCGGAGCCAATGCGATCACCAATGACTGCATTCGTCGCTGCAGCCCATAACCGGCCTTCATCATTACCTTCAAGGCTCTCATGCGTGAAATCATTTAACGCTTCATCGTAGCGGGCCAATAAGAAGTTTGCACCGCCTCGTAATATGCGAATCGACGGATCATCTTCAAGCAACGGGATGTCATCAATTGCGACCTGAACCACGCCAAGTGTTTCAGGCGCATACCCATTGGCGAAGAAGAACTTCGCAAGTTCCATACGAGCAGTGGCTCTATCACGGTCATTCGACGCAGAAACCTGATTTTCATATCGACGATGAGCCACGCGAAATTCATTTATCGGCACGTAGTATTCTGCCAAACCTTCGAGCGCTAAAACCATGGTACGTGTCGCAGCAAGTTGCGCATGAGCCGCCGCGTCCGCAGACACATTCGTGATCGCCAAGCGTACACCGCTACCACCGATTTCAATCCCTTGGCGGAGCGGACGAACCCGTAAATCATCTATCAAAGGGTTGATGACAATGCCTTGTGCCGACACCTGAATGTTGAATTGAGGATACGCATACTTGCGTCCAATCGCCTGTCCAAGCGGGATCACCGGAACGACAACAAAATTATCACCAATATTAGGATCAGTGACCGAGATCGCACGACCCGGTTCAGGCACGGGAATAAATACACGTGCACCGACTGGGGAGTTTGGTTGAGCCGTGACATCTAATGCTGCTTGAGGTGCCATCTGGCGTGGTGCCAGATTAAAAATCCACGCGAGACCATCGCGCGCCACGGCTGGGTTGTACCGTCGCGACGTTCGAATGCGTAGCACTGTGCCATTCTTGTTCGGGAACTGAAGGATTTCAAATGCGCCTTCGCCTGCCTGTAACTGCAACCCTGCAGTATCGACGATCATCGGCGTATCAAACACGATCCATACCGCGCCACCACGTCGGAACGTCGCCGCAGCAACGGGCTCAGTGAAATCAAAGCGGAATGTCAGCTGATCTTGACCCGGTGTTGCCGATGCAATCGCCGCTATTGGGGCGCTACCATCTGCAGGGGCTCCAGCCCGCGCTGAAAGTTCTTCCGAAATCGGGGTCGCAGGTGCAGCGTTACTTTCCGCAACAGGCGGTTTGCCGGTTGGCGTCAACGCACGTGGGCGTCCATCCTCTATGTTATCTTGTTCGCGTTCTTCCGTCAGCGTCGAGGTTGGGGTTTCTTCGGCAGATGATGGCACTGGCGCTGCGTCTGCAGTCTCTGGTGCCGCGGCAACTCCTACTGGAAGGGCCACAGGCTCAGTCGACCCCGTGGGCACTCGAACATCTACAACAATTTTGTTCCCGGATAAGAAATCACGAACCGGCGAAGTCGCAGGCACAGCCAGCGTGAGAACTGTTTCCCCTCCACTGAATGCCAATCTGGCACCGCCGAGCAAAGCGACAGAGCCTGTATTCAGCGCTTCAATATTGATTTGTGCAGGACGACGGAACCGTAGCGTAACAATGCCATCCGCATTTGCGACCTCGTAAGGTGTGGCCTCATCAAAATCAAAAACAATGCGCGTGTAATCTGCATGCTCACCCGTACGCACGTTGACGTTCGGCGCATCTACTGGCACCGCTTGAGCGTTCGTAATCACCTGGCTATCCACCACCGGGCGCACATTCAATGTGACAGGCTCTGATGAAACAACCTGCTTTGGGCCTGGGATGGCTGCACGTTCCGTTTCGTCACGCAATAACTCGATCGTCACCGCTGTACCCGAATAGTAGCCAAACACTTCCACAGGCGCATTTAGAGCATAACTCACAGAGCGACCATCCGGGCCCGGCCTAGGATCGCTTATCAGTCCGTCCATCCCTGCGATTACATCACGAAAGCTTCCTTCAATCGGGCGCGAAAAACGAACAGTGAGCCGACCACCTTGGACATTGTGCTGATAAGACACAGGTTCCCGCCACGCGAACGTAATCACAGACGACGGGCCAGACGTCGTTGCGCGCATTGCCACCCTCTCCGCCAATACTGGTGCCGTCGCAACCGTATTGAGCAAAAGGCCCAAAGCTATAATCGTTGGAAGCCTGTACCTCATTCGCGTTACTTAAAAAGTCTCCGCTGTCGGCATCACAATTATATCCACACGACGCGCTAAACGCCGTTTATCCACATCACTAAGATTCGGTAATCTATTGTACTGCGAATCTGCATATCCCAATGCAACAATTTTCTCATCATAGCCACCACGACGTATCGCATTCGCGACAGATGCAGCGCGAGCAATCGATAATTCCCAATTCGACGCGAAGGCATCTCCACCTGGTGCATCTGGATCCGTGTGCCCCGTCACACCAATAGCGTTGCCCACATTGGCAAACATAGCACCAAGAGTGAACATGGGGTCGCGTGCGCGCTCATTAATAACAGAAGCACCTGGGTCAAATAACAAGTCTCCCGGCAGCGCAATCATCAACCGATCTTCCAGACGTACAATCAGTGCATTCTTCAGTAGCGGGTCTGAGGATAAATTTTCTTCGATCACTGACGCCAGATAATCCAGATTGACCGCACTACGGCGAAACAATGTCCCAATATTCAACTGCGCCGTTGGCTTACGAACGGTTTCTTCCGGCGCTGGGTTCAAGGTTTGCGACAGCGAATCAGTAATTTTGTCCCATTCATCGATTTTAACGTTCGACATTGCAAATAGCAGGACAAAAAACGTCAACAATAATGATACGAGATCCGTAAACGTGAGCATCCACATCTTTGTGTTCTCATGCTCAGGTTCAATAAAATGATCGATACGAAGCCCAGGATCTTTTCTCATGGCTCACGCACCCGAACTGGGGGGCCACGGACAGGCAGTGGAGGTTGGTTCCGCGCTCTCATTTCCTTGAGTGCATCATTAAATAACGTTGCTGTTTCTTCGACGGGCCGCACCCAGAACCAAAAATTAATTTCATCCGGTGTGCCATCTTTGATACCCACGGAAATGCTATCTGGCGGCGCACCGCGACCCACTAATATTCGTGCCAATTCCCCACCTCTGGCCATCTCGATACTTTGTGCCTCGGGTAGGAATATTTTATCACCCAAATCAGTCCCAATAATAATTTCCATATCCTGACGTAAACCTGGAGGGCGATTGCTGAGCACCGCTACAACCCGGTCCATCAATGGTAATTGGTCCTGGCGAAGTGTGGTCTCATCATCTTTAAAAAGTATCGGAGTCGCAATACGAAGGCGCATGAGCTTACCTGGCTGCACAACCTCAATTTTCTCGACCTGGATTGCCGTTGAAAAGATCGTCGTTATCTGTTCCTGGAATGCTTCACCCGCAAGAATATCACCATCTTTTGCATTAAAATCTGTAAGATCTGTTGTCGGCGGCAACACAGTTGTAAACGTTGACGACAAGCTATCCATGACCGCGTTAGATTTCACCTTCTCAAAGGTCGAAATCGACACGAGCATGATGAAGAATGCCAGAATCAACTGGAACAGCCCAAGAAAGATCGGCACGATGTCCGGTGCTTTTGCGTGATCTTCCGCTGGTAGATCAAAATCAAGATCAATCATCGTTTAAGGGTTTATCCCATCAATCGAAATGAGCAAGTCATGCGTTAATAATACCGCGTCTGGCCCTGTAACGCCAAGCGAGTGCGAGCCTATCACACCCACTTTTGACAGGATTTTTAGTCCTTCTCGGGTGCACACATTTGAACGCATGATGATTCTCGGACACAAACCTTTCTATTTCGTCACCAAATCATGGCCAAGCACCAAACATTGTCGATCTAGAAAGCAGATGAAAGGTTGCAGATATTAGATTTACGAAGAGGTTAAAGCACCTAGAAGTCGCCGAGCACACCCACCAACTTGGTTTTCAGGGTCTCCGCATTGAACGGTTTTATAATATAATTCGAGACCCCGGCCTCTTTGGCGGCAATCACGTTCTCTGACTTAGTCTCCGCAGTAATCATAATAAATGGGATATCACTTAGATTATCATCCGCGCGGATTTCACGAAGCAATTGGATCCCAGTCATGGGCTCCATATTCCAATCAGAGATGATCAGATCAAATTTGTTTTTATTCAACTTTTCCAACGCTTCGGCACCATCCGAGGCTTCATCTACATTTGTGAAATTAAGTTGTCGCAGAAGACTATTAAGAACCCTACGCATAGTGTCGTAGTCATCTACGATAAGAATCTTGATATTCATATCAACGGCCATCCGTCGTCCTCCACCAACATTTAACCTCCGCCATTCCAGGCAAAAAATATCGTTATTTAGATTACTTTATTATACTGATCCTGAGGATCGTTCGTCAAAACCAAGGACATCGCGGAACCTAGTTAGCAACATCATGAGAGTTCTTATTGCGCGATACCGACTTCGCGAGGCAGTTCACGCAGATCACGCAGTTCAACAGTAATTTCACGAGCACGCTCAGGATTCATCTTTGCCATTACAGGGGCAAGCTTCCGCTCCTTCATGCGTTCAGCAACTTCAAGCAACGTCGTCATTTCCAACTCTTCAAAAATTTGCGCTGCATCCTTAGGTTTCATATTCTCGTAAATCTTCACGAGGCTACCAAGTTTCTTTTCCTGTTGTGTATCAAAGACCTGAATGCGCTCCTCAATAACGCCACGTAAATCTTCAAGCTCGGCAACTTTGCGCTCAATTCTGATTTCAGCCGCGCGTAACAATCCTTCACGCGCTTCAAGTTCACGGTTCCGACCTTCAAGCTCGTCACGACGTTCAGCGAGACGCATGAGGAGTTCAATTTCAGCAGGTGTCAGCAATGTTGGGTCATCTGTAATAAGCTTCGATGGATCTTCACGTACCGACGCACCGAGTGAAGAGTCGCTCGGGCTAGATGCAGGAGGCGTCGCAGCTGTCTCTTGGGCCGCCGCGTCGGCGGGCACCGCAGCAGGCTCTGTTTGTGCCTGCGCTTCAGAAACATTGATGGCCCCGGTAAGAAGATTGTCTACGCCTTCCCAAATATCACCAACACGTATTGTCAGCATTAACGTGGCCGCAAAAATCGTCAGGGGTAGAAATCGGATCTTGGCGAATAATTTTCTCATGGCTTATCTCATACCTTTTGGTTAGCCAGCGTCTCGAAGTGCCTTCAATAGCTCGCGCTCAGCTTCAGAGCGCGGCTCAACACCGTCATCGTCTTCAATATTCTTTTTCCCGCGGGGTTCTGCACGTGATGGTTCAACCTTTGGTGCAGGGCGCGGTTCCGCGTTTGAAGCACCAGGCGGTTTTGGCACCACACCCAAACCGTCCCGCGCTTCGCGGACAAGTTCCTCGAGTCGATCCGCCGTCGAACCCCCACGGTCTGCAAGGAACGCAAGATCATCCCGCAAGGACTGTGCACGTTCCATTTGAATGTCCAGCGCCTGCGCTACTGTTCTTAGTTGATTAATGTTTTCTTCGGCGCGCATCGTTGACTCGCCAAACGTTCGCGCAAGACTCTCAAGGTCTTTCTTATCCTTACGAAGTCGCGTCAGCCGCTTATTGAGTATCATCGCATAGGCGATTGTCACCACCAGTAACACAGCGACGGCAATATCAATGATCAGTGTATATGGCACCGTTCACACTCCTTTGCCTGTTGAAAACACGTCATCCGCCTTTAGTCTCTTTCGCGACGCGATCACCAATCCGCACGGCAACCTTGTTGCCCTTGCGGCCCATTTGTCCCGTATACATCGGAACATTACCACAAACGAGTTGTACTGGTGTATCTTGTGTCGCGCTCAACATTATTTGTGAACCCACCTTAAGATCAAAAACATCTCGAAGGCGCATCACCTGAGTATCAATCACGGCCTCTAGGTCGACATCCGTAACCCATAACTCTTCGGCAAGGTGCGTTTCCCAGATCGTATCCCGTCCGAACTTCTCACCCATAAACATCTGCAACAATAATTCACGGACAGGCTCTAACGTCGCATAAGGCAGCAATAGCTCAAGTCGCCCACCGCGATCTTCCATATCGATCCGTAATCTTGCGACAATGGCCGCATTTGAAGGTCTGGAAATTGTTGCAAACCTTGGGTTGGTCTCTAGGCGGTCAAAGCGGAATGTGACGGGGCTCAAAGGTTCAAACGCTGCAGAAAGATCACCCAACATGACATGGACCATCCGCTCAACAAGCGAGCGCTCAATCGTTGTATAAGGACGGCCCTCAATACGCATCGCGGCAGTACCACGCCGACCACCAAGCAACACATCAACAATCGAATAGATCAAAGAACTATCGACGGTAATCAATCCGTAGTTATCCCATTCTTCAGCTATGAAGACGCTTAGCATTGCTGGCAGTGGAATAGAGTTTAGATAATCACCAAATCTAATAGATGCGATGTTGTCCAATGAGACTTCAACGTTATCAGATGTGAAGTTACGCAGCGAAGTCGACATCAGACGCACGAGGCGATCAAAGACGACCTCTAGCATCGGCAATCGCTCATATGAAACCAGCGCAGATGATAAAATAGCCTGGATACCGGCACGTTCGCCACCATCCTCGCCTTCTTCATCAAAACCTAAAAGAGAATCAATCTCGTCTTGGTTAAGGACACGCGTTGCTTCTCGACCGGTGCCCTCTCCACCGCCGTCGTCTCCATCCGAAACCATCGAATCCCATTCGGCAGCGAGATCATCATCACCTTCATCATCTTCTCCGTCGCCGAGAGCAGACTCCCACTCAGCCGCGAGGGCATCATCTTCGTCATCGTCAGCGGGCGCCATGTAATGCCGCCTCCTTAACTTGAGTATGAATGAGGTTCACGCTCATTGAATCAACATTTCCTTGAATAGGATATCGCGCACTCTAACCGGT
>Ga0075109_1002082_pt1 | contig 11476 bp, 6 predicted proteins | sample AntAceMetag02UKD_FD_69798 | JGI IMG/M metagenome (GOLD analysis project Ga0075109, IMG submission 69798) | Saline lake microbial communities from Ace Lake, Antarctica - Antarctic Ace Lake Metagenome 02UKD | ecosystem: Environmental > Aquatic > Non-marine Saline and Alkaline > Saline | place...
AGGCTTTGTCACCGGCGCGGGTGAACTCAGTAACCGTGGTTGATGAAGATTCCCGATCGGCCCGCGTGGTCGTTCCCGACTATCAATTGTCACTGGCGATCGGTCGCGAGGGTCAAAATGCCCGACTCGCAGCTCGTCTCACCGGTTGGCGCATCGATATTCATTCCGATGCTGAAGTGAACACCGACATACCGAGTGACTGAGCCGCAGCGCACCTGCGTGGGATGCCGGGCCACCACGGACAAATCAGAACTTATCCGCCTGGTCGTGTCCCAGGGGCGCGTGGTTGCCGATGTAAATGCCCGTCTGCCCGGGCGAGGTGCGTGGGTGCATGAGCAGTGCCTAGACGAGGCAAAACGTCGGCGTGCCATCGGTCGGGCACTTCGTCATGTGGGTCAACCAGGGCCAGAGGCAGGCTGATGACCCGGGCTAAAAGCGGCACCGTTAGCCTTAGCACGTTGTAGAGGTGTTTATTCTCTGCCAACCGGTGCGTGCATGCTGCCCACACCGTGTAGTCCAACCGTCACGTCCCGAAGGGCGCACCCAAGATGAGCCACGCATGAGTTACCAGCCATGAGCAGGTTCGCTACACACTGACGGTTCGAGATTTGCTCGGACCGTAAGACAGGAGAGTTGTGTCGAAGGTCCGGGTCTACGAGCTCGCAAAAGAGCTCGGAGTCGAAAGTAAAGTTGTTCTCGCAAAACTTGCCGAACTCGGTGAGTTCGTGCGCTCTGCCTCGTCGACGGTTGAGCCTCCAGTGGCCCGTCGCCTCAAAGAGGCCATGCCAGCCGTTGAGCCGGCGGCCAAGAAGCCTGCGCGTAAGGCAGCGGCAAAAAAGGCCGCGCCAACGCCTGAGGTCGCAGCTGCGTCCACCCCGGTCGCGCCGACGCCAATGACGGCAAAGCCTGCGGCCAAGGAGATTCCGGCCGCCCACACGGAAGAGCCCGTAGCCCAAGAGACACCGGTGGCGGATGCGGCTGCATCGGCCACGCCCACGTCTCCCACCCCCGCTGCGGCACGACCGGCTGGGCCGCGACCGGGTAACAACCCGTTCACCGGCGGGGCGTCGGAAAAAAAATCCGAAGCCCCAACACCACGTCCTGCACCTCGACCCGGTGGACCCCGACCCGGCGCTCCTCGACCGGGAAATAACCCCTTTGGGACCAGCACCGGTATGGGTCGCCCAGGAGCAGCCGACGCTGGCGCTCGCGGCGGCGTCCCCGGTGCCCCGCGACCCAATCCGGGCAGCATGCCCGCAGCTCGCGCCCCTCGACCAACCGGGAGACCCGGTGGTCCCGGTGGCGCACCCGGCGGTCGTCCCGGTGGCCCCAGCGGTTCGCCCGCACGTGGTCCGCGTCCCGGTGGCGGTGCACCCGGTGGTGGTGGTGCACCCGGTGGTGGTGCACCCGGGGGTGGTGCACCCGGTGGTGGTGCCCCCGGACGCGGCGGATTCGGCGGTCCCGGTCGTAGTGGCCCCGGCCGTGGCGGCCCAGGTCGTGGTGGAACCGCCGGCGCCTTCGGTCGTCCCGGTGGTCGCCCAGCGCGCGGGCGAAAGTCTAAGCGGGCCAAACGTCAAGAGTTTGACAACATGCAAGCACCCACGATGGGTGGGCTGCGACTGCCGCAGGGTGGCGGCCAAACCGTACGTCTATCGCGCGGTGCCAGTTTGACCGATTTCGCTGACAAGATCGATGCGAGCCCAGCAGATCTGGTGACAGTGCTGATCAATCTTGGTGAGATGGTCACCGCCACCCAGTCGGTCGACGATGACACGCTGAAACTCCTCGGTGGCGAGTTGAACTTCGATATTCAGATCGTTTCGCCAGAAGATGAAGATCGCGAACTGCTGGAACGGTTCGATCTTGATTTTGGTGAAAACGAGGGCGGTGCTGACGATCTCGCGGCACGTCCACCGGTCGTCACCGTGATGGGTCACGTCGATCACGGCAAGACCAAGCTGCTGGATGCCATTCGCAGAACGAATGTGGTGGCCAGCGAGGCTGGTGGTATCACGCAGCACATTGGTGCTTACCAAATCCAAACACACACCGATACCGGTGACCGTGCGATTACCTTCATTGATACACCCGGTCACGAGGCATTCACCGCCATGCGTGCACGCGGTGCTCAGGTGACCGATGTGGCGATCCTGGTGGTTGCCGCCGATGACGGTGTGAAACCGCAAACGATCGAAGCCCTCAACCATGCGCAAGCGGCCAATGTGCCCATCGTGGTTGCGGTCAACAAGATAGATAAGGAAGGTGCGGACCCGGCACGTGTCCGGGGCCAGCTCACCGAGTACGGCCTGGTGGCCGAGGACTTTGGTGGTGACACCATGTTCGTTGATGTGTCTGCCATCAGCAGGCAGGGTGTCGAAGAGTTACTCGAGGCTGTGCTGCTCACGGCTGATGCCACGTTGGATCTCACCGCGAATCCCTCCCAGGATGCCCAGGGGGTGGCCATTGAGGCGCACCTCGACCGAGGACGTGGCCCGGTAGCGACAGTTCTTGTTCAGCGAGGCACCTTGCGCGCTGGCTCCTCGATCGTCGCTGGCGATGCCTATGGTCGCGTCCGCGCGATGCTGGATGAGGATGGAAACGCGGTGGACGAGGCCGGGCCGTCGCGTCCGGTTCAGGTCCTTGGTCTCACCAGTGTGCCCGGAGCTGGAGATACCTTCCTTGTCGTGAACGAGGATCGCATCGCTCGCCAGATCGCCAACACACGTCAGGCCCGCGAACGCAACGCCCAACTGGCCCGCAGTCGGGGTCGTCGCACGCTTGAAGACTTCTTGAAGACTCTGGAAGAGGGCGAACGTAGCGAACTCAACCTGGTCATCAAGGGTGATGTCTCCGGCTCCGTTGAAGCCCTTGAGGATGCGCTGCTCAAGATTGAAGTGGGCGACCAAGTGTCGCTGCGGGTCATTCACCGCGGCGTTGGCGCCATCACCAAGTCCGACGTCATTTTGGCTAGCGCCTCCGATGCCGTTGTTATCGGTTTTAATGTCCGCCCGGAGGGCAAGGTTGTTGAGTTGGCCTCGCAAGAAGAGGTGGATGTGCGCTACTACTCCGTCATCTACCAGGCCATCGATGACGTTGAAGCAGCCCTGAAGGGGATGCTGAAGCCGGAATACGAAGAGGCCCAACTGGGCACCGCGCAGGTACGCGAGGTCTTTAAGTCTTCCAAGTTCGGCACCATTGCCGGATGCCTCGTGCAGAGTGGAGAAATTCGCCGTAATTCCAAGGCGCGCCTCGTTCGCGACAGCAAGGTGGTGGCGGATAACCTGTCGATCAGTTCGCTTCGTCGCTTCAAAGATGATGCGACCGAGGTTCGTGAGGGCTTCGAATGTGGCATCAACCTCGGCTCATATGGCGATGTCAAGGTTGATGACATCATCGAAACCTTTGAGATGCGAGAGATCGCGCGTACCTAGAGAGTTGGCACACGGAAGGGACTGCACATTATGGCCTCCGAGGCACGTGCTCGACGGTTAGCTGAACGCATCAAAGTTATTGTTGCCCAAGCGCTTGAGTTCGAAGTAAAGGATCCGCGCATGGGCTTTGTGACCATTACCGATGCTCGGGTCACCGCTGACCTGCGCGAAGCAACGCTGTTTTATACGGTGTTCGGTGATGATGAGCAGCGTGGTGCGTCGGCTATCGCCCTTGAATCAGTCAAGGGCGTACTGCGCACGGAAGTGGGCCGCCAAACGGGCATTAAGCACACCCCATCGCTGACGTTCATCCTGGATGCACTACCGGATACGGCTCGCCATATCGATGAACTTCTCCAGCAGGCCGCGCAGTCAGATGCAGAACTATCGGCACGGGCCAGTGGGGCGCAGTACGCAGGCGAAACCGATCCGTATCGGCACCCAAGCGAAGATGCTGAATAGCCCGATCGGTGTTGTCGTCATCGACAAGCCGGCGGGCATGAGTTCCCATGCGGTGGTTGCACGTGCACGGCGAACCCTGGGCATGAAAAAGATCGGCCATGCCGGAACGCTTGATCCTGACGCCACCGGGGTGCTGGTGCTTGGTGTAGGACAGGCCACTCGACTCCTTGGTTATCTCACCAGGGACGACAAGGGCTACGTCGCAACCGTACGACTAGGTCAGTCCACGGACACTGACGACGCGCAGGGCAACCAGACCGCTGCAGAATCCACCGCCTCGCTCACCCAGACCCAGATCGAGGCCGCGTTCGCCAGCAACGTGGGCACTATCAACCAGGTGCCCAGTTCGGTCAGTGCCGTGAAGGTTGACGGCAAGCGTGCCTATGCGCGGGTGCGGGCGGGGGAAGAGGTGGAACTGGCACCTCGTACCGTCACCGTCCATGAACTCCGACTTGGTCAGGTCACTTGGGGGAGCGACACCGTAGACGCACAGATTTATGTTCGGTGTTCGGCTGGCACCTACATCCGAGCGATAGCCCGCGACACCGGCGCCTTACTCGGTGTGGGTGGTCATCTCACGTCGCTGTGTCGCACAACCTCCGGAGCCTTCACCTTGGCTGAGGCACAGTCACTCTCGGAGTGGGAAAAGTTGACACCGGTGGAGGCAGCCAAGTCGCTCATGTCCTCTGCAGAAGCCGCTAGTCGTTCGCTGCCGGTGTGCCAGGTTGACTCCGACACCGCGATGGCGATTAGTCATGGCACGCGCATCCCATGGCCCGGAGACACGCTGCCTGCCGCTGCCACTGCCACCGCCCTGCTGCACAACCAGCGCCTACTTGCAATCGGTGAATCAATAGAGGGTCGATTGCACTACTGCGCGGTGTTTCCCGACGGGTGAGGCCGTTTTCACCCGTCGGTGGGGTAGAGCGGTAGCGCGGCTGTTGCTGGATCCACATCGGTGGTGAGAACTTCAGTCCACATTCGTGCTACGTCGCTCAGCGGGAACGATGCGCGTACCTGCTCGAATGCCTCTTCGGCAGTCTGCTGCCAGGTGCCTGCTTCGGTGATGTCCAAAATCTTCTCGGCCATGGCCTGTGCCGTGTGACTAATCCATCGCGGGTGGTAGATGGTGTCGGCTCCAGGCCAGGGCAGCAGGCAGGGCACCGCGTGCGAAGCCATCCCCTCGGCTGGGGCTAGATGGAAACTTTCATCTTCCGAAGTAGATAACACCCAGCCCACCCGACGCAACCACGCCGCGACATCGCCGCCGAAACCATCGAAGGAAACGGCATCGTGCACCGTGGGGTCATCGCGGAGCCGGCCCATGAGCCGTTCGGTGTCGATGCGCTCCTCGGGCTTCCGCCAGATCCACCAGTAGTCCCAGGGCATCTTGGACTTCACCGCCATGGTGAAGCGCGCATCGTAGCGACGCAATCGAGAGAGCACGTCGATGCCGATGTCGGGGCGTTTACGAACCGGTGAGATACCGATCATGCCGAGGGTGAACTGTGCACCAGCAAGTTTGGGGCGCTGGAACTGTTCGAGATCTACCCAGTTAGGAATCACCACGATCTTTTCGCTCGGCCATCCAGTTGTTTGGGCCGTGAGTTGAGCGTAGTAGGGGCTGACGCAAATCACTTGATCGACGTTGGCGATCTCGACATCGGTTAGCCACCCCGCACTGAGTTCGAAGCGGTGTAGACGGGTGATGAGGCGTTGACCAGGCTTCTTGTTCTTGCTGTACCACACCAGGTTTGGCCCGGCCCATTCGCAAATGACAACATCCGCCCACGAGGCAAGATCTATACTGATCTTCTCATCGTGCTGTGCGAGAGCGGGCCAGTGATCGACGCGGAGTTCAACGCTGGGGAGAGCCCCCAGATGTTCTTGCAGTCGACTGAAAAATTTCAGATCGTGGCTGGCGACAAGAACCTTCAGCGGGGTGGCGAATGCTGCATGTGATGGCGGAGCATCGGGTAACGCCCGCCGGAGGAGTTCTTGGAGGCGGTGCACTGCCGACTTCATCAGGTGTGCGCTCACACCACGATAGGCCAACGCGGATGCTCGCGTGAGGGTGTCGGATAGTTCGGTGGTGTTGGTCAAGATCTGCACGATGTCGTCGGCATCGGCAACGAAAAGCGGGTAGTCAGGACCGAAAAGGTCTTCGTGCATGGGGGTGCGGTTGAGCATGACGGGAACGGAAAGGCGAGCAAATTCCAATACCTTGGTGGAAAGTTCCAGGCTCGCATCCATGTCGGCAGCGCGCCAAGACAAACCGATGTCGGCCTGTGCCGAAAGTCGCATCGCCTCCTGTCTGCTCACCCCACCGTGCCACGTGACGCCCGCCGTGCTGCGTAGGGCAGCGGTCATTCGATCGGACCAGCCGGGAATATCCGGCTCATCATGCACTTTGTCACCGACCATGTTCAGTTCCGCGCTGGTGCCGTGTTCGCTGAGCAATTGGGGTAGTTCGGTCATTTCCAGGGTGTTCCAACGTGCGGCGTACTTTCCCGTGTAGGCCAGTTGGATCGGGCGGTTTGGCCTGCCGGTGGATTCGTCGAACAGAGGCGTGCGTGTGGCGATTTCGAAGTCAGGTTCGGGAACGATCGGCGGCCATAGCACACATCTACCCGCCGCTGCAGGGATGACCGCCTCTAGGAAGGACCGCAATTGTTCGGTCTGGCACAGCAGGTATCGACTGGCTTCGGCGATCAGGGCGAGTTGATCAACCACCGAGTCGGTGAGTCCGGTGACATCGTGGGGAACATCGGTGAGATAGGTCCACAAGCGTCCCTGTAGTTGTTCGCGGGATGATGCGGTTACCGCCAGGCGCAAGCCCCGGACAACAATGACATCGACCCGCAATCGGTCATCGAGGGTCTGCAATATGTCAGCAGCCTGTGCCGGGGAAAGGGCATCATCGTCACCGACGAGTCCTTCGACAAAGGGGTCCACGACGGTGACCCCGGGCATGGCGCGCAGCGGAGCCACGAGTCGATCGGTGAGCACCGGTGCTTTGAGTAACACCTGCGTCTCCACGCCGGCTTGCGAAAGCGCCTCACACATCGACTGGGCCCAAATCGCTGAACCATCCAAGATGTTGAGGTTCACATCGGCATAAACGAGCGCGCGCCGGTTTCGAGTCATGTGTGCCAACCAGGGTGTGGAGGAGCGATGGTCAGGGGTGCGGAGGCGCTGCCGAGAGCGACGCTGCGCCGGAGCAGATGCACACCGATGTCCTTTTGTGGGCCACCTGGCGCCACGTGACCCAGCTGAACTTGGCTGGCTTGGGTGATTTCAGCGCTGATCATTGCGTCGAGAAGTAGGTCTGCCGGCAGAGTCATCGTGGGAGGGCAATGTACCTGACCGATCCAAGGGGATGTCGTGCTCTGGGTGATGCGCGCGATGTCACCCGATGCGTCAACTACGTCAATGTGCAGCTGCAGTACTTGGTCACGCAATCGTTCACTGATGCTGCCGCGGACAACAATTTCGGCTGGACGCAACGTTTGTGCGAGTAATTGTTCAACCAGTTGGTCGGCCGTGACTTCGGCGCCAACGACCACGGCTATGCCTCGGCACGCACCTGGTGAGATCGATAGATGCAGGCGTTGGGCAAGATCGGTCAGAGTGACCGGGGCGGTATGGCGAAGGGCGATGCGGCGCAACACCTGCCAGTGGGTGGCCAAGGACATTGCCGGGCCCGCTTGCGCCGCGTTGAGAGCCTCATCAAGGTCCGATGCAGACACAAAGGGATAGACGATGCCGTGCTGTGGCTCAACGAGTTCGCCGAGCACCGAGCTAAGCTCGTGTGTGTCGCTACTCACGATGGGTAACCCCGACACCAGGGCAGCCCACATGGCAGCTGAACCGCCGACGCGCTTGGCAGTGCCCGGCTGTGTGTCGACGAAGAAATCGGCGAGTGCTATCGCTTCGCGGAGTGCACCGATCGGTGGGGCCTGCGGGCGAACGTTGACCGGTTCTACGCCGCGGCTAAGGGCCCACGCTCGGACGTGTCGGCTGGTGGCGTCATCGCTGACAGTGAGTAGCGGCCGGTGCGGTTGAGGATTATCGAGATCTGCTGGCTGTTGTCCATTCCACCAGTCCAACCGGGTGCCGGGTAGCCACACGTTCTCCCGGACTGACTGGGTTGCGTCGACCACGAGATCGCATCGATCGATAATGCCAACGAGGCCGGCTGTGTGACCGGGCGAACTATTGCGCAGCATCACGACCGGGCGGCCTCGTTCTCTGGCTGCGGTCACCAGATCGAAGGCGGCCAGCGCCCGATCGGTTGCCGCCGGGTTGCCCAGGTGTGACCAAGATTCACCGGGCAGGCCGGCTGCGGTATCCACGAATACGATGTCCGGATCAGCGTCCCTGATGAGTGCGGCGGCATCGTGGGGGAGTACCGAGGTGGTCGCGGCATAGGGCTGCAGTAGTTGTTCGGTAGCGCGGCTCAACGCCCCACCCACACTCACGGAAGCATCGGCGGCGGCACCGATACGGGGAAGTAGCAGGCGCGCGGCCTGCTCATTAGACAAATCACTGCGGTGTGCCCGGGTAACTTCGGTGGGCGCTACTTCGATGGCGGTGCGTCGATGTTTGCGCAGGCGGTAGAGGCTGAGTAACTCGCGTGGAAGAAGAAACAGCCGTCGCGGATCCTTGGCTCCTCGAACCAGAAGGTCGCCCACGGTGTATTTGGTTGACGCTCGAACCCGACGAGCATCAGCCTCGAAACGCTGCGCTCGGGCGTTGGCGTGCCGTAGTTCCATCCGAAGTCGAGCATTCTCTTCGGTGACCCGTGCCACCCGCTCCGGTTCAACGGCTGGCGCGAAGTCTTCCGCTGTCATCGGGCGTACCGATCGTCGAGCCAGTCAACGATCAGGTGTGCGATTCGTTCGCCCGCATGACCATCCCACAGAGGCGGAACGCGAGTGGGTGGAGCAAGGCGGTCGGGTTGTTCCCGACGCATTGCCACCTGTTCGGCGAGTGCGGCAGCGAGCGAATGAGTAGTGACCAACTGGTTGGTGCCGTGACTTATAGTGACGGGGCGTTCGGTGTTGGGCCGCAGCGTTAAACAGGGCACACCGAGCACTGTCGTTTCTTCCTGCACCCCGCCAGAATCAGTAATGACGGCGAGGGATCCACGGACGAGTGACATGAAGTCGATGTAGCCGAGGGGCTCCACCACGTGAACGCGCGGATGGTCGCCGATGCCGAGAGCTTCAAGTACCGCCCTACCGCGAGGGTGTAGCGGAAGCACGATGTCGGCGATGCCGGCTGCTTCGTGAACCACGGCGACCAGGTCTGCTGCTACCTGTGGGTCATCCACATTGCCCGGCCTGTGCAGGGTGGCCACGATGTAGTCGACACCCACGCCGACGTTGTGACGGGCCTGATCTACATCGAGGCGATTCAACTGCGCCAGGAGCGTGTCGATCATGGGATTGCCCACCAGATGAATCTTGCTTTCCGGTACCCCTTCGCGGGCAAGGTGAGCAATAGCGTCCGGACTGGTCACGAAAAGGAGGTCGGCAAGTGCATCGGTGACCAACCGGTTGATTTCTTCGGGCATCGACATGTCGAAACTTCGCAGCCCGGCCTCCACATGGGCTAGGGGAACACCCAGTTTGGCAGCGACAATGGCCGCAGCCAGGGTCGAGTTCACATCGCCATAGACGATGACCAACTCTGGTTCGGTCGAGAGAATCTCTTCTTCCAGTCCAACCATGAGGGCAGCGGTCTGCTGGGCATGTGATCCGGACCCCACGCCCAAATTCACGTCAGGTCGAGGCAGATTTAATTCGCGAAAAAACACCTCAGACATGCGGTCGTCATAATGCTGACCGGTGTGGACTAAGCGCTGGCGAACCCCTAATTCCGCCAGAGCCGCGATGACTGGAGCCGCCTTGGGAAAATTGGGTCGAGCGCCAGTAATGTGCAGCAGAGTCATCGGAGCCTCTCGGTCGGGAGGTTGCACCGCCTACTATCCCAGACGTGACCGTTGAACCGTCGACCCCGGCTCCCCGTGCGTTTCCGCGCGTGCGTGCCCTGTCTCGCGCCGTGCGCCACCTACCCCTCGCGGCGACCGGGGCATGGCAGCGTTTCGCTGAGGATCCCCGACGCGCAGTGATGGCTCTCCAGCGTGCGGTGCCCAGACTACGTTCGCCATGGCCTGGAACAGACACTCAAGGACGGTTCGACCAGGCTGTTGCGGGGGATGACTATGCCGGGGCCATGGCGTTACTACGCACGCTGACCACGCAGAACCCGGCAGATGACTCTGCTCAGCTCGCTACGGCCCTGCTGGCGGGCAAGGTCAATGAGGTGGCCGCCCTCCCGCGTCGCGGTAGCCGCCGAAGAAAGCGGGTGATCACGTCCGCTCGACGGGTGAGTCGGCTGTCCCGGGCTGCTGTGCCCACGTGGACCACGGTGACCGCTCCAGCCCCAACCGCTGCTGCGAAGACTGACCGGCCACTATCGATCCTGCATGTCGTCACGAACTCCCTGCCCCGAGTGCAGGCCGGATCAACAATCCGCACGCAGCAGGTCGCGGCTTCGCAGCGTGCGTGTGGCTGGGACGCCCAGGTGGTGACCAGGCTTGGATTCCCGGTCTTTCACGGCGACATCGCAGCCGAAAACTGCCACATCGTGGACACGGTGCCCTATCACCGTTTGCTGCCAGGGTATTTGCCGGCATCCGATCGGTTCGAACAAGCCTATGGGCAGCACCTGACTCACCTCGCTCAACGGCTGCGTCCCCACGTTATTCATGGGGCATCCGATGCCATGAACGGTCGGACAGCACTCGCGGTAGGCCGAGCCTTGCACATCCCGGTGGCCTATGAAGCCCGAACTTTTTTCGAGCACACCTGGGCGGCAGGACACGGCGGTCAGCAGGCCGAAGAAACCGACATGTTTCGGTGGTTGTGGGCCCAGCACACGCAGATATTGCGCTCGGTCGATGTGGTGACGACCCTGGGTGAATCCATGCGAGATCACATTGTGCAACGAGGAGTGCCGCCCGAGCGCGTATTTGTGGTCCCCAACGGAGTCGACATCGATTTTCTTACCGCCATCCCATCGGAGAATCGCGCCTCCATCCTGGGCCCGTATACGCAGGCAGACCTGGTCATCGGTTCGGTGACCACGATGTATGCCTACGAAGGTTTAGCCACCACCATCGATGCCGCGGCCATACTTCGCGGTCAGGGCCTCAACGTGGTGGTGCTGCTGGTGGGTGATGGACCCGAATTGGTGCGATGGCGGGAACTAGCGCGGCAGCGCCACGTGCCCCTGGTTTCCCCTGGTCGAGTTGATCTTGACCAGGTGCGCCACTACTTCGACACCCTGGATGTGCTGACCCTGCCGCGCATTGACTCTGATCTCACCCGCTGGGTTACTGCCTTGAAGCCGGTACAGGCACAGGCACGCGGCGTGCCCGTGGTGGGCTCAAACCTGCCCGCGGTTCGTGAAACCTTGGCCCCTGGATCCACCATCGCGGGTGATTTCTCGGCTGCGGCCTGGGCTGAGGCATTGGCCAGCTACGCCGAGCCGGAGTTTCGCCGACGGCAGGGAGT
>Ga0075109_1002085_pt1 | contig 11471 bp, 12 predicted proteins | sample AntAceMetag02UKD_FD_69798 | JGI IMG/M metagenome (GOLD analysis project Ga0075109, IMG submission 69798) | Saline lake microbial communities from Ace Lake, Antarctica - Antarctic Ace Lake Metagenome 02UKD | ecosystem: Environmental > Aquatic > Non-marine Saline and Alkaline > Saline | place...
TCATTTGATCGATTCGGCTGCGGAAAAAATCGTTGACTGGGCTCATGAGTGTATTTCCAGAAAACTCCCAGAAAATAGTGCTGGGAAGGTCATTATCTGGGAGTTATTATAACTCAAAAAACATATATTTACCAATTAAATCATATAGTTATGAATAAATCAGGGGCGACGAATTAAAGAAAATAATGCTAAGAATAAAATAAATTATACTAGGTGATCAGTATATCAAAAAATACGTTAATAAGCTACGAAATTTCTTGGTTAACTATTTATTCACAACAAGTAATACATGCAACTCGTAACATGGAAAAAGATACGTAAAAAACTCTTCATAAAGTTCCTTATTAAACGAGGAAAAATTAACAAATTTTTGAACAGTTTTTTTAAGTGCATGGCGAATATAACGAGGACGGTATGACTTGAAAATCAAATCAACATCTGAAATCGACAAACCCTCTATGCGAGAGTAATTCGGAACAGCTCGCTTTAGAAATTTACATTCCGCATAATAAGCGAAAGTGTAAAGTCCGTAAAACTTAACGTGCGTAGGATCGGAATAAAAAAAAGGGTTGCTATGATGTGGAACAATGATTTTAATTGTTCCACTAGGCTTCATTATTCGAACACACTCACGCAAAAGCCTTGGAACATCATCGATATGCTCAAAAAGTGTGCACTGTAAAGGCAATCAACAGTTGAGTTCGGAATTTCACTTAGTACTTCAAATACATCGCCAACAATATCAACCTGAGGATTATCAATATTGTCTATGCCTATAGCTGTAGGCAAAAATTTATGGTGCCCGCAGCCGAGGTCTAAGACTACTGGTATTTCAATCAATCCAGTGTTTAATTTATCAAGCCATCCTAAACGGTCATAAATTTTATGAAATTTCATTTTGAACCTGGGGGTTAAACTATTTGTTAGCATAAAATAATGACTATCTGTTTGATAGAAATTATTGAAAAGCAGTTATATAGGATGTTTAATATCTAATTACTTTTTTAGCTGTCTCAAAAATCTAAAAAAACGAATAGTAAAAGTTAAAAATACCAAAAATGGTGAACAATTGGATTCTATCTGAACCTGTAGAGTTTCACAGATCTGCTTCAATTTTCCTGTATTTGAAATACCAGAAGTATTAAATTTACCAACAAACTTGTTATTAATACAATGAGAAACCTGGTTAGAGTAAAGCTTGTAAATAAATGCAGCATCAGCGGCTTGTGAAAGGTCTGTCCTGTAATAACCAAGTTGGGCATGCAAAGATTTTCTTATAGCCATTCCCACGCTATGGCCTGCAACTATTCTATCAGCACCAAGCCAGGTAAATTTAGAGCCCCAAAATGCTGTAACAGGTCTTGTACCAAGGTGCATAGAACTCAAAACTAGATCTGGGTAATAGCTTTCCACAATATTTTTTTTTACCGAAGATATAGCGTTAGGATTGAGATGGTCATCAGAACCACAGACTATGTAATATTCGGTCGGGCATAATTTTATTCCTTTATTTAACGCGTCATATATTCCACAATCATTTTCTTTAATTTTCAGAGTGGAAATTTTACATTCTTTACTAATTAAATCTGAAGTACCATCATCAGATCCTCCATCGACAACAATCCAAATGAATTCAAGATCATCCTGATTATTTAAATCAATGATTAAATCATGTAGATAAGACGTTGAATTTTTTGTTACAGTAATAATGGATAACAAATTTTTCATATCACTAGTCGAACCTGATTTATTCATATTAAGCTGCAATCAAAATATTTCTGTCGCGACTCATGGCTTCAGCTTCAATAATTTCCGTAACCTTAGCCAACAATCGACTCAAACCGAACACTTTTATTAAGGCCAAATAAAGGCCGAGACCTTTTTTGCGGATCATTCTCAGTAACCAACGAATGTTATAACCTGCGGCGCATAGCACGGCATGTATCGCATCACCTTCTGGGCCTTTAAATAAACACTAAAACGCAAACAAGACACTTTAAACGTACCACTACAAAGAAAACTGAAATTCAGCCAATTTCCCTTCTACAGCTTCGATTTATAAGTGTTTTTTAACAAAATTTATGTCGAACTTGAGAGGTCAAAACTTGTCGAAGTCGAATGGACACCTATTGTGGAGAAACAGCAGACGCAAATCTAAGTGGTACTGACCGGGTCGTTACCCTGAACCGGTGCCTAAAATCTGGGATTCACTATATTTTAGCCGGAATACGCATTGGAAGCCTCCAGGCACATAACATCGACAAACGCATCCAAGTCATGGGAAGCTTTCCAACCGAGTTGACGGTTAGCGCGAGTAGGATTACCTCGACTAAACCTAATGTCAGAGGGCCGCCGAAGCTCATCGATAGAGTGTACGTGATCGCGCCAATTAAGCCCGAACCAAGTAAAAGCTCGTTCAGCAAAGTAGGCCAGCGAATGACTTTTACCGGTAGCGATAACGAAATCAGCCGCTTGATCTTGTTGGAGCATCAGCCACATCGCTTCAACATAATCCGGAGCCCAACCCCAATCTCGATGTATATCAATGTTTCCAAGCTCAAGTTCACCTCCACCTACACGAGCAATTCGAGCAGCAGCGTTGATAATTTTTTGAGTGACGAACCTTTGAGGACGTAACGGTGACTCATGGTTGAAGAGAATTCCAGTACATCCAAATAGGCCATATGATTCACGGTAATTTCTTACCAACCAATAAGCCGATGCTTTAGCAACGCCATAGGGGCTGGAGGGACTAAACGGTGTTTCTTCATCAGCAGATCCAGTGCCAGTATCCCCAAAGCATTCGCTGGAACCAGCATGGTAAAAGCGTATTCGACTATCCACAATGCGAATGGCTTCAAGCATATTCAAGGTACCCAGGGCAATACTATCCATTGCTTCGACTGGCTGTTCGAAAGACAAACCCACTGAAGTCTGACCAGCAAGGTTGTAGATCTCGTCAGGCTTATGCTTATGAATGACAGCCAGCACGCTACGAAAATCGTTAATCGCCATTGAGGTAACTATCACTTTCCCCAATATACCTAGTCGGTTCAGATTGAAGAGAGAAGCAACCATTGCATCTCTTGAGGTGCCAATAACCTCATAACCTTTGTCAAGCAATAACTTCGCGAGATAGCTACCATCTTGCCCAGTTACACCACAAATTAAAGCCTTCACGAAAGTACCTTTCGGTAAACTTCCAAGGTTTGCTGGGCGCATTTATCCCAAGAAAAAAGCTTTAGCCTAGTCCGCCCGCGATCAATCAGGTCAACTCGCCGCTCCGAGCTAGTGGAAAGTGCTACAAGAGCACTCGCTATTGAATCAACCTCACGTGGGTTGAACTTGATAGCAGCATCACCTACTACCTCAGGCATAGAACTCGTATTGCTGCAAGCTACCGGACAATCAAAACTCATCGCCTCTAGCGGCGGTATGCCGAAACCCTCATAGAGCGAAGGATAGACGAAAAGCACAGCCTGTCTGTACAGCGCAGCAAGCACTGAGTCGCCACCACCAATATGGCAGACCTGCGAATCATTCAAACCGAAACCTTCAATCAAAGTATGCTCACGAGCATTAAAAACGCCTCCCCCAAACGCAACAAGGTCGTACTCATTCCGTAACTCATTACATGAGGCATAGGCGGCTAATAATCGATCAAAATTCTTGTAACCACCTCGAGAACCGACATAAAGTAAGAATGGTCGGCTTTTCGAGGGAAGTTTGACCACTTCGCTGCCAGTTAGAGCAAACCCGAGGTGCACGACAGATGTTTTTTCTACAGGTACACCAAATATCCGGACCAAGTCTTGTTGTGTGCTTTCAGAGATACACACCACGTGATCAGCGCGGTCTACAGCTATTTTTTTAAATTCACTGGTTCTATCTGAACTAGAAAACAAATGTGGGTACAGCTCATGAATCATATCAAAAACAGTAAGCACTACCTTGCTACCAAGTGGAGAAAACCCGTTTCGTGAATAATAGGTTTCATGAACAATATCGGGACGCCAACCATAGGATCCAATTGGTCGGAAAATTTTGTTAAGCATGCTATATATACGAGCAGAACGCCGAAGCGCGGGCATGGCGAAACCCTTAATCTGAAGCTCAGGTTTCGCATAACGTAGATACTCATTAACGTAGATAGGACTATTGATACGGCACGCAGCCACGCCGTCATCTGCGACAGCCAAATGATTTGCAAGCTCAAAAAAATAACGAGAAATGCCTCCAAACCGCTGTGAACCAAAGATTTGATGGTCGTATAAAATTTTCAATTAGTAAATTTAATTATTCTAAAATAAAAGGAGACTATTACAAAATTCGCTTGATGCTTTTTGTCCACGCATCCGAGTAAAGAGTCTCAAAATCAGTTAACGATGTAGTCTCACCTGATTTTACGTTAAGTACAGGCATCGTTCCAATGAGGCGGGCTCGAGCCTCACCGTCAACGTACAATAAAGTACCGTCTTTGGCGCGAGCCTCTCTAATCATTGATGGATAGATAGATATTTCAGAAATGGCGTTGAAAACATATTGAGCTAGGTCTTCTCGTACAAAAAAAGCATTCACTCCAGTGGACGTTGTTCCAATAAATCTATAACCCTTCTCTTTTCCCAATTCGATTAAGGCAGAGATTGACGCTCCAAAATAGAGATTAGAATAATGCCCTGCCGTCCTGTCAAAATCAGGATGATAAGGAATAGTAATATTATGAATATCACCAAATACAGCGTTATATTCGATAACTACAATTGCTGGGCTAACCGCAACAATCGCCTCCCAAACCCAATAATCATTACCATCGATATCGATGCTGAGCAACCCAATATCTCCAGAGATACCAGCATCATTAATAATATTATTGATGTTATTACTGTCTATGAAAGCTGTTTGCGCGTTAAACGAGTGACGCCAGTAAATATCTTGTGACCGTATGTCTAAAATATTGGAGGGCGAACCATCTAAAACTAAGCCGCTCCAATTTTTTGGATTTAAAAGAAATCTAGTATTTGCTTCCCTATAGTTTTCAACACCAAACTCTACAAAAGTCTTAGGAATAGATGGGATTCGTGAAACTAGCCAATCGATAATCCCATCCTCACCCCACTGAGAGTAAACCGAAAACTCAACAGCACTCAAATCCTTTATTTTATCTAAATTAGAGTTCGTTCTCGCATATGCCAGAGCAGTAATTAGTAAGCATTTCTCGCTATATCCATCGCACGAATTAAAATTAGTCCGCAGACGTTTGGTAATTTTTTTCAAATAATTTTTCAAACCAAACCCCACCTTACTTTAAAAAAATCTTAATTATTTACCCTTCAGGAACTGACGTACTTCCATCGTAAAATTTGATCGCATTGCTTGGATATTAACTTTTAGCAGAGAAAGTGATACCTGAAGCCACTCTAATATACTTAAGCTCTTCATCAGCCGCAGCGTATATTGCGAAAACTTGTACAAAGGAAATATAACCTCAATAGGCATATTTCTGGATCGACGCCATATGTCACCTTGGTGGCTTGCACCTCCTCTACCCAAAATAAGCCAACCCTCTTTAGATCGATGGACAACTCCTTGATTAGCAAGATAAATATCAACTGACCAATCCATGGCGGCATAACTTTGCCCAACTTGATCACAACCCTTAATTACTTTTGTGCTCATCAAAGAATAAAATATTCCGTGTGAAATCCATGCGTATCGTAAGAAAGCCGAGATTCGCAGTGCTCGATTACCTTCCAATGCAAATGTTACATGCCTGCTAATTTCTTTTAGCTCGCCAGCATAACAATTCGGTGAAGTTGATGCAACACAGGTCGGGTTGCGATCAAGAATGGCGGCGTTTGATTCGATAAAATCAGCAGACCACTGGTCATCTGCGGCCGCCCACATAAAATACTCACCGACTGCCTTGTCCATCACGAATTTAAAGTTTAGTGCAGCACCTAGATTTATCTGCTGCCTTATGTACTGAATACGTACATCTTTTGCTGCATATTCCTGACATATCAACTCAGTTCCGTCAGTAGATGCATTATCAGAAATAATTAATTCAAAATCGGTAAAAGTCTGATTAAGCAGAGCTTCAAGGGCATCACGGATGGATAGCTCACCGTTGTAGGCGGGCATCCCAATACTTACCTTTGGAGACTTTTTTTTCACTATATTAGAGTTGTTAGCTGCTACTGGTGCTATCACGTTATGTTCACTATACACCATCATTTAATTAGGTCACTCAAGATCCAAACTACGTAAGTTAAGCAAAGTATTTCGCGTTGATCAATTTTTGGGAGTCTACCCAAACATCTATGTCTAATTCACGATCTACGATATTTAGCATTAATCTAATCTGCTTCTAAAGGTTGGTGTACTTTCAAACTACCTAACCCACCCTCTTCAAATACCCGTCCGGTGCAACACTGATGAGCAATTTATGATCCACCTGCTTGTCAGTTTCGAATTCTGGATGTGTTTTCAAATACTCCCATACCGCTGTCTTTGGGTTATCGCCTGGGCCCCAGGGGCGATCAGGGAACATATCAGCAGGCATATCCTCAATAATAGTATCGAACACCACGCAATAGCTACCCGGACTTACTAGCGGTGCGTAGGCTTCAAGCTCGGCAAGCACATGCTTATGGGTGTGGTTGGAATCGAGGCAGACCAGCACGCACTCGTAGCCACGTACAATATCCTGTACTTGGGCAATGATGGAAGGGTCGATCGAAGACCCCTCAATCATATCAATCCGATTTGCCATCGGATGTGCCTCAATCGCAGTGCGGTTGTGGTCACGAATATCGATGTCCAAGCCCAACACACGACGACGTGGCGCCTTCGGGTCGAGCATTGTTCCCTGCTCTATCGCATCGCAGTAATCCAATAGCGCAAGCATTGAAGCACTCAAAATCAGCGAGCCACCATGCGCGATACCCGTCTCAATGATGAGATCGGGTTTGATTTGCCAGATTAGTTCCTGCATTGCCACCATGTCTTGAGGGTACTGAATAATCGGGCGGCCAAGCCAGAAATAGTTATAAGAATATTTAGGCAACGTGGAAACTCGCGTGAAATCAAGACCTGCCTTTTGAAGCGCAGCATCCTTACCGTTTTCTCGCAGACGGAAAATCATTTCTTTTTCAAAATCTATCACTGGTCAACTCCCACATAATTAAATCTACACAACGACATTGCCTTGATTTCATCTATGTAGTTTGAATTCATAACGTAAACCGTTAAGTTTTCTGGATACTAGCACATAAGTTGTTCAGGCGACAGAACTTTCAAACCAGTAACGGGTAGAAATTTTTCTTGTTTCTCCGGATTAATATCCACAACAGCGATCAGCGGCTTAACCATTCTTTCACGTAGTATGGAAAAAATAACGCCTTTTGAAGCCCCACCCCAAACGACTTTATGTTCTGTTGTGTTCTGCTCTGGTCTTTCTTTAGAAATGAGGCTGTTAAGGAATCCTTCAGGAAAACAAACTGATTTGTTTTTCTCGTACTTTGGAGGCTTCAAAGTTGCAAGGTCTGCCACAATGTAAAGATACTGTTCGCCAAACAACCTTCCGCTCGCCCGAACAGTACCAAACATCTTAAAAAAATCAATCATGCGAAAGTAATTGACATGTTCGTAAAAAATATCGAACCAGGCACACTTCTCACAAATCCAGTCAAAACAAGGAACCTCAATATAAATTAGCCCCTGCCCACCGTTCGCATCGCGAAGATCGCACAAGAATCGGTAAGGGTCAGGAACATGCTCCAAAACGTGCCGCAAAATCAACCCGCGTGATGGTTTTAGCATGCCAGGTTTAAAATACTTCTTAACAATTCGAGGACTACTACCTTCGTAAGTTGGATCAAAACCTGTGATATCAAAGCCTTCAGCTAGCAACAGCTCAAAAAAGAAACCTTTGCCACAACCCACTTCAATCAGGGACTGGTCTCCTAATTGACAACGGATAATTCCTTTAACGCTTGCCAAATGCTCCTTGAAGAATGGACTATTAGCCTGCTCATTATTGTAATTAGAGTCATAGTGCATCAGTTCTGCACGAAATGCATCGTTATAGATCAAGCCAGTTTTCCAATCTTCAACGATACGGATATCGCCCCGTGGACAATTAATTGCCTCTTCACGAGTTCGATAAACCCTATTTTTCAGAATCGGAAAATCTGTTGCTTCGTAAAGAATTCTCTTCATGGGATTGATTTAACAGATCGGTTACTACAGGGAACCCCAACAACACAAGGTGGGTCAACCAAATTATCTGGCCGCGCTCCGAATACAAGAAGATCACGGCGTTCATACTCGTCAGCAATCTTTTCTGCCAGTTGACGTACCGTAATTGGCATGCCCGAACATATGTTCGTTGGACCTATTTGATCACTCAACGCAACATCGGCGATCATTCGGCCCGCTTCGGCCACATCAAGGAAATCACGAATCTGTTTGCCGCTGGTTAACTCCGCAGACTTACCTTTTTTCAGCATTGAATGCAGATAGGGCACCAACCGGCGTGAATCCTCTCCTTCGCCATAGAGATAAAAAAGACGGCACCATGCAAACTCAACAGAATGACACTTCATCCAATGCGCGAGCCCATGATATAGGGCTGTCTTTGCACCAGCATAAGGCGTAACAGGCTTCAGTGGCGTTTCAATCGACAAGACACCTGCAGATAAATCATATTCAAAACAGGTTCCAACACCGATAAATCTCTTTACGCCAGCCTGAACTGCACCTCGCGCAAGATTCAGTGAACCCATCAAACAATCCATATTTTTTACAGACTGAAGATACTTTCCTGGCTCTGCGTACCACGCAAGATGCACGACGGTATCAATGCCTTCACATTGCTTTACCCACCAATCGACGCTTTCCAAGAAAAGGTCATCTGTTTTAACAATCTGACAATTTTCAACACCAGGCTCGAGTAGTCTCTCTTTGCCACTTCGAACGACTAGCCGCAAAGAGATGCCTTGTTCTGACAGCACACGCACGACTTGCTTGCCAACAAAACCATTAGCGCCAGTGAGCAGAATGGTTCCGATCATTCAACCCTTAGTTCGGGCACCGCAGTAACAAACTGCGTGTTGGGGAGACTTTGAGACAATTGGCTCTTAACCTCTCCTGCAATATTCCAAGGCAAGATCACAACATAATCAGGCTTCGCCTCGACGAGGGCTTTTGGACTCAAAATAGGAATGTGACTACCCGGCATATATCTATCTTGCTTGGCAGTTGCCGCATCGCAGACAAAGGGCAACAGGTCTGGCTTCACCCCTGCGTAATTCAGTAACGTATTGCCTTTGGCAGCGGCACCATAGGCAGCGACAGATTTTCCAGCTTTCTTTTGATCAAGAAGGAATTCCAAAAGATCATTCTTGATTTTGTCAGCGCGCAATTGAAAGTCTGCATAGAGCGTGAGCGTTTGCATGCCCCGCCGTGCTTCTTCCTGTAAGAGCTTTTGTACCGTCTCACTTGTCGGCCTTGTATCAACAGCATGGCACCCATAAATACGCAAGCTGCCACCATGCGTCGGCAATTCTTCGACATCCCACACCCGCAACTTGGCTGCCGTAAAAAAACGACTAACGGTGTAGAGCGAGAGGTAGGAGTAATGCTCGTGATAGATAGTGTCAAACTGTCCGTGCTCAATAAGCTGCATCAGGTGAGGAAATTCTAGTGTGACAATGCCGTTGGGTTTCAGCGCGGCTTTGAGACCCTTAGTGAAATCATTGATATCTGGCACATGGGCATAGACATTATTTCCAGCAATCAAGTCCGCTCGTTTTCCTTGTTCAGCCAACTGCTGTCCCAGCGCTTCACCGAAAAATTCCCGCAGTACCGGGATACCTATTTTTTCTGCAGCTTCAGCAGTGCTCGCGGTAGGTTCAATTCCAAGACAGGGCACACCCGCAGCCAAGAAATTCTTCAATAGGTAGCCATCATTCGAGGCAACCTCTATAACCAAACTGTTGTCGTTTAGCCCGAAGCGCTCCGTCATCTGCTCAGCGTAAGCTTTGGCATGCGCCAGCCAGCCGCTAGACATGCTGGAGAAATAGGCATAATCAGGGCTGAAGAGTTCTTCAGCTTGCGCATAGTCCTCGGTTTGTACTAACCAGCAGTTATCGCAGATTTTAACCTTTAGGGGGTAATACTTCTCCGGCTTGTTCAGATCTGCCATGGTGAGATATGCGTTGGATGGCGGCGCGAAGCCAAGATCGACGAAGGTGTGCGTCAGCAACGTTGCGCAATGGCGGCAGTTCATATAGAAAGCCCTGAAAACTCGGTGGTAAGCATGAGATGCTGTCGGTCCCGTTCAGAGCGCTCTGCAATCGGTAGCGGCCAAGCAATAGCCAGGTGAGAATCGAGCGCATTAAGTCCTGCATCAGCTTCGGGTGCGTAAGCGGCCGTATGCAAATAAATCAATTCACAGTCTTCCGTGAGCGTTTGAAAGCCGTGGGCAAAGCCCTCGGGGATAGAGAAAGTACGATGATTTTTTTCATTTAGAACTTCAGCATGCCACTGCAAAAAGGTGGGCGAGTCCTTGCGCAGATCCACCGCAACATCAAATACTTCACCGCGCAAGCACGACACCAGCTTCATCTCGGCCTGCGGCGGATGCTGAAAATGCATGCCACGAACCGTGCCCGTTTTTGCTGTCAGTGTGCGGTTGATCTGCATAATGCTTCGATCACCGATGAGTCCTTTTAACTCATTGGTGCAAAACAAACGCTCCAAATAACCACGCGCGTCGCCGATGGGTTGGCGTCGGATGACCTGCAGCCCCTCAATGGGTGTATTATTGATAATAAAACGGCTCATGGATTGGCGTTGACGTAGGCCTGAATTTGTGCACTAGTTATCGCTGCCATATCGCCTTTGTTGCGCCATACCTGATGCCACTCAATGGTTTTTTTTAGCGCAACCTCTAGACTCCAGTGAGGTGTCCAGCCAAGCTTGGTTTTTGCTTTACTGCTATCGAGCTTTAACAAACCCGCCTCATGTGGCTGTTTGGCAATATCCGTTTGCCATTTTGCCTCCGGGGCTTGCTTGCAAAGTTGCTCAATAATCCAGCTAACAGGCTTGGCATCATCGTCATTAGGGCCGAAGTTCCAGGCCTCAGCAAAAGCTTTGCCTTCTGTATAAAGTTTCTCTGCAAGATTGAGATAACCCGATAGCGGTTCAAGCACATGTTGCCAGGGGCGAATTGCATGGGGCGAACGAATAGTCAGCATTTTTCCAGCATCGAGGGCACGAAAGAAATCGGGAATCAGTCGATCTGCTGCCCAGTCACCGCCACCGATCACATTGCCCGCCCGTACACTGGCGAGATGAATCTCGGCCTCAGCAAAAAAGGATTCGCTATACGCAGCCGCTGCAATCTCGGCGCAGGCCTTGCTTGCTGCATAGGGATCATGCCCACCCAACCGATCATTTTCACGGTA
>Ga0075109_1002086_pt1 | contig 11464 bp, 12 predicted proteins | sample AntAceMetag02UKD_FD_69798 | JGI IMG/M metagenome (GOLD analysis project Ga0075109, IMG submission 69798) | Saline lake microbial communities from Ace Lake, Antarctica - Antarctic Ace Lake Metagenome 02UKD | ecosystem: Environmental > Aquatic > Non-marine Saline and Alkaline > Saline | place...
TCATCAGTCTCCCAAAGAGGAACGTAGATGTGGTCATCATTGAACGATCGATGATCAAGTTGGCAGATTGGCTCAGAAAATTCTCCAGGAATATATCCGGATTTATTAGTATACCCACTATCTTGATGACTGCTCATTATGAAACAGTACCATATATTATAGAACTACACAATTTTTTATAAGTTGAGATAAGTGACACTTGCCTGAAGTACCGTTGCGAATAAAACCCAGATGAGGTACGGGATTTGAGCATATGCAACCCATCTCTTGTGTGACCACACGACCTTCATAGACCAGATGATTGTTGCCAGGACAAGGATAATATCAATAAATGCTAGAGGATTGTTCTGAAGCCCAAACTGGATCCATGTAAAGGTGAAATTGAAAACAAGGTTGAGTGCAAATGGAATCGCGACCTTCCTGGGGATTTCTTTTTTCCATGCAGCCCAAAAAACTGCAGCAAAAGAAACGGCAATGACCGTATATAGTACAGCCCATACAGGACCAAAAAGCCACCCTGGTGGAGCCCAATCAGGCCTGATGTAGTTCATGTACTGGAATGATTCATTCATACTCCTAAGTATAACAGACAAACTTTTTTTTGGGCTAGTTCTTTTGTTAGATAGAGGTAGATAAGCACTAAAGATTACTCTCTTTCGCCGCAAGGAGTACTGATTTTTTGCTGAATCAAAAAAAGTTAAGCCACAGGATCATTCTTGTTTTACGAACAAGAAGTAATCTCGATGTTATCTAGAGCACCAGTAAAGCTAATATCATCTGATGTTCCATACAAACTATCTGGACCAGGAGAGCGGATTGAGTCTACATCCGCTACATCTGCAGCATCTCGATTTCCGTCACATTGATTGGCATCGAAATAAAAACGATTACCCCAAGCATCGCGAACATTACTGACACCTACAGTACCCTCGTTTGCAAGAGTAATATCATCGAGTGTTCGTTGGGTTGTTATTTGGCATACAGATCCTTCATCGTTTGCATCAGCATAATTAGAATTGCAACTACGATTAGCCCCGTTGCCATTCTGGAAGTTGGAATTTACAGCAAATCTTATTAACGGCCTTCCGTCAAAAATATATGCAGCTGAGATTCCTTTATTTATCTGATCTAGAGCCGTAATATTAGCTGCCTCAAAAGCTTTTTCTCTAACAACACTCAAACTCGCCAAAACAATAGAAGAAAGAAGTGAAATAATTGAGATAACAACTAATAGCTCGATGAGGGTGAAACCTTTTTTCATATAAATACATCATAACAGAAAATCACCCGAGAGGGTGATTTCTTTTGCACAGAGTTCATGGAGAGCGCGAGGTCGTGGAGGAAGTTGGAACTGTTTTTAGAGGATTGTGCTCATGAAACAATAACGTCCATTGTTTAATATAGAAATACTATAGCCTTGGTCCAGTAATGCAGTACTCTAAGTTCATGTTTTTATTATTAAGTGGTTTTTCGTTAAAATCGGTTGACTCTGAGGAGAAGAATAGAGAGTATTTATATTCTGTTCTAATTACTCCATCACAACACCAACCAGAATCCCAACTATAGTCATCATGATTTCCTACGCCCAAGTAACCATAACAGAGCGCAGGATTAGAACTCGAATCATCAACCGGGTCAATAACCTCTGATGGAAGATAACCCTCTGAAACCAATTCGTCTAATGCATTACCATTGTTAAAAGCGCTACAGCCATGAGCAATATTGTTATCTACACCATACTCAGGATAATATCCATAATCACTATAATATAATTCAAGTGCTGTGACGACTTGCTTCATTTCGCTCAGCCTCTTAGTATCCCTAGCTTTTTCTCTAACAACAATCAAACTCGCCAAAACAATAGAAGAAAGAAGTGAAATAATTGAGATAACAACTAACAGCTCGATGAGGGTAAAACCTTTTTTTCATATAAATACATCATAACAGAAAATCACCCGAGAGGGTGATTTCTTTTGCACAGAGTTCATGTAATGTGCACACTATTGCGAGTTATTGGAACGGTTTTATATTAAAACATTGAGACAAGATTTCTATCTACAACGAACTAATAAAAGAAATTGTTGATTTTCCAAAGTATCCTGTTCCCTTCAATAATCCAACTGGAGAAAGAATAGCTTCCGAATTTGAATCCTGAAACTTAATAAGCGCTGCCTTGGTGAGAGGACCAAAGGAGTCTGTTTCATTTCCTATTGATCCTGGACCTGATAGAGAAACAGTGAATCCACTATTGTTCAAAAACTTTTGTAGTTCTATTACATCTGGATGAGTAACTCCTAATTCAAGATCTCTTGTGAAGATGATTGCTGTTGATATAGTTTCTGCTTGGGTTGTTTGAGGAATTACTACAGGATCTGTAGGACGATTAATCTCATATTCACAGAGAGATTGTTTATGGGAAGAGAATACCTCATAGTTTATTGCTGATACATCCTTACAGCCGTATTGTCTTGACGTGGATTTTGAAGACGTTACGGTTGTGACTAGTGGAGCACTTGCAGTTGTAAAATCCCAGGTATCAATAGCTAATATACCCTCAAAACTATTACCAAAATTATCATCAAAAACAGTAGTATCTATGAGTACGTAATATCCTGTTTCAGAGTCAAGATCATCTGTAGGATTAATTGTTATTGTATCTGTTCCAGAACCAGTAACTTTATCACTTGTTGAATCGATAGTTTCTACTAAAGAATCATCACCCGTCTTGTGTATAAATATATCTCCAGCTTCTACATCAACAACTTCATCAAATGTAACAACTAAATCTGTATCTACTAATATATCCACACTGCCACCTGTTGGAGAAAGACTTTCTATCGCTGGGCTAGTAACGTCCGCGGTGATAACTAAATCATCTATAGTTGCCGGACGATCAATCGCGTTAGCGCCTCCATCAGCAGTAAATAATTCATCAGTCCAATCATATGTGCCAGCAGAACGATTGACAATCCCAGGTAATATAACCACCACCTCTGAGTTAGCAGGAACATCTATTCCTAATCTAATATATATACCACCATCACTATATATTTCTAGTGGAATTGTTGAAACTCCATCAACAGTAACTGTCGCATTCAATGGAACAGGTATTGTTACCCCCTCACTAGCACCCAACGTAGCTCTAAAAATTATTTGACCACCTACTTCTGAACTTAGGATTTCGGTTTCGGTTGTATATGTGAAAGTATATGTTGTTGTTTTTCCCTCAACATAACTATCAGCTACATAAGAAAAGGGATCCAGAGTTCCTGCATAAGTATTATTTGTGCTTATAAAAAGTAATGTGAATAAAGAAAGGTATAGTAAGGTTTTTTTCATAAGTACATTGTATCAAAAAACCACGTTCATGGGTGACTTCTTTTACACAGGGGTTATAGAGTATGTGTTACAAGGCATTTTGCGCGAGGTCGTGGAGGAAGTTGGAACTTTTTTTAGAGGATTATGTTCATGAAGCTATAACGTCCATTGTTTAATATAGAAATTATATACTAGAAACTTAGAAGTCTTGAGAATCTCCCGCATACAGATAATCACTATAGCCCCCGCACCAACTTGTTATTTGATTTGGTCTAATATGAAATTGATAATCTTTAACTTCACACCTCAGTGAATGACTTTTATCTTCAAATTGTGCTACTAAATTATATGATTCTCCCAGAGGACCAGTACGTCCATACGCATATGAATAGTGACCTGTTCCCCAAGGACTAGATATATTATTAACAGGGTCTACTGGCATCTTTGGAAGATACAGCTCCAAAGATCCTCCAAGCGTCGTGTCCCACGAAGAACTAGTACTATGAAGCCATGCATCATCCCTGATCGGATAATATCCATTATCAGCCCTATACAACTCAAGCGCATTCTTAATTTGTGCCAAGTCTTGAATTCTCTTAGAGTCTCTTGCTTTTTCTCTAGCACTATTTAAACTAGCCAAAACTACCGAAGAGAGCAGTGAAATAATTGAGATAACAACTAATAGCTCGATGAGGGTGAAACCTTTTTTCATATAAATACATCATAACAGAAAATCACCCTTTCGGGTGATTTTCTGTGCACAGAGCTAGACACGTTTTGAAGCGTACTATATTTCACTACCAGAGTACTTCTATTTTGATAAATCAAAATAAGTCGTGCGCGAGGTCGTGGAGGAAGTTGGAACTGAAGTTGATATTCACCACCCGTAGAACTATCTCTTTCACCTATAGATAGCATACAAATCTCACCTTTCTTTTTTCTGAAAATGACTCTGATTCGACCTGTTCTATCTCGAAAGATTTTTAGAAGAGATGTCTTTTACCTACGCCTCATAAGAGTTAGTTTCCATCCTGACAAACAGTTTGGGCGAATGTCCACCAACCGGTACCGTATTTGTTAAAACAATACTTGGGGAGTTCTCCTAACTCATACCAATAAGAAATAGGACCACCATCGTTCTGTTCTAGATGACTATTGCTAGGACTTGATAATTGAGTCCCTATTACGTAGGTTTTATAATCATTTCCTGATACAGATCTATAGCGAAAGTCTGAATCCCCAGATACCCAATAAGGACCAAAAACAGGATCTTCTAGGTCAATTTTCATATAGGGAGAGAGTGCTGTAATAAATTGAGCTTTCTGATATCCAGTTTGCCATGTATGTGTAATTAGATGTGGATAATCACCATTATCAGAATAATACATTGCTAACGCTGTTTCTAGGTTCCTCATGGTGGCTATCTTTTTAGTGTCCTGAGCCCTAACTCTCGCTGAGGAAAGAGACGCCAAAACTACCGAAGAGAGCAGTGAAATAATTGAGATAACAACTAATAGCTCGATGAGGGTGAAACCTTTTTTCATATAAATACATCATAACAGAAAATCACCCTTTCGGGTGATTTCTTTTGCACAGAACTAGACACGTTTTGAAGCGTACTATATTTCACTACCAGAGTACTTCTATTTTGATAAATCAAAATAAGTCGTGCGCAAGAGACGAGATTCGAACTCGCAACCTTCCGCGTGACAGGCGGATGCTCTAACCAGTTGAGCTACTCCTGCAATTCTTACTGCTCACACAGTGTACCAAATTGTTTTTCTTTTGCAATAGGAATATGTGTTTTGACGATGATACGGGGGCTTTTTTTGTGTCGAAGGTGAGAATTGAACTCACGACCTCAGCTTTATGAGTGCTGCGCTCTAACCAACTGAGCTACCCCGACATTTCCTTTTAAGGTAAGGTGGCTAGAGTTTATCAAAATAATCCTTTACTTGCAACAAATCAGAGATATGTTATTCTGTAGAAATATTGCGGAGTAGAGGAATGGTACCTCGACAGGCTCATAACCTGTAGAAGGCAGTTCGATTCTGCCCTCCGCGACCAATAACAAAAACCACTGATAATCTCAGTGGTTTTTGTTTACATAACTTCTTTAAGACTCACGAACGCCAATTCATATATACTGACCCGAAGTCTTGTTGGAATTATTCAAGATCAAGGCATAAAGAAAAAAAATACTGAGTGGGCCACGTGGCCAGCGAGGAATCTTTTATTCTGCAACAACGACGATATTGGAGAATTCCAACAAAACTTTAGATGTAGTAGAACTCAGCGAACACCTGCTGATACAAGTCTATGACCCTATCAGCCTCTCTCCTATCAAGCTTCAGTTCGGTAGCTCCGCCATGAGCAATTCTGTTTCTAACCTTGTGAGCCTCCCAGGCTTTTTGAAGCGTTATAAAATCACTCTCCTCAACATTCTTCAACTTCTCTCCAACCGACACTCCAGCATACCCAATCTTAGTGAGCATTTGATCAAGCATAATATCTGCCTCAAGAATTGCCTGCCTCCATTCAACATGATTATTAGATTGCATATATGTCTGAACTTGCTGCCATTTTGGATTAATTACTGGAGCCGCTTCGAACGCTTCGAGCTTCTTCTGTTCCTTATAACTTAACTCCGCTCCTTTCTTCTTGCTTCGTAACGTATCAGATCGTGATCGTTTTGCTTTTATCCAGAGTGTCGCGAGCAAGACAATTCCAATAGCGATCAGAGCAATCCATCTCAAAACGGAGAAGAGTTTCGGCCAGAAATATGCAAATCCATAAACCCCAGTCTTACTACTGAACGTTCCTTCTGGAACCCATCCATCAGGAGTTTCTTCAAAATCAACATTCCACCAAGTGAGACCTAACGATTCAATGGGACCACTCTTGATAACACCATCGCCCCCTTTGAGATGTTCTCCAACAACAACCCCTGCGGCTTCGCGCCTCACACGCATAGATGACGTCATTACAATTGATTCTCCAGCAGCAAGATTTCCGGTACCCCAGAAAGGCTTCTCAAATGTGTATTCAGGGAGGTCTGGTTTTACTTCTTGAATTTCACTCGAAGGGATTGCCATGTCCGCCGATTCAATTGAAGGGTTGAGGTCTGGAACTTGGAGATTGTCATACTGTTCGGCACCCCCTCGATAAAGTGGCTGTTCGTTAAGAGGAACAAGAGCGACGCCATTTTTTAATTGCTCCTGAAGCATCACTCTCGGATCATAAATACCATATTGTTCAGCTATTTGCGAACCAGCATCATTGACTGGCTCTTGACTAATCAGGACTGGAGCTTGCCTCAAAGCAAAAAGTTCACTATCTTGATCGTTAAGATTTTTATTATCGAGTCTTTCTCCAACCAGAACTACAAGAAGGATAAAAAAAATGACAAATCCAACTGAGATTCCTCCGTCTTTTTCTGGAGCAGCTTCTTTTTTTTCTTCTTCAGCCATATAAGGATTAGTATAGCAAAAAAAGCGCTTCTTGTACTATATTATTCGAGCTGTCCTCCAAGGTCGAAGAGCCACTCTTCATGAAAGTGGGGACCAAGAATTTGAGATCCAACAGGAAGTAGCTTTCCGTCTCGATCAACTTTCTGGGTAGGAACCGTAATCCCTGGTACTCCAAGAAGATTAGCAGAAACAGTGAAGATATCTGTGAGATACATTTTGAGAGGATCTGTACTCTTTTCCCCAATTTTAAATGCTGGTGTTGGAGACGTAGGAAGCATGATCACGTCAATTGATTCAAAGACTTTTATTACCTCCTCTCTCATCTTCGTTCGAACATGCCATGCCTTGTTGTAGTATGCATCGTAATATCCTGAAGAGAGAGAATAAGTCCCAAGCATAATTCTTCGCTTCACTTCTTCACCAAGGTATTGTGACCTCGATTGCTTGTAGTCATCCTCGAGTGTTTTCCCTTCGACATGAGCTCCGAATCTGACACCATCATATCGCGACATATTTGAAGAAACTTCACAAGGCATAATAATATAGTAAACAGCCAGCGAGTATTTGAGACTTGGAAGTTCTATATCAACAATCTCATGACCCTTGTCTTGAAGAGTTTTAAGATCAGCCTCAAAAGCTTCCAGAACATCCTTATCCATTTCATCAGTGAGAAGAGATCGCGGAACCCCAATCTTATAAACCCCCTTCTTTGCCACTGGATCTTTTTCATCACTCGTAGAATCAAGTGGATCTTTTCCTTTAATATTATCAAAAATAATCTTGGCGTCTGCAACCGTCTTCGTAATTGGTCCGATAACATCAAGCGAAGAAGACATAGCCATCAATCCATGCCTTGAGACACTTCCATATGTTGGCTTAAGCCCTACAACTCCGCAAAAGCTTGCTGGCTGTCTCACTGAACCTCCTGTATCTGATCCAAGAGTCAAGAGTGCGAAATCGGCAGCCACTGCAGCAGCTGAACCTCCAGAAGATCCTCCCGAGACACGGCTCGTATCGTGTGGATTCTTCGCAACCCCGAAGGCAGAGTTCTCTGTCGACCCACCCATAGCGAATTCATCCATGTTTACTCGACCAAGAAAAACCGGACTATGAGGAACCAGCTTATCGGTAACCGTCGCATTATACGGAGCCACATATTCTCCGAGATACCTCGAAGCAGCTGAAGCTTTTCTTCCTTTAATACAAATATTATCTTTGAAAGCGATTGGAATTCCCGTGAGAGAGCGAGCTTCTCCTGCGTCAATTACAGCTTGAGCTTTCTCAACTTGATCATCGATATCATCAAAAACCTCAAGAAAAATATTGAGTTCTTCATTCTTAGATTTAATATTCTCCTGATAGGCTTTGACAAGCTCTTTGACGGAGATTTCTTTTTTGTCGAGTTTTTCTCGAGCTTGCTCTAGTGTGAGTTTTGTAAGATCCATAAGCATATTTTATTGACTTCCTCCGATAATCTTCTTAACTTCAACAAAGTTCCCGTTGCGCTTAGGAGCGGCCTCAAGCAAAGCATCGGTGTACTCGCCATTTGCCGTTGTAGCCTCATCCTCCCGTAAAGCGTTTTTAACAGAGCTTGCCTCAGCCGACTGTCGGCTATCTGATCCTTCAACTTCGTTGAGTTGATCAATGTATCCAAAAATATTTTCAAAGTCTCCTCGGAGGGCTTCCAAGGCCTCTGGGGTGTACTCGAGTCTTGCTAAGTGGGCAATATGCTCTAGTTCTTGAGTCGTTATCATGTCGCTCAGTGTACCATCTCTCCCCTCTCCTCACAATTGACGTGTTTCTACAGAAGATCTAAGAAAATAACTTTTTTCTAACAAAAGATGTCAAGAAAAGTTTGATATTTAAAAAAAAATGGAGTATTATTTGTTTTTAGATGAAACTTACATTCCTACCTCCTGAAGCAGCAATTGAAAACATTGAAGTCTGGCCCGTTGTAATCATAGAGGTTCACAAGACAATAGTCTTTCTTAGAGTGCCAGAAGAAGGCTTAGACCCAAGAAATAATATGACTCGTGAAGCGATGACTCTCTGTAAACACTGGGATACTATCTTCAGACTGGCATATTATAGGGAGTGTTTGGGACGCTTCTTTAAGTCAAAACAGATGAAGACAGAGATCTCGCCAGAATCAATCGCCTACGCCCTCTCAGCCAGAAAACAGATTGAGTCAGATCCTTTCTTATCTCAGATCTTTGCAGATGAACTTCAGACATTCCCGAGCACTTCCGCAATTGTGAAGAACCTTAAGATATTGACTAAGAGCCAGAACAAAGTTACTGATGAAGATCTTGATTTTGCACAAGGATATGCGGTATCCCTTTGTGAAGATTTAGAGAACCTACCTCAACCAGCTTAGCCAAGCTCACCCCCAAGCCGACCCCTGACCAGGGTCCGGCTTTTCTTTTTTATAAAAATACTTCAGCTTTTCCTAACCCACCATAAAACATCACTATTTCACCAGCGAGGTATCCCTACAATCATTTCACTTTCTTCAAGAATTCCTCTTCACTCAAAACCTCAACACCAAGCTCTTCTGCCTTCGTAAGCTTGGAACCGGATTTTTCTCCAGCGACGACATAATCAGTTCTCTGAGAAACACTCGATACAATTGATCCCCCTTGATTCCTAATCATCTCCACAGCTACTGGACGCGTGAGTGTCTGGAGTGATCCTGTTAAGACAACAGACTTGTCTGTAAAGAATCCCTGTTTTTTATTTCTTGAGATCTTTTCAATCTCTACATACTCCAAAAGCGTACTGAGCATGTCAGAGTTTCGTGGTTCATCGAACCACTCAACGAGCGACTCAGCCACCACTCCGCCAACTCCGCTAATCGCAGCAAAGTCATCTTGTCTGGCTTTCATAATCTTACTCATACTTCCAAATGTCTCTGCCAAAAGAATCGCTGTTTCTTCACCCACATGATGAATCGATAATCCTGTAATCAACCGGTGAAGCTGAATGGTCTTTTTCTTCTGGAGTGCATCAAGAAGGTTCTGGGCTGACTTTTCTCCGAATCTTTCAAGAGCTTCAAGATCGCCTTTTTCAAGAGTGAACAGATCTACTGGAGTCTGGATCAATCCACCGTCATACAGCTGAGCAATTACCTTCGGACCACAATGTTCAATATCAAAAGCTTTTTTGGAAGCGAAGTATGTGAGCTTTTGTTTTTCGAGTGTATCTGACTGCACATCCACACACTTGTATGCCGCTTGTCCTTGGATTCTCTCGATCGATCCGTCTCCTCCACAGGAATCAATCTTATTCGGAAACACGAATTTTTGAGCTTCTTTTGGACGTAGTTCTTTCAAAACCTCGACGACCTGAGGAATAATATCTCCGGCTTTTTGGAGAATTATCGTATCTCCAATCCTCACATCGAGTCGCTTAATCTCATCTTCATTATGAAGCGTTGCCCTTGAAACCGTACTTCCCGCAACAAGAACAGGTCGCAGATGAGCCACAGGAGTAATCACCCCAGTCCGCCCAACCTGAAAATGAATATCCTCAATAACCGTCGTCACTTGCTCAGCTGGGAATTTGAGGGCGATCGCAAAGCGCGGAGCCTTCCCTGTATACCCGAGAACTTCCTGGTATTCGATCTCATGAACCTTAACGACCACTCCATCAATGAGGTATTCTTGCTTGTCTTTTTTTGATTGCCATGACTTCCAAAAAGTGATTACTTCGTCAATTGTTTTGCAATGCTTGAAATGTGTATTGATTTTGAACCCAAGATCACGTAGTTCTTCGAGTTCTTCTTCTTGAGTTATAAACCTATGATCTGCCTGCGCAATATCATACACAAAAATATCAAGCTTCCGCTCCGCTACAATCTTAGGATCAAGTTGTCTGATTGTTCCTGCTGCGACGTTTCGCGGATTTGCATAGAGATCTTCTCCGTCATCTTGCTTTTTTTTATTCAAAAAATTGAAAGCTTTCTTCGGCATCCAAATCTCCCCTTCAACAATTATATCTTCTGGCTTCTTGAGCGTGAGTGGAATTGACTCGATTGTCCTGACATTCATAGTTACATCCTCCCCTATTTTTCCATCACCTCGCGTTGCAGCACTTTCGAGCACTCCACCCTTGTAGGTCAAGACAATCTTAAATCCGTCAATCTTGAGCTCTACGGTGTACGTCGGATTAACCTCTCTCCCGAATGACTTCCTTAAATGTCTCTTCACTCGAGCATCAAACTCGTCCATATCCTCCGGAGAAAATGCATCATTAAAAGACCACTGAGGAATAACGTGTTTGATCTTTTTGAATTTATCGAGTGGTTTCCCTGCAATCCTCTGAGTCGGAGAATCGGAAGTTATTAATTCTGGGAACTTCGATTCAAGATCAACGAGCTCTTTCTTAAGAGAGTCGAGTGCTGTCTCGGGAATCTCTTCGCGATCATACACGTGATATTGCTCACGATGATAGTTGATGAGACTCCGGAGCTTCGTGATTCTTTTCTGAGATGATGTCTTGTCCATAGGGTATAAAAATCTAAATTTTAGAGCTGGATCAACCTCACTGCACGCTCGACGACATCCTTAGAAGAGATATCGCACGTATTATATCCTCTTGATGAAATAGAGAGGTGAGCTTTATCTAATCGCCGACAAACGGCAACCTCAGCACAAGGATCATCAATACTCGCTCCT
>Ga0075109_1002090_pt1 | contig 11449 bp, 9 predicted proteins | sample AntAceMetag02UKD_FD_69798 | JGI IMG/M metagenome (GOLD analysis project Ga0075109, IMG submission 69798) | Saline lake microbial communities from Ace Lake, Antarctica - Antarctic Ace Lake Metagenome 02UKD | ecosystem: Environmental > Aquatic > Non-marine Saline and Alkaline > Saline | place...
ACAAGCGCTTCAAGTGAGAAGGATTGACTGGCTAGGTCACAGGCCTCAGTTTCAACGATTCCGGCTAGATGGATATGGGTATCATGTAGGCCCGGAATAATCATCTTGCCCTTTAAATCGATAATATGAGTTTCGGCACCAATAAATTGCTCAGCGGTTTCCATGTCACCAACATAGAGAAGAGTATCGTCTTTTACGGCCAGAGCAGAGGCCACTGACTGCTCGCTATCAGCCGTGTAAATCACACCGTTGATAAACAAGGTATCCGCTGAGACTAATTTTTGTTCTGAACAGCCGGCTGCGATCAGCATTGATATGGTAGCAATTATCGTCAAAATAGCCTTTAACATCGTCATGTCCTTTGGTTAAGTACCCCCATACTAGCCCGATTTAGGAGCCGCTGAATACCCACAAAGGGTAGTGAAGTAGAGGAACAGCTTCCTCTTATCGGATACTATAGGGTAATCTGCGTACCAATTCATACACAGCATGGAAATTATGGTGAGCGACACAAAACTTGATCAGTTTTTACAAGACAACCCAGACATTGAAATTTTTGAAATTATTTTGCACGATCTTAACGGTAATCAGCGTGGCAAGTGGGTTCCTAGGTCTCAAATTGCCAAGGTATTTGATGGTGGTTTTAAAATGCCGCTCAGTGCTTGTTCATTAGATTGCTGGGGTCGTGACCAAGACGAATTAGTTGAAGAAACTGGCGATACTGATGGAATTTGTGAGGCTCATCCTGAAACCTTGGCCAGAGTGCCTTGGGCAGATAAACCTACTGCACAGATAATTGTCTCAATGGGCAATGAAGCGGGTGATGGGCCCTTTGGTGGCGATTGCCGGTCAGTGTTGCAGAGCGTACTTGATCGATACGCAGCGCTCGGGTTAACTCCTGTTGTTGCTAGTGAGATAGAATTTCATTTATTAACATTGGATCGAGATCAGTTTGGTCAACCTCAGCATACGCAGCGCGCTTTAGACGGTAGTCCCGCATTGGGCGGCCAAACCTATGGCCTTGATACCATGCGAGATACTGCGCCCTTGATGGATGCCATTACAGATGCCGCGAAGTTACAAAATCTGCCGATAGACACGCTAATCACAGAATTTGGTCCATCTCAATTTGAGATTAATCTTTGTCACCAAGACAGTGCAATGAGGGCCTGCGATCAGGGTAGTATGCTTAAGCGCGCGATCCGAAGCGTAGCTCGACAGCATGACAAGATTGCCTCATTTATGGCCAAACCCTTTGCTCGAGAAGTCGGTAATGGCATGCACATCCACTTTAGTTTACTGGATGAGCAGGGCAATAATGTGTTTGATAATGGCACCGAAGAGGGCTCTGATTTATTGCTCCAGGCCGTAGCAGGCTGCGTTGATACTATGGCCGATAGCATGGCTATCTTGGCGCCTAATATTAATTCTTTCAGGCGTATGACGCCGGGCTGTTATGCGCCCTTGTCTGCAAACTGGGGTTACGAAAATCGCACCACAGCGATACGAATACCCGGAGGTGATTATCGTGCTATGCGTATTGAACACCGAGTGGCAGGCGCAGATGCCAACCCTTACTTGGTGGTGGCGGCTATTTTAGCTGGAGCCCTGTCTGGTATTGAAAGAAAACTGTCTGCTCCAGAACCCGTTGTTGGTGACGCATGTGATGTAAAGCCCACGTTGCCTCATTTTTGGAATGACGCGATCGATGTGTTTGAGGAATCAAGCTTTATTGGTGAATACTTAGGTGCTGAGTTACAGAGAAACTTTACCCTGTGCAAACGTAACGAAAAATATGAGTTTGATACTCGTGTAACGGCGCTAGAGTACGATGCTTTTTTGTAGATTAAAAACCAGATTACTGCCTATTTAGCTGAATAGCGACAAAGCTATAAGTAAGACTACTGCTTACGTTTTAGTTTTAAACTTTCAATATTTTGTTCAGCAAGCTTGGCTCTGGCCGATGCCATTTTTGATGTGTCGCTGAACGGGCCTACTAATACTCGATGCCAGATATCGCCATTTTTGGCTTTGACGCTTTCGCTTTCGGCTGAGAGATTCATTAGCAGTAACTGAACTTTGAGATTTTCAGCATCTCGGGCATTTTTAAATGATCCAGCCTGCAGTACATAGACCGCGTTTTGTGCAGGCTCTTGGGTATTACCCGAGTCTTGGTCATCAGGCACTAATATTTCTGTCTCTTTTAGCAAGGTATAAAAGTCAAATTTAAGCTCTTTGAGGTCGGCTTTGCCGACAATATCTGTAACCGCTGCTGCGGTGTCGCTGCGAGTTGATTCATTAATAAGAGGAAAAAAATACATAATCAAAGCGCCAATCACCAGTCCTGACAAAAATGCAGGGCGAGAGGACTTTTCTGAGGGTGCCTGTGGCCTCGTATAACGATTCGAGCCATTTTTTGAAGAATTCTGCGCCATAAAGTAGATACTTTTTTTAGAATCACAATTGTAGGTGAATTGTTAGGTTATTGGCAAAGATAAATACCGGTTGGTTTAATCATTGCAATAAGCTTTAAAGTTCTTGAGGGTCCACATCGATAGACCAACGCACTCGCCGCGCTACTTTATGACCTTCCAACTGCAATGCAAGAGATGACAGTAAAGCCTGCAGTATTGATCTTTTTCCAGCCTCAATTTGTAAGACAAAACGAAATCTTCCGGCGCGTTTCTCAAGCATCGCTGGCAGGGGGCCTAGATATCCTAGTAGCGGAGTTGGCGGGCTAATACTTTCGGCAATCTGCCTAGCGGTTCGCAAAAATATTTCTGCCTCATTGGGGAGATTAGATTCTGCCCTGATCAGTGACATATAACGAAATGGCGGTAATTGGCTCAGTTCGCGCTCAGACAAAAGCTGTGCGGCAAAATAGCTATAGCCTTTTTCGATGAGCATCTCCAAAAGTGGATGTTCTGGTTGATGAGTTTGAATTAGCACTCGGCCCGGTATCTTTCCTCTGCCACTGCGTCCGGCCACCTGGGTTAGTAGCTGTCCCATTTTTTCGTGGCCACGAAAGTCTGGGCTAAATAGACCACTGTCGGCATCTAACACTGCGACCAAAGTAACATTAGCAAAATGATGCCCCTTGGATAGCATTTGAGTGCCAATCAGTATGCAGGGGTCGCCACTATCAACAATGTCAAAAACCTCTTTCATAGCGCCCTTTTTTCGGGTGCTATCACGGTCGACTCGCAACACTTTAGTACTGGGGAAACACTGTTGTAAATAGGCTTCACTACGCTCTGTACCTTCCCCTGCAGCAATCAGTTGCTGGCCCTTACAGCTTGGGCATAGGTGAGGAATACGCTGTTGGTAATCGCAGTGATGGCAGATAAGACGGCCGCGTGCGCGATGTACTGTGAGTCGCGAATCACACTGGTGGCAATCGGCAGACCAGCCACATTGATGACATAGCATTGCTGGAGCAAAGCCGCGCCGGTTAAGAAATACTAAAACTTGATGGCCATTGGCGATAGTTTGTTTGATCGCCGATAGGGTCGAGGAGGAAACCCCGGCTTCAGTTTGTTCGGCTTTTAGATCGATTAGGGTCCATTCTGGCTGTATCGCATTAGCTGCCCGATGCTTTAGAAAGAGATGCTTATAGCGACCCTTTTCACAGTTATTAAGAGACTCAATTGAGGGCGTTGCCGAACCCAGAATAATCGGTATATTCTCTTGCCGAGCCCTTATTACGCCAAGATCTCGAGCTGAGTAGCGAAAGCCTTCTTGTTGTTTATAGGATTGGTCATGCTCTTCATCAAGAATAATCACGCCGGGATTGGGCAGGGGTGTGAATATCGCAGAGCGAGTGCCGAGAATAATTTTCGCCTCTCCCGATTTTGCACTCATCCAAGCTGTGAGGCGTTGTTTGTCGGTTAATCCAGAGTGGAGGGTAACCAGAGGCACATGAAATCGATCACGAAATCTTTTTTCTGTCTGCGGAGTTAAACTAATCTCAGGAATCAAAACCAGTGCCTGACGGCCATAACGCAAGGTTTTTTCAATAACCTGTAGATAGATTTCTGTTTTACCACTGCCGGTGACGCCATCCAGTAAATAGCTATTAAAACCATGGTCATCAATACTGTCGATGGCTTTTTGCTGGCAGCTATCCAGCGTGAGAGCCTCTTCCTTGAGAATATTATCGTGGCAATCAGGCGATATTTTTACCATGAGCGCTTCTATGAGTTCTTTGCTCTCAAGTGAGGATAATATTGCCCTTGAATAGGTGGCTACAAGAGTGGCATCCACTACTTTTCCACGAGTCTGCAATTGCTCGATCAATGCTTGCTGGCTGGGTGCTGTTTTTAAAGAGCTAGGCCCTAGTCCTTTGCCTTTAGTGGTGAGCTGCCAATAGCGCTGGGACGAGTCGGGAAGGGGATCGCCTTTGCGCAGTAAAATAGGTAGCGTACTGAACAATGCATCGCCAATCGGGTGTTGATAATAGTTAGCCGCCCAGATAAATAAGGTAAACAATGATTCTGGTAGTAGCGGCGCGGGATCAAGCAATTGCTCGACAGATTTTAGCTTATTAATATCCACTTCGCTCGTTGTCCCGGTGCCGACGATCAGACCCGTGACCCTGCGTCGACCAAAGGTGACAAGCGCTCTACAGCCAATATCAGCCTTTTTTCCCGGGTTATCATTGAGCACATTTTCAGGTACCAGATAGTCAAATATACGGCGTAGTGGAGAGGGCACCGCAATGCGGACAACTAAAGGTGCTAAATCAGACATAAAAAATTGAGAATTCCTTTTGTAACTACCGTGGTTTCTGCTAGAATCCGCGCTCTTTAGAAATGGCCTACCGTGCCTTACAAGAACTGGTCTGTGGCAAAGCAGTATTTTACCAGTTTAAAGATGGGGTGGCGGTTCGTAACTTGGAGTATAAGATGAAAACTGAGATTCACCCAACCTATAACGAATTGGTTGCAACTTGCAGTTGTGGAAACATTATAAAAGTTGGTTCAACACGTGCCAATTCGATCCATTTAGACGTTTGCTCCTCTTGCCATCCGTTTTACACGGGCAAGCAAAAAGTTGCTGATGCTGGTGGTCGAATCGATCGCTTCAACAAGCGTTTTGGCGCGGCCAAAAAAGGCGCTTAATCGCCCCTTAGAAAGCATGACCAGTTCAAAATATGCGGCGTAGACAAGGTCTATCGCCGTATTTTTTTGTCTCAATTATTACTCGATTATTAATTCAAAAATAACACTAATTCGATCTGTAAAGGTAATATTGTCATGCAGATAGATTCCAGGTTCTGTGTCTCGCCGCATTGATGATTCTGAAGATTGTATTAGTTGGGTCATTGGCCTTGGGTACTGAATATCTGAACCCTGGTAGGTGATTTGAACGATAGGACCCAAGGTTGCATCGTAGGATTCAGCAAGCTGTTTGGCGAGACGTTTTGATTGATCAATTGCTTGCTGCTGGGCGTGCTTTTTGTACTGCGATTCATCGGCAATCTTGAAGTTTACCCGCCCCAGTTGATCAACCCCCGCGGCTAAAGCGGTCTCCATAACTAGGTTCAATTGGTCCAGTCTACTCAGAGTCACTGCCAGGTTTCGCGAAGCGCGATAACCTACAAACTCGCGCCTTTTATTTTGATACTCATACTGAGGATTTAATTGCAGTGTGGAGGCGATTATATCGCTTGAGGTGATTCCTATCGGCACTAGAGCTCCCAATAAGCGATTAAGCTGTGCATCGAGATCTGTTTTGGCTTTATTGCCATCTTTATTGATTGTTTGTAATTGCATATTAAGCTCGGCCATATCGGGTGCTACCGATATTTTTCCTTCCCCGGACGTGATGATCGTACGCTCGGTTATCTGCGCATTGCTGGACAACGACAAAACACTCAATAGGGCAATAAACATGACCAATACTAATTTTTTCATAAGTTATAAATCCATTTAACATTAAAGTTGTAATGACTTAAATCTTAACATTTTTTGTTAGTCCAAATTTTTTTACTGAATTTTTGTGGACTAGATAACCAAAGGTTACAATAATGCTCATTATAATGTTGACTGAGGTTTTAAGGTGCGCGCTATTTGGCTGTTTATCAAATTTCTTTTGACTCTTACTGTTGTAATGATTGGTGCGTTCTTTGCTTTGGAAAACAGTCAAGCATTGGGTGTAAGCTTTATTTTCATTGAGGGTCCCACTATAAGCGCGGGTGTTTGGTTGCTTATTTTCTTTGCGATGGGTGCATTGTTGGGAATGTTAGCAAGCTCGGTGATGGTGCTTTCCTATCGCCGTAAATTAGCCAGTGCCACTAAACAAGGGTATACCAAGAAATGACCTCTGATTCGTCAAAAGTAATAGTGGCGTTAGATTACGATAATCAGCATGACGCCTTGGCCCTTGCTGAAAAATTGGATCCAACTCAATGTCGTTTAAAAGTGGGTAAAGAGCTGTTCACTGTTGCCGGGCCAGCTGTCGTTCAACGCTTGGTTAGCCGTGGTTTTGATGTATTTTTGGATCTAAAATTTCATGATATTCCCAATACGGTGGCCAAAGCCGTCGGTGCTGCTGCCGATTTGGGTGTATGGATGGCAAACGTTCACGCCTCAGGCGGCAGCCGTATGATGCGTGCCGCCAAGCAGGTGTTGGAGGAAAAAGGCAGTAACATGCTACTGATAGGGGTTACTGTGTTGACCAGCATGGAGGATACAGATCTTGCAGAGATTGGCATCCAGCGCAGCGTCAGCGATCAGGTTCTGCATCTGGCCCAGCTGGCTAAAGACTCTGGCCTTGATGGTGTGGTCTGTTCCGCCCAAGAAGCGCCACGTTTAAAAGCAGCGCTAGGACAGGATTTTCGATTAGTCACACCCGGTATTCGTTTAGATGGCAACGCCGCAGATGACCAGCGACGAATTGTGACGCCAGCAGATGCGGTGGCTATGGGTAGTGATTATCTGGTTATTGGGCGACCGATTACCCAGGCGATTGAACCCTTAAAAACATTGTTAGACATTAATCAGTCGATTTAATCGAATTCATCAAAGAAGATTAATGTGCCCGCCTGATCGTAGATACGAACATGATCCACAGTAAGGGTGTCTTCTATAAAGTCAGGGTCAATACCATTTTCAATGGCAAAGTTCAGGAGCAGATATTGCGGGCTGTCAAAGGGCCAGCTGTCATTATCTTTTGTTGCTGGGTTGTAGGTGTAATGGCGTTTGCCATCAACTTCAAAAACTAATTTATCAGCAGTCCAATCTAAGCTGTAAACATGAAATTGAGTCGATACAGTAGGCAGGTACTGCCCGCCTCGATTAACGGTCTCTCCATGGCTTGATCTGGTGTGAATGGCACTTTGAGCGTAGTTTTGGTTGTTGCCCCAATGCTCCATGATGTCAATTTCACCACAGTCAGGCCAAGACAATTCGCCAAATCCTAAAGATTGGAAATAGGCTCCACGGCCGCTAATATTTTTTGACAACATCCATATCGCTGGCCATGTTCCCTTTCCTGTAGGCATCTTCGCTCGCACTTCTACACGACCATAGGTGAATGCAAACTTAGAATTTAGTCGCGCCGACGTATATTGCTTAACCACATCCTGATCTATAAAATTTTCTTTTAGGGCTCTAATTTTTAAACTGCCATTACTGACATAAGCATTTTCTATGCGGTTGGTGTAGTGCTGTTGTTCATTGTTATGCCAGCTACTGCCGTCAGGCAGCAGGGTTTCATGGAACCACTTTGTTTGATCTATCGCTCTCACAGATGGCACGGTCTCAGTCCAGCCAACGCTAGAAAACAACAGTAGATAAGCGCCGAATAGACCGGCTAAAAGATTACGCATACTCGTTCTTCAAGGGGTTTGCCTCCTTAGGACTAGGGCGTTGGACGCCGCTATTATCTACTTAGTTTTTTTGAAATACCCGCACGTAGTCAACCACCATCCGCTGAGGAAAGACTGTTGATGCGTTTGGAATTCCAGGCCAATTTCCGCCGACTGCGACATTAAATATAAAGAAAAATTCTTTTCTAAATGCGGCAAGGGATACGGAATTATCAATGGCCATAGTATGGAACTGAACATCATCCAAGTACCAGGTAATGGCGGTGCTATCCCATTCAATGCTGTAAACATGAAAGCTGGTAGACAGGGTTTCTCCACTTGAGAGCAGCCGATTGCCGCCATAACTCGCATTTGAGCTATTGGACTGGTTGTACCAGTGAGCTGTTCCATAAACCCTGTTTTCTCGACCGTTACCGCCAATCATTTCCATAACGTCGATTTCGCCACTATGTGGCCAGCCGACTGTGGGGAAGTTTTCCCCTAACATCCATAGTGCCGGCCAGATGCCCTGTCCTTCTGGCATAACAGCGCGAATATCAATACGGCCATATTGGAAATTTTGCTTAGCCTGGGTTTTTAAGCGAGACGAGGTATAGGCACGGCCACCATAATTTTCTTGGTCAGCTCTAATCACTAACTGGCCATCTTTCAGGTAAGCATTTCGGTTAGTGTAGAACTCAAGTTCATTGTTCCCCCAGCCACCGCCGCCAATATCATATCCCCAGTTATTTGAATCTACCTCGGAACCACTAAACTCGTCGGACCAAACCTGACTATAACCGGCATAACTGGTCTGTGCCTGGTACCCGGTAAACGCAGGGATTTCCCATCCGTCATCACCACCGATTGGCGGTCCACTAGAACCATCATCTATTCCTTCCCATCGAATATTGTCTAGCTGGAAGATAGTGCTGGTATAGGCTGTCGCCCAGATTACGATACCGGTATCGACTGCCACTAGCTGTAAACCTGCTGACACAAGCTCTGCGACTGAAACTGTGACCCTTTCCCAGTCTGAAGCCCCCTGACTACCGATTGCTTTGTCACCCGAAGTGCAGGGATAAACGCAGTCAATTTTCATCGAGTAATTGCTATCGCCACTGACTGTTTTAAGGTCAAAGATAATACTGCCGGTAGAATAGGCACTTAGATCCATAGGGGAATTAGTCTTAATAAAGAATATGGCCTGCTGTCCTGCAGAGCTGTGCTCTATCTGTAATACATCACCTCGGTCTGCATCTTGCACAATTGCCCAGCTCAGATTAGGGCAAGCATCGCCACCATCGTCGCTACAGCCGCCCCAACTGATCCCCGAATCCGCACCATTTAGGCCGGCATCGAAAGCGACATTAGCTTGGCCAGCGTCAAAGACCGACAGACTAATGGCCTGCGGTTGCCCAGATTCAATGACAGTCACCGTTCTCGTTTCCGTCGCTGAGTTACCTGCGGTATCGGTAGCGGTAAATGTCAGCGTGTAATCTCCCAATTCAGTACCAACTTCACCTGAGATCGTCACCGGCACAGTCTCATCCACTGCATCCGTTGCTGTAGCACCAGCATCGATATAGTTTGTGCCCTGTTCATGGGAGACTTCTGATTCGCCGGTTAAGGTGATCGTCGGTGGCTGGGTATCGGCTACGATCACGGTTCTTGTTGCGGTGGAAGTATTGCCGGCGGCATCAGACGCGCTATAGGTGATAGTGTAAGTGCCGGCATCAGTGCCTACATTACCTGAGCTTGATACTGACAGAGTACCGTCTACAGTGTCAGACGCCGTGGCGCCTTCATCGGTGTAGGTGGTGCCCTGTTCGTGGTTGACTGATGCTGTACCGACCAGCGTGATTACTGGCGGCGTTGTATCGGAGATCGGGGCATTCGGGGCTGCAGATGCACCTCCTCCACCACCACAAGCCACAAGCACTAGTGATAAAATCCCGATGGCGCTAAATTTTGAGACCTCAGATAATAATTTAACTCTATTCATAGCTTTCCCTAAGAACAATCTATATGTTTTATTTGTTATCGAAATTATTCTAATAGTTAAATGGTTTAAATACTCGACTCAGAGAGTAAAATCAGGGGAAAACAAGACGAGTAGTGATTAGGTTGCGGTAAGTGGGGACAGCTTGTGGTTCAATTTTCTCTGGATCACAAAATAAGGTTAAACAAAGAGTAAACAAATGTTAAGAGTCCAATTTTTTCATTTAGCGTTATTAGCGATGGTTGCCTTTACTTCCCATGGCAACACAGTAGATTACGATTTGGTTATAGCTAACGGAAGAGTAATAGACCCAGAGACCGGTCTTGATGGTATCCGTCACCTAGGCATTACCGCGGGTACGATTGAATCTATCTCGGTGAAACCTTTGCTGGGGGTTAAAACCGTCGACGCTAAAGGCTTAGTGGTGGCGCCGGGGTTTATCGATATTCACAGTCATACGCCTACCCAATTGGGCCAAAAGATGAACCTCTTAGATGGGATCACAACGCAGCTAGACATGGAGGCTGGCGCCTTCCCAGTGGATTTTTTTGGGCAGGACTACAAAGACGGCGCGCAACTAAATTACGGCGCCTCAGTGGCACACTTCGCGGTGCGATCTAAGGTTATGGAAGGTATTAGCACTGAATATCTTCTGGGCAGCACCGATCCATTTCAGATGAACGGAAAATCTTGGACCACAGCAGCCAGCCGAGAACAAATTGAAACCATGCGCCTAATGATAAACCAAGGCATTGATCAAGGTGGACTGGGCATTGGGCTGCTGCTTGATTACCTTACCTCGGCGGTGTCCGCGGATGAATTGCGTATGCTATTTGAGGTGGCAGGCGAGCGGCAGGTGCCGATACATGTTCATGTTCGTCGCGGTTACACTGGCGATACCGCCGGTCTGATTGAGGTTATTAATCTAGCCAAAGAAACCAAGGCACCCTTGTTTGTCGTGCACATTACTCACAACGCCATGGGAAGGGTGGGTGAATGGTTGCAAATGATTGATGAGGCAAATAATGCCGGTGCCAATATCGCCACAGAGACGCTTTCTTATGCGGCGGGTGGCACTAGCATTTCAGCGGATGTGTTTCGATTTCGTGATTGGCAGGGTATGTTTGACATTACTTACCAAGATGTTCAGTGGGTTGCTACTGGCGAATGGTTGACCAAAGAGACCTGGGAAAAATATGCCAAACAACAACCGAGGGGGTCGGTTAATCATCACTACGTTAAAGAAGGCTGGATAGAAACGGCCCTGCAATGGCCGCGGATGATGGTGGCAACTGATGCTCTGCCAGCGGTGGATTTAAGTATAAAAACCAATCCTAATGTGGCCGGCACTTTTTCTCGAGTATTAGGCCATTATGTGCGAGACCGGGGGTTATTAACCTTATCGGACGGGCTGGCGCGGTTGAGCCTCTATCAGGCTCAATGGCTGTCTCAAGCATCCTCTAGTTTTGATAGAAAGGGCCGCATTCAAGAGGGTGCAGACGCTGATATTGTTATTTTTAATGCCAGCAGAGTGCAAGCTAATGCCGCCTATGGTGATCCTTATCAGCCGCCGACCGGAATTCCGTTTGTCATTGTTGGCGGTCAGTTGGTGGTTGAGAATGGAGTGTCGGTTGATG
>Ga0075109_1002093_pt1 | contig 11437 bp, 8 predicted proteins | sample AntAceMetag02UKD_FD_69798 | JGI IMG/M metagenome (GOLD analysis project Ga0075109, IMG submission 69798) | Saline lake microbial communities from Ace Lake, Antarctica - Antarctic Ace Lake Metagenome 02UKD | ecosystem: Environmental > Aquatic > Non-marine Saline and Alkaline > Saline | place...
CAATGTCACCGACGCCACGCGACGAAACGCGTGCATATAAGGCGGTGCCACTCTCGCTGCTCGCGTCGTGTAAGTAATGGGGTGCCTCACTTGCTATCACGAGGGGAGACGTGGCGTAAGGGCTTTTTTCACACGCTAGTGTGGCTTCTCCTTCTTTGTTTGGGTCCCGCCGCGCGCTGACGAGGTGCGCTGTTATTTTGTGCTCTCCTGCTCCTGTCACAAAAGCATCGTACTCGAGTCTTTCGAACCCTGCGCCACCCTCTGCTTACAAGACCATCATCCCCGCGAGGTGACCCGTGATCCTCTCTCACGACGCGCTTCTGTAATCTCACGGCGAGTTGGTATTGGTTCCGGGTGCCACACGCGCGTCGATCGAGAAAATATAACGCGAGCGAGGTGATCGACAACGACCGCAACCATGACCACCCAAGCCGAGGTCGCTCCAGTGGTTGACGCCGTCCCGGCGGCCGAGGCAGATGGCGAGGTATCGCCCGCTGATGCCAAGGTCGTGGACCCAGCGCCGACGGAGACACCCGCCGTCACTGCTGCCGCTCCGGCCAAGGTTGTGCCTAAGCCCGACAAGCCGCGCACGGCGAAGCCGGACCGCACCGAGCTGGAGGCGACCATCGTGATTCTGCAGGAAGCCTGTGACGTGAACCAGGCGAGGATCGAAGAGTTGAAGCGCAAGATCGAGACCAAGCGTGACTCGCGCAAGACTATCAACGCGGGCACGCAGGGCACTCGCGCGCGGATCACCGAGCTCAACGGCTCCTTCACCGCCCATATGGTTAGTGCTCGATACCCCCCCGCGATCGCGGAACCTTTTGCCGTCCTCTCTCGGCACGCGCATAAACTCGAGATTTCTCGCTCCCAGCTTGTCAAGAGGGTCTTGCGGATCGCGGTCGCGACGCCTGCTCCACAGGCACGCTACTTTATCTGTCCTCTCGCAGCTACGCCGAGCTCTCCGTTCGGGTCGCGGGCGCTATGCCCACGGCGACGAACGCGCTCTCGTGCCCGTTCAAAGGACGCTCGCCCGCGTCCGAAGCCTCGCACGTGCGACAAAAAGCGTCCTCACTGGCCGCGGGTTCGGGTTGCCGACCACTTGCACTTTTGTCATTTTGGGCTTGCTTGTCACCTCAATATATTCTGTCTCGTGCCCACCAGCGCATGCGCGACGGAGGGCAATGCTCTCCCTGAATACAGTGTCCTCCTCCTTACTCCCCGCACCCACTCCTCCTATCCACGCGCTCATACACCCATAACTACACACACACACACTACACGTGTACTCATGCTCTTGAACCCCCGCGCCCTTCCCTTTCTTCGTGTCTGTCCTCTCCTCCCTTTCAACGCGACGAAAAAACAACAGGACACGCGGAACGCCATCCGCAAGGAGCTCATCGCCGTTGATTCCATCCGGGAGCGTATGAAGGAGCAGGTGCTGGCGATGAAGCAGAAGCTGAAGTTTTTCACCGTGGAGGCTATCGACCGCGAGATCTCCAAGCTTGAGGAGCACCACGCCCACACCTCCATGTCGTTGCAGGAGGAGAAGAAGATTATGACGCAACTCAAGGATCTCAGCCGCTCGCGCGAAACGGTGCGCGAATACAACGATGCGCAGGCTAAGATCAGCGGCGAGGACGGCAACCGCAAGGCGATCATCGAGCGCATCCGTGCCAAGGACCTGGAGATCAACGCCGTCAAGGCGGAGCAGCAGCAGTACCGCGCGACGCTCGACGCCGTTCGCAGCCAGGAGGAGAAGGCGGGCGCGGATATCCCCCAAATGCAGGAGGAGCGCAACGCGAGCTACGAAATCATCAAGGCGAAGCGCGATGAGATCCGCCGCCTACGTACGGAGTTCAAAGCCACCGAGGACGAGTACTGGACCACGGAGCAACTCTGGCGCGCTTACCTCAAGGTGGAGAAGCAGAAGCAGTGGGAGGCCACGGTGGAGGAGCGCAAGGCGCGGGACGAAGCCCGCAAGCAGTGGGAGATCGAGAATGCCCCCGAGCCCTTCGAGGCTGAGGTGGCGGCGGCGGAGCAGCTCATCGCGTACCTCGCCAAGTGGGACCCTAAGAGTAACAAGGCTGCAGAGGAGAAGGCTGCGGAGGAGGCTGCCGCCGTCGCCGCGAAGAGGGCTGACGCATTTAAGGGGCTGAAGATCATGAATAAGAAGATGCTGGACGAGCCGGAGGAGGACGATCTGTTCTCGTTGTCAGGCACCAGCAAGGGCAAAAAGGCGAAGAAGAAACAACGGGTGGCTGCCGAGGAGCCCCAGGGTCCCAATCCCAAGGAGCGGCTCAACATCTCTTTCGACGCCTACGCGCACTTTTCCAAGCTGTCCCTCACCGCCCCCTCCCTCGTTGGCGAGGTGCCCGCCATGATGAACTCCCTCAAGGAGAAGAAGGAGCTCTTCCTCGAAAAGCGCAAGATTAAGAAGGAGCGCATCGCCGCTGGCCTTGATGTTGAGGACGAGAGGAAGGAGAAGGAGGAGAGGGAAGCTGCGGCGGCAGCAAAGAGGGAGAAGCGCGAGAGCAACAAAAAGGGCAAGGACAAGAAGGAGAAGGGTGCCGAGCCCGACGCTGAGGCCGAGGGTGCTGCCGAGGCTGACGTCGATCAAATAACAGCGGCGGATGCTGAGGGTGGTGGGAAGGATGCCGAGGGGCCTACCGTGACAGTCTCTCTCGAAGCCATGGAAGACGGCGTCAAAGTCACGCTCTCCACTGAGAAGGAGGCGGAGGCAAAGGAGGAGTAAAATAGAAGCGAAAATATTGAGAATTCCACCCCTATACGTTCACCGCATCCACCGATACATAATCGTTGGCACGATGCCTATGTAGTCTCTCCACAGTTTCCATCCTCTATGTCGTGAGCACCTTCCCGCCCGGACTTCGACGCCCGAGCAAAACAATCAACGCAGCGAGCTTATTTCTTTCCGTCACGTAACTTTTGACGGCTTGAATTTCACACCCAGTGTAGTATACACACGGCCCATAGCGTTCTGTACATGTAGACCCTCCACACTCTTCAACAAAACAGTTGAATAAATCCACGATTCCACGCGCCTCCGCCCGAAGTCTCTCCTCGACAAAAACCTGTTGAGCGCCGTCCAGCAGCCAACGTGGAGGGAGGTAATTTTTCTCGGTCTGAGAGGGCGATTTTGAAACCCGTCGCTTGTGATTTCTTTCGCGTTCGTGTCTGGATTCAAGAGCCACGGCTTCAGCCATGCAGCCGCATTCACGCAACGAGACTCACTCGTCGTATTGTTGCTCACGTCGTTCATTCCTCTCGAACCTCGCATCGCACCGTCGGTCACGTCCATCGCATGTCCAACTCGATTCGACCCTTATGACACTACATGAGAGCGTGAGCGTTCATCGGTGTTATCCTCGTCCTCTGAGGGCACGAGAGACGACCGGGGGTAAAGCACGATGGCCGCGGCTTTGTACCACCGCGTCATCGGGAAGCCCTCATTTCCCGTCGGTCCGCCTTTATCCTCTTGCTCGACTCGGTACATGTCATCGAAATGGTCGCTGCCTTGCAACAGGTGGTGGTCGTTGAAATTATCGTTGAAATCGTCACCGAAAAGGGAGTGGCCCCAAGGCAAAGGTTTCCCATAGTCGTCCTCCATGTCCACCTCCTTCTCGTTCACTTTCATAGATTGCTCCAAAATCATGGTATCAGCCTCACCATCGTCGCCGCCGTCATCGCACTCCTGCTTGAGCATGAAAGTAACCAGAGAAATGTCAAACGCTCTGCTCTCCCGCATCGCCTCCGCAACGTAAACATCCGTGCCCTTCAGAGTGTCCCAGCAGATATTCTCGTCCATGTGCTTGTAGTCGAGAAGGTAAGCCAAGCTAAACGGATTTCCCCACGGCTTCCAGAGGTCCGCTCCGTTACGCAGAACCAACGCTACGGGACCTAACATTGTACACGAGGGCGAGGGCGGCGCCGTGGGAAACGCCGCGTCACTCTTGATGCGGATGACGTTATATACGAGGACGGCGCGGTGCCCAGACTGCCAGACGTGACGGCACGCAGCTTGCGCTCGACATCGGCGTAGAAGGTGAGCCACTGAACCCCCCTCAGGGCCTTGCTCGTCGTGGAGAAGTTGCATTCCTCGCCGTTGTGGCGGAGCACGAGATCGCCACCGGCATGCGGGCAGGGGAGCAAGACGATCAGGGTGCCGAACATGCCGGGGACCTCCGCGCTGTGGCGGTGCTTGGCGAAGCGTCTGTTCGGGCCGGAGACCAACGGGTTGTGAAGCTCGGCGCGGACGTGTTGGGAGACTTCTATCCCGGCCTTTGCGGCTTTGGCGAGGCTCTACACGAGTCAGAGTCTCCCACGCGGGGTTGTCGAACGCGATATGGAGAGCATGATGAGGCGGGCGTCACGAACGCGCACATCCACGACGGTGGACTCGCCCCAGCCGTGGGGTTCCTGCTAGCCCACTTAATGGGGTGTTTCGCGGCTTGGGTGGCTTCGCCTTTCTCTTGTGGGCTCGTGTGGGTGCAGCGCTCTTGTTGTGCAAGGAAGGAAAGGTCGTTGTTTTTTGGGTTCGGTGACGAAAGGTTACTTTTTCGGGCTCGCCCAAGTTGGGGCTGGCTGGCTGGGCTGGGGGTGCCGCTGCCTTCCACAAAGGAGATCCAGATCTCTTACGCTTGTTCGGCCACTTGTAACTGGCACACTTGTCATTCACCCCGTCAGCCGCGCGGTACTGCCAGCCCCCCAACCCCACCTTCGCCCAACTACACTCACGCACGACAACGATTCACTTACAGACGAATCGCCGCCAGCGCCAGAAATCCGCGCCCTGCTCTTGCCAGTCTGCGCCGCTGCCGGTGTTCTGACTCGCCGCTGTTTGTGCCGTCACCGCTGATTGCTTATTTCAACGTGTTCGTCAAAGCACCGCGCGATGACTCACGAACAAGCCACATCATGTGGAGCCTATCGAGGCGCCTCATGTGACACAATATGGATGAGTCAGGTGCTGGGGGAAGAGGGCTCAGCGTTCGCCATCAAGATGAGCGTCGCCGCTGCCCTAGGGATGCTAATAGGAATCCAGCGCGAGTTCGGTTAGGGTTGCTCTTTATTCTATTTATATGCTTTCCGCTATTAACAAAAACTCTTTACTTCTTAGCTCAATCTGATAGATCTGATTTTATCATTGCTCATTAACAATAATAAGGATGCGAGTGTAAAGGTTGCATATCTTTTTAAAACAAAGTTGCACGCAGCAATGCTTTCTGTCCCCGTACACTTTTCTCTCCTCTTGTCCAAATAACAAAAAAACAACCAGCAAATACACCGAGTTCCTTAAACCCTAGATCCCTAGTAGACCTGATTGACTAGTACGCTGGTCTCCACACACGTGCAATCATGGATCGTCCGTAACAAATGAAACTAAAATCTCAGCTCCCCACCGTGCGTACTCTATACGTGTCGGCTACCTCATCGGCAAGTATCTATCCCGTAGCAAGCTCGCTGAGTCGCCCGTGCGACGCGCAGGCCTGCGGACGCACATGCTGGTCGCCCTGGGGTCGTGCCTTTACAGCGAGGTGGGGGTTGGGACGTACGCGTGTCACCATACCGACCCCACCATGATGAGCCGTCCTGGGTGTAGATCGGCCCATAGGGTCACGTGAACCCATGGCTGTCGGCGTGTCAGTGATGAGTGGATATCTACCAATCGAGTGCAGGATACGCGGAGACACAACCACACAATGCAAACCCCGCTTGAACGTTGCAAAAGGAATTGGCAACGCATCCAAATCATTGGCGCACACAATCCAGAGCAAAGTCAACATTTGGTAATTATCAACATATGGTAGGCGCCTTTCAAGCTCCGGCGGGCGTCGTCAAGTCCTGCTCCATTGATGAATTATTTACTGAAATAACCGCTGATTAAAGAAAGCGAGTACAACTACGCTGTTTGCGCAAAACGGTTAAGAGCCAGACACGCGCTGACTCACCCCGTTATGTCTTAAATTCAACAATGCTATAACACTGCTCATCTGATGTGCGTTTACAGTCAATCGACCGCGACTACGCACGGATCGCTACGGGGAGGCGTCGTGGAGCATGTACAGCGTTCCAGTGCCCACGCAGACCGCCGCAGACGGGGAGGGCGGGGGCAACAACGCACTCGTCGCCGGGGTGGGGTGCCGGGCGGGTCGTGCACACCTGCGTGGCACCTCTCTATTTGTCACTCTATAGCGATGCTGTGATGCGCTGCCTTGAAGAAGCCATCTATACACCCCTTTTCATAGGCTAGCTTTGCCCTTCTTTCAGCTGTTTGCGTACCACCAGCCCTGCGCTGTTCCAATCGAGGAACACTGCCTGCACTTTTCATAGTTATAATCTGACGCTTTTGGTCCAATTACACCGAGAGCGAGAGGGGCATCGGCACGTACTAAATGCTTTGTACCAGAACACTTTCTACCACGAAGGTTAGTTCCATATATAGCTGTAGGTGTGGACACTAGCTAGGCAGCCACGAGCCGTGTGACTAAATTGACTCGATCGATCATGTTTAGAGGGCGCCAGCATATTACCCTATACTCTTTTTCTTTACCATTTATCCTTTACCCTAAACCCTAAATTCTATATCTTAAAAGCTAAACACAAACCTAAACTCCAAACCCTAAACCCTTTACCCTTAAACCTAGACGGCCTTTGCTACACCTACGACCCTGTTTCGCCGACCTTCAACTACGACACCAGCCGCGTGGCGGCCCAGATCGTGAGCGGCATCGGCTTCCTTGGCGCGGGCACCATATACAAATCTGGAGACCAGGTGTACGGCTTGACCACTGCAGCCAGCCTCTGGACGTGCGTGTCGTGCCTCTCATGTTGTTCCATTCCCATGTATATTTGCAATCTCATTCGCTTGTTGTTTTAGTTTTATTGTTTTATTGTTTTTGTTTTCGTTCTCCCCGGCCCCTCAGTCTCCCCTCGTCACCTCTCGCCCGTCGTTCATCTTGCCTCCCACAAACAAAAATTCAATATATATAGACGTTCCGTAAAGCGGTTCGGAGGGTGCGCGTCTATCTAAACTGTCAGATCTACACAACGTTCCCCTCTCGCTCGCAGGACTGCCGCTGTTGGGATGCACGTCGGTGGAGTCAACCAGAAGGACAAGTACTTCTTCATGTACGTTAGTGACACTGCACCAACTGTTTCGGAAAGAGCTCATGACCCACCATCCACCTGTGATATTGAGTTGACGAGAAATTGTTTACTTTCTCGTATGTTCCTCGTCTTACCATTTACAGGCACCTGCCTCTCGTGTCTCTTCCTCAGGCCCATGTTCGCCACGCTTCTCATCGTCATCACCTTACAAGCGCTGATACACATCGAGATTGCCATCCACCGTGCTAGCCAATCATGGACCATGAGGTACCAGTCCGCCTCCGTCACCATAGGCCTACCCCAGCACACCTCCGTTGGCAGGGCAGTTCAGGAACTCATAGACGCCGTCGAGGCGACGGTGGGGCGCGTGGTGAGCGTGGGCGCGCGGGTGGAGGGCGGCGGCGGCAGCAGCAGCGGCGGCGGCAGAGGTGGCGGCAGCCACCTCGGCGACCGCGGCAGAAGCGGGAGCGGGGGGGGAATTGGAGTTTCCCACGAGTACCGCGCATCATTCTCAGCGGCGGCGCGGGGGACAGTGGGCGGTGAAGACGACCACACGCGCCAGCTGGAGGTGACGCTCGCCGCGATCGTACCTCCACACGCCACCGGAATACAGCTTCTGGTTTGGTCTCGCGTTTACTCCTATTCATGTTTCACTTCATTTTCATAATGTTATCTTCACCGCTGGCAGAACATGTAGGAAGCGTGCGTTCAAGCCGGATACCATGTCATATCCGTTGGTGCTTCATCTCATATCATCTGCTGAACGTCACCTCGATCTCCGCTTATGCACAACTACGCGGGGCATGGCAGCCGAACACAGTGACACGCTCATGGTGTATCAATAGCTGGCGCCGCGGTATGCAATTGTGATGGCACGCGCACATGACGGACAGTCCGCTGGACTAGCTTATTTTAGCTGGAAAATCGAAATTGGACGAAATTGGCTCAGAAGCCAAAATGGACGAGACTTGGGGCAAAAGTGAAAATGTGTACTCCGGTACACGGACTTTCTGGTTTTTCCGCAATCGATCAAACATAAAGCCCGTGTACCGGAGTACACATTTCCACTTTTGCCCCTAAGTCTTGTCCATTTTGGCTTCTGTACCAATCTCGTCCAATTTCGATTTTCCAGCTTAAATTATAAGCTATTCGCGCGGACTGGACGGATTCCACGACTCAGTCTTCCGGTGAGCTACCATGGGAAAGTTTTCGAGGTGTCTTGATATAATGACGAACTCATCGAGCTTCAAACTTTCGCACGTTTTAGACTGTTGCTCATATACTACTAGCATCGGGTGCTAGCAAAATTACCTCGAAGGTCGGAATCGACTTTTTTCAGTTCGTATGGGCTTTCTCACTGAAGAAAAATGCCGATTTGTTTCCGAAAGTTCGCACGGGCTGAGGAAACAAGAAGATAGAAAAGACACGGCTTTGGATCGAATCGGCGACCTATGGGGTTAATTCCAAACCCATGGTAGAGTTTACCGCGGAGCTGGGAGACTGAGTCGTGGAATCGGTCACATGTAAGATATGTTGGTCACGGCAGCTCCGACCCGTTCCTGCAGAGTGGGTACATCACCGCATCGTGCCACCACCACTGTGTCCAACTGTCACGAGTGTGATCATATGTTTTCAACATGTCTTGTTGCGCGCCTTACTACGGGGACTGCCTGTGCAATATCAGAGGAGTGACGTGCGCGTCGATCGAGGAGACGCGGCTGAACCACATCAGCTTCTGCGACGAGCAGGATCTTCATTATCGCGGCGGCGGCGGGGGGAGCGTTGCGGATACTGGCGGAGGCAGCGGCGGCGGCGGTGGCGGCGGAGGCTATGGGGGAGGAAATCCGAGGCACACGAGGGGACGGGAAACAGGTCGTGCTGCTCGCTCGCACTCCTCGGTCGACGGCTACCGCGAGATCGAGACGCGCGACATTCCCGGCCTAGACGCCGAGGACAGCTGATGAGACAGTACAGTGGGAGAGAACAGAGAAGAGCACATTGTCTCGACGAGGCAGCAGCCACTGACATGTACACACACACCCCGTCGAGGTCGACCCTGCCCTGTTGACACCGTAGCAGTCACTCCCTGCTTAACGACACGCACATCGATGACCATGAACGTGACTGCACATGATATACAATACAGAGAAATGAAAGAGGATACTTCTATAGGCGCCAGTGGGAGAAAAAGCAATGTTCGTGGAGGAATTTAAATTTAAATCTTCAGCGGTGCCGCGATCTCCCATCCCTGTCGCCCGCCTAGCCCCAGCCCCCTATCCCCTTCCCTGCCGGTGACTAACTACCCATACCCTTGCTACCTCCTCCGTCTTCGACCTCGCCCCTACCACGTGAGCTGTGCCCCCGGGGAACCGTCTCCGTCTCTGCCTCGCCGTTCCACCTTTGATTTATTTTATTTGCCCCCCTCCTCGGAGCGTCCGCCGGGACAGATGGCGATACTCCGGATCAGTCTCTCGTAGCACCTCTTCTGCGTACTCCCTCCACTGCGTGGCCACCTTGAGGCGCACGTTGAACGCGTTGGCTACTCCCCGCAGCAGCATAGACACCCGAGCGATCATCACCATATCCGTCGGCGCCTTAATCACCGGATCTTTTGCCTCCATAGCGTCTATGAACTCCTGCAAGTTGAGCCCCATGGTGACGTCCAGCGTGTCCCTGTCGTTCCAGAACGTCGCCAGCCGATACGACACGTCCGGGTCGTTGTACTTGCTCTGCCCACCGAAGCCCTCCGGTGGGGCTGACTGCACCAGCCGCGCAACCTCCGCTTTGTCCCCAGCCAGTATTGCCAGCGTGAGCTTGGCGTACACCCGCCGCACCGACCGGGAGATGCGCTTCACCTGTCCGTAGTCGATGAGCCCCAGGCGGCCGTCCGGCATGAGCAGGATATTGCCCGGGTGCGGGTCGCCGTTGAACACGCCGTGGTTGAAAATCTCGTCTGCGTGCACGTCCAGCACGGTGCGCAACACCTCGCCCATGTTGACCAGCCGCGGCGCTGCCACAAACTCCCGCCGCCGCCACTCTCCGCTGAGCCATCGCATTGGGTTTAGGTAGTTGTGCGCGAAGCACGCAGGGCGGCGGACTACGGCGTCGGTGGCGGCAAGGTACGCGTTGGTGCGTCTTGTGGCACGGGCCTCGGCGGCAAGGCCGCGCAGGGGCAGTTCCCCGCTTTCGATCTTGGCCCGCTGCTCCGCCTCCAGCGCCTCCGCGGTGGTACCCCGAACCTCTGCCAGCGCGGCGAGGCGCGCCCGGACCCCGTCCACCAGCTTTACTCCAGGCAAGCGGTCCATCACCAGCACCGTGCGTGTGCACAGCTGGCGATGAGGCGCAGGAATGTCCACCCTGTGGCTCCACCGTGGCAGCACGTTGGCGCGCACCTCCTCCAGGTTCTTCGCCTCCTCGCGGTAGTCAAACTCGGTGAGGAACTGCTTTTGTATTTCCTCCAGCGGCGGCACGTGCTGCGGCATGGCCAGGCGGCAGAAGTCGATGCACGTGCGTATGTCAGCTTGGAACTTGCGCTCCACGCCGGGCGCTTGCACTTTGATCACCACATCCTTGCTGTCGTACGCCGCGGACAGGCGCGCCCGGTGGACCGTGCCGATGCTGGCCACCCCCACGGGGGCTTCGTCCCACTCGGCGATGGCGTCAGGGTGACCGGCGGCGGCAAGCTGCGCCGCGACAATGGCCCGCGCCTCGCCGGGCGCCATCTCTGTGGGCGCAGCGTCCTGCGTCAGCTTGCACCACTCCAGGTACTGCTGCGGCACAAAGTCGTCGCGCGTGGACAGCATCTGCGCGTTCTTGAAGTAAAAGCCGCGCATGCGAAGCACAAGGTCGCGCACGTTGCCGGCGTGTCTAGTGTGAAGGGCGTCGTAGGCGTCATTCGCGCACGCGTCGGTCAGGGGGATACCCGTCCAAGCCGGGAGCCCCGCACGAGCCACGTCCCGGTGCCGCCACTGCACCGCGCGGTACGACGCGTACACTGGAAACGCGTGGTACCAGAACGTGAGCTGGCGCGACGTGCCCGAGAAGAGGGTCGGGGGGTTCGGGTGTCGGGTTTCGGGTTACGGGTTTGGGGTTTGGGGTTTGGGGTTTAGGGTTTAGGGTTCCAGGATTAGGGTTTAGGCTCTGGGGTTTGGGGTTTCAGGTTCAGGGTTTTGGGGCTAGAGTTTAAGTGTTAGGGTTTAGGGTTTGGGGTATGGGGTTTAGGGTTTAGGGTTTAGGGTTTAGGGTTTAGGGTTTAGGGTGTAGGGTTTAGGGTGTAGGGTGTAGGGTGTAGGGTTTAGGGTGTAGG